>PDWJ01003855.1_pt1 | contig 18539 bp, 14 predicted proteins | sample 1430881 | NCBI WGS metagenome assembly PDWJ01 (sample SAMN01162460, study PRJNA174530) | Oral metagenome, whole genome shotgun sequencing project. | biome: Marine environment; feature: Marine mammal; material: Swab sample of the gingival sulcus; isolation source: swab sample of gingival sulcus...
AGAGACCCGCGACAACTTCCTCAACAATCTCAAGATTGGCGAGATCCGCGAAGGAACGGTGTCGTCGGTGGTCAGTTTTGGTGCCTTCGTCGACCTCGGCGGCATGGACGGACTGATCCATGTCAGCGAGCTCTCGTGGAAGCATGTCGATCACCCTGGTTCGGTCGTCACCGTTGGCGATCCGGTCAAGGTTCAGGTTCTCGATGTCGACTTCAGCCGCGAGCGCATCAGCCTCTCGCTTAAGGCGACCCAGGCTGATCCGTGGCAAGAGTTCGCCGAAACCCACGCTGTCGGCCAGCTGGTCTACGGTCGGGTCACCAAGCTCGTCCAGTTCGGGGCATTTGTTCAGGTCGCTGACGGGATCGAGGGTCTGGTTCACATCTCGGAGATGTCGGCCCACCATGTCGATTCTCCCGAACAGGTGGTCACCCCTGGCGAAGAGCTGTGGGTCAAGATCATCGACCTCGACCTGCCCCGTCGTCGTATCAGCCTCTCGATCAAGCAGGCTGCCGAAGGTGGCGAGCTGGCTGCCGAGTACCGCGAGCACTTCGAGATCGACGAGCAAGGTAACTGGGCCTCGTCCAACGATGAGGTTGAAGCGGCCTGGGCCGAGTTTGAGTCGGCCGACGCTGGTACTCCCGACGAGCAGAGCTGATCGGTTCCGATGCTCCTTGTCGGCGTGACCGGGGGGATCGGATCAGGAAAATCCACCGTCGCGGCCCTGCTGGCTGAACGCGGCGCGATCGTGGTCGATGCCGACCAGGTGGCGCGCGAGCTTCAGTCGCCAGGGTCGGACATGGTGTTGGCCCTCGCTGAGCGGTTTGGCCCTGAGATTGTGATGCCCGATGGTGCACTCGATCGAGCAGCGGTCGCCGCTCTGGTGTTTGGCGACAGCGATGAAGCGCGAGCCAATCTGGCCGAGCTCAACGCGATCACCCATCCAGCGATTCGCGATGAGATCATTCGCCGCATCGCTGCCCACGATGACCACGATGGGGTGGTCATCCTCGACCACCCCCTGTTGGCTGAGCCGAGTGGGGCATCGCTACGCGATGGGCTAGCCGGGGTCGTCGTGGTCGATGTGCCCACCGAGATCGCCGTTCAACGCTTGGTTTCGTCACGTTCGATGGATGAGAACGATGCTCGGCGGCGGATCGCCAGTCAGGTCAGCCGGAATGAGCGACTGGCGTATGCGACTCACGTGATCGACAACGGTGGCGATCTTGACGATCTGCGCCGTCAGGTCGATGAGCTCTGGGTTGAACTCACGATGATGGATGGAGTCTGATGATCGTTCTTGGGGTCGCGGCCGTGGCCGCGATCATCGATTGGTGGGCGGTGGCTCGTGAACAGCTGACCATCGAACGATGGGCCAAGCCGGCCACGATGGCCCTCTTGGTCGCTGTCGCGGCGACCTACGGCGAGGTGACATCGGATATCCGATCCTGGTTGGTCGTCGGCGCGATCTTCGGGCTGATCGGCGATATCGCCCTCTTGAATGATGGTGAGACGGCGTTCATGACCGGATTGGGTGCCTTCCTCATCGGCCATCTGGCCTATGTGATGGCAGCACTCGAAACCGGCTGGTCAGCCCGATGGGCGATCGGCGGTGCCGTGGTGATGATCGCCATCATGGGGGTGGCCTTCGTGCCCCGCATCCTTCCAGGGTCGGTGCATCATGGAGGTCCGATCTTGGCTGCTGCGGTGGTGGCGTATGCCGCAGTGATCGGGGCCATGGTCATCACCGTGTCGGCCACGGCGATCGGTATTGCGGCCCTCGGAGCGATCCTCTTCGCCCTCAGTGATTCGGTCTTGGGCTACCAACGTTTTGTCGGTCCGCTGTGGGGTGGCCGACTCTCGGTGATGATCCCGTATCACCTCGGCCAGGCCCTCCTGATCGTCGGTTTGGTGACCACCTAGACCGGCGCCAACAATCACACCGGGTCACCGTGTGGGGTGGTTACGCTGGTGGGCCGTTTCCGCATCCTGACGCGAAGAAGACACTATGAATCCCCCCTCTACATCGGTCTCTGGTGATGACCTGTTGGTCGCCTGGCTCAGCGCTCATGGCGATGAACTGATCGGTTGGCGTCGTCATCTCCACGCCCATCCCGAGCTCAGCTATCACGAATATGCCACGACCGACTTCATCGTCGATCGCTTGGAAGAAGCCGGATTGACGGTGAGGCGGTTGGAGAGTGGCACGGGGCTGTGGTGCGATCTCGGCCCGGCCGGCGAGCTGGCGGGGGAGCGGCTGGTCCTGCGAGCCGATATCGACGCGCTGGCGATGAATGATGACAAGGAGGTGTCCTACTGCAGCCAGACACCGGGTGTGTGTCATGCCTGTGGCCATGACGCTCACATGGCGATCATGCTGGGTGTGGCGTCCTTTTTTGGTCGTCATCCCGAGTTGGTTCCCGGACCGGTCAGGGTGCTCTTTCAACCGGCTGAAGAAGTGGTGCCCGGCGGTGCCGTTGGGGTGATCTCCGAAGGGGCGTTGGATGGAACCGGCGCGGTGTTTGGCTTTCATTGCGATCCCAAGCTCGATGTTGGCCGGGTTGGGCTGAGAGCGGGGGCGATCACCAGTGCCGCGAGCTCGGCAACGATCGAGTTGTGTGGCCCCGGTGGCCATACCGCTCGCCCCGAAGAAACGGTCGACATGGTGACCCTCGCTGCCCGGATCGTCAACCAGCTTCCTCAGCGGGTAGCCACGGCGGTGGCGCCCGGCGAGGTGAAGTATGTGTTCGGTGCCCTGCATGCCGGTGATGCTGCGAATGTGATCCCAACCCGAGCCGAGCTGAAGGCATCGGTTCGTACTCCTGATCCTGAGGTATGGGAGACCCTGGGGAAGATCGTGGAAGCTGAGCTTGAGCAGATCATGGAGGGGAGTGGGGCTGACGCCCAACTGACCTATGTGTCCGGGGTGCCGCCGGTGGTCAATGACCATGCCCTCATCGAGACGGTTGACCGGGCGGTCACCATGACTCTGGGTTCCTCGGCGGTCGCTGAGACGCCCCAGAGCTGGGGCGGTGATGATTTTGCCTGGTACGGACGTGAAGTGCCGGTGGCCTATGTTCGATTGGGCGTCCATCCGCCGGACACCGATCAGCCATGCCGTGATCTCCATGTGGGTGACTTTGACCTTGATGAGAGCGCCATTGCGGTGGGGGTTCGGGTCGCGGTGAGTCTGGTGATGAGCTATTTTGCTCGATGACACGAACATCTGTACCCTGCTAGGCTGAGCTGGTGACCGAACTCAGCGACGATCTTGCCTTTGCCGGACAGGACACCGATTCGGTTGTGTTCAGCGATCTCCAGGATCGGCCGTTCAAGGTGGTCTCAAGTTTTGAGCCATCTGGTGATCAGCCAACAGCGATCGCTGCCCTCTCTCGGGGTATCAAGGATGGGGAGCGCTTTCAAACCCTGCTGGGCATCACCGGCTCGGGTAAGTCGGCGACCATTGCCTGGACGATCGAAGAGGTCCAGCGCCCCACCCTTATCCTGGCTCCCAACAAGAGCTTGGCCGCCCAGCTGGCCCAGGAGATGAGGGAGTTCTTCCCTGACAACCGGGTCGAGTATTTCGTGTCGTATTACGACTACTACCAACCCGAGGCCTATATCCCGTCCAGCGACACCTTCATCGAGAAGGATTCATCGATCAATGATGAGATCGAGCGACTGCGCCACTCGGCCACCGCTGCCTTGTTGACCCGCCGGGACGTGATCGTGGTCGCTTCGGTGTCGTGTATCTATGGCATGGGTAACCCCGAGGAGTATCAGGGCCAGCTGGTCGACCTCTCGGTGGGTGTCGACTACGACATGCGCTCGATCCTGCGTCGCCTGGTCGATATGCAATACGACCGCAACGATGCCACCTTGGGGCGGGGTCGATTCCGGGTGCGGGGAGACACGATCGAGGTCCATCCGGCCTATGACGAGTCGGTGATTCGGATCGAGATGTTCGGTGACACCGTCGACCGGGTCACCCGGATCGATCCGCTCACCGGCGAAACCCTCGAGGTCATGAAGCGGGTCGTCATCTTTCCAGCCACCCACTATGTCGCCGGCACCGAGCGGCTGGCGACAGCGATGGCCAAGATCGAGCACGAACTCCAGGTCCGACTCAAGGAGTTTGAGAACGATGGCAAGCTTCTCGAAGCTCAGCGACTTCGGATGCGCACCCAGTACGACCTCGAAATGATCAGCGAGGTTGGCTATTGCAACGGGATCGAGAACTACTCGATGCATATCGATGGCCGTGACTATGGCGAGCCGCCCTTTACCTTGCTCGACTATTTCCCCGATGACTTCTTGATGGTGATCGATGAAAGCCATGTGGCCGTGCCCCAGCTTCATGGCCAGTTCGCCGGCGATCGCAGCCGCAAAGATGTCTTGGTCGACCACGGCTTCCGGTTGCCGTCGGCTCGCGACAACCGCCCCCTCACCTTTGATGAAGTGCTGGAACGGGTCAACCAGGCGGTCTTCTTGTCAGCAACGCCGGGTGACTACGAAAAGCGGGTCTCAACCCAGGTGGTTGAACAGATCATTCGGCCCACCGGTTTGGTCGACCCCGAGGTGATCGTGAGGCCGACCACCGGCCAGATCGACGACCTGATCGAGATGGTCAACGACCGGGTGACACGTTCTGAGCGGGTCTTGGTGACCACCCTGACCAAGAAGATGGCTGAAGACCTCACCGAGTACTTGCTCGAACAGGGTCTTCGGGTTCGTTACCTCCATTCCAATATCGACACGATCGAGCGAATCGAGATCTTGAGGGCGCTCCGCTTGGGGGAGTTTGATGTCTTGGTCGGGATCAATCTGCTTCGAGAGGGGCTCGACCTGCCCGAAGTGTCGCTGGTCTGCATCCTCGATGCCGATAAGGAAGGGTTCTTGCGTTCGGAAACCTCCCTCGTGCAAACGATCGGTCGGGCCGCCCGCAATGTGGCTGGCCAGGTGGTGATGTATGCCGACACCGTGACCGGGTCGATGGAGCGGGCGATCTCCGAAACCCAGCGTCGGCGTCAGCTCCAGCTCGACTACAACGCTGAGCACGGGATTGATCCCCAGACCATCCGCAAAGCGGTCGGCGACATCTTGTCGATGTTGCGTCCCGAATCGACCGCCCCGGTGCCACGTCGTCGTCACGAGCGTGACTCGATCGCCCATGAGGTCGGCAATCTCGCCACCGATGAGCTGCACCGCTTGATCCAAACCCTTGAAGCCGAGATGCACGATGCTGCTGCTGAGCTCAAGTTTGAATATGCCGCCCGGTTGCGCGATGAGGTGAAAGAACTCCGGCGGGAGCTGCGCGACGCTGGCTAGGGCTGGTGGTTATTCGAGGGCGTACACCTGTTCGCTGCTAGGCTCTCCCTAATGTCGACCCCACATCAGGTGTCGCCCAACGGGCCCATCATCGAGGTTCGTGGGGCACGCGAACACAATCTCAAGAACGTCAACGTCACCCTGCCACGTGATCAGCTGATCGTGTTCACCGGCCTGTCGGGATCGGGCAAGTCATCTCTCGCGTTTGACACGATCTATGCCGAAGGGCAGCGGCGCTATGTCGAATCACTGAGCTCCTATGCCCGCCAATTTCTGGGCCAGATGGACAAGCCCGATGTCGAGGTCATCGAGGGGCTGTCTCCGGCGATCTCGATCGACCAAAAGTCAGCGAGCCGCAACCCGCGTTCCACGGTGGGCACGATCACCGAGGTCTATGACTATCTGAGGCTGCTCTATGCCCGGGTTGGGATCCAGCATTGTCCCGACGATGGCACGCCGCTTCAGCGTCAAACCCCCCAGCAGATCGTCGATCGGATCATGACCTTCGAAGAGGGGACCCGGTTCCAGGTCCTCGCTCCGGTGGTGAGAGGGCGCAAGGGTGAATACAGCACCCTCCTGGCCGACCTCGCGGCCCAGGGATATGTGAGGGCTCGCATCGATGGTGAGACGGTCACCATCGATGAGTTCTTATCCCGCGACGAAGGCTTGGCGCGGTATGAGAACCACAAGATCGAAGTGGTCGTCGATCGTTTGGTGATGAGAGAGGGACTCGAACGGCGTCTCACCGATTCACTCGAAAGCGCCCTGGCGCTGGCTGACGGGGTTGCTGAAGTTGAGATCGTGTCCCGCGATCCTGATGCCGACGCCGAGATGCTGACCTTCAGCCAACACCTGGCCTGTCCGGTGTGCGGCACCAGCTATGACGAGCCAGCCCCGCGTAATTTCTCCTTCAATTCGCCCTATGGGGCGTGCAGCTCATGTGATGGGCTGGGTACCCGGTTTGAGGTCGATCCCGAGTTGGTGATTCCCGACCCTGAGGCATCGGTCAAGGAAGGGGCGATCGCCCCGTGGAAGTCAGCGGGCACTCGCTATTTCGCTCGCATGTTGTCGGCGGTGGCATCCACCCACGACATCGATCTCACCTTGCCCTGGGAGCAGCTTTCTGAACAGGATCGTGAGATCCTCCTCTATGGCACACCGGGCAATCTGGTCGTTCGCTACAAGAATCGCTATGGCCGGTCGCGCCAGTATTCCACCGAATACGAAGGGGTGATTCCCTGGCTCAAGCGCCGCCATGAAGGTACCGATAGCAATTGGTCTCGTGAGCAATACGAGGGCTATATGCGCCAGGTCCCGTGCCGAGCTTGTGGTGGAGCCCGTCTCAAGCCGTCCAGCTTGGCGGTCACCGTCGGGGGCAAGAACATCGCCGAGGTCAGCGACATGTCGATTGGGGAGTCGGCCCAGTTCTTGGCCTCGATCGAGCTGTCCGAGCGTGATCGTCTGATCGCTGAGCGGATCACCAAAGAGGTCAATGCCCGCCTGGGATTCCTCCTCGATGTTGGTCTCGACTATCTCACCTTGTCTCGTTCGGCGGGCACCTTGGCCGGCGGTGAAGCTCAACGCATCCGGTTGGCCAGCCAGATCGGGTCTGGATTGGTCGGCACCCTTTATGTGCTCGATGAACCCTCGATCGGTCTTCACCAGCGTGACAATCGGCGCTTGATCGACACCCTCACCCGGCTGCGCGATCTGGGCAACACCGTCATCGTTGTCGAACACGATGAAGAGACCATTCGGGAGTCCGACTGGATCGTCGATATCGGTCCTGGGGCCGGTGAGCACGGGGGAGAGATCGTCTATAGCGGTCCGGTCGATGGTGTGACCACGGTGGAGAATTCGATCACCGGTGACTATCTGTCGGGGGCCAAGTCCATTCCAGTTCCCGCTGAGCGGCGGCCTGCTGGCGATCACCGGCTAACCATCCGAGGGGCTCGGGAACACAACCTGCGCGACCTCACCGTCGACATCCCGCTCGGCTGCTTCGTCGCTGTGACCGGAGTGTCGGGATCGGGCAAGTCCACCCTGATTCGCGACATCTTGTTGCCGGTCTTGATGCGTGAGGTGTACTCATCAAAGATGCCTGCCGGTCGCCACCGCCGCGTGGACGGGATCGACCATCTCGACAAGGTGATCGATATGGACCAGTCGCCGATCGGGCGCACTCCTCGTTCCAATCCGGCCACCTATACCGGGGTCTTCGACAGTATTCGCAAGCTCTTCGCCTCCACCAGTGAAGCCAAGGTGCGGGGATACAAACCGGGCCGATTCTCGTTCAATGTCAAGGGTGGGCGCTGTGAGGCCTGCGCTGGCGATGGGACGATCAAGATCGAGATGCACTTCCTCCCCGATGTCTATGTGCCCTGCGAGGTGTGCAAGGGGGCTCGCTATAACCGCGACACCCTCGATATCGAGTTCAAGGGCCGCAATATCGCCGATGTCTTGAATATGCCGGTGTCGGAAGCAGCGGAGTTTTTCGCCAACCAGCCTCGTATCTCTCGCTATATGACCACCTTGATGGATGTCGGGTTGGGCTATGTTCGCCTCGGCCAACCAGCTCCCACCCTGTCCGGGGGTGAAGCCCAGCGGGTCAAGCTGGCCACTGAGCTGGCCAAGCGATCCACCGGTCACACGATCTATCTTCTCGATGAGCCGACCACCGGGCTGCACTTTGCCGATGTGAGACGACTCCTCGCCGTCTTGTCTCGCTTGGTCGACCAGGGCAACACGGTGGTGGTCATCGAACACAATCTCGATGTGATCAAGAGTGCCGACTGGATTATCGATCTCGGGCCTGAAGGTGGCCATGGTGGGGGAGCGGTGGTCGCCGAAGGCACTCCTGAGCAGGTGGCCCGGGTGAAGGGCAGCCATACCGGCCACTATCTGGCCGATCTGGTCTAACGCATTTTCTTCGAGAGCTCGTTGAGTCGACGCTTTTCGGCCTCAGTCAAGGAGTCAAGCCCGTTGGCGGAGATCTTGTCGAGCAGGGCGTCGAGCTCGGTGTGGGCCGCGGCGGTCTCGGCTGGAGATACCCAGGGCCCGGTCACCACCGTTGGTTGAGCACTCGACCGGCGCCTGGTCTTCGGCGAGGGTCGACGGCCCAGCACGGCGTTGAGCTGGCTCAAGAACCCCCATCGCCGAACCATGATCAAGCCCAAGGCGAGCATGGTGATCAGGTGGAGCACCGACCCCCAATACCGCAATCCGATCAATTGGAGAAGGTCGAGTCCCAAGAAGAGCGCTGCCAGTACCCAGGCCGGAATCCCGCCAAAGAACATGAGCCGGGGATGCTCGACAGTGAACAGGGCAAAGAGCACCACCGACACATAGGTCAGCCCATCGCTGGGGGCGGCGGGGAAGCCGGTTGCTGGCAGGGGAGTGATGATGACCGCCGGGATGATGGTGATGGCGGCGACCAAGATGACAAAACGGCGGCGACCGACCATCTCTTCGACAGCGTGGCCGACAAACCAGAAAAACACCAGAGAGAAGATGGCGAAGAAGCCTGGCTGGTTGGCGATTGGCCAGGTCACCACACTCCAGTAGTGCCCAAGATTCCGCACGATCAGGGGGCTAAACCGGAGAGGTGTGATCCAGGGTGGATTGATCGCCCACAGCACCATCGAGATGACCGACGCGATCGTGATCGCTGAGGTGGTGGTGAGATCGAAATTGCCGATACGCATCCACCCATTGCGGGGAGCGTTGAACAAGGATCCTCGGGCCACGACGCCACGGTAGCGGGTATCGGCTCTGTCTCGCATCAGGGCCTAGGGTGGAGCCACCATGGTTCGACGTCCTCCCGCTGGAACGATTCCCGAAGATCCCGGGTCATATCAATTCCTCGACGGGAACGGGCGCGTGATCTATGTCGGCAAGGCTGCCAACCTGCGTCAACGATTGTCGAATTATTTCCAGTCACCCGACAACCTGGCACCGAGAACCCGCCAGATGGTTGAAGCCGCTGAGTCGGTCGAGTGGACGATCGTCGCCAACGAGGTTGAAGCGCTCATGTTGGAGTACTCCCTCATCAAGCGGCATCGGCCGCGGTTTAATATCCGCCTTCGCGATGACAAGTCGTATCCCTTCTTGGCGGTCACCGTGGGGGAGCAGTGGCCGCGCGCGATGGTGATGCGGGGCAAGAAGCGCCGCGGGGTGAGATATTTCGGCCCCTACGCCCACGCCTATGCCATCCGGGACACCCTCGATGTTCTGGTGAAGTCGTTCCCGGTTCGCACCTGTACCGCTACCACCTTTGCCGAACACGAACGACTCGGCCGTCCCTGTTTGCTCTATCACATCGACAAGTGCGCTGGGCCGTGTGTTGGGGCGATCGAGGAGATGGCCTACCGCCAGCTGGTCACCGATATGTGTGGGTTCTTGAGCGGCGATACCGATGAGATCGTGGCTCGTCTCCGCAGCGACATGACCGCCGCTTCGGATGAGATGGACTTTGAGCGGGCAGCTCGGATTCGTGACCAATTGGCTGCCGTCACCACCGCGCTGGCCAAACAGCAGATGATGGTCGAGAGTCGGGATGACATCGATGTGGTCGGGATTGCCGATGATGAGCTCGAAGCCTCGGTCCAGGTGTTTGTGGTGCGTCGGGGTCGCATGGTGGGTCGCAAGGGATTTGTGGTCGACAAGGTTGAAGATGTCTCCTCGGGACGGCTGGTGGCTCGGATCTTGGAGATGGTCTATGGCGAGGAACCAGCGATGGGCTATCCCCGAGCGGTCATCGTCCCTGCCGAACCCGAGGACCGCGAGACCTATGAGGAATGGTTGACCCAGATGCGCGGCGCCAGGGTCCAGATTCGGGTGCCCCAACGGGGAGACAAGCGAGCCCTGCTCGACACGGTCAACCGCAATGCTGTCGAAGCGTTCAATCGGCATCGGATGAAGCGGGCATCGGATCACAATGTTCGGTCTCGAGCCTTGGTCGAGATTCAAGATGCTCTCGGGCTCGCCGAGGTGCCATTGCGCATCGAGTGCTACGACATGGCCCATCTTCAAGGCACCGACTATGTCGGCTCAATGGTGGTCTTCGAAGACGGTCTGCCAGCTAAACGGGAATATCGCCGGTTCAAGGTCACGGTTCCGGGCAATGACGACTATGCGGCCATGGAGGAGGTCTTGACCCGTCGCCTATCGGCCTATCTGGATGAACGTGATCGACCGGTGGCTGAGCGGGAACACACCCGGTTTGCCTATCCACCTCAACTCATCGTGGTCGATGGAGGTAAGGGGCAGCTCGGGGTGGTGGCCAAGGTGGTCCGCTCGCTCGGTCTGGCTGACGAGATTCCGGTGGCAGCTCTGGCCAAACAGTTTGAGCAGGTCCATGTACCCCAACGGTCTGATCCAGTTGAGGTGCCGCGAGGAAGTGAAGCCTTATTCATGCTGCAGCGATTGCGTGATGAAGCTCATCGGTTTGCCAATTCGTTCCATCGGGAGCGGCGGTCAAAGCGGATGACCCGTAGTGCCCTCGACGGCATCGCTGGGGTAGGAGAAGCCCGCAAGAAGCGTCTGATCTCCGAGTTCGGCGGCGTTCGGGCGGTCAAGGCAGCATCGCTCGACGATCTGTTGGCGGTCAGTTGGCTACCTGAGGCGGTTGCCCGAGCGGTCTATGACCGGTTCCATCCTGATGATCACCAGCCTTCGTCGGGGTCGGGACAGGTCTAACGTGGGCCGGGTGAGCGATCGAGATCCATCCCGTGACCTGTGGGAAGCCCATGCCGATTGGTGGATCGACGAATTCACCGATGGGATCGATCCGGAGTACACCGACCAGATCATCCCCCTAGCTCTTGATGAGTTGGCCGGTCGCGGACGCATCCTCGATATCGGTTGTGGTGACGGTCAGATCAGCCGAGCCCTCGCCGCTGCCGGATCTGAGGTGGTGGGCATTGACCCGACCTGGAACCAGATTCGTGTCGCCCACGAGCGCGGTGGGGGACCACGCTATGTGCGAGCAACGGCTGACGAGATTCCCTTCCCGGATGGCTCTTTTGATGCCGCTCTCGTCTGTCTGGTGTTCGAGCACATCGATGCCCTCGACGCGGCGATCGCTGAGGTGGCCCGGGTGGTGCGATCAGGCGGCCAGTTCTCGTTCTTTCTGAATCATCCCCTGTCCCAAACTCCGGGATCGGGATGGATCGATGACCAGATCCTCGATCCTCCAGAGCAGTATTGGCGGATCGGCCCCTATCTCGCCGAAGCCGAGACGATCGAGTCGGTAGAGCACGGGGTCTCGATACGTTTCCTTCATCGTCCCTTGTCGCGCTATATCAATACCTTGGCCGACCATGGGTTGGTGATCGACCAGATGGTTGAGCCGGTACCACCAAAGCGATTCTTGGCCTTGGCGCCGGAATACACCGAGGCAGCCACGATTCCTCGTCTGCTCTATCTCCGGCTCCGGCGACGCTGACTAGGGTAGAGCCGTGGCTCAGATTGTGGTGATTACCGGTTTGTCGGGTGCAGGACGATCGGGGGCAGCCGATGTGCTCGACGATCTCGGCTATTACGTGATCGATAACCTGCCCACCCCGCTTCTCCCGACCATCGTTCAGCTGGCGATCCAGCCTGGCGGGGGGATCAATCGGCTGGCCTTGGTGTCAGGTCGCAATCACAGCGACATCCTTCCCGAGGTCGCCAAGCTCCGCGAGTCGGGGCACAGCGTCACGACGCTCTTTCTCGATGCTCGAACCCCAGTCTTGGTCCAGCGCTATAACGCCACGCGTCGCAAGCACCCGTTCTCCGACGAGTCGCATGGTCTTCTCGAGGCGATCGAGGCAGAGCGAGAGCTTCTGGCGAGCACCAAGTATCACGCCGATCTGGTGATCGATACCTCGGATCTCACCATCCACCAGCTCAAAGATCGGGTGATCGCTGCCTTTGCGGAGGCATCGAGTTCGCGGATGTATGTGTCGGTCCAGAGCTTTGGCTATACCCACGGTCTGCCCCTCAACGCTGACATCGTGATGGATGTGAGGTTCTTGCCGAATCCCCATTGGGATGAAGAGCTGCGTCCCCTCACCGGCCAGGATGAGCGGGTCCAAGCCTTTGTGCTTGGGCGCTCGGTCACCCAGAGCTTCCTCGATCGTTTTGAGCAGCTCTTGGTCGGCCTGATCCCCAATTACGAGTCCGAAGGACGCAGCTATCTCACGATCGCGATCGGGTGTACCGGTGGCAAGCACCGTTCGGTGGCGATCGCTGAGGAGATCTCTCGCCGTCTCGCCGATGCTGACATCGAGGCCCACACCTCGCATCGCGACGTGACCCGATCGTGAAATCTAACGAATCGTAAAACCTTCTTTGCGGTCTTGGGTGGTGACACCGATTAACCCTGGTAGGACGGATATGTAGCCCGACTGTGGGGCGACCTCGAATGTCATCTGAAAGGAATCATCTGTCATGACAGTGCGTGTGGGAATCAACGGCTTTGGCCGGATCGGCCGGAATCTCTTCCGGGCAGCAAAGCAGCTGGGAGCGGATATCGACTTTGTCGCTGTCAACGACCTGGGCTCGCTTGACCAGATGGCTCATCTTCTCAAGTACGACTCGGTCCTCGGCGTCCTGCCTCAGACCATCAAGGCCACCGACAAGGGCATCGATGTCGATGGCGACACCCTGACCGTCTTGTCCGAACGTGATCCCAAGGCCCTCCCGTGGGGCGATCTTGGTGTTGATGTGGTCATCGAGTCAACCGGTGTGTTTACCGCCCGTGACAAGGCCGCCATGCACCTCGATGCTGGCGCCCCGCTGGTGCTCGTGTCCGCTCCCTCAAAGGGCGCCGACCTCACCGTGGTCTATGGCGTCAACCACACCGACTACGACCCCGCCAAGCACAAGGTCGTCTCCAATGCCAGCTGCACCACCAACTGTCTGGTGCCGGTGGTCAAGGTGCTCGACGATGCCTTTGGTGTCAAGCAGGGCATGATGACCACCATTCACGCCTACACCGGCGACCAGCAGCTCGTCGATGGTCCCCACCGTGATCCTCGTCGGGCGCGCAGCGCGGCGATCAATGTGGTGCCCACCTCCACCGGTGCCGCTCGGGCGACCGCTCTGGTCCTCGAATCGATGGCCGGCAAGCTCGACGGATTGGCTGTTCGGGTGCCGGTGCCCACCGGTTCGCTGACCGATCTCACCGCAGTCCTCAATACCGAGGTCACCGCGGACGAGGTCAATGCTGCGTTTGCTGCCGCTGCTGCTGGCCCGCTCAAGGGTGTGCTGAAGTACACCGAAGAGCCGATCGTGTCGAGTGATATCGTCACCGATCCCCATTCGTCGATCTTCGACGCTGGGATGACGATGTCGATGGGCAGCTTGGTCAAGGTGGCCTCGTGGTACGACAACGAGTGGGGCTACTCCAACCGGCTCGTTGACATGATCAATTACGTCACCAGCAAGAAGAGCTGAGTCGCCATGATCGACGGGATTCCCACCCTGGAGGATCTCGGAGACGTCGCTGGCAAGCGGGTCTTGGTCCGTACCGACTTCAATGTGCCCCTGGGAGTTGAGCTCTTGGACAATCTCCGGTTTGATCCGGGTGAAACCGGCAATAGCGCCGAGTTCACCGACCGGTTGGTTGAGGGCATCGATTGTTATGTCAATGATGCCTTTGGCGCTTCACACCGGGCTCACGCCTCGATCGTCGGTCCCGCGAGTCGGGTGCCGTCGGCGATGGGGCGCCTGCTCCAGCGTGAGGTCGAGGTCTTGCTCGGGGTGCGCAACACCCCCCAGCGGCCCTTTGTCGCTGTCCTTGGTGGGGCCAAGATCTCCGACAAGCTCGGCGTGGTCGAAGCCCTTCTCGGAGTGGTCGACTCCCTGGTGATTGGTGGAGCGATGTGTTTCACCTTCTTTGCTGCTCGGGGGCAGTCGATTGGCGATTCCTTGTTTGAACCCGATCAGGTCGACACGTGTGGGCGCATCCTTGCCGAGCATGGCGACAAGATCCATCTCCCCACCGACATGGTCGGAGTTGATGCCAACGGTGACTACGCCGCCTTTGGTTCGGTCATTCCCGACGGTTGTAAGGGCTTCGACATCGGTCCGGGATCGGCTGCCGCATTCAGTGATGTGATCGCCGATGCCAAGACGGTGTTCTGGAACGGTCCGATGGGGATGTTCGAAGATGATCGGTTCGCCAGCGGCACCCGCACCGTCGCCCAGGCGATGGCTGACACCGCGGCCTTCACCGTGGTCGGTGGCGGCGATTCGGCTGCTGCCTTGGCGCGTTTCGGGTATGCCGATCAGGTTGACCATGTCTCCACGGGAGGTGGGGCCAGCCTTGAACTCATCGAATTGGGTGATCTTCCGGGCCTAGCAGCCCTGAGGGACGCCCCGAACGCACAGGGAGCATGACGATGGCTCGCACACCGCTCATTTCGGGCAACTGGAAGATGAACCTCAACCATTTTGAGGCGATTCAAACCATCCAGAAGCTCCACTACGGGTTGCCGACCTCGGTCTATGACCGAGTTGATGTGAGCGTTCACCCGCCCTTCACCGATATTCGCAGTGTTCAGACGGTCATCGATGCTGACGACCTTGACATCATGTTGGGAGCCCAGCATTGCCACGACCGCGACGCTGGTGCATTCACCGGAGAGGTCTCGCCAGCGTTCTTGGCCAAGCTGGAGGTCAAGTTGGTGATCGCCGGGCACAGTGAACGGCGCGACATCTTTGGCGAAACCGACGAGATGGTGAATGCCAAGGTCAAGGCGATCTTGGCCCATGGCATGACCCCGATCATGTGCTGCGGGGAATCGTTGGCTGAGCGTGAAGCCGGTGAAACCGAGGCCAAGGTGCTCTCCCAGGTGAGCGCTGGATTAGCTGGGGTGAAGGCTGCTGATGTGGCTTCGATGGTGATCGCCTATGAGCCCATTTGGGCGATCGGCACCGGCAAAACCGCCACCGCTCATGACGCCCAGGTGATGTGTGCGGCCATCCGCTCAGCGGTGCGAGCCCAGTTCGGCGATGATCCTGCCGACGCGGTTCGTATCCAATACGGCGGCTCGGTCAAGGCAGCAACAACCGAAGAGTTGATGGCCCAGCCCGATGTGGACGGTGCCCTGGTTGGCGGAGCCAGTCTGGACCCCGACGAGTTCTCCCGAATCGTCCAGATCGCCGCCGGCTGATCGCCCATCCTGAGAACTAGCCGCACCTAGCCGGGTATCGCTCTTGACGCGCGCCCGGCTGGGTTGGGCTGGGTTGGGCTGGGTTGGGCTGTGCTACGGTCAACGCTCGGACGTTTCGACGGGGAGGACGAAACGTTCCAACGGTGTCGTGCTCCCGGTCGCAGCGTAAGCACTGTCGGCGGCTTGGCATCATCATCACGTCTTCCCCGCATCCTTTGAGGAGGAATTACGTGAAGACGACCCGTAAGAGCACCAAGCTTCTTGCTGTGGCCGCCGCTGCGTCGCTCGTGTTTGCTGCCTGTGGTGGTATGAAGGTAGTGACGCGAGCGTGAGCGAAACCGAGGACGGCGATGAGGCCGCCGAGACGACCGAAGCATCCGGTTCGTCGGGCGGGATCTTGGTTTGGGCTCATGAGCAAGAGCCGGGCAGCCTCCACGTCGATGACCCCGAGCACAGTCTCGCGGCGACAGCGTGGTTGCGTACCGCGCTTCTTGAGGGTGCCTATGGCATCTCGTCAACGACCGAGTTTTTCCCGGAACTGCTGGCTCAAGAGGCCGAGATGGTCGACAATGGCGACGGCACCTTTACGGCGACCTACACCCTGCGTGATGGGTTGATGTGGTCCGATGGTGAGCCCCTCACCGCGAATGACTTCAAATTCACCTTTGACGCGATGATGTATGCCGATGGTGTCGACGATGAGGGCAACCCCAATTACGTCTACCTCCGTGGCGATCGCACCGGCTATGACACGGTCACCGAGATCGCTGTCCAGTCCGACACCGTATTCACCATCACCTGGTCCGAGTTCTTCGCCGGCTGGAAGGGCATCTTGGTCGAGGCCTATCCAGCTCACCAGTTCTCCGCTGATCCGGCTGAGGCTGCAGCCCAGCTCAATGAGGCGCTCAAGGAGTGGCAGGCTCCCGATGGCAACGTGATCGCCTCGTCGGGGCCGATGGTGTTTGATTCGTGGGAGAAGGGTGTCCAGATCAATCTGGTGCGCAACGAGAACTACCACGGTTCAACCAGCCCCGATGCTGAGAACAAGGGTCTCGCCTATGTCGATGGTGTCCAGATCAATTATGTGACCGACACCGATGCCCAGATCAATGCTCTCATGGCTGGTGAAGCCCATCTCGTCATGACCCAGCCTCAGCTCGCCTTTGAGCAGTTGGCTCAGAGCGAGGACTTCACCGTGGCCTCAACCGCTGGTCCGGTCTATGAGCACTGGGGCATGAATGTTCACAATGCCCACCTCTCCGACCCGTTGGTTCGTGAGGCCTTGGCGTTTGCGATGGATAAGTCCGAGGTCATGGCCGGTCTCTACACCCCGCTCTTTGGGGACTCGTTGCCAGCTGAGGGGTTGGGTAACACCTACTGGATGTCGAACCAGAGCCCATATCAGGACAATGCTGGCAATGCTGGCTACGGCAAGGGCGATATCGAGTCGGCTCAGGCCAACCTGGAAAAGGCTGGTTACACCCTTGGCGACGATGGTGTCTATGTCCATCCTGAGCGGGGTCGTTTGAGCCTGCGTGTTGGGACCACTGGTGGTAACAAGCTGCGTGAGATTCAGCAGCAGTTGCTCCAGTCCAAGTTCAAGGAAGCTGGCATCGAGATCACCATCGACAATGTCGAGGGTGGCGCCTACTTCTCCGAGCGTCCCTTCGCTCCGGGCTCGATCGAATGTTCCCAGAGCGGTGGTACCGCCGGTAACTGCGATATCTGGGACCTGGCCCAGTTCGCCTGGGTCGGTGGCCCGTGGCCTGGTGGCAACTCGGCAGTATTCCTGACCGGTGCTGGCAACAACTGTTATGGCTATGCGAGTGCTGAGTTTGACGCCAAGTCGGCTGAGTGCGACTCGACGGTTGATGATGCTGAGCGTGCAGCGTGCTACAACGAGCTCTGGCCAATGTGGTCGACTTTAAGTTTGCTGACTGAGTGAATTGTCCGTCTACGACGGATGAAAGATGGCGAGGGCCCAGCCGGGAATCCGGCTGGGCCCTCGGAGCGTTGGTGCCGGTGTCGTCGACGTCACGGAGACGTGGCACTCCGAACGGTGCTACCGTAATGGAATGCCCGTTTCGATCGGGGAGGACGAAACGTTGCAATGGTGTCTAGAAACCAAGTGGCAGTGAAAAGACTGCTTAGACCTATGTCACCCCGTTACCTCCCCACATCCTTTGAGGAGGAATCACGTGAAGACGACCCGTAAGAGCACCAAGCTTCTTGCTGTGGCCGCCGCTGCGTCGCTCGTGTTTGCTGCCTGTGGTGGTAGCGATGATGACAAGAGTGGCCCGATCTCCATCTCCACGACCCTGAGAACAACCTCGGTGCCACCGCCTGGCTCCGCACCGCTCTCCTCGAGGGTGCGTATGGCATCTCGGCGACGACCGAGTTCTATCCCGAGCTCTTGGCTCAAGAAGCCGAGATGGTCGACAACGGTGACGGCACCTATACCGCCAAGTACACCCTGCGTGATGGGTTGATGTGGTCCGATGGTGAGCCGCTTACCGCGAATGACTTCAAGTTCACCTTCGATGCCATGATGTATGCCGATGGTGTTGACGATGAGGGCAACCCCAGTTACGTCTACCTGCTCGGTGACCGCACCGGCTATGACACGGTCACCGAGATCGCTGTCCAATCCGACACGGAATTCACTATCACTTGGTCGGAGTTCTTTGCTGGTTGGAAGGCTGTTCTCGATGAGGTCTATCCGGCTCACCAGTTCTCCGCTGATCCCGCCGAAGCTGCAGCCCAGCTGAATGATGCTCTGCGCGAGTGGCAGGCTCCTGATGGCAACGTGATCGCGTCTGCTGGTCCGATGGTGTTTGATTCGTGGGAGAAGGGTGTCCAGATCAGCATGGTGCGCAATGAGAAGTACCACGGCTCGAATAGCCCGGATGCCAAGAACAAGGGTCTCGCCTATGTCGATGGTGTCCAGGTCAATTATGTGACCGACACCGATGCCCAGATCAACGCTCTGCTCGCTGGTGAGGCTCACATCATCATGACCCAGCCTCAGCTCGCCTTTGAGCAGTTGGCTCAGAG
>PDWJ01002642.1_pt1 | contig 18531 bp, 13 predicted proteins | sample 1430881 | NCBI WGS metagenome assembly PDWJ01 (sample SAMN01162460, study PRJNA174530) | Oral metagenome, whole genome shotgun sequencing project. | biome: Marine environment; feature: Marine mammal; material: Swab sample of the gingival sulcus; isolation source: swab sample of gingival sulcus...
GCCAGAAAGAGAAGAAAGAGGGAATAATGGTAAAGGTCACGCATACGGAAAGAAAAAAGGTGATATGAGTGGAAGAGAATTTGGTCAACAACGATCTCAAGATGCTCGTAACAAAGCCAAAAAAGGAAAGAAAGGCCAGAAACCTAACAAAGGAAAGAAGGGAAAGAAGTAATCCTGAAGACCTAAATATAGCATTAGCGAAAGGGGCTGTCTCAAAAGTCGAGATAGCCCCTTTTTTTGTCAAAATTACCTGTACCCTCCCACAGGAGGGTTTTCAAATACGGGGTTCTCAGAGACCAAGTTTTACTTTTGAGACAGCCTCTTTTTGCTGTAATTAATTGTAGACAAACCGAAATTGCCATACATAAAACGAAGCGGAGATCTTTGTTTGATTATTGGTTTATTACCAATAAAAACACTAAACCTTCGTTTTTTGGATACGAATTCTATTACGTTCTTATGTTTCGCATATTTCTACTTTTTATAACTATCCTACTCTTCAGCAGTAAATTCTCATTCTCACAAAGTGGATTGTATTCAATCATGGTGAATTGGTCTCCCAATGAACGGAAGCTTGCCACATTGAATCCAAACTCGACTAGTGGTTTAATCACACAGATATCGCCTGGGTCTATTTTTGACTGGTACCTTAGCTCTGCTTCAACAACGATAGACGAAAACAATGGGATTTATTATACTCAAGTTCAAGATCCCACTCAACCGAATTTTTGGTTACTCGTGGGGATTGATCTTGTCACGGGAGCAATTGTTTCCAATGTAACGCTTCCCAACTCTCACGAAATGCACCAGATGGTGTTTAATTGCAAAGACAGTTCGATCTATGCAATCATGGTGCAATGGTCTCCAAACGAACGACATTTGGTAAAAATAAACCCAACGAATGGTCAAGTAACAGTGATTTCTCCCTATTCTATCTTTGAATGGTATAATGGTGCAGCAGAGACGACGATTGATCCGGAAAATAATATTTACTACGTCGAGACTAGCGATGATCCGCAGTCGAATATTTGGCTACTCAAAGGAATTGATTTAACAACCGGGCTTGAGGTTTCGAGCGTTCAACTTCCAAATTCGCACGAATGGCACCAGATAAAATACAATTGTATGGACAGTACGCTGTATACAATTATGGTGAATTGGTCGCCGAACGAACGGCATTTGGCTAAAATTAACCCTAATACTGGCGTGGTTTCTGTGATTTCACCTACATCAATTTTTGAGTGGTACGTTACAGCTGCAGGAACAACGATTGATCCTCAGAATAATATTTTTTATGCTCAAGTAACAGATGATCCCCAGTCTGGTTTTTGGCAATTGTATGGAATAGATTTGACCACAGGAACAGTTATTTCTAATAACCAAATGCCTACTTCGCACGAGTTTCACCAAATGGTGTTCAATCCTTTGTGTGACGTACCGCTTGATTTCACCTACAACAATACCTGTATTGGCAATACAACAGAATTTTATTCAACTGGATGCGCTGGGACGTATCAATGGGATTTTGGAGATCCCGCGAGTACAAATAATTTCAGTGACCTCCAGAACCCAATCCATGTTTATAGTGATACGGGGTACTATGATGTGAAGTTGGTTTGGTCGTCTTGTTGCGAAAGAGACTCAATTACTCAAACGATCTACGTTGATACAATGAATCAGGTGGCGATGCTTCCGAATGATGCAAATATATGCGAGGGAGACACCGTTCTTTTAGACGCTTCTTATTTGAGTGGGACGTACTACTGGCAAGACAGCTCAAGCACTTCAACCTTTCAAGTTACCGATCCCGGAGTATATTGGATTTCAGAGGATGTATGTAATACAATTGATTCAATCACATTTACGAATCATTCTTTTCAGAATTTTGGACTTGGAAACGATACATCGATGTGTACGGGAAGCATTCTTTTGGACCCCGGGGATCAAGGTGGAAATTATCTGTGGCAGGATGGGAGCACCAATCAACAATTCGTTGCGACATCGCCTGGTCAGTATTCTGTTGATGTGGTCGATTCCGTGGGATGTACACGATCGGATACAGTCGAAATAATAGTGGGATCAATTTCGGTCGATCTCGGCAATGACACGTTCATTTGCTCAGGATCTGCCGTTCTTCTCGATGCGACCACAACTGGAAGTACGTACTTATGGCAAAACGGCTCTACCAGCGCAATATTAACAGCCGATACCTCAGGGCAATACACCGTGCTTGTTCAAAAGGGCTTCTGCGAAACAAGTGATACGCTTCAATTAACTGTTGACACGCCAATAGCGAATTTCACCCTTGCTGATACAGTTGGTTGCCCGCCAGTTTTAACTCACTTTTTCGATCAGTCTGTTTCTAATGAAGGAACGATTGTCGATTGGACATGGAATTTTGGAGATAATTTTAGCTCAACTCTTCAAAATCCAACTCATATCTATGGAGCAAGTGGGATGTATCAAGTGGAATTGACGGTAAGCACAAACAATGGCTGTTCCAACCAATTCGAGCGTACGGTAGAAATGGAAATATATGATCAACCTGAGGCTGCCTTTTTTGTGCAATCAAACCCTGGAACAAGTGGCGATCAACTCTTATTTTCGGATCAATCAACGCTTGCAAGTTCTTGGGAATGGTTTTTTGACAATTCAACGTTTTCCAATGAGCAAAATCCGCTCCACGTATTTACGGATGCTGGCGAGTATACGGTTCTACTAATTGCTTCGAATGATTATTGTTCCGATACTTCAAGCCAAGTAATCGTGATTAAGGACGTGACAAATTACTATGTTCCGAATGCCTTTACGCCCGACGGAGATGAAAAGAACCAAGTATTTCGTCCAGTTTTCACTCCAGGATATGAGCCACTCAATTACAAATTGACCATTGTGAATAGAAGAGGTGCGGTGATCTTTGAATCTTTAGATGTTATGACAGGATGGGATGGAACCCATAAAGGGAAACTTTCACAAGATGGCACCTACATTTGGATGCTTGAATTTACAGAGCAAGAAAGTGGACAACACCGAACAAACACGGGACATGTGAATCTTCTTCGCTGAGAATCGGACGTTTTTCTATACCAAACACCTCCACCCAAGAAGGATGGAGGTGCATAGCATTAAACACGGACTTGAAGTCACAAAGCATCTTTAACGGACTTTTCAGAAGCAAGTTTTATTCAGTTCTCTGAAGTCCCCGTGATTAATTCCATATCAGATTCTTTTGAATCCTTTTTAAAACGTTTCGAGAATCGACTAAAGCGCTCTTTCAACTTATCTACGATGTAATAAATGGTAGGAACAAGAATCAATGTGAGTAGGAGTGAACTGGTTAATCCTCCGATGATTACCCACGCCATCCCGTTTTTCACTTCGGCTCCAGCACCACTCGAAATCGCGATGGGCAACATCCCAAAGATCATAGCGATGGTGGTCATCAAAATTGGACGTAAACGTTCCTTTCCTGCCTCAAGCAAGGCTTCTTTCAATTCCATTCCTTCTGCTTTCAGGTGATTGGCGAAATCGACAATCAAAATTCCGTTTTTCGCCACCAATCCCATCAACATGATTAACCCAACAATGGCGAAGATCGTCATCGTTTCCATGGAAAGTGCCAATGCAAGAAGGGCTCCAATCAAGGCAACAGGAATCGAGAACATGACTACAAATGGATACACCATACTTTCGTACAGGGCCACCATGATTAAATACACAAGTAAGAATCCGATAATCATGGCCACTCCTAGACTTCCGAAGGCATCTTTCTGACGCTCAGCTTGCCCCAAGTATCCAATTTGGACTCCTTCAGGTATTTTTAGTTTTTCTATTTGATCCTGAATTTCCTGCGTCACTGTCCCAACAGGTCGACCTGTCACAAACGCCTGTACGGTAACACTGTTCAAACGGTCGTATCGTTGAAGTACAGACTGTCCCATGCGCTCTCCAATCGTTGCGATTTCTTTCAGGCGTACCTGCGCACCGCTGGCGTTTCGTATGACAATATTTCGGACATCATCCGCAGTTTGACGCGACCCTTCATCAGCAATCATATTGATGCTGTATTCTTCTCCATTTTCCGTATAATTGAGTTGATCGTTCCCACGGAAAGCCATTTGCAATCCACTTCCGACATCTGTCATCGACAAACCAACCATGTTCATTTTATCTTTATCCAATTGGATATCGATTTCTGTTTGTGGAGATTTGGTACTGAATTCCACATAGTCGGTTCCAGAGGTTGCAGCAACAATATCTTTTACTTCCTGAGCAACTTCATTTACCGTTTTCAAATTTGTTCCACGGACGGCTACTTGAACAGGCGCTTCAGAACTTCCCGTAATTCCCGTTGGTTTAATCGTCACCTTTAATCCCGGGATCTCAGATAATTCATTTCTGAGTTGTACTCCAAATTCTTCTTGAGAAATGGAACGATCCTCCAAAGGAACCATCATAATCGCAAGCTCTCCTAGGTTACTTGTAGAAGTGTTTCCTGTGGCTAAACTACCCGATTGAGATCCGACACTCGTAAATACCTTCTCTACTTCTGGATGCGACAGAGCGATTTCTTCGGCTTTCATGATGGTAATATTCGTTTCCTTCAATGATGAACCTGCTGCAAGTTCCAGCGATACGTTTAGCTCTCCTTTATCACTTTCACTCACGAAAGCTGTACCAATGAATCCGGTGGGAACCAAGGAAATGGCTCCTACGAAAAGGGTTAAAATTCCCATTATGATCCAACGTTTGTGGTTCAAACTCCAGTTTAGAATCTTTCCGTATCCTTCTTTTAACTTGTCAATTTGACGTTCGAACCATAAGAAGAATTTCCCTGTCCATTTATCCGTAGATAATTTAGGAAGGCTCGCAAATCGAGAAGCCAACAATGGCGTGAGGGTGAATGACACCAACAAACTCATCAATGTAGAGAATACGACAACTAATGAGAACTCACGAAGAATATTTCCGATCATTCCTCCAGCAATCGCCATTGGAACGAAAACCACGATGTCCACAAGTGTAATTGCTACGGCTGTAAATCCGATTTCAGCACGACCTTCAATGGCTGCTTGTTTTCGCTTTTTACCCATTTCCATGTGTCGGAAAATGTTTTCCAAGATCACGATACTGTCATCGACCAAGATTCCTACCACAAGCGATAAGGCCATTAATGTCATCAAGTTCAAGGAGAAGCCAAAGATGTACATCATCAAGAACGTTGGGATCATCGCAGATGGAAGTGCTACCAGAACGAAGAACGAACTTTTGACACTGTGCAAGAAAAGCAGCATCACGAAGGCTACGATGAATATGGCGAGAACTAAATCGTGCATTACGGCATCCGCTGATGCCAAGGTGTAGAGGGATTGATCAACTGCAATTTCGAAATCTAACCCTTTGGAAGCATAGCGTTCCTTCAATTCTTCTAATTTCTCTTTTACGGTATTGCTGACATCAACGGTGTTGGCATCGGCTTGTTTTACCACTTCAATTCCGACCCCAGGCTTTCCATTGACACGGTTGATTTTCTCTTCCTTTTCTTGTGCGTCCGTAATGGTAGCAACATCTTTCAGGTAAACGCGACTTCCGTCATTGGTTTGTCGAATAATAAGATTTCGGAGATCATCAACCGATTTGAATTTTTCATCCAAACGCAAACTCATTCTCAATTCAGAGTTGTCTACATTCCCCACAGGGTAGGAAATATTGGATGAGGCAATCACTTGGTTGATTTGAGTAGCCGTCATCCCATAAGTGGTCAATTTATCATTGTTAAACTCAACTTTAATCTCTCGTTTGTTTCCACCAATGAGGTTGACCGATCCCACACCTGAAACATTGGAAAGTATCGGTTTGATTTGTTGATCGACTAAGTCGTATAGCTCGGTTGGCTCCACATTCGCAGAGGCACTTAAACGTAGGACAGGCAGCTCTTCAGGGTTCACTCGATTGACGACAGGATCGTCAATGTCATCAGGTAAAGAAGAACGAATTTGATTGATTTTACGTTCAGCATCTAATTGAGCCGTTACCGTGTTGGTTCCATCTTTTAATTCAATAATGATGGTTGAAACACCTTCCATGGAGTTGGAACGAATGTGTTTTACTCCTTCGATTGAAGAAACGGCATCTTCCACGAATTTGGTTACTGAAGTTTCTACCTCATCGGCTGAAGCTCCTCGATATACCGTTGCTACGGAAATCATATTGGTTTCTAGCTCGGGAAGGAGGTTGTAATTCAGACTTTTGAAGCTCATGAACCCGAATAAAATCAATGTGAAGAAGATCACAAGGATTAATAAGGGACGCTTTATGGATATTTCTGTAATTGACATGATTATTTAATTTGATTGATGATGGAACTTTCAGTTAGGTTAATTTGACCTGAAACCACCACAAGTTCACCTTCTTTTAAGCCACTGAGAACCTCAATATTTTCGCCTAAATCGCGACCAAGAACAAGTTTCTTGAGTGTCACGCTCGAACCTTTTGCTACGTAAGCAGCTGGATTTGTAACTCCTTCAATTAGTGCTTTTTTAGGGATTTGAAGGAGACTTCCTTTCGATTGAATATCAAATGCAACAGAAACGAAAGTTCCTGCTTTCAGGTTTTTCTTTGAAGCATCGGTAATAAGTACTTCCACTTCATAGTTGTGATTTGCGTCACCATTCGGACTAATAAAACTGATGGTTCCTTCCATTGGAGCATCGGCAAAAAGATCGGACGTTACCGTTACTTTCATTCCTTCTTTCAGTTGGTATACGTCCTTTTCACTAACCATTACGAGTGTTTTCATCTTGGATAAATCCACTACGTGCGCGGCAGGTTTCCCAGCACTCATAAATTCTCCAACTTCGATGTCCTTGGAAACAACAACTCCATTAATCGGAGATACTAGATTTCCATCTTGGATTTGTTGTTTCAATGATTCAACTTGATATTCGGCATTTTTATAGTTGAATTCGGCATTGTCCAATTCTACCTGAGTGGCAGCGTTTCCTTCAAATAGCTCTTTGATACGTTGGAAGTCCTTCTTTAACTTCTTTGCTTGAAGCTCTGCATTTTTTAAGTTGATGGATTTAATGTCGGAGTCAATACTTCCGATCACTTGACCTTTTCTTACGTTTGAACCCAAATTGAAATTCAGACGCTTCACCTTTCCCGAAGTGTTGATGGTAATGTCTACTTCTTCGTAAGGTTTTAGCACCGCAGGTAAGCTAAACTGACCGTCTACAATGACAGATTTCACCTTGGCTACCTTTACTGGAACAGCGATGGATGAGCGATCAACTGGTTGATTTTTTTCGTTAATGACTTGCTTATTGCTGTAAAGCTTAAAACCAATAGCCCCTGCAAAAATGAGAACTATAACGATTGGGATTAACTTTTTCATGGTGTGTTTATGCTTAAAGATTGTTTGTAAATTCTAGTAATGTTCCTTTTGATTTTTCGATATCAATTCGCGCGATGTAATAGTTGAGCATAGAATTGATGTAGTTGGATTGTGCCTCCTTTCGTGCATAGTCTGCATTTAATAAATCCGAAAGTGAAGCCGTTCCCTTTTCATATTGCAGTTGTGTTTCGGTGTACACACTTTCTGCCAAATCGAGGTTTTCTTGATTGGAAAGTAAAGTGAGGTAAGAAGCGTTTAACTGCGTTTGAGCATTTTTTAAGTTGAGTGCATACATGCGGCTATTGAGCTCGAGATTCTGGCGCATGTTATCTAAGTTGAGCGTACTCTGCTTTACTTGTTGGTATTTCGACATCCCGCTGAAAATAGGGACGTTAATTTTTAATCCTACAGCACCGAAGTCATACCAATCATTAAACGTTGAATTGAGGTCATTTCCGAAAGCATTCGCACCATAGCGAGCGTACAATCCAATGGTTGGAATGTATTGGGCACGTTTTCTACGTAAGTCAAATTGTTGAAGCTCGATGTTCGTCTCTAAAATTCGATAATCCACTCTATTTTTCACTTGAACGGCATATTGTTCTGGCATTTGTGGTTCGTTTTCGATTTCGAGTGATTGATCAATGCGAATTTCTTGTTCAGGACTCATTCCGAGGACATTTTTTAGGTTTTCCAGCCCCATTTTGAGTTGCATTTCCACTTGTTGTTTTTGAGAAACAATATTGTTGAAGTTCACTTTCAATCGGTTATAGGATGAGGCAGGAAGTACACCTTTTTCGTACTTTAATTTTTGTACTTCCAGCAATTCTCCGATCGTTTCCTCGTTGGTTTTGATCAACTCCAATTGTTCTTGAAGAATCAACACTTGATAGAAAGCTGTCGCGGTGTTGTAAATCACATTGATTTCATTTTCCTCTTTTTGGAATTCCGTCAGCTTGACGTTCACTTTCGAAGCTTGAATCGAGTTGATCAGGGATTGATTGTACACTACCTGATCTACTTGACCAGAAACGGTTCCAGCATATTTATTTCCGAACTGAACGGTGAGGGGAGTTGGAGAAAATGCTCCAGCAGGAATAATCGTTGTTTGTCGTTTGAAGTTGTCATCGAAGGAAATACTTCCATTAACTTGTGGCAAATAGCCCGCTAGACCTTCTTTGTTTTGAGCGTTGGCAATGGCAACCTGATTTTCGTAAATCATCAAGGTTGGACTGTTCGCAAGAGCGTAATCGATACAAGCTTTCAGCGACATACCCTCGCTTTGCGCATGTGTGCTTTCTGCTGCGAATACAGAAAAGGCAACAAACACGAGGGATTTTATTGTTTCTTTCATTGTTGTTTAGTTTATTATTGGTTTTTTAGTTCTGTTTTAAAAGAACCAAAATGATCAAAAAAATAGTTATTTCTTTTTAGCTTTCCATTTTGCGAAAATCTCAGGTAATTGTTCTTCCATGAACTCCATAAAATCAACAACTTGTGCTAACTCAGCATTAAACTTAGGAGTGTCTGGAGTGCGTGCTTCCAGTATCTGGCTATAAATTTCTTTCATGCTCAAAAACTGCTTGAATCGCTTTTGGAAGTCTGACTTTTGTGTTGCGATCACGGTTTTGAAATAGCGCTTACGATCACCTGTTTTTGTGATATAAGTGATCTTTTCGAATTGCATTAAGGTGTTGAGAGCGTTACTCGTTGCACTCTTGCTAAGCTGAAGTGCTCCCCGAATTTCATCAAAGGTCAATTCGACTCTATCCGCAACCAAAAGTAAGCCCATAACTCGCGCCTGAGCAGGAGAAATACCCGAACGTTCTAGAAAAACACCCAATTTTTCAATGAGTTCTTTCTGTTTTTCTGTTAATTTTATTTCTTCCATAACGCTACAAATGTATGAAGTTTTTTTAGTTCTGTAATGTGAGAACTGAAATTTTAGTTTTTTTTTGATTTCGTGCGTTGTTCAAAAACAGGTAGAACTACTGTTTCATTTTACAGGTGATTCAACTATTTTTGAATAAGACTTTTAACTAACAAATCAAAATGACCACTTTCATGCATTACTTCGCAAAAGCGTTTTTACTATTACTTACCTTCTTTTCATTTTCATCCTTCGTAAGTACGTGCGAAACAGTAACTCGATCTGGAAACCCTGTTAAAGAACTCGGAGACCATCCCAAAGACAGCATCATTCCACTCAATACGCAGCTTGATTTCATCAAAGTGATGGCTGAAGTTTCCCGCGATTCGAATTCACTGTATGTATTCGATATCGACAATACCTTATTGATTACCAACGAAAACAAATTTGGTAGCGATTGGTGGTACGCCCAAACGAAGAAAAATCCAGCGCTGAAATTGAATGTCAGTTCTTCCTGCTTATTTGATGAATTAACCCCCTTGTTTTATTCTACGCTTTCAACAATTCCCGTTTTTCCTAATCAAGCTGGAGTAATGGATTTACTCGAAGAGCCGAGCAACAAAACAATCGCCTTGACTTCACGTGGATATTCTCCCGTTGTGGCTTCGGCAACAGAACTGGAACTCACCGAAAATAATTTCGATTTCTTAGACAGCGATAGTTTAGGGTTGAAAAATGATGTGGTGATGCTGCACGGTGTTATCTATACTCGCGGACAAAACAAAGGAGTTGCGTTGCTAGAATACTTGGAGAAACATCCCTACACGAATATTTATTACTTCGACGATTCTTATTACAAAGTAGAGAATGTACAGAACGCCTTCGCAGCAGCAGGAAAGCCTGTTGCACTATACCATATGAAAATTGCTCCGAAAATTCCATACACAGAAGCAGAAATCAACTACATGAAAGCAAAACTTTGTGTATTGATCGAAGATCTTCAGTCGATGGGAGATACAGAGTGTAAATGCCAAAATCCATAACCATGATAATTGCCAACATTGAAAACGTCGATGATTTCTATTACGACGTATTCATCTCAATTTCTGCCGCATCAGTAGGGTTCGAAACGAATGATCTCATCTCAACAGGCTTGGGGGAAACCTATTACAAACACATTCTGAATAGTGTGGAAGAAGCGACCTTTTTGGCGTTTTTGAATACCTCCAAAGATATTTTGGAATCTTCTCACAGTGAGACACAGCTGAATATTGCCATTTCCGAAAATTTGATCGCACATGCAGGCATGAAAGAATTGCTCGATAAGGTGATCACGCTTTGGTACTTGGGAACGTGGGATGGATTTTACGTAACGACAAATGCCTATACGCAAGGTCTCGCATGGAAAGTAATGTCGGCGCATCCACCAGGAGCGAAACAGCCTGGGTTTAAGTCATGGAATGTGAAACCTGTTTAATTCGAAGAGATGAAAAATCAAGAAACGAAAAAGAAAGATGTCATCATTGTAGGGACAGGAATTGCAGGAGCACTTGTGGCGAAAACTTTGTCTGATCATGTCTACCATTTGAAGAAGAAAAAAATGGTGCATCGTGCATCGGTTGGAGAGAAAGATCCCATTCAAGAAATCGAAATTTTGATGCTCGAAGCAGGATTGGAAGCTGGCGTGATGCTCGATTCGGCGCGCTCCTTCGAAACGTACGAAGAATATGTTCAAACCTTCTATTCGGAAGAAGCAAAAGTGCCGAATTCACCGTATCCAAACTTGAGGCAAGCGCCTTCTCCAGATGTGTTGGATATTCGACAAATCAATCCGCCTTTTCCAGATAAAACAGGTTATCTCGTGCAATATGGACCAATGCCTTTCGCCAGTGATGCCATTCGCGTGGGAGGAGGGACAACGATGCACTGGCTCGGAACCACACCGCGCATGCTGCCAAATGATTTCAGATTGAAATCGGAATATAACGTTGCGATGGATTGGCCGATCGAATACAATACATTGAAGCCTTATTATGAAATGGCGGAAAATGAAATTGGCGTGTCGGGAAATGTAGACGAACAGGAATATCCTGGCATCAAAAATATTCATCGATATTATGGAAAAGGATATAATTTCCCGATGGAGAAAGTGCCTCAAAGTTACATGGATGAGAAAATTAGTGCTGGATTAAAAGGTGCATCGGTCAAGTTGGGAAATGAAACAATTCCACTGTATTTCGTGCCGTCACCTCAAGGAAGAAACTCAACTCCTAATGCTGATTATGATCGATCTGGCGTAATTGCAGCAGAAAAAAATAAAGATGGATACCAATTGTCTTTTGCGGATTCGAACGATGCTTCGTTTCGGGTAGAAGGTGCTGTTTGGGATCCGTATCAGGGCGAACGCTGTGAAGGTAATGCTTCGTGTGTTCCGATTTGTCCGGTTCAAGCGAAGTATAATGCACTCAAAACCCTGAAAAAGGCAGTGTACAAGCGCGATTCAAAAGGTTATTTACGCAAAACAAAAAGCGTGGAAATTGAAGCGCAAAGTGTGGTCTATAAATTGTCGGTTTCAAAAGACAATCCAGAATTGATCACGAAGCTTCACCTCCGTAGATATGAATCGGAGGACAAAACGAATTTTGAGGAAATCGTGAAGGATACATCGGATTCCATTGTTGTCCTAGCAGCGAATGCCTTCGAGAATCCAAAAATTCTACTGAATTCTCCATACACGGTAATCGAAAATGGAGTAGAAGTGAAGCGAACGGTAGCCAACCGAAGCGATCAGGTCGGAAGAAACTTGATGGATCACATGGTTATGCTCACGTGGGGACTTTTCCCAGAACCGATTTATTCATACCGAGGTCCAGGTTCAACCACCAATATTTCATCGTTCCGAGATGGTGATTTCCGATCGGATTTCTCGTCATGGATTTCTCCACTCGACAATTGGGGATGGTCGTGGCCTGCATTTTCGCCTGGTTCGGACATCGCTGAGTTTATTGGACAAGGCATGTTCGGGAAAGAACTACGCGAAGCATTGACATCACGTTTAACGCGACAAGTGCTCTTCCATTTTGAGATAGAACAATTGCCGAATGCCGATAATCGCGTAACGATCAGCAACGAATACTTGGATATAATGGGAATTCCGCGCCCAATTGTGCATTACGACATTCAAGAATACGAAAAGAAAGGAATGGAGCAGGCGAAGTTGGTGTCTGATCAAATGTTCGAAAAGCTCGGAATTGAAGATTTTACAAGTTACAAGTCGAGCGATAACAATACATTCGTTTACAATAACGTCCGCTATTCATTTAATGGCGCTGGACACATTGTTGGAACCCATCGCATGGGACACGACGCGACCGATTCCGTTACAAATAGCTACTGCAAGGCGTGGGATCATCAAAACCTATATGTTGTTGGAGCAGGAAGTATGACCACACTCGGAACTTCGAATCCAACGTTAACCTTAGCAGCCCTAACCATTCGCTCCGTAGAATCGATGCTAAACGATTTGGACGCACAATTTAATTCAGAAAAGAAATGAGACAGAAACTTATCCATAAGAAAGAAAAAGCGACAAAACGTTTACTAAAATCGAGCGGAGCAGCTGAAATGGCTTCGAACGAAATGGACGTTTCTCTGGCAGATTTACTGTTTAATCCTCACCTCGGAAAGGAAGTGTGGATGAACGGAATCAAAGCACACAGTAAAGAACTCATTTCAACCTTGTTGAGTGAAAACTATGAACAAGAATTTGATGCATATTTGAAATCAAATTTCAGCGATCTAAATAAAAGTGCTGAGACGAAAAATACTTTGAAGAACAGTAGTATTCTGCAGGTGGATGAACGCGCATTTTTGCAAGAGTTTTTGCAGTTGGCTGTATTAATTGAGCATTCAACGATTCCTCCATATCTCACTGCAATGTACTCCGTAAAAGAAGGCGCGAACGGAATGGCGGTAAACATCATTCGAAGTGTGGTGATCGAGGAAATGCTGCACATGATCATGGTTTGCAATGTGCTCAACGCGATCAACATCGTTCCGTCGGTGAACAAACCACAAAACTATCCGACTTATCCCATGAAATTGCCGCTAAATGTGGATTTCTATGTTGGATTGGAGAAGTTTTCATCAAACAGCATTGCGACCTTTATCGCTATTGAAAGTCCAAGTAGTCAAACGGTGAAGGCACCTGAATTTCCTGAACCAGAAATGGAATCGACTGGCTTATTGAAGCGAAAAACAGTTCAGGAATCTGATGGACTGTGGACGTCGAAGAATTTGAATGAGTTCCTAACGAAAAACGTAAGTACGATCGGAGAATTCTACGATGTATTGTTCTTCTTCCTAGTGATTTTCCAGTGCATTGAATATTACCGCGAAAATGGAAAGTTGCCGACCTCATTTGAGGAAATCAATACAGGTGGACTTTTCACTGGAGATCCGAAACTTCAGCTTGGAAGCGAGCATTACTACGGTAGTGGAGGAAAACTCTACAAAGTAGAAGATTTGCGTGGTGTAATGCAGGTTTTTGAAGAAATCAAAGGTCAGGGTGAAGGAGTGGACGATTCCATTTTTGATGTAGACCGATCTCAGTTCGAAGAGGGAGCAGAATTGGCGCACTATTTCCGATTTAAAGAAATTTTTCACGAGCGTTTTTATGTAGAAGGAAACTACGAAGCATTCACGAATGAAAATGGTCGCATGCCTGTGATCACACCTCCAACGGGCATCGAAATGAAAGTCGATTGGGACGCTGTTTACCCGATGAAAGCGAATGTAAAAATGGCCGATTACGTATCAAATCCGTTGCTCTATGCGCAAGGAAAAGCATTCAATCAGACCTACAAGAAATTGTTAGATGCCATTCAAGCAGCAGTTGAAGGAAAGCAAGAAGTATTGGCAGAATCGGTGATGTACATGTACGCACTCAAAGAACAGGCAATTGAGTTGATGCGTCAACCGTTAACGGCGCAAGAAAATGCAGGGCCAACATTTGAGTATCCAACGAACTGAAAATAGAATAGTCCTTTCTGATGAGGTGGTTCCAAAGTGCGCAAGAAATGGATGTTTTGGAACCATCAGAGGGTTGATCGAGTAATGGAGAAATCAACCCAACTTTTTCCGGAAACGTAATTCCTTTACGTACCATCGTGCTATATTGTGAACGATAACCTACTGAAGGAGTGCCAACATGGAAAATTTCCAATCGAAAATAACTAAAATTAAGGACGAAGCCAGACGATTGTACCGATTGAAACTAAGCGACGACTTGCTGTTTACCGAAGCGAATAATGTTTCAAAAAATAAGCTCGATGAATTGCTTCAAACGTATGCTGGAAGCAAAGGGAAGCCTGTCAATTTCATGCGTGAACGAATCATTAGAATGTTGCTTGAAGGAAAGCGTGTGACCAAAGAAACGCTCGATACCATGATTGAGCAAGATCACAATGCAGCCGATAAAAATAGCTTTCAAGCTTGGGGATATTTCTCGATTTTATTCCCGATTATCAGTGAAGATTTATCCTTCAATGTAAAGGAGTTTATGCGCGATTTCGGACAGGAATTGATCACTAAATTAGATCTCAAAGAGCATGTAGCAAAACCCTTCGTTGTTGACTTTAAAGGACCGCGAAATTTCGGTTCTGACAATGTATGGATGGCAATTTACAACAAATCGAACCCCAAACACACCACCGCCATTCAGTTCTTCATTCAAATCGATTACCGCGGATTGATTGTTCATCTATACGATCGTTTAAAAGATCACTTCATCAGTTCTCGAAAAATTGAGATTGGCTTGGAAATGGAAAAACAAGTGGAAATCTTTGGGAAAATTGTAAAGGATAAGGTGATTGCAGATCGAAATGAGGAGAGTGAAGGGAGATACCGTGAGTTGGGGGTGAAAACGAATAAGATTTTCAAGATCTCTCATGGAACGGAATTTTTTCAAACCGCTGAGGAAATTCAATATTGTATCGATCAGAACATTGTGGTGGTGCACGAAGCAACACGGTCAAAAGGAAAATCGGCGACAACTCAATATGAGAATTTTCAGAAGGCAAAGGCAGGTGACTTGTTCTATTTATGCTGGGGAAATTCTCGGTTTCTCTTGATCGGTCAATTTACCGACGATAAAATAGAAGATTATAAGTACACAACAGATACAGGGTGGAAAAAACGGAAATATCGCTTCTTGTATGATGCGGTGTCGGACCAGTCGTTTGCGGGATCATTGAAGTGGTGGACACCTAACAATCCTTCAACTTGCATTCAGATTCCAAAGAATGAATATGAACTTGCCAACGATCTCATTTTTCGGAATTATTTCAAAGTCGAGCTCAAAACCGATTTCGACACCGAACTTCTCCTGCCAAAACTCGGTGCAGCATCGCGCCAAAAAATTTCCATCGATGAATACGTTGAGCCGAAATTGGAAGTCAATTTGATTGCCAGAGAACTAACAGGTATTATCGATAATCTCGATAAGAACATGGGACAAATGATCGGTATTTTTGGAAGTTGGGGAAGAGGGAAAACCTTTCTGTACGGGCAAATGCGTGATTACATCAAGGGCAACAAAGAGCTTCACTTCGATTACGAACATTTTACCTTCAACGCGTGGAAATACCAAGAAACGGAAACCGTTTGGGCCCATTTATACGACTCGTTACTGGAAGGATATATGGGAAATGCCAATCGATTCGGTCGTTTTTGGAAAACCATTCGACTCAATATTGCACGAAAAGGTTGGTGGCCACTTTTTGGAAGCGTTGGTAGTTTATTGGTGACAATTTGCCTTACGTATTTCGTTTCCACTTCTTTGAAACTTGAAATTGCTCAATGGCTCGTCGGTATTTTTGGAAGCGTTATCGGCGTGGTACAGGCTATTTACATCTACTGGAGATTCTATCAACCGCTTAAATCGACTTTGCTATTGTATATTTCGCAGCACAACTACCAGGAAGTGTTGGGATTGCAATCGAGTATTCAACAAGAATTGACTGTATTGGTGAAGTTGTGGCTCAAGAATCATGAAGCGAACAAAGAGCGTAAACGTCTCTTACTTTTCGTGGACGATCTCGATCGTTGTCAAGAAGAAAAAATCATTAGCGTACTTGATGCCTTGCGCGTGATGCTCGATAATCCAGAGTTGGTGGAACGCATTATTGTTCTTGTGGCGGTGGATGAGCAATTACTGAATCGAGCCATTCATTTCAAGTACCGAAACTTCAAATTGAACGATCAACCCTACGCCAAAAATCTCGTGGAAGAATACATGGACAAATTGTTCATTGCCGGCATAAAATTGCCGAAGCTCAATCCAGTCGAACAAGGTGTGATCCTTCGCAATTATGCGATCAATAATGAAATTTTGGAACGTGTGACATCGAAGGAAACGGATGAGACAACGACCGTTGTGGAGCCAATTTCCGCAGCAGAAGAAACGACGGAGGAGTTAATTTTCCCAGAAGCAAATCCACGCGAGTACATCGAATCGCAATCGGAGTATTTTCTCCTCGAAAAAGAAATGGAATGGCTCAACACATACGCTGATAAACTAAGTCCAAGCGTGACACCACGCCAATTGCGGATTTACATGTATCGTTACTTGCTCGCGAAGAATATCGCTTCCGATTATTTGTGGCAGCGCACGGGTGAAAGTCAACTTTCCGATGACTATTGTGAGTTTTTAGCCGAGGTAATTGCAAGAAGGTCGAATCAATCGGGCTTTTTTGGTTTCCAAGGAGATTATCATTTGGACAAGGTACAAAACCCAACCTTAAAAGCATTTACGGGCAAATTAGTAGAGATCGTTGTGCCGTATTAGCGTTTAGTTCGTCCTCAAAACCGTATGAAGCGATGTCCATATACTCTTAGAATTTATTAATGCATGAGCGTACGCTTCAATGCCCGAAATATTCCTGATCAACAACAACAACAACAACAACAACAACAACGAATCCAAAAACAAAAATTTCTAAGTAGAAAGTATGGCGTATTAAAAAAATGCTTCGATCCAATCGAAGCATTTATCAGAATTTTTATGGAGTTTTCGAATTAGTTTTCCAATCCCATATGGTTGTCTAGCGTTGTTCCAGAAATCACAAATTTGAGGTCATCTCCGTTCGGATCGTATTGGAACATTTGTCCAAATGTATTGTCTTTTCCTGCTTCGACCCATGCTTTCATCTGAACCATTTCTCCAGCCTCCAACGAAGGGATTTTTTTCTTCAAATCCATGGTCCGCGTCTGTCCCAAGGGAAAGTTGTCATGATTGGGAACATCTCCCTGTTTATGTCCCTCATCGTTGTAATAGATACAGTGGATGTCACACACAAATCCTCCTTGATTTGTCAATGTAAACGACTTTACTTTTCTAAGTCCCATAGTAATTGTTTTATGTTAGACTTTAAAATTCTGAGAATGGCAGCGCGTTTTCAAGAGTGATTACACGTGATTTTCGAGAATAGGTGAATGTACGTGGAGGGAATACATAACTATTTCTTTGGTGTTTGTTTTATTAAGGGATGTCCACTTTCTTCAAAGATTTATTAAGGCAGGAGTACTTGCTTTAAAGTTCAGAATGTGAACGGGAGCTTGTCAACTAAACGAATGTAATTTAGAATAAGAAGAAAGATAGACAGAAGAGGATGGCGAATCCTAGCATAAACAGGGAGTTCATCCCCACTTCTTTCCACGAGTTTGTATAGTTCCCTGTCTCTTTGTCCTTGTTCATTATTGGTAATCCAAGGAGAAAAATAGCGAAACCAAGAAAAAGCAATTTATCAAACCATGAAGCATTCTGATGAAAAAGGACGTAGTATTCATTTTGAATCGATTCGAAAGGGTAGAAAATAGGGAAGATACTCATCACGATGAGCGTCAGAATGATGATGTTTAGTATTCGACACAGGAATTTTATCCAAGCTTTTTGTTCAGTGTACCCCTTCTCACTCAACAAGTACGAAACATTGATATTCACTAAATTACACATGTTCAAGACGAAAATTTCTCCTGGGATGGGTTTCTTCTCGCTGATTTTGGGGTGGGTAAATGCAGAATTGTGATTTTTAACTTCCTTCAACGTATATCGACTTGCATCCATGAGGTAGAGGTTGTCCAGTTTAGAAGGATCGCTCGGAAGTAAGTCGTAATCAACGACGTAACCAGAGTAAAATTCATTCTCTCCGCCATTGCTAATTAAAACATCTACTTTTGATAACTCAACAATTTTTTTCTTACCGTT
>PDWJ01002644.1_pt1 | contig 18522 bp, 16 predicted proteins | sample 1430881 | NCBI WGS metagenome assembly PDWJ01 (sample SAMN01162460, study PRJNA174530) | Oral metagenome, whole genome shotgun sequencing project. | biome: Marine environment; feature: Marine mammal; material: Swab sample of the gingival sulcus; isolation source: swab sample of gingival sulcus...
AAATTAAAAAAAGTGCTAAAACACTACAATATCACGACAATTCTCGTCACACACGACGAAGAAGACGCAAAAAAGATTGCAGGTAAGCACTATTTTATGGTAGACGGAAAACTGGAAAAACTAGGCGAGTAAAGCGGTCCACTTGTTAAATTCTTCATCCGTAGCAAGAACTTTATGACTACCGCCCAAGGAATGATATGTTCCTAAATTGTAGTCAATTCCGCTCGTATAGTAATCGTATTCAAACACTTTTTTCTGCTTTTCAAGCACAGGATTCGGCTCCGGAATTGCCGATAGCAAAGATTTCGTATATGGATGAACGGCATCTTCAAAGATTTCCTTCGACGTTCCCGTTTCGACCAATTTCCCTAAATGTAGCACCCCGATTATATCGGAAATATATTTTACCATCGACAGGTCATGTGCAATAAATAAGTATGTCAGCCCCGACTCTTTTTGCAAATCTTTCATGAGATTGACAATCTGTGCCTGAATGGACACATCAAGCGCGCTAATCGCCTCATCGGCAATAATAAGCGACGGATTCATAATCAAACTTCTCGCAATCCCTATCCGTTGGCGTTGCCCTCCGGAAAACTGATGAGGATAGCGATCCGAAAACGAAGCGCTGAGACCCACTTTTTCAAGCATCTCTCCTACTTTATCACTCCGCTCTTTCTTACTGATATTCGGATGGAAATTATCCAATCCTTCCGCTACAATATCGAGCACTTTTTTTCTCGGATTCAGCGACGCCATCGGATCTTGAAAAATCATCTGCATATTTTGACGCAAAAACGCCCTGTCTTCCTTATTCAGTTTCGATGAAATACACTTCCCTTCAAACTCCACTACACCGTCGGTCGGATTGTAGAGCCTGCTAATGGACCGTCCAATGGTCGATTTGCCGGAACCGGATTCACCAACCAAACCGTATGTCTTTCCTCGTTCCACTTCAAAACTGACATCATCGACTGCCTTGACGGTAAGACGCCTGCTCACTCTAAAGTACTGCTTTAAATGACTCACTTTTAACAACACACTCATTGTCTCACCTCTGCTTTCATTTTCTCAATTCGCTTCGCCAGTTGTTCGGGCATCTCCACTTTTGGCGCTCTCTCATCGGCAAGCCACGACGCCACTCTATGTTTTCCGCCGACATCATACAAGTCAGGATGCAGTCTAAAATCAATATTTAACGCATACTCATTTCTGCCGGCAAACGCATCCCCCACAAACTCTTCTGTCAACTTTATCGGATTGCCCGGAATGGTATAGAGTCTCTCATCCAAATTTTTAATATCCGGAATCGACGATAGAAGTCCCCATGTATAAGGATGTCTCGGATCATAAAATATTTCATCGACATCGCCTTTTTCGACAATTCTCCCCGCATACATAACCGCGACATAGTCCGCAACTTTCGCGACCACGCCAAGATCGTGCGTAATATAAATAACCGACATATTCTTTTCTTTTTGAATGCTTCGAATCAGTTCAATAATCTTCGCCTGGACAGTAACGTCAAGTGCCGTCGTCGGTTCATCACAGATTAAAATATCAGGATCACAAGAAAGGGCAATCGCGATGACAACCCGCTGCCTCATCCCACCGGAAAGCTGATTCGGATACTGTTTCATTCGCTGCTTCGGATGGTCAATTCCGACGCGTTCCAGTAGTTCCTCCGCTTTCTTCCGCGCTTCTTTTTTACTGATGGAATAGTGTTCCATCATTCCTTCCATAACCTGTCGCCCAATATTCATCGTCGGGTTTAACGAGGTCATGGGATCCTGAAACACCATCGCGATATGTTTTCCGCTGATATTTTTTCGTATCTCTTTCTGCTTCATTCCGACAATTTCATAGGATTCTTCGAGTTTGCCTTCCTTGTTGTAGTAGTTGTAGTCTATCGACCCCGAATTAATCATTCCATTCGAACTGAGGATACCGATAATCGCCTTCACTGTGACACTTTTGCCGGAGCCGGACTCTCCTACAATCGCAACCGTTTCCCCTTGGAACAAGTCAAATTTAATATTCTGAATGGAATTGACAACCCCGGTCGATGTTTTAAACGAAATATTTAAATCTCGAATAGAAAGCACTTTTTTCTTTGATTTATCTGCAGACATCTTATACCTCCTTCATTTTGGGATCAAACGCATCTCGAAGTCCATCTGCCATAATATTAAAGCTAAGCATTAAGATAGCCAGTACAACAGTGGGAATCGTTACCATGTAAGGATGAACCAAGAATGACTTAAATCCATCATTGATAAGAACGCCGAGGGATGCCATCGGCGCTTGAAGCCCTAAGCCGATAAACGCAAGGAACGATTCCATAAAAATGGCATTCGGTATGGAAAACATTGACATAATAATGACCTGACCAAAAATATTCGGCAAAATTTCTTTTAAAATAATGTCTTTCTTACTCGTTCCCAATGTTGTCGAAGCGAGAATAAATTCCTGTTCCTTCAACTTCAAAACCTGCGCTCGTACAACCCTACTCATACCAATCCATCCCTTGATAACCAAGGCAGCGGTAATCGACATAATCCCCGGATTCATAACAAGGACCAAAAGCGTGACGATGACAAGGTTCGGTATTCCGTTCAGTATCTCAATAAAACGCTGCATCACGATGTCGACCTTTCCGCCAAAGTAGCCGGAAATCAGACCATATGCCATCCCGATAACAATATCAATAACCATTGCCAAAAATGCCATGTAGAGCGAAATCCTCGTGCCGACCCAGGTTCTCGTCCACAAGTCTCTCCCCATAACATCGGTTCCAAACACATAGTACCTGCTGATATTCCTCTCCGCGTAGGCATCCTTTTCCACATACGAATTTGTACCGTAATCGAACTCGCTGTACTTTCCGTTTAAAATCCCGAGATTCTCCAGGACAGGGACCTTTGGAATCAGCGACGCTCGCTCAATTTCCAAAGTATCGTACCTATCTTCATTAAAATAAGGTCCTACAATCGACAAGAGAATAATAAGAGCGATTAGTATAGAAGAAAGCAGCGCTCCTTTATTTTTTCGAAAGCGACTGTAGACATCACTCATAAAGGTCTGCCCCTTGACAACACTGTCATTCACTGTTCGAATATCGCGATTTGCAAATTCAAAATCATTATCCAAGTATTTTCTATCCATTATTCACCGCCCTTCGCTATTCTAATTCTAGGATCAATGACGCCGTAAAGCAGGTCGATCACAAGCATAACAACAATAAACAGGAGACTGTAGATGAAGGCAATCGCTATGACCACATTGTAGTCATTGACCTGTATCGCTTTGACAAAAAGAGAACCCAAGCCCGGTATCGCAAAAATCTTTTCCACGACGAGTGACCCGGTCATCAAACTGACCACAAGAGGTCCCAGTACGGTAATAACAGGAATCATCGCATTTCGCAAAGAATGTCTAACGACAATATTCCGTTCCTTTACGCCCTTCGCTCTGGCGAGAAGCACATACTCACTGCCGAGCACTTCCAACATTTCACTCCGTAAAAATCGCGAGACGGTAGCAATCGTAAACATCGACAGCGCAATGGTAGGGAGAACGGTTGATTTAAAAGGCATGGAGGAAGTATAACTAATGGGAAATAACTTTGCCTTAAATCCCAACAAGTAGGCAAGCGCCAACGCAAAGACATAGGACGGCACACTAACCCCTAGCACAGCTACCACACTCGTAATGGTATCCCATATGGTATTGTGCTTTATCGCCGCCAGTATCCCCATAAAAAGCCCGATGATTGTTCCCAAGACAACCGCTTGAAGTCCGAGACGAAGCGTAATCGCAATTCGAGGTTTTAACATTTTCGCAATCGGCATATTCTTCATCACCGTGTAGGAAACGCCAAAATCTCCCTTTGCCATCAGCCCGATGTAACCGACAAAACGCTCCATCACCGGTTTGTCCAAACCGTATTTTTCAATGACAATCTGTTTTTGTTCATCGGATAATTTTTCATCATTAAACGGTGTTCCCGGCATAAGTTCCAGCATTAAAAACAAAATCAGCAGTATCGTAAGTATTGTAAATACAGAAATTACCAATCTTTTCAGTATATATCTAAACATTCTTTTCTCCTAATGAATAAGGCCCGCCTTTACAGACGAGCCCAGCATAGCATCTTAGACTAACTACTCCACTATATCTGCAAATTTGTACTTAAACTTAACGCCGACACTACTTTTAATAACGCCGACAATCTTAGGGTTCCAAAGGTTAGAATCCCCTACCTGATATACTGGAATAGGAGCTCCCGGTGATTGCATGAGAATTTTCTCCGCCTCTAGCATTTTATTCCATCGAACCATGGGCTCATCTTTTGCTGCTAGACAGTCCCTCATAAGCGATTCATACTTATCATTTTTCCAATGAGCATAGTTTGTCATACCATTTTCCATAAATAAATCCAAGTATGTCATCGGATCTTGATAATCCGGACCCCATCGAGTAAGACCAAGCTCATACTCACAATGTTTCATAAGAGAAAGTCTTGTTTTCTTAGGTTGTGATTTTAGATTGACAGTAAGTCCATCAAGAGTACTTTCAAGTTCTGACTTAATAAATTCCGCCACATTTTTACTCTGCTCGGTATCTTCAAATAAAAGCTCAACAGACACTTCATCACCAAGCTCTTCTTTCGCTTTTGCCCAATACTCTTTTGCCAACTCTTTATCATCAGAGAGCAAATCGCCATTCGTTGCTCGGAAATCATCCCCTTCCGGACTCGCTGTCATATTGAGTGGCACAAAACCATAAGCAGGAATTGACCCGTCCTTTAGAACATTTTCCGCTATTTGCTTTCGATCAAAGGCATATTTTAATGCCATAGAAAAATCTTCATTCGCAAGAGTTGGTTCTAAAATATTGACACTGAGGAACCATAGGTACTCGCCAAGGTTTACACTGTAGTGCTCGTGATTTTTATATCTTTCCACCAAGTCACCTGTCAGTTTCACATAGTCTGCATTTCCTGATTCATACTCGAGAACCGCTGATTGTGCATCCCCCATAAACTTGTACTCGATCGCATCCAATTTGACCTTGTCCGCATCATAGTAATCAGGATTTTTTACCAGTTTCCAGCTTGCCCCCTGATTCCACTCCACCATCTTAAATGGTCCATTGGAAATCGTTGCCTCCGCACTTAATCCATACTCTGCACCCTTCTCTTTTACAAACTTTTCGTTGGCAGGAAAGAACGGGGTAAACGAAGTAAGGGATAGGAAAAACGGCACCGCTTTGTCCAACTCGACAACCAAGGTCTTCTCATCCGGCGCATTCACACCCAACTGCTCAATCGGAAGTTCTCCCGACATTACTTCTTCAGCATTTCTAATCCCGGCAACCTGTAAAATATAAGCATATCCTGCGCCATGTTCCGGGTCAGCCAGACGTCTCCATGCAAAGACGAAATCATTCGCTGTCACCGGATCGCCATTCGACCACTTTGCCTCTCGAATCGTAAATGTATAGGTTAATCCATCCTCAGAAATCTCTGTGTTTTCAGCAAGAGCAGCTTCCGGTAATCCCTTCTCATTCATGTAGTACAGACCATCAACACAAGAAGTGATAACCTCAAAAGCGAGACCATCCGTAGTAACCTGAGCATCCATGGTATCCAAATCAATATTCTTGATAATGCGGATCACTTTCTGCTTTCCTGCAGTTGCTTGCCCTTGATTGTCACCATTCGCGCTGGGTGAACACGATGCCAGTGAAAACAAAAGAGCAAATGCCAGTAGTAACGATATTGCTTTTTTCATAAAACCTCCCATTAAGCCATAAAAAAACTTTAACAAAACTTTTAACTTAGCAGCACTACACTTAGCACCGCCTTACCCCTTGACTGTTCTACTTCCAAACTTAGTTCACAACAAATAATAAGTATTAAAATACCGACTGATGAGATAAATCTATCCAAATAATATATTATCAGCAAATATTTTACATCAATAAATACAATTTGTCAATACCTTGTTCATGATTTTTTCACAAAACAAGCGAACCGTCCATACTTTTTTTACATTTCAAAACCCTTCTCACGACAAGCGATCAACAGCTAAAAACACTGATTTATTTACTCTTTGTTTTTAACCGCGATGCCTAAACAGACACCGAAGCCGCCCCATGTGATAAATAATGCGATAATACAAAGTACAACTGCTGAAAAACTCATACTACTCCCCCTCCTTACGATAACCCATTGTCGCAACGCCTTGAATTCCCTTGCCCATTTTTTCCTCAAACTTATAGTTGCCGGTAAACTTGGTAAACACCGCGGAAAGCAAAAGAATCACACACATAATACCCGCACCGTAAATCATCAGTGCATTAATAGGATACCCTTCATATCCCAACGTAAAATCATTGTAAACATTAAAGATAAACATGACGGATAGAAGAATAGGTGTCATGTACCGAAGGGTAAAGTTCCACCATTTTCCGACTTTAAAATCAGAACATTCATTGACATAACCTCGCAAATCCTCGGACCTGAGGTACCACGCAAAAAAGATAACCTCGACAAGACCCGACAATGCAATTCCATAGTTATTCACCACATGATCGACAATATCCAATATGTAGAGTCCCGCACCGGTCACATAGATCAAGGAACAGACGAAACCGATCCCGCCGATAATAAGTGTCGCCTTTTTTCGACCCATGTCAAACTTCTCCGAGATTGACGTAACCACAACCTCTAAAACGGATATACTTGAACTAATTCCAGCAAATATCAAACTGGCAAAGAAAATCATACCCATGAGCGAATTCAAACCCGGAAGCGCATTGATAATTTTAGGGAATACAATAAACGCAAGACCAATCCCGCCGGCAGAAGCTTCCTCTACAGAGATGCCACTGGTTGTCGCCATGTAACCAATAACAGAAAATACCGCAATACCGGCTAACATACTAAACGACGAATTTCCAAATCCCGTCATAAAGGCATTATTGACAATATCCGTATCATCCGGTAGGTAAGAAGCGTAGGTAATCATAATCCCGAATGCGATGCTAAGTGAATAAAAAATTTGCCCATATGCTGCAATCCATACGCTTGGTTTTAACAAGGCGGAAAAATCCGGTTTAAAAAAGTAATTGAGTCCTGCCCCGGCGCCTTCCAATGTAACACCCCGCACGACGATAATCAAAAGAGAAACAACCAAGAGAGGCATAAAAATCTTATTCGCCTTTTCAATCCCTTTTTTGATTCCGCCAATAAGGACACCGATATTAATAAACCAAACAAGTGCCAGTGCAAACAACATCGTCGTATTTACCCCACCAAATTCAAGCGCTCCATTCGAAATATTTAAAAATTCCCCAAAAAAGAAGTCAGCAGGTTCCGTTCCCCATCTACCACCAATCGCATAGGTGAAATAGTTAATCGTCCAACCGATAATAACTATGTAGTATGTGATAATACCGAAAGAAATAAATGTCTGAAACCAACCGAATGCCTGCATTTTTTTACTAATAGTGCCAAACGAACCGGAAGCCCCCATTTTTACCTTGTGTGCAACAGCAAATTCTAGTATGAGAATCGGAATCCCAGCGGAAATCAATGCAAACAGGTAAGGAAGCAAGAACGCACCCCCACCATTTGTCGCAGCGACATAAGGAAAACGCCAAATATTTCCGAGACCTACTGCTGATCCAATCGCCGCAAGTATAAATCCTGACCTACTACCCCACTGAGTTCTCTTCCTTCCCATAAAACCCCCTTATATGTAAAATAATAACACTTTTAAAATAAATGTTACCAAATGTACAACAATACGCAAACGAACAATACGATATTTCTTTTGTTTTGAATAAATAAAATCTTAAAAATACAACAAGTATACGAATACTATTTTCAAAATCACTTACAAGCTTGTGAATTCTAAAATAAAAACTCGCTTGTTCGTCCAATAAAACTCTTTCACTACTTCCGCAAAATTAACTTTACTTTTTAAAAATTCTTGTTTTCCAATACATAACCGGAAACAGTCGACTAAAGTAGGAACAACGCAGTAAAAACAGCACAAAGCGTATACTTAAATTTTTAAATTACTTGTGATTATATCGAAATAAAAATTATATGTCAAGAGTTTTTTCAAAAAAGTTTACAAATTCCAAAAATTTTCATACCATCTATCAATCCAGTGCTAAGTCAAAAGAAAAAGAAAAAAGGAATCCGGAGTGCACTGAACCTTGATGTCAGTGAAAGATTCCTTTTTCTTTTTCGTCTCTTAGAATACAGAGCGGAACTCCTATAAAAGCAGACTACTTAATGTGCAATTCGTAGTACTCATCATAGGTTAGCCCACTTGCAACAACCGCTTTTGCCACATCGACGCCGACATAACGCCAATGCCAAGGCTCGTAGATATACCCTGTAATTCCTTCCTTACCTTCCGGATAACGAAGAATAAATCCATAGTCCGCCGCATTATCTACCATCCAAGCATACGCAGCCGTATCTTTAAAGGCTTCATCAACCATGTTAATATCACAACAAAGTCCCGTCTCATGCTCCGAATGTCGCGGTCTCGCCGAATACGTATCCGCACTCTCCTTCCCGTAACTATTGGCATAGTGATTGTAGAGCATTTCCTGATATGCCTTTGTTCGATAGCCGGAAATGACCAAAAGATTGACGCCAACCTCATTCATCGCCGCGTCGGACATCTCGACAAATGCATCCAATGCAACTTTCGCCATTTTATACTCTTTTCCGTCTTTTACATAGTAATTTTCAGGAATATAAGTAATCTCCGCGGGCTGAAAATCATCCGGTAGTTTGTAATTTTTATTACAGAGAACAAGAACGCCTTTTGACACATCCGTAATTTGAATATTTTGGTAAAAACCCGAACTCGATTCATCCGCCGCCTGTGTCGTCGTTTGAGCTTCCTTGATTTCTGTCACCTGCTCAGTAGTTTCTTCCGTCTCTTGTTCAGTCTGTTCTTCCATTTCTTTTTCGGTCTCCGCGGAAGTGCTATCGGTACTTTCTTCTTCCATACTACTGGTATCCTCTACACTCGACTCCGTCATTACACTCGTATCCTCAACGGATTCTGTACTGTCTTCGGATCCCGCTTCCGACGATTTCTTTCCAACGACATAGACTGACGTCGGACCATCCGCACCACCGATAATAACAAGGTCATCCTCTTTCGTGCTGCTTCCGTCAGTGCTGACAGCAGGAACTTCAAGTACCAGACTATCCGTCCCTTTCTCCGTACTACCGGAGCCGGTGACAAGTTTTATTACAAATAGAGCAGCAAATGCTGCCACCACAACACCTGCCACTAATAACATTCTATTTTTCATATGCTACAGTACTCCCTATGATAGGATGCTCCCTATACTCAAGAACAATGGAGCAAATACCAAGGAAACAATGGTCATCAACTTAATGAGAATATTAATACTAGGTCCGGAAGTATCCTTAAACGGATCACCGACTGTATCACCTACTACCGCCGCCTTATGGGCCTCACTACCTTTTCCTCCATAGTTTCCTTCTTCAACATACTTCTTCGCATTATCCCAAGCGCCACCGGAGTTCGCCATAAAGATAGCCATAAGAACACCTGTTACCAGTGAACCCGCTAACATTCCTCCCAGTGCGGCAACACCTAGTACAAGCGCTACGACAACAGGCACCAGAACCGCCATAAGTCCCGGAAGCACCATTTCTTTCAGCGCTGCAGAAGTCGAGATATCAACACATCGTGAGTAATCCGGTGTCGCCTCTCCTTCCATAATACCTTTGATTTCTTTAAACTGTCTGCGTACCTCTTCGATCATTTGGTACGCCGCTTTACCAACCGACTGCATAGTAAGTGCCGAGAAAACAAATGGCAACATTCCGCCGATAAACAAACCGACTACGACATATGGATTCAAAATATCAATTTTATCTAGTTGAACCGCTTGCGAGAATGACGCAAATAGCGCGAGCGCCGTAAGCGCCGCTGACCCTATAGCAAAGCCTTTTCCGATTGCCGCTGTCGTATTTCCCACGGCATCCAGTTTATCGGTAATATTTCGCACTTCCGGCGGCAGTTCACTCATCTCCGCAATACCACCGGCGTTATCGGCGACCGGTCCATACGCATCGACCGCAATGGTAATACCCGCTGTCGAAAGCATACCGACCGCTGCAAGAGCAATTCCGTAGAGGCCAAAGAACATATGTGCCACAATCGTCGCTACACTGATAAAGATAATCGGAAGAACAGTCGACACCATACCAACCGCAAGACCGGAAATAATCGTCGTCGCCGGTCCGGTCAGCGATTGCTCCGCAATCTTTTTAACCGATTTATAATCCGCTGAAGTGTACACTTCAGTCACTACCCCAATTAAAATACCGCTGATCAGTCCGGCAGCCACTGCATAGAATGCCTTCATATCACCAAATAGCATATTGCTTAGGACACCGGCAGCCACCAGTACAAGTGCACCACTGACATAGGTCGCTGTCTTAAGCGCCTTGTGCGGATCGGAATTCTCATCCCCTTTGACAAATAGCGTTCCAATAATTGATGCTACGATTCCGCTAGCTGCCAGTAGTAATGGGAAGTACACGCCTTGTATACCACTGACAACAACGGAACCCAGTGTAATCGACGCGATAATAGAACCTACATAAGACTCGAAAAGATCGGCTCCCATTCCGGCAACGTCACCGACATTGTCCCCGACATTGTCCGCAATAACCGCCGGGTTTCTAGGGTCATCCTCCGGAATTCCGGCTTCCACCTTACCGACAAGGTCTGCTCCTACATCAGCAGCTTTTGTGTAGATACCACCACCCACTCTGGCAAATAGTGCAATGGACGAAGCACCAAGTCCAAATCCTGTGATAATCTGAGGATCACCGAAGACGGCATAAAGAACAGAAACACCGATAAGTCCAAGACCGACAACGGACATTCCCATAACCGCACCACCGGAAAAAGCAACTCCCAGCGCCGCGTTCATACCGCCTTCTTTTGCAGAAAACGCTGTACGTACATTTGCCTTAGTTGCAACTCTCATACCGATGAAACCTGCCAGTGCCGAGAACACCGCACCCACTACAAACGAAATCGCTGTATTCACATTGAGTCCAACAGCTATCGCAGCCGCCAGTACCACAGCAAACACCATAAGCACCTTGTACTCTCTTCGAAGGAACGCCATCGCTCCTTCTTGAATATAACCTGAAATTTCGTTCATCCTATCATGACTAACTTTTACTGAGTTAATCTTGCTTGCAACTAAGAAAAATGCAAAAACCAACGCAACAGCTCCGACGGCTGCTGCAATTAAGACTGTATTTTCCATATTCCCCCTTATTTTACAACAAACGCCAAGACAATGGTAGAAACAAAAAATACCACCGTGAATATTTTTGTCACCTTGTCTAATTTGGCGTCATAGTCTCTTGCCTTATTTTTTCCAAAAATTTGCTCCGCTCCCCCTGCGATAGAACCCGAAAGCCCTGCAGACTTCCCGGATTGAAGCAAAATACTCGCAATCAACACGATTGACGAAATCATTAGCAAAACTGTAAATCCTGTGTTCATAATACCTCCATTATCACCGAACCATTCTAACAAATTTATATAAATAATGCAAATTTTTTTAGTGCGTACACTTGCTGAGCAAGTCCTGCTTAATCCCCCATAACTTTTCCGATAAATCGACATAGTACTTGTGCGGATTTTCAAACCGCGTCACCTCATCCCACAGCCTATCAACCTCTGACAAACAGTACTCCTTAATATCCTGAACACTTGGCGATTCATAGACACAAACTCCCTCTTTAAAAATCGGTTGTAAGAGTTCGACCGCCTCATAATCTTTGTACACCTTCCGTTTCCACGTAGCAAGCGGATGAAACACTTCTAAAGGATCCTTCTCATTGATGATTTCATTATACAGGGTAACCTGATCCGCCTGCGCCTTTCCGGTCTTTTTATCAAAAATACGATACACTTTTTTAAAATGCGGTGTGGTAATTTTATCAATATTTTCACTTCGTTTAATCTTGGGAACAATCTCACCGTTCTTTTCGACCGCCGCAAGCTTGTACACACCGCCAAATACCGGTGCACTTTTCGAAGTAATCAAGCGCTCCCCTACACCAAAACTATCCACTGCCGCTTTTTGAAGTGTTAAATCTCGAATAAGGTACTCGTCGAGAGAGTTGGAAACGACAATTTTACAATTTTCCAATCCCGCTTCATCCAACATTCTTCTCGCTTTTTTCGAAAGATAGGCGATATCGCCGGAATCGAGACGAATACCGTAATTTTCATACCCCTTCGGTATCAGTTCTTCTTTAATAACCCTTATCGCATTCGGCACACCACTTTTCAAGGTATCAAAAGTATCTACCAAAAAGACTGAATTTTCCGGATAAATCGTCGCATACGCCTTAAACGCATCGTATTCACTGTCAAACATCTGTACCCAACTGTGAGCCATTGTTCCAAGTGCCGGAATCCCATAAATCATATCCGTCATCACATTGGATGTGCCGGCACATCCGCCAATATACGCCGCTCTCGCGCCGAGTACAGCAGCGTCTTCCCCTTGTGCTCTGCGAGCACCGAATTCCATAATGGCGCGTCCCTGAGCCGCTCGACAAATCCTGTTTGCCTTGGTGGCAATAAGCGATTGATGATTAATAAACAATAAGATTGCCGTTTCGATAATTTGCGCTTCGATTGCCGGCGCTTTGACGATAAGCAGAGGCTCATTCGGAAACACCGGGGTCCCTTCGGGAACCGCATAAATATCTCCGGTAAATCGAAAGTTCTTTAAATATTCTATAAAATCGGAAGAAAACACCTTCTTGCTTTCCAGGTACTTAATTTCCTCTTCGCCAAAATGTAAATTTTTAATATAGTCTATGACTGTTTCCAAACCGGCGCATATGGCAAAACCACCGTTGTCTGGAACTCTACGAAAAAATACATCAAAATATGTTATTGTATTGGCGTAGCCTTTTTTAAAATATCCTTGTGACATCGTCAGCTGATAAAAATCACAAAGCATCACCTTATTTATTTCACAATCCGTCATTAGCCTTCATCCCCTTTCCACCTCGTCTTTTGAAATATCTCCTCGATACCAAACGGCAGCCGCACTAACCATACGGCCTCCGTGTCCCGATACGACACACGGAAACCGAACAAACCTCAGTCCTTACTTTATATTATAAAACACCTGATCGCCCAGGTACTGCGCCGTACTTCCCAATCGCTCCTCGATGCGAAGCAGTTGATTGTATTTTTCGATTCGATCCACTCTAGCGGGCGCTCCCGTCTTTATCTGTCCGGTATTCATCGCCACCGCAAGATCGGCGATACTGGAATCTGCCGTTTCTCCCGAACGATGTGATACAACCGCCGTATATCCTGCTTTTTTCGCCAGTTCAATGGCATCCATGGTTTCTGTTATCGTACCAATCTGATTTAATTTAATCAGTATGGCATTGGCAGACTGTTCCGCTATCCCGCGAGCGAGCCGCTTACTATTGGTGACAAATAAATCGTCGCCGACAATCTGAATTTTCGATCCCAATCGCCGATTCAGTTCTGCCCAATTTTTCCAATCTTCTTCCGCCAGCCCGTCTTCAATCGAGATAATCGGATATTTTTCAACCAAACCTTCATAGTACGAAATCAACTCATCCGCGGTAAATTCTCGATTCTCACTCTTTAAAGTGTAGTGACCGGTTTTTTCGTCAAACAGCTCATTTGCTGCGACGTCGAGGGCAAGTTTAATATCTGTTCCAATGGCATATCCCGCCTTGTCGACCGCTTCCACAATCGCCTTTAACGCGTCCTCATTTGATGGAAGGTTCGGTGCAAAACCGCCCTCATCGCCGACGCCGGTAGCCAGTCCTTTTTCTTTTAGCACTTTTTTCAGACTATGGTAAATTTCCGAACCCCAGCGAAGGGCTTCTGCAAAACTTTTTGCCCCCACCGGCATAATCATAAACTCCTGAATATCCACGCTGTTATCCGCATGAGCGCCACCGTTCATAATATTCATCATCGGCACCGGAAGAAGTTTTCCGTTGACTCCCCCTAGGTAACGATACAAATCCTGCCCGCTGACAAGGGCTCCCGCCTTTGCAACGGCAAGTGAAACCCCGAGAATGGCATTTGCTCCGAAATTTGCCTTATTTTCCGTTCCGTCAAGCGCAATCAACATACTGTCAATCGTCGCCTGCTGACAAACATCCATCCCTACCAACGCTTCCGCTAGTTGCTGATTCACAAAACCCACCGCTTTTCGAACACCCTTTCCAAGATAGTACGCCTTGTCTCCATCTCGAAGCTCTACCGCCTCAAATGCCCCGGTCGATGCCCCGCTTGGCACTGCGGCAAGCACGCGTCGTCCGTCCTCTACGGTCAATTCCACCTCGACGGTTGGATTTCCTCTTGAATCCAATATTTCTCTAGCATGTAAATTTTCTATCTTCATATACTCTCCTTTTGCTCCCTTCCTCTGTCATTGCTGTAAACAACAAACAATTATTGTACTTCGAATGAAATCAATGCTACTTCTTCACCAAACTGCTCTCTGTCATCTCTGCCGGTTTCTCGATGCCAAGCGCCTCCAGTATCGTCGGTGCAACATCCGCGAGTTTCCCGTCTTCTCGAAGTTCGACATCGCCCTCACCCACCAAGACAAACGGCACAGGGTTGGTCGTATGTGCGGTAATAACGGAGCCGTCCGGATTTTTCATACTTTCACTGTTTCCGTGATCTGCCGTAATAATGTACGAACCACCGACTGTCTTCATCGCTTCGTCGATTTTTCCAATACACTCATCCACAGCCTCAATCGCCTTCACTGTCGCGTCAAAAACCCCCGTGTGACCAACCATGTCGGGATTGGCAAAATTACAGACGATAAGGTCGTACTTATTTTTGTGAATTTCTTCCACGAGGCGATCGGTGATTCCATACGCTGACATTTCCGGTTGTAAATCATAGGTCGCTACCTTCGGCGACGGCACTAAAATACGATCTTCTCCTTTATACGGCTTTTCTCGTCCTCCACCGAAGAAAAAGGTCACATGAGCATATTTTTCCGTCTCTGCAATACGAAGTTGTTGCAATCCCTTCACAGCGACATATTCTCCAAGCGAATTTTTCGGAACTTCCGCTTTATACACCACACTGACACCCTCGATTGTCGCATCGTACTGTGTCATACAGACATAGTGCACCGGAAGTTTGGTTCGCTCAAAGCCTTTAAAATCCTCATCGACAAATGCTCTTGTAATTTCTCGTGCTCTATCCGGTCTAAAATTATAAAAAATAATCGCATCATTGGCTTCTACTAAGGCGAGAGGTTTTCCGTCCTCTCCGGCAATACACGCCGGCACGATAAACTCATCGGTAATTCCCTCATTATAGGAATGCTCAAATAAAGCCTCCGCACTATCGTACACTGTCGCCCCTTCGGTTAGAGCACGATATGCCTGCTCGATTCGTTCCCAGCGATTATCCCGATCCATTGCATAGTACCTGCCGCTTACGGAAGCGATTTTCCCGATACCGAGTTCCGCCGCATACGCCTCGACATCTTTGGCAAAACCCAAACCGGAATTCGGATCCGTATCTCGTCCGTCCGTAAAAGCGTGAATATACACCTCTGACAAATTATTTTTCTTCGCCATGGTAAGAAGACCTTTTAAATGATCATTGTGTGAATGAACACCGCCGTCAGAAAAAAGCCCGTAGACATGGAGTTTCGATCCCTGTTTTTTCACATGGTTCATCGCATCGAGCAATTCCGGTCTGTCAAAAAAAGTCCCCTCTTTAATTTCCTTCGTAATTAAGGTAAACGCCTGATAGACAATTCGACCCGCACCCATGTTTAAGTGCCCTACCTCGGAATTTCCCATTTGCCCATCGGGAAGACCGACGCTTAATCCGCTTGCCCCCAGTTCGGTACTTGGGTTCTCTTTAAAAATCCGATCCATATTCGGCTTCTTTGCCGCGAGCACCGCATTGCCGTATGCATCACCCTTTGTCCCATAGCCATCGAGTATTATTAATGCAAATGTTTTTTTCATACTTCCTCTTTTACCTATTGTATTTCGACGCAATCTCTACCATTTCGACAAACGAATCCGTCTTCAAACTCGCGCCTCCGACAAGTGCTCCGTCAATATTCTCACACGCCATCAACTCGTCAATATTGGACGGCTTGACCGAACCGCCGTACAAAATCGAGATCCTCTCCGCAACATCGCCATACGATGCTCGTAGCACCTCGCGAATGGCAGCACACATCCGTTCCGCATCCGCACTACTCGCAGTCTTCCCCGTGCCAATCGCCCAAATCGGTTCATAGGCTACGACGACCTTTTCCGCATCATCAGCGCCGATCGCCCGAAACGCCGCTTCCACTTGTGATTTCACAAAAACTTCCGCTTTCCCCGCCTCTCTGGTTTCCAGACTTTCCCCGACACAGACAATCGGATTCATCTTCTTTTCAAGAGCAACACATAATTTTTGATGCACCTCGTCGTCACTCTCCTTAAAAATTCCGCGTCGCTCACTATGTCCAAGCACGACATTCACAATATCAAAATCCAAGAGCATATCCGCCGAAATTTCTCCCGTAAACGCACCGCTTTCTTCAAAATACATATTTTGAGCCCCTACTTCGAGGTGCTCATTCGCCAACTCCGACAATGTAGCGAGAAGCGTAAACGGAGCAAACACAATGGCTCTATCCTTAATACGAGCAGAAACGGTTTCGAAAAAAGAAACCGCTTCCTCCTTCGTCATATTCATTTTCCAATTTCCAGCAACTAATTTTTTTCTCACAACTACTCCTTACCATCCAGACATGCTATTCCCGGAAGCTCCTTGCCTTCGATAAACTCAAGCGATGCGCCACCGCCGGTAGACACATGGGTAATACCTTCTGTAAACCCAAACTTCTCAACAGCTGCAGCGGACTCTCCCCCGCCGACCACACTGATCGCACCGCTTTCCGCCAGTGCTGCCGCCACCGCTTCCGTTCCTTTGGCGAATTGAGCAATTTCAAAGACCCCCATCGGTCCATTCCAGACAACGGTCTTACATTCCTTGATTTCCTCCGCGTAAAGCCCCCTGGTCTTTTCCCCGATATCGAGTCCCATGTACCCATCGGCAATTTCGAGATCAGATGCCAGCGCCTCCGCTTCTTCTCCAATCTCTTTTCCAACCACATGATCGACAGGAAGGTACATCTCAACACCCTTTTCCTTCGCTTTCTTCATCATGTTTTTCGCAAAGTCAAGTTGTTCTTCCTCTACCAAGGAAGCGCCGACTTTCACACCCTTTGCGGCAAGAAAAGTGTACGCCATCGCACCGCCGATAAGCAGCTTATCCACCTTGTCGAGAAGCGCTTCAATCGCATCGATTTTATCCGACACTTTCGCACCCCCAAGAACCGCGCCGAAGGGTCTACTGGGATTGTCTAATGCATCGCCGAGGTACTTCAGTTCTTTTTCAATCAAGTAACCGCAAACAGACTCCTCGACAAAATGTGACACCCCTTCCGTCGAAGCATGTGCCCTATGTGCCGTCCCAAAAGCGTCGTTGACAAAAATATCACATAGCGAAGCCAGTGTCTTCGCAAACGCCTCGTCGTTCTTCTTTTCTTCTTTTCGGAAACGAGTATTTTCGAGAAGCATAATACCACCGGCAGGGAGTGCATTCGCGCGCTGAATCGTCGCCTCGCTTACCACTTCCGGATCGCTCTCAAACACGACGGTGGTACCGAGCAATTCACCCAAGCGTTTCGCCACAGGTGCCAGCGATAATTCTTTTTTATACTCCCCTTTGGGTCTGCCCAAGTGAGAACAGAGGATGACTTTCGCCCCTTCCTGCAATAACTTTTTTATCGTTGGAAGAGCCGCGCGTATCCTCGTCTCATTCTCGATATGCCCCGCCTTAATCGGGACATTAAAATCGGCTCTCATAAGAACTCTTTTATTCTTTACCTCAACATTGTCTACACTTTTCTTACTGTATGTCATACTACCCTCTTTATTTCTTTTATGATAAGTCAAAAGCACACAGCATCATACCGTGTGCTCTCTCATCAAGACTACTTTTCAGATTTCATCATATGTAATGCCAAATCCACTGTTCTCTCAGAGTAACCCCACTCGTTGTCATACCAAGAAACCAACTTAAAAAAGCGCTTTTCATCCGGCAAGTTATTTTGAAGTGTTGCCAGCGAATCGTAAATACTGGAACGAGAATCATGGATGTAATCTGTCGACACCAACGGCTCATTGGAATAGCCGAGAATCCCCTTCAGATAGGTTTCCGACGCCTTTTTCAATAAACTGTCAATTTCTTCAATCGATGTATCTCTCGAAGCGGTAAATGTCAAATCTACTACGGATACATCCGGAACAGGAACTCGGAAAGACATACCGGTAAGTTTTCCTTTGGTCTCCGGAAGCACTTCACCGAC
>PDWJ01002646.1_pt1 | contig 18500 bp, 20 predicted proteins | sample 1430881 | NCBI WGS metagenome assembly PDWJ01 (sample SAMN01162460, study PRJNA174530) | Oral metagenome, whole genome shotgun sequencing project. | biome: Marine environment; feature: Marine mammal; material: Swab sample of the gingival sulcus; isolation source: swab sample of gingival sulcus...
AGTTCCAAAATAAGTATCTAGCCTTTCCGATCTTAATAAATGAAAATGAGGCCCAACATAAAATCTAAACCTTGAAGTTCTTAGTTCAGAATAATACGTATTGGTGGTATACTCTTCTGTGTTTCCATCATATACAGTTTGCTGCCACTCCTGATAATCATAATAATAACCAAAATTCCCTCCGATTGACAATCCTATTTTATCGGTAAGAAAAAACTCCGTACTTAAAATGAACTGCCCAATACTTTTATGAATACTGTTGGATTCATTTCCAAAGGAAAGGTGACTAAAACTCGCTCCCGATTTCCAATAGGATAAATTGGGATACCCCATTTGGGCATCAATAACTAAATCTTTTTCTTCTAATGCTTGCGCATTAACCATAAGGGTGAAGAAAGAAAATATGGCTAAAATGGTTATTTTTTTAAACTTCATTTTACTAAAATACAAAATAAAAAAAGAGGGTCAAAATAAATAACCCCCTTTGTTAAAATTTATTGTGTAAAAATTAAAATTTTAGAGAAAGACCTGTAGATAATATTGGACCGCCTATTCCCAATTCCAAATTTGCACCAATGTTTTCTGTAAAGTAATAACGCATTCCTAAAGCCAAACGCATTGAAACTGGTATCAAAGCTCCTGAAACTGAAGCGTCATCATAATTAGGATAATCTGTTGTTACACCAAGTTGTCTAAAGTTTAAACCTACACCAACACCTGTGTAAACATCCAATTCATTGGTTGCAACAAAGTGATAATTCATTCTAACTTGTGGTCTAAATCTTCTCATGAAAATCTTTGAATCATAACTTTCATAAACACTTCCATCCGGATTTAAGGAGTCTATTTGACCATTCACATTTAAACTATTATAAATTAAGTCTATGCCTAGACCAAATTTATCTGCTAGCATAAACTCAGCTCGTAACCCAGCTGGTCCAATCCCTACTTTATTTACATCTTCAATATCCGAAACATCAATAAAAGATGCTGCTAGATTAGGGAAGCCATAATAGGGGTCAATGATAAAATTCCCTTCACTAACTGCCTGAGCATTGGCTCTAAAACCAAAGGTCAATGCGAACATTCCTATTAATACTGCAATTTTCTTTTTCATATTTATTTATTTTTTGATCTTTTACGATTTACTTTTAACTTTTGTTTCACCAACAAAGGATGTACCATTTTCTTGCTTTACTTGGAATAATCAAAAAAAAAGTTAAATTTGTACTAATATAAACATAAAAAAATAACTTATGAAAAAATTTATCGGGGCTGTCGCAATAGCACTAGCTATGGGTTCTTGTACAATTGCTCATCATGTAACTGTTACTAACAATGAAGTTGGTACAAAAACAGGTGTTGCAAAAGGATGGAACTTTAGCAAAGATTTGGACATTACTGCTGAGAAAGCATGTAAAAATGGGGACATTACTAAAATTGGTACAATGGAATTTACCGCTGTACAAGTGTTAATTGTAACTAAGTATAAAACCGTAGTAACAGGAGAATAATTATGAAAAAGATTTTAGCAAGTTTAACTGTAGGTTTAGTTTTAGCATCATGTGCTACTATTTCACCTGTAACAGCAACAAACAACACCGTTAATGCAAAAGAAGGAACGGTTGAAACAGTATGTGTATTCGGTATTGGAGGTATTTCTTCTGGTATTGTTTTAAACAAAGATTACAGTGTAGCTACTGCTGCCAAAAATGGAGGAATTACCAAAATTGGTTCTGTAGATTTAAAAGTACAAAACTTTGTATTTTTCACAAAAAACACATTAATAGTAACTGGAGAATAAGAATATTATGAAAAAAGTAAGAAATATATTTGCAATTGGTTTAGTTGCATTAATGACATCTTGTTCAGTTTCTGGACCATTATTAGTAACTGACAATAAAGCAAGAGAAAAAAGAGGTGAAGCTAGTTATACCGTTTGGTTAGGATTTATCCGTCCAATGGAAGCTGATGCTAGTATTAGAACCGCTTGTAAAAATGGAAAAATCACTAAAGTAGCAACTGTAGATAGAAAAGTTGAATCTAAACTTTTTAGAGCAACTTATACAACTGTTGTAACTGGATCATAATTCCAATTTAACAACTTATTTAAAGGCGATTAGAAATTTCTAATCGCCTTTTTTATTTAATTTAATTGTGATTTTATTGACAATTAACAATAAAAAAACCGCCCCGAAAATTGAAAGTAATAGATTAGAGGAAATCGCTATGGCACCAAAATCATTTTTTGAAAATATTCTCCCCACAGTTTTTACTAAAAACACACCTCCAAAGACAGCAATTAAAGAATTTGCCGTTAAGCCCAAACTATACTTTGAATAGATTTTACCAAAAATATTCAAGGCTATGATTGAACACAAAATGTATGTTATGGCAAGTAAGGAACCCATTTTAATTTCGCATTAATGTCCGTAATCCATGTCGTCAATTTTTCCGTTTAACATTCGCTTCTGAAATAAAAAGTACAATGCCAACAAAATCATTCCAACCACTACCCAGCTAACTGAAACCGAAAGTCCATAATCACTTGTGGCTGTGTTATAAATGGTTAATGATTCGTTAATATCATTAGTAGAAGGCAACACTACCGGAAACATAGAGGCCAGAGATGAGGTAATTCCTCCTACTATAATGAGTGATGAAAATAAAAAACTATATATAGGCTTTTTAACTTTTTGAATTAAAAATGTTCCAATAATTCCAACAAAAAAGACCATTGGAAAAACAATTAAAAATGGTTTTTCTAAAAAGTTGATTAAGGCTTTATCATCAACTAATTGCCACAAGGATAAAGATAAAATAGTTAAAACTACCAAAGCCATATTTAGTTTAAAAATGACTTTTTTGATTTTATCATTTATAGAAGCATTAGTTTTTAAAATAATCCAATTTCCACCATGGATGGCCAAGGTTATTACCGCGATTAGTCCAATAATAATGGTAAACCAATCAATGATTCCTGGCGTTTCGCTTAGCGGGCTAAAACTACTATCCCACAAAGGCAGAAAGAAATACTTGGCTTCATAAGCAGAAATCCCCTGTTCTACGCCTCCCAAATTAACACCTCTAACCAAATTCCCTAAACCAATTCCGAAAAATAGTGCCAGTAACAAACTTGAAATACCAAATGCTTTATCCCACAAATCTTTCCACATTTGAATATTAAGTAAGTTACGGAATTCTAAACCAATGGCTCTAAACACAATGAGCCAAAGGACTATGATTAAAGGTAAATAAAATCCGCTAAAGATAGAAGAATAATAAGTTGGAAATGCCATAAAGAGCATACCTCCCCCGGCAACTAACCAAACCTCATTTGAATCCCAAAATAAACCGGCAGCTTTTGCTACTGTTTGTTTATCCTTCTCGTCTTTGGCCATGAATAAATGAATGATGCCTACACCAAAATCATAACCATCTAAAATAAAAAATATTGCTAAAACTACTGCAATAATGCTATACCATAAAACTTCCATAATATTTAGTGTTTTTCATTAACAATTGGACCTTGGTGTATTGTTTTGCCTACTAGAATTAAAAACAACAGACCTAATAGAAAATATAATCCAACAAATCCCAATAAAGTGAACAAAGAGTTACCAGAAGACACGGTTGGAGATATACCCTCAACGGTATTTAATAATCCATAAACTAAGTAAGGTTGACGCCCTAATTCAGCCACATACCAACCGGTTAAATTAGCGATATACGGGAAAGGCGCTAAAAATAAAAGTAACCATAAAATAGATTTGGTATTAAATAGCTTTTTCCGCCAAAGTAGAAATAAGGCTAACGCCATAATGCCCAAAAAGATTGTTCCCAGTCCAACCATAATATGGTAAGAGTAATAAAGCCCTGGAATGTTTGTTGGCAACTCTTCCGCTTTAAACTGATCCATTCCCGGTATTTGTTGATTCCAATTTTGGTGTGTTAAGAAGCTCAGAACATTTGGTACCGCCAACTTATTATCCAATTTTTTTTCCACCATATTAGGCTGTCCAACAAGTACAATTTCTGATCCCGCTTTTTCAGTTTCAAAAATACCTTCCATTGCTGCAAAACTAGCAGGCTGATACTTGGCCACATTTTTGGCGTTCCAGTCTCCAGTTGGAAAAGCGACCAAAACAGTAGAAATAAACCCAGCCACAATTCCTGTTTTGAGTAAAACTTTGCCAAACGCTACATGCTTTTGTCTTAAGATATAAAAGGCGCCAATACTAACTATTACAAATGATGATGTTACAATTGAGGCCATTTGATTGTGCAGAAATGCTGGAAATAACCATGGATTAGAAAATAATTCGCCAAAGTGATTCAAAACAAATTTACCGTTTTGTAAAATTTCATAGCCTACAGGGTGTTGCATCCATGCATTAGTTGCCAAAATTAAGTAACCACTTGCCCATGAGCCCAGAAAAACTAAAAACCCAGTGAGAAAATGTAATTTTTGACTCATCAACTTTTCTCCAAAAATAAACAAGGCTAAAAAGGATGATTCCAAGAAAAAAGAAAACATTCCCTCCATGGCCAGCGTCTGTCCAATGACACCTCCTGTTAATTCAGAAAACTTGGCCCAATTGGTACCAAACTGAAACTCTAAGGGAATACCTGTTACGACCCCCATGGTAAAATTAATGGCAAAAATCTTCATCAGAAAATTAGCCGCTTGATTGAATTCTTCTTTTTGTGTTTTTAAAAATCTCCACTTGAAAATAACAATGATTAAAGAAAGTCCCATTGTTAGCTGTGGAAAGATGTAGTGAAAGGTGACCGTAAATGCAAATTGCAACCGATCGTAAAGTATCATATCCTCCATAACAGTTGTTTTTTTTACAAACTTAGAACATGATTTTACCCCGTTGTGTGATAAATATGACTTAAAAGTCACCTTTTTAAGAATTTAAGAAATATTTAACAAAAAAGCCATTCAAATTATTGAATGGCTTTTTTGATTAGCAATAAAAACTAAAATTATTTTTTGACTAATTTACTTTGATAAACGGTTTGATTTTTTTCATTGGTTAAAGTCACCAAAAATAAACCACTATCTAAATTCTCTGGTAAAATTGTTTTTATCATTCCATTTTCGGTATTGATGTTAATAACTTGCGAATAGGTTTGCCCCAAAGTATTCGTATATTTTAAAACATACTCTCCAGCCGCTAAATGCGAAAAGTTAATTGATAATTCATCTTCAACCGGATTCGGATAAAAACTAACCTCCGTAATCTCTCTTGAAATCGAAATGGCGTCTAAAATCTCTTGATTTCCATCCAAATCGAATTGCGAAATTCTGTAATAAATAACGGCATGATTAATATTTTTATCTTCAAGACTATAGCTATTGATTACTGAAGTCGTACCATTACCTTCAACACGACCTACCGACTCGTAATTTTTACCATCAAGTGACCTTTCTATTAAAAAGTAGTCATTATTTAACACACTTGCCGTTTGCCATTTTAAGACATTTTTATCTTCTAATGTTTCTCCAAAAAAGTTAATTAAATTAACAGGTAGTACTGCCGAGCAACTGGTAGCTGCGGTACTTGACGAGTTTGATTCTAAAGTAATCCCTTGTTGAACATCAGCATAATTGGTAACTAATAAAACATACACTTCACCAGCTACGGCAGTTGGTATATTAGCCTCTTCTGTTGCACTTGCAGAATAACTACAATCGATTGGTAAAGGAAGTGTACCACAAGCTGCTTTTGCAGTTGTTAAATCGGCATAAGGACCCCATAAGGCAAAATCAATATCAGACCCAGCAGTTAAATCCAGTACTAAATTTCCACTTGTTGCAATATCCATATAATACCAAGTTGGGTTTGGAGAAGTACTCAAGCAATCATAATCATTTCCCGGTTCTATAACATCTGCATCTGCTCCTCCACTAGAGGCAATAAAAGTGAGTGGACTGTCAGAACAAATTGGTTCTTGATTCGCACAAATTACATTAGGTGGCGGCGGTGTTGGACCATATACACAAACCGTAAAGCCTGCACTAGTCGCTGAAGGCACTGTACTCGACCAAGAATGTATTCTAAAATAATAAGTATTTCCAACTGTTAACCCGGTTAACTCAAATGAACCTTCACCATCTTGACAACCTAAAGAGGCGCCACTACAAGCATCAAAAGCTTCTACTTCTGAATCAAAATCAGCAATTCTATTTATATACGCTGTATCATCCGTTGCTACAAATGAATACCAAACATCATCATTGGCTGTACCTCCACAAGCAGATATACCTGAATCAGTTGCCAAATACACGCTACCAGTAGCGGCATCACAACTACCATCAGTTGACATGGTCAAACTCTCTGCACTACTACAATCATCATTAGCAGGAGGTGGTGGTGGTGTTCCCACACAAACATCAAAAGTACTAGTTTGACCAGAGGTACTTGTAAAAGTATAAACTCTAATATAGTAGGTTTGTCCTGGGGTTAAACCAGTAACCACCTGACTATTAGCATCACTACAAGTTGAACCAAAAGCTGTTAAAGCTGGACAAATTCCGGTATAAACAGAGTGATACATATCAGTTGTTGAACCTGCCACATTTAATATATCAATTGTATGCGTTGTACCCGTAGCCACAAAACTAAACCAAACATCATCATCAGCCGTTCCCCCACATGCTCCAATACTTTGAGAAGAAGCTGTTGAATTTTCAACAGTCCCAGAAGTTGTACTTCCACAGTTCAAATCTGGGTTAACGGTAACAGAGAAAGCACCAGAACAATCATCATTTGCAGGTGGTGGTGGACAATCAACAATGTCTAAATCAAATGCCGTACATTGAGGAGATGGAAAAGTTGAAACCGTGATATAATAAGTTGTACCAGCAGTTACATTAAATCCACTAATTGAAGGATTTCCTGAAGAAGATGTACTGCTAGCTAAACAAGTAGTCGCCGCATCATCCGGACATCCATCCGTAATAAATACCCCCGTATAAGTATCTGTATTGGTCAAATTAATTTTTACACATTGCGTGGCTGTCGGCGTATAAGCGATAATAATATCGTCCCCCCCCATATAAGAACTTCCACAGGCATCTGAGCTAGTAAAATCATCACCAAATCCACAAGTTGTTAAACCAGTATTAGAATAGGTTGTGGTATTAATACTCATATCTGCAGTACATACACCTGGAGTACTACAAGTTCTTGTAATATCAAAATCACCGGTAGTCGTACTTGATGAACTCCAATGCGCCACATAAACATAGTAAGTTACTCCTAGCGTTGTATTAAAAGAAACCGACTCTGTTCCATCTGTTAAAGCACCATCTTCACAGGCAATATTCGTTAAACTACCACATGAACCACTGGCAACGTTTATTTCATGATCCCAACCACTTGTTGCTGTACATTCAATCGTTGTGTTCAAACCATCTCCGACAAAAGTATACCAAGTTCCATATTCACTCACACTACATCCTGTACCTGGCGCAATAGCAGAAGCTCCATTGGTTGTTCCTGAAACTGTTGCCCCACAGGCTAAATTTGTAGCTGTTGCACAAGTTGCACCTCCACCACTTGGCGTTCCTTCATAAACACAAATATCTCCTGTTAAAGAGGCGGAGTTATTACCACTATTTCGGTGTATTTGAATATAATAAGTTACCCCTACAACCGTTGTTAGTGAAACACTGTTTGTAATCCCTGCACTTTGAGCATCACATGCTAACTCCGTTCCTCCACCACATGAACTCCAAACCGCTAAAGTTGCATCTTCATCTGTATTAGAAAGGTCTATGTTTGTAGTTGTTGAAGTCGCCGTAAAACTAAACCAACCATCATCTCTATTGGTTCCTGCACAAGAAGCTGAAACTAAACCTCCATTACTAAAACTACCTGGAAGCGATACTGCTGAGGTTGAACAAGATGAATTAACCGTTAAACTTGGTACTCCCGTGCACCCATCTGATTGTGCAACACTAATTTGACTGGAAGAAATAAACAAACCAATCAAAAAACTCTTTATTAATCTTTTATTCATCATTTGTTTATTGCTTAATATATTTGCCAAAATTTACGTTTTGAGTTGAAATAAAATTTAATTCTACCTCAGTTTCCTTTACCAATAACTTAATATCCTCATAAGTCACTTCAGATAAATGAAAAACTTGAATTTGATTTCCTTTTTCATTTATAGACACATTGTAAACACTTGACTTTTGGAACAATAATGTACCAAATTTTGTAAATTCTTCAACGCTTAAAAATTCATGTATTTCAAATGTTGTCACTACTGAAACGTCTCTTTGAGATTCGATAACTTTTTTACAATAGGCATAATTTTTTTCTTTATCTTGAGCCATACTCAAAACTGACAGAAATAAAACTGCAAAAAAGGTAAGTATAATTTTTTTCATGCTATAGTTTTAATTAACGTAAAATTAACATTAAATTAAAACTAATCGGCAAATAATTTTATGTATTAGCTAAAACTATTTAAATAAGCGATAAACAGAAAAAAATGTGATATTAATGTTTGACAATTTTTTCTTCAAAAATTAATTTCCCTGAAGAATCAAATACATTTATGAAATAAACACCATCTTTTAAATCAGATAAATTGCTCGGCGAGAATTTTCCAGTTTTACTATCTATTGTGAAATATTCCGAGTAAGATTGCCCTAATAAATTTGTTATGGTTAGTTCATAACTACCGGTTTTTAAATCAGAATAATCTATGGTAAATGATTCTGAAAATGGATTAGGATATACGTCTAAATTTGCAATTTCTCTAGTAATTTGAAGATCTCCAACTTTTTTAGTTTCTCCATTAAAATCAGTTTGAGTCAATCGATAATACACTACGGCGTGGTTGACATCATAATCCTTAAATTCATAATCAATTCTTACAGAAGAATTTCCATTTCCTTTTACTGTTCCCACCTTAGTATAATTTATACCATCAAACGATTTTTCAATTGTAAAATAGTCATTTTCTTGCTCTGAAGAGGTTGCCCACTTCAAGTGATTATAAGAATCAAAAGCTACACCGGTATAGTTAACCATTGTAACTGGCAAAATATTAATACCGGTCCAATTACTAATGGTAAAATCACAATTCGCTCCTCCGTTACCATCTATCATTAACATGTAATCTTGACCGATTGTTAATCCTGTTGCGGTTACTGTACCCAAAGCTGTACTGGCAGGATTATAACAATTTGACATAGATGTAAAACCTGTACAACACCCGTTAACATCATAAGTTACATCATAAACCTCAGCTTGGATACCTGCCGTACAATTTAATACAGAAGTTATACTAAATGACTCAGTTGTTGACAAAGCTGTAAATTGGTACCACGAGTTATTTTCAATGGACCCACAAAATACACTATTAACATTTCCAGGTAAATCTTGTGAGTATGTAGCTGCAGTAGAAGAAGAAAAACTTCCGGTGCCCTGTGTCAATGTAGCGGGTGTACTACAAAAGTCATTTGTATTCATGGTTGGTCCAGAATCACCACATACATTAGGTGGCACCATTTCAGTTGCACAAATGTTGAAATCTCCAAACGCATCATTTCCGTACTCCCAAACGCGCACCCATACTGTTGACCCAGGTGTTAACCCAGAAGCTTCAATCATTGAAAACGTTCCTGCGCCATCATCATCATCACATTCAATTAAGGACAAAGAAGAACATAACAAACCAGAATATAAGGCCAAACCACCATCAGTAAAACCTCCCGCCGAGCTGGTTTCAACACGAACCGAACCGTTAGCAGGAACAGTAACGGTATACCAAACATCTCCTCCAGAATAACTAGCACAACCTGGTGCTGGGACACCTGCTGAAGCCGTAGCATCTACATTGGTTCCAGTTGTATTTACACATGCCGCATTAACCGTTAAGGGCGTTGCAGAACAAGGATCATCATTGGCTGGAGGCGTTCCTCCACCACCCCCACAAGAGGTACAAGCCCATTCAATTGTCGTACAAGTAGAATTTGACGAACAGAAATACTCACTTAATAATAGCGTTACTGTACCTGTGTAAGTTGCTGTCCATGTTACAGTTGACTGTAACCCACAATCGTCATCATTATAAGCTAAAGATGTTCCTCCACATCCACCCGTATACAGTGTTAATTGGGTATCATAGCTATTCCCACAAGTTGTCCAAGTATAGGTTTCGCCAACGGTGACATCATATTCACTATATTCTCCAGCGTAAGCACAAGTGGTTACTGTTGTTAAAGAAGTTGAGGTTGTAGATTGGGTTGCCGCAGGAAACTGAGACCCACAATTACTACATTGCGAAAAACTCACATATCCAGACAAAACGAAAATAAAAGTAAAAAGTAAAAATTTTTTCATGAGATTAGATTTAAGGTAAAACAATTGAATCGGTCATTTTGATATAGACCCCTTTCTCGACTAAATATTGTTTTATGTCCTTAAAACTAATATCGGCTAGATAATAAACAATTACATTACCTTGAGAATCAAATTTCACATTATAAATTGCTTGATTTTTTAAATACAAAAAATCCATTACATCTCTTTTGTCATGATCTGACATTGCAGAAACTTGAAAAGTTGATTTTATTTTGTCAATCGATTTAATTTCTTGTCTCGCACGACAATATTCTTGATTTTTGTCTTGATTTTGTGAATAGGAAAAAATACCTAAACATAGGAAAATTCCTAGAATCGAATGTTTTAATTTCATGTTGTATTACTATTGGTATTATTATTAACGAAAATAGAATTCCAATAGTTGCCAAAAAAATTAACTTTTTTTTATAAAAAATTTAAAACTGTTTTAATACCTAATCTTTAACCCTATTTCCTATACTCATGGCTTTAAGCATCCAGTTCGGTAATCTTTTTTTAGGATCTCTTTTTTTAAGGTTCAAATACCATCCAATTTTCTTTAATAATGGAACCCGGTGGGTTTCTACAAACTCAATTAAGTTGCCATCTGGATCTTCTATGTAAGAGAATCTACCTCCAGCTTCTCCCATATCAAATGTATCGCCAGAATCGACAGTAAAAGGGAAACCTGCCGCTTCACAATCTGCTTTTAATTGATTCATTCCTTGCACATCAAAACATAAGTGAATGAATCCCCAATCTCCCCAAAATCTATCTTTAAATATTTTAACCCCTTCTCTATCTAAAGGTTGAATTAACTCAATTTGTGAAGGCCCTAATAAATTTGAAAATGGCCCTTGTCGTTCTGCCTTATGCGATAATAAAACCCGTCTAAACTTTTGATTTCCTGATGGTAAGTTGGAGAAGCAATCAAAATTATCCGTTACATCATAATCAACTGTTTCATAATCAAGAACATCTCTATATAATTTCAAAGCCTTATCAATATCACTCACTCCTATTAAAGCACCTGCTACCCCACCGCATCTTGATGGATGTTTGGTGTCAGATAACCAACCTCTTCCTTCCACAACATTAAAAATATTTCCATTGGGGTCTTTCACAAAAAAGTGTTTCTCCCCTTTGGGTGTTGTTTTAATATCTCCTAATAATTCTCCTCCTTTTGATTTAATGTGCTGAAATGATTTTTCAACATCATGAGATTTAATTCTACAAGCGTAGGTTCCGTAATCACCTAATTGAATTTCGAAATCAGCTTTATTGGTTGGACGAGACGTAAACTGCCAGATTTCGAAACCCCCACCTCCATCCATGGATACAGCCAAGGTAGCTGTTCGTTTATGAACTTCACCACCGGTATACTTTACCATTAATGGCGCTTCTGCAGCATCTTCAAAGATTCTTACATCCATACCAAACATGGTTCTATACCATTTCCAAATTTCTTGCACATTAGGTACACCAATACCCATTTGTTGAATTCCGCTAATTATTTTCTTATCCATGATTCTTGTAAAAAAGGCAAATATAAAATTAATCTTCTAGTTTAAACCCTACCCCGTGAATGTTATTTATTTTTACATTTTCATCTACTTTGAGGTATTTTCTAATTTTAGTTATGAACACATCCAAACTTCTTCCCACAAAGTAATCATCTTGTCCCCAAACAGCATTTAATACAATATCTCTTGGTAAAACTTTATTTTTATGCTGGACTAGCATCAATAATATTTTAGCTTCTTTTTTGGTTAATTTTTTCTCTTCTTTATTTGGATAAATCAATTTAAAATTTTCTGAATCAAAAATTATTGACCCAATTTTAAACTCTTTTTCTTCCTCAATTTTTGGTGTTAAACCCGACCGCTTAACCAGTGCTTTAACCCGCAGAATGAACTCTTCAGAATTAAATGGTTTGGTCATATAATCGTCTCCTCCAACTTTTAATCCCTCAATTTTATCTTCAATTTGAGATTTCGCCGTCAAGAATAAAATTGGCGTTTCTTCATTCATTTTTCTGATATCTTTTGCCAACGTAAAACCATCTTTTTTTGGCATCATAACATCTAAAATACACAAATGAAACGGGTGTTCATTAAATTTTTTCAACCCCTCAACACCGTCTAAACACAAATGTACTTTGTAGCCTTCTGACTTTAAAGTATCCTGAATTAAAAACCCTAGGTTGGTATCATCTTCTACCAACAATATATTTATATCATTCATAATTTACTTTTTTTTGGGTAGCGTAAAAATAAAAGTGCTGCCTACATCTTTTTGACTTTTCACCCATATATCGCCTTTAAGTTGATTGATGACCGTTTTAACATAAAACAATCCTAAACCAAATCCTTTAACATTGTGGACATTTCCAGTTGGTACCCTATAAAACTTCTCGAATAAATGTTTTTGATTTTCTTTGCTGATGCCTAAACCATTATCCGACACTTCCACCTGAATAAAATCGCCTTTATCTTGTGTGAAAATTTTTATTTGAGGTTGACGAACACAATATTTTATGGCATTATCCAACAAATTGTAAATAACATTTGTAATGTGCACTTCATCCGCAAACACTAAACCTGTTTTGGCCTGTAATTCTAATTCTATTTTTCCTTGCAGGCTTTCTAATTGGTTATACTCTAGATTTTCGGCTGCCTCCTGGATTACTTCATGAATATTAAATTCCTCTTTTTTAAATTTTATTTCGCCTTTATCTAATTTTGCAATATTCAACACGCGCTCCACTTGCTTTTCCAATCTTTTATTTTCCTTATAAATAATGCTAGAGTATTTCAGCCTTTTTTCTTTGTCAATTTCCGTCTGATTAATTAACGTTTCACTTGCCAACCGAATGGTTGAGATTGGTGTTTTTAACTCATGGGTCATGTTATTGATAAAATCATTTTTTATTTCGGATAACTTTTTTTGCTGTAAGATGACGTTTAAGGTATAAATGAAGAAAAGTGCGACTAGAAATAATATAGAAAATAAATAATACCAAGGTGTGACATCATGAGGGATTTCATCAACTGTAACACTTGCCCGATTTGGGAAAACTACCGAAAAATAATGGACATCTGTATTGAGTTTTAGTTGTAACCCCTTGTCTGATATTTCTTTGTTATCATTGGTTTTATTGTCATCTTTAACAAAGGTAGAATCACTGGCGAATCTAATAAAATCACCATATACTATACTATCGGAATAACAATCATAAATCCCATACCGAAAATCCTCTTTTATATTTTTGCTGTAAAACTCATTTTTTAGTAACCTTTCTAATAAAAATGGATGCAGGGTATCCTCTAATTCAACCGTAAAATAATTAGTAGTTAGTTGCTTAACTTTTCCGTATAAGTCATACGATTGGTGGTTGATTTCTTGAATTTCGTCTGCTACATTTTTTAAGGCCAAACTAACTTTCTCATTAAATTGTCTTGAATTAATACTATCCTGTCTGGTTTGTAATTCAATTGACGTTGTTTGAAATTCAATATTCTTTTTAATCCAAAAAAATTGAATAATTAAGATACATAAGATTGAAACAATTCCTAAAATTATGACAGTCTTGACCCTTTTATTATTCATTCAAAAAATTGTTTGATATAATTCAAAGTTATAATTTTTTATTTGAATTAATCTTTTGAATAAATTATATTTGCAAAAAATAAACGAAAATGAATAAAAGAAAATTATTATTTGGATTAGCCCTTAGTACATTGATGGTAGCTTGTTCGGGAGAAGAAACAACAGAAAACCAAGAAACAGAAAACAATGAAACCACTGAAGAGGTAGTTGAAGTTGAGGAAAACAAAGGAGAAGAATCTACTGAGGTTGCATTTATGGGAGAAGAAAGAGGTGACTATATGCTATATGGACACACTGATTTTGACGCTACCGAAAGCACATCAATTGATGCTATGTTAACCGAATTTGAAGAAGCTGGAAGTTTTGAAGGAGCAGTTGAAGTTGAAATTAATGAAGTTTGCCAAAATGCAGGTTGTTGGGTAAATTTCCGTAAACCAGATTCGGAAGAAACAATTATGGTTTTCTTTAGAGACCACTTTACTATTCCTATTGAAACTTCAGCTGGAAAAGATGCTATTTTATATGGTAAATTGGTTTCAGACACTTTAACAGTTGACTTTCAAAAGCACTTGTTAGATGATGCGAAAGCTAATGGTGAAGAAGTGTCAGAAGAAGAATACAACGCGATTACTGAAGATAAAATCAGCCAATCATTTGATTGTGAAGCGGTTTTGGTAAAAAACTAATCGCCTAAATAAAACACATTAAAAAAGCCATTTTGATTCATCAAAATGGCTTTTTTAATTTTAAATCTCAGCCTTCCACTCTTTATAGAAATGATCTAAAAATTCGAGCATAAATTGATGCCGTTCTGCTGCAATTGTTTTGGCTGTTTCCGTATGCATTAAATCTTTAAGCAATAATAATTTCTCGTAAAAATGATTGATGGTGTGCGTCCTATTTTTTTGATAAGACGTTAAGGTTTTATGAGTGATAGGTGGCACGTTTGGATCATATAATATTGAGCCGAATTTACCTCCAAAAGCAAAAGTTCGAGCAATTCCAATGGCACCTATGGCATCAAGTTTATCAGCATCCTGAACAATTCGACCTTCAATAGATTTCATTTTATTTTCTTCAACCCCGCCCTTAAAGGAACAATGTAAGACTATATGTATGACCTGGTCAATAATTTCTTGATCAACACCTAAGTCTCGCAAATACTGATTGGTTCTATTAATTGATTCTTCTTCAAAATTTTCTACAAATTTATGATCAGCAATATCATGTAATAAAGCCCCTAATTCGGTAACAAAAACATTAGCCTGTTCTTTAATCGCAATTTGTTTAGCTAATTGCCAAACACGTTCAATATGAAACCAATCGTGACCAGAAGAGTCACTTTCAAATTGACCTTTAATTTTATCTATAAGTTTTTGTATGATTAATTCTTTTTCCATAAAAAAATCCTCACCATTTATTGGTGAGGATTCAAAATTAAATATTTTTTTAAACTATTTTGACACTACAAATTTTTCAGTTTTAATAACACCTTCATTTGTCACCACTTGGTAAAAATAAACACCATTATCGTAGTTAGAAACATCAATAGTTTGTAATTGGTTATTTACGTTTACTGTCTCAACAACACGTCCACTCATATCAATAACGTTTATGGCATTCGCATTTGCATTACCTAAATTAACGGTTAACACACTTGAAACTGGATTTGGATAGGCTACAATTTCATTGGCAGTATTCTCGTCTAATCCAACTACTTCAGTTACTTGATAAGTTACACAAGCTTGGTTATCAATAGGGGTTACGTCATTTCCAACTGGATTTGATAAAGCAGCACTACCCAATCCTAGAGCCACAATACAAAAATCACCACTTAAATTTCCTTCATTATTTGGGCTAAGCGTATCATAAACCTCTTGCATAGTTAAAGTTGTTGCAGAAATTGATTGCGAATCTCCATTTAACATATCAGCTTGTAACACATATAAACTCACAAATCCTGCTTGTAAGGTTGTTACAGTGTGATAAGAACTGTTAAACACATAACCAACCACCAACGTATCTCCTGCAGGAATAGTGGCACCATTGTTAGTAAGGGTAAAAGACATATCCAATGGATTTGCCGAAACGGTTGCACCGTTTACATAGTTATCTAAGCTTACAGCTAAATCTTCTTGAGCATTCGCTCCAAAAGCTAAAACAATAGCTCCTAATAATGCGTAAATTTTTTTCATGTTTTTATTTTTAAAATTAATAATTACTCAAAAATACAAAATTATATTAATTCCCGTCTTTTAAATTTATTTAAATGGTCGAGTATTTTATTAAAAGGTAAAAAAAAAGCCCTCACTACGTGAAGGCTTTTCAACAATTAAGTTCTAATTATTTTTTTACAAATTTATTTGTAATTTTTTCTCCTTCTGCAGTTACAACTTCATAGAAGTAAATACCAGCAGTTAAATCAGCAACATTTAAAGCTAAAATGTTAGTGTTTACTGACTCAGTATAAACAACTTTTCCATCTAAAGAAATAATTGAAACTTGAGAAGCGTTGTTATTTAATTTAATGTTTAACACATCAGTAGCAGGATTTGGGTATGCACTTAAAACCTCTAAAGAGTTTTCGTTAATAGATGCAAAATCTCCTGTGATAGTTAAATCATCTAAAATGATGAAGTTTTCATCAGTACAGTTAAAGTGTCTAAAGATTACATAAACATCAGTTTGCCCAGCGAAAGCTGTTAAATCGATAGTTTCAGTAAACATAGTATCACCAGCCGTTAAAGTAGTTTCTAATTCTGGAGTTGGGAATGTTCCACCTGCAGCAGCAGCAGCAAAAGCAGCAGCATCATCAGTTACATACACTGCATAGTGCTCTTCATACCATCCTGAAGCAGTAGTTTCCGGGTTACCTACACTAAACTCTAAAGTTGCTCCTACAGTACCAGTTAAATCAATTACTGGAGAAGTAAATAAGTTATCTGGTGTTAATGGCGAACCAGCCCAAGAATTTGAAACAGCACACCCACCTTGACCAGTTTGAGTGTTTGTTAACCAAGAAACATCCGTAGCAACCCAGTTGTTTCCGTCACCATCTAAATCAATTGCAGTCCACATTGAAAATGCTGCAGAATCATTAGCTGTATAAATTTGTGCCGTAGCAGCAGTTAAACCTAATAAAGCAACTGCAGAAAGTAAAATTTTTTTCATAATTTTTATTTTTAATAATTAATTTACGTTACAAATATATTAATTTAATATGTATTGTCAATGAGCAAAATGTGTTTTTTTCTTAATAAAATGTTAAATTTTGGATATTAACAGTATTTTTGTGAATAACTAAAAACGATTTTTTGTGGACACCATTTATTGGAAGATAAAACATTTTCAACAATTAACACTTGAAGAATTTCACGATATCATTCAGCTACGAATTAATGTGTTTGTGGTAGAACAAAATTGTCCCTACCCCGAACTTGACAATAAAGACAAAAAAGGGTTTCATATATATGGTAAGAACACATCAGATCAAGTTATAGCCACCGCTAGAATTTTACCCCACCAGATTTCTTATCCGGAAATTTCAATTGGCAGAGTAGCCACTGCTCTAGAATTAAGAAATCAAAATATTGGCATTCAATTAATGAAAGAGACCATGGATTTTATTAAGCTTCAATTTGGGAACGAAAAGGTCAGGATTTCAGCTCAATCACACCTTGAAAGGTTTTACAATAAATTTGGATTTGAATCCACAGGTAAACATTATTTAGAAGATGATATTCCGCATACCGAAATGTTATATACCCCTTAAATTTAAATGGCATCTTATTTGAAGATAATTTAATATGACTATTACTTTTAATGCTGTTATTCCAAAACCACTCAACGAACAATCGTTTTCCAATGAATCCGTCTGGGGAAGTGACTTTGAAATTAATTCTAACGAAAAAATAATCTTAAACGCTGTAAGTGGAAAAGGAAAGTCAACTTTTGTAAGCTTTCTTTCTGGTCACCGATCAGACTATGAAGGGGAGATAAAAATTAATCAAAAAAATATTAAGAGCTTTTCATCTGATGATTGGGCGGAGCTCAGACAAACCAAAATTTCTACCATTTACCAAGACTTAAAACTAATTGAAAATTTAACCGGTTTTGAAAACCTATTGGTAAAAAATGAATTAACCAACCATTTTGAAGAGACTAAACTAAATAAATTAATTGAAAGGGTTGGGTTAAAAGATCACACCAAAACAACTGCACAAAACTTATCGTACGGACAAAAACAAAGGTTTGCAATTTTACGAGCGCTTTGCCAACCATTTGAGATTTTAATTCTAGATGAACCTTTCAGCCATTTAGACCTAAACAATCAAAAAATACTGATTGAAATTATTGAGGAAGAATTGAAGATGAATAACGCCGGTTTTTTATTAACTTCTTTAGATAATGCGCACCCCATAACTTATAATAAAGAATTATTCCTATGAGTCAACTGATTAATAAAATTCTTTGGCAAAAAAATAGGAATGCGGAAACGGGAACATTTCAAAAAAGCGC
>PDWJ01004574.1_pt1 | contig 18493 bp, 16 predicted proteins | sample 1430881 | NCBI WGS metagenome assembly PDWJ01 (sample SAMN01162460, study PRJNA174530) | Oral metagenome, whole genome shotgun sequencing project. | biome: Marine environment; feature: Marine mammal; material: Swab sample of the gingival sulcus; isolation source: swab sample of gingival sulcus...
CATGCCTAACAAACGAGCGATTTCGCAGTCGTCTTCTACCAGAAGAATTGTCTTTGCAGCACTGGCTGGCTGTGACATCTGCACTCCTGTCCTCAGTAAATTTTATCAGTAATAATCATCACGCCACTATTGGCATCCGTACTGATAGTGTAAATCTGATGATCTGACAAGTTACCACTGAATGTTGCGGTATTGCTGCCAGTACCACCGCTTAGCACATCATTGCCCTTGCCACCTGTTAAGGTGTTATTCCCAAGGTGTCTTTTTGGATAGAATGTCAAGATTCGTTAGATCATAGATGCTTCAACCTACCGGTAAACACACCTTCGACAAAACCTGCCTTGAGCTAAGCATGAGCACCGCCTGATCCGCCTAAGCACCCACAAACCAATGGCAGGGTAGAACGATTCAATGGCTGTATATCACAGATTGTGAAATTAATGTACTTCCGTTCTGCTGAAGCAATGATAACGACCTTGGAGCATTATAATCAGGTGTATAACTATCAGATTGTTCAGTGGAATCTGGAACATTTACTCCTAAGCCATTGATTTTTAGAGGCTAGATAAAGCCCTTAATTCATATTTCCGAATTAATCAATTTTAATGATGTTTATATTAAAATTTATTATGAATAGATAGTTGAAAGGAAATGAATAAAATTTGAACCTTCTTGCCCAGTTTATCGACTGAACCTCTAGCTGCATGTTTCACCAATTCTTATAAGGATGTACGTCAATGGTCTCAATGAAAAAAATCTCCTTGCTTGTTGCTATTTCTATTAGTCTAACCGCATGTAATAACGAAGATAATTCTGCTTTAGAAAAATACTATATCGTCCCCATGCATGGTAATAGCTCGGCTGCTACTACAATGGTTGACCTTGCATCAGGGAAAAGTCTGCTTAATGAAACAGATATTTCAATGAATGGGTTACGTTTTTCCAGACAGTTTACTTCTCAGGGGTTGGGTTCGTCTTTATTGGGTGGATGGCGGCATAATTTAAGTTCACATATTGGTAAAAAAGCAATAAATTATAAGGATTGGAAAGGCGTAAAAAGCCAAAAATTTTCTGATGTGGGAGAAGCATGTATATTGGGATGGAATGAAATAAAATCAGATGCCTATCATGGTCAGCTACTCAATGCATCAGCATCATTCGATGATGGGTTGTGCAAAATTTATGCTGACAAAGAGTTGGTTGCAACTCTTCCCGTTTTAGGTACAGATAACTCTATTAATAACTCTGTACAAGTACTTATTAGACAAGATGGTACCTACCACACATTTTATAGACAGTTCAACCAGTGGATTAATGTTGCTCGTACTGGGTTTGACCTTGAAGAAGTCGGTGATGGCTGGCAAGTACGGACACCGGCCGATACAGTTGAAACATATGATGATGAAGGGAAATTATCTTCAGTTGAAAGTAATGGGCAAATAACAACTCTAACGTATAATTCAAATTCACAGCTCAAACATATTACTGATTTTCTCGGAAGAAGCCTCACACTAAACTATCAAGATGATCGCTTAACATCTATTTCAGGGGCTGATGGCACTACTCGTTATAATTATGATTCTAATGGTAATCTTACTCAAGTCATCAAAGTAGATGATAGTGAGTCATCTTATGAATACACCAGTGATTACGTGTCGAAAGTAAACAATGCAGAAGGTCATACAATAGCATCATTTGAATATGATGATATTGGAAGAACAGTCAGGTCAGCCAGAGCAAATGGTAGCCATGCGAAAATAATTAACTACCAATCAGATAATGTCGAAGTCCTAGATGAAAGCACTCAAGCCATAGAAAAGTATGTATTTAGTATCATCAAAGGATCGCCTAAGTTGGTTAGATCGACCGATGTAGATAATAATATTGAGTACAGAGAATATGATAATAATGGTTATTTGAGAAAGGTACGTGCAAAAGATGGTTCAACAAGGGAAATGCAATATAATGACCGTGGCTTACAGACATCAGTAACTCAAAATAGTCACAGCCATCAACACAGGAAGACTATAAAAACTGAGTGGCACCCAAAAATTAAAAAACCAATCAAATATATTGAAGGTAAAAAGGTAACCAAGTTTGAATATAATAACTCTGGTCTTCTTATTAAAAAAATTACTGGCTCTTTAGGTATATCGGGAAATAGATCACTTATAAATAGGCAACAAGATAGCAATGATATTCAAGAAACCTCATATAGATATAACCATTTAGGCCAGATTGAAGAAATATTGTTGCCAAATGGATTAAAAGAAGAAAGTGAGTATGACTCAAAAGGAAATCTACTAAGGCGTAAAAATAGCTTAGGTCGTCTCGGTGATGCACTACAATATGATGATGCAGGAAGATTATTGGTATCTCGTGACATTAATGGAATAGAAACTAAATATGTTTACGATAAAGCAGGTCGAATAATCAGTACTACTCGTGATGGCCTAACCACATCTAATCAATATGATAAAGTAGGAAATCTTGTAAAAAGATTATATCCTGATAATTCTTCTGTATCATATGAATATGATCAGTCTGGTAATATTACTAAATACATTGACATGGATGGTAATATTACTGAAAAGTCTTATGACTCTCATGACAATGAAATAAGCAACAAAATAACAAACAAAAATGGACAAGTTTACTTATATACACGGTCGGTATATAACATTAAAGATCAGTTGATAAAAACTATTAGTTCAAGTGGAAAGGTCACACACTATGAATATGATATAATGGGCAGGCAGACAAAGGTTACTTATCCTGATGGAACGTCATCTGAGAATATTTACGACATAGCGGGAAATCTAGTAAAAACAATAAATACAGAGGGGCAAATTACTGAATATGAATATGACAGTAATAATAACCGAACTAAAGCAATTGCATCTAATGGTGCAATAACTAGATATAAGTATGATACATACGGGCGACTGATAAAAGAAGATAGCTCTGACCGTGGCACCACCTCATACCAGTATAGTGCTTCTGGTCAGTTAATTTCTCAAAGGGATGCGAATGGTACAGTTAAAATAATAAAATACGATTTACTAGGCAGAAAAATTAAAGAAGTTTTTAAAGGCCACTCTAGTCTGGCAGCAGACTATGAATATGACTACTGTCGCGTCGGGAAGCTATGTAAGGTTACCGATAAAAGTGGAAGTACAATTTTTAATTATAATAATAATGGGCAAGTAATTGAAAAAATTCAGAAAATTGACACTGTAGAGCTTAAAACACTATACAGTTATGACTCTTTTGATCGAATTGAGTCCATGACATTACCCTCTGGAAAGAAAGTTGGATATAAGTATGATGAATCTGAGTTAGTGGGGATCACTGTAGACGGTAAGATATTTATCTCAGATATAGAATACAATGCAGCAGGTCAACTGAAAGGTTGGCTGTGGTCTGATAATACCCCTTATACACGAACCTATGATACAGATGGTCGAATTCTTACATTTCCATTGGCTTCTGAAACACGGATGCTTGAATACAACGAACTTGACCGTATCATAGGGTGGTCAGATAGTGGAAGCAGTAGAGATAAACTATTTTCTTATAACAATGTTGGTCAACTAACTAGTTACCAAGAAACGGAGCCTTCCACTGGAATAATAATCTCTCAAGGTTTTAGTTATGATAGTAATGGAAATCGTACTTATATGGGTGAAAAATTAAATGGTTATCTGGTTGATAATAGCTATATTATAGAACAAGGGTCGAACCGACTCAGTACAGTGAACCAATTTAATTATCAATATGATTTGAATGGTAATCTGCTAAGTGATGGTGTTAACACCTATCAATATGATGCTGCAAACAATATGATAAGTGTTAATAACAAACACACTTATCTCTATAACGCAATGGGACAGAGAGTTAAAAAGAGTTCTGATAAAAGGACAGTCCTTTATGCATGGGATGATGATCGTATTTTTGCTGAATATGATGAAAGTGGAAATCCGATTCAGGAAACCATCTATCTTGGCAATATTCCTTTAGGAATTATCCGCGATAATAATATTTTTCGTATTTTTGCTTCTCAGGAAAATGCACCTAGAGTCATTACAGATGAAAGTGGTAAAGTTGTTTGGCGTTGGAGTTCCACTCCATTTGGTGAAAAGCAACCAGATGAATCTCCTGATGGAAATGATTTTAACTTCTCATACAATCTACGCTACCCCGGTCAGTACCATGATACTGAGACGGGTTTGAATTATAACTTTCATCGTTATTATCAACCACTAATAGGTCGCTATCTTCAAAGTGACCCTACTGGCCTTGAAGGAGGGCTGAATAGCTATGTATACACAGATAATAACCCTATAACCAGGATAGATATCAATGGACATAAATACACAAAAACTATAACAAATTTTAATATTCAAATTAATGCATCTATCGCTGTTTTTGGTGCTGCTAATGCTGCCCAAGGATGGAATTTAGTTCATACATGGAGACTTGGAATTCTTGATATGTGGCACAGGGGTGGACAAAGGCGTTATCAAGGAACACGACTCACTAACCTGATAAACAAAAGTGTTACTTTCAATGTTCAAATGACCTATGACAATACAGCCACTGCACATTGGCAAGCTACTGCTAATAACGGTATGCAAAATGCAGTACAAGTATTGCCTGCTAGCAATACTGTTAGGAGCTATGTCCTAATGCCCATTCAAAATGGAAGTGTACTTCCGGGATGGCAAGGTTTTTGGACTGCAAATGCTGATGGATGGGTCGCTGCTCATGAGTTTGGGCATATGTTAGGGATGGATGATCACTATAGTCGAAGTAATCCTTCACTGAGCTGTCCAGGGCATGGGGGACATCTTATGGGACAACATCATGCTCCACTTCATCAACATGAACTTAATGATATGATTGATTTAATTCCTGGAACTCAATGTTCTTAGATATTGAGTAATCTTTTTGTTTGGATGCTTATTAATTCGGTAAATATTTTTCTTTATTTTTTAAACTAGTTAAAAAATAAAGTTTAATATTTCAATTAACTATAGATTAATGATTGCCGACTTGGTATTTTTAATAACTTTTACAACTATAAAGTTTAATTATCTAGATTTAAATGATAAATTTCTTAATAAAAGGAACTTTAATTATGAGAATGATTTACTTTTCTGCCTATATGGCTCTGTACTTATTTCTTGTTGGCTGTGCTAACACTGCCCCGGAAAGCCCCCAAAACACTAACCTAAACACTTCAAATAGAGTCAATGAGAATATCTATGAGGGCACATATTCTTTTTATTATAATGAGTATTTTATTGAAGGTAGAAGTGGACATTTATGGCGAATACATTTACCTGCAAAATTGAAGAATGATTTTAATCGACATTGGAGTCAGGCTATTGGTAGTAAAAGGCCACTAAGTATTGCTAAAAACTAAAGTAATTTCGGTTACTGTTCCTGGTAAACTAAATCCTGTTAATTGTTATAGTCAAGAGATCCCTTGTTCTAGTGAAGGATTAGCTCAATTTTCAGGAAAGGTTATTAAGCATTAATAATTTAAGCAGAAAATCACCTGCCCAAAGAAGTCGATATAACTATGGATGATTTTAAATGAATTTTTTATATACAATGATGATTTTCCCTATTGCTATTTCAATGGTGGGCTGTAATACAGTAAAAAGTGTTAATCCCCCATCAAATTATGTACCCCCAGCTCAGTCGAAGGAACAGACCGGTATTTACGAAGGTACGTATACCCGTAGAGTACACGGCGGTGGTTTTGTTGATGGAGCTACTGGAAAACTTTTTGCACTGTCTGTTAATGATAAATTTATAAAAAAAACCTGGGAAGCTGGGGAGAAAGCAATAAATGAGCAATTCTCAAACATAACTCATGTAAAGTTTAAGGGAAAGCTTAGCCCACCACCTCAAATTAATAACTATGGATACGCAGGTACTCTGAATATTGAAGAATCTATTTTTGTAAAACCAGTACAGAAATTAATCCCTCCTGATTGTTTCAAAACAGGCGTTCCTTGTTCCAGTGATGGAATGGCTGCTTATCGGAAATAAACCCTATATAAAGATTCAGCATCATCATGGATGCTTCGGTTCTGATAAACTCAACCATGCCCCGGAAATTTCAAACATTTAATGGCCGATTTAGGGTCGCTACAACAACATGAATTAAATGATATGGTAGATATTCGCCCCGGTTCTGGCTGTTAAAAGTGTGTGTTTACCTAAATTTTAGTCATGTTTGGGCAGGTGCAACTAAGCAGAAAAGTACCTGTCCGAAGAAATCGATATAATTATGGATGATTTTAAATGAATTTTTTATATACAATGATGATTTTCCCCATTGCTATTTCAATGGTGGGCTGTAATACAGTAAAAAGTGTTAATCCCTCATCAAATTATGTACTCTCAGCTCAGTCGAAGGAACAGACCGGTATTTATGAAGGTACATATACTCGTAGAGTGCGTGGTGGCGGTTTTGTTGATGGTAAAACAGGAAAGTTATTAAAAATAACGACAGACCAAAATATTGATTTATCTTTTACTAAAGAAATAGATAATGCCCAAAAAAAGGCAATAGAACAGGGCAATAGTAATTATTCAAATATTACTCATGTCAAAGTAAAAGGTAGTGTTGGACAACCTCCAGAAATAAATAACTATGGATATATACCCCTCCCTCCGTCAAACGCACCGGATCAAGCATCCGCTCCAGCTCATCACGGGGTAAATCGGTCTGCTCGGCGGCCACATCAATAATTGGCCTTCCTTCCTTGTAGGCCTGTTTGGCAATTTCCGCAGCCTTCAGGTAGCCAATCACCGGGTTCAGTGCCGTCACCAGAATCGGATTGCGTGACAATGCTGCCTTCAGATTTGCCTCATTGACTTTAAAACTGGCAATCGCCTTGTCCGCCAGCAAGGTACTGACATTCGTCAACAGCGCAATACTTTCCAGCAGATTACGCGCAATCAGCGGTAACATGACATTCAGTTCAAAATTACCGGACTGACCGCCAATCGTAATCGCAGTATCATTACCGATCACTTGGGCTGCCACCATTGCAGCTGCTTCCGGAATTACCGGATTCACCTTACCGGGCATAATGGACGAACCGGGTTGCAGTGCTTCCAGTTCAATTTCACCCAGTCCGGCCAGCGGCCCGGAATTCATCCAGCGCAGGTCATTAGCAATTTTCATAATGGACACGGCGGTAGCCTTCAGCTGCCCGGAGGTGGCCACGGCAATATCCTGTGTACCGATATGCGTAAACAGATTGGTGGCAGGCTGAAAATAAACCCCGGTCAGTTCAGTTAGTTGATAATTAAATTCAGCCGCAAAGTCCGGGTGGGCATTAATTCCGGTACCCACTGCCGTCCCCCCCTGGGCCAGGGTCTGTAACATCGGTTGCAGATTCTGCAAGCCGGTTATATTCTGTTCAATCTGCTGCGCCCAGCTGAGCAGGCTCTGACTCATCCGTACCGGCATTGCATCCATCAGGTGCGTGCGCCCGGTTTTAACGTATTGATCGACGCTGGCTGCCTTGGTATGGATAGTATCACTCAGATGACGCAGTGCTGGTAACAGGTTATGCTCCAGCTCCAGTGCCGCTGCGATGTGAATACTGCTGGGGATAATGTCATTACTGCTTTGACCATAATTGACATGATCATTCGGGCTGACCTTTTCATCCAGAATACGCCTGGCCAAGGTTGCCAGCACTTCATTGGCATTCATATTGGAACTGGTACCCGAGCCGGTCTGGAAGACATCCACTGGAAAGTGCTGCATCAGCTCTGGATTATCCAGCAACATATCCACCGCTTCAACAATGGCCCCTCCGGTTTTCTCCGGCAGCAGTTCCAGCTTCACATTCGCCCTGGCGGCAGCGGCCTTGGCCTTTAGCAGGGCACGGATAAAGGCTTCCGGTAACGGCTGGCCACTGACCGGGAAATTATTAATAGCGCGTTGGGTCTGTGCGGCATACAGTGCGCCGGAAGGTACTTCCAGCTCCCCCATACTGTCACGTTCAATTCTTGTAGCCATAAAAGTCCTCGCCGGAGACAGGTCCGGTTATTGCAGGGTTAAAAAAATGACTGGTCACTCTTATTTCATAAATCAGCCGATTCAGCCGCAGGATGTCATCATCTTTCTCCACCAGCTGATTCAGCCGCCCTAACGGTAGATGTATGTAATCCAGGCAGGTTGCCCGCCAGTGAGCAGGCAGGATTTCATCGGCCAGTACATCCAGGAGCAGGCGGATACTGGCTTCGAGACCTTCCCATTGTTGCTCAGGCGTTTCATCACATTGCATGGCCTCCAGTTTCAACCATTGCTGAATCAGTTGAGGCGAATCCGGTTTGCTCGCATAGCGGATCGTTTTACGCAGTTTTTTGATGGATGCTTCCATAGGCTGCTTCAATGAATAAAAATGATAATCATTCTTATTATAGAAACACTGTGTATGGGAATGCAAATCCTGACGGTCTTATCGAATTTATCAAACAGCCAGTTCGGTCAGTGACCAGCGCGGACGCGGTTGTATTATCGGTGGTTCATTCGCCCCTGCCTGTAGACGCAAGGCTCCGGCATAGGCAATCATCGCGCCGTTATCAGTACAGAACTCATGACGCGGAAAAAACACGTCAGCATCCAGCTCCTGCATGCGGTGGCGCAGGCGTTTATTCGCCCCGACCCCACCGGCCACCACCAGCGTTTTACGCCCGCTTTGCTTCAATGCCCGGCGGCATTTAATAAACAATGTATCCACCACTGCATCCTCAAATGCCCGTGCGATATTGGCCTTGTCCTGATCCGTCTGTGTGGATTTTTGCCAGGTGTTCAGGCTAAAGGTTTTCAGGCCACTGAAACTGAAGTCACAACCCGGACGATCCGTCATCGGTCGCGGAAAACGGTAGGCTGCCGGATCTCCCTGTTCTGCCAGTTTTGCCAGTACCGGCCCACCGGGATAATCCAGCCCGAGTAACTTGGCGGTTTTGTCAAATGCCTCACCGGCTGCATCGTCGACACTCTCACCCAGTACGCTGTATTCACCCAATGTCGGCACATCAATCAGCAGCGTATGACCGCCGGATACCAGTAGTGCCACAAATGGCAATGTCGGTGGATTTTCTTCCAGCATTGGAGCCAGCAAATGTCCCTCCATGTGATGCACCCCCACCGAAGGAATCCCCAGGCCCCAGGCCAGCGCCCGTGCAAAAGCCGCTCCTGTCATCAATGCCCCGATCAGGCCGGGGCCGGAGGTATAGGCAACCCCATCCAGATCAGCCAGCAATAAACCGGCCTCTTCCAGTGTCCCACGGGTCAGTGGCACCACACGGCGGATATGGTCACGTGATGCCAGTTCCGGTACCACCCCGCCGTATTCAGCATGCATGGCAATCTGGCTGAACAAGCGGTGAGCCAATAAGCCCTGTTCAGTATCGTAAACTGCCACTCCGGTTTCATCACAGGAAGATTCGATTCCCAGTACGCGCATAATTTGTCACATGATTTTAAAAAGGAGGATTATAACGGCTTTGGATAAAAAGCAGGATACCCCCGTTTTTATCCGGAAAGTCTTGGCGGCCTCGCTGTTTTCGCTGAAATTATAAGCGATTAGTGGATTCTGGCGGATTTATGACTAATATTGATAGGGTATCCCTCTTGTCAAATCAGTTACGGGTCGGGAGATCGTGTAGACAGTTAAGAGTAAGTAGTGTTGTGAAACTTACAGGAGAGGGCAGCTGTAAATATTGAAAAGCAGAAGAAAACCGGGTTCCGTACTACACGAAAGAGACCAATCTGCGTGAAGCCAAGTACGACAAGGGAAGCCCGGTTTCCTTCAAACTGTTTAATTATTCTTTTTATCTGTTTATTGGCGACATCTTATGTCACTGTTGCTAAATTATGCATGTGAATCCTGACTGCAAGCTGACCACAGGATTTTTTTTACGGGAGTATCAGAGGCAATCATTCTTGATGATTCCGCACCGGGCGATAATGTTTTACAGTCAGTTTTTTTGGGTTTTTTTGTTTTCTTTTACAGGGATCAGAGTATGTTACAAATAAAGAGTGTGACCGCCGGTAATGCGCTGGACTGGTACAAGTGCGGCTGGAAAATATTTTCCGCAGATATGGTGAGCTGGGTGTTGATGATCCTGATCTTTTTTGTGCTGGTATTGGTGCTGGGTTTTATCCCCTTACTGGGTATGATTGTGATTTATCTGTTACTGCCGCTATTGCAGGCGGGACTGCTCATGGCTGCTGAACGGGCTGAAAATGGTGCTGCGATCAGCCCCGGAGACTTGTTTGCCGCCTTCAAGATGGAAGGTAAACGCAATGCATTACTGGCTCTGGGCGGAATAATGCTGGCGGCGGCATTTGTGGTAATGATTGTCAGTGTGCCGTTTATCGGTGGCGGTATGATGTCTTCTATGGGCGGGGTACCACCGTCCGGTGCTATGCCGATGTTACCAACGTTTAGCGTCGGGGGGCTGTTGTTTATGATGACGGCCGGTTTGGGTCTGGCGATGATGTTCTTTTATGCTCCAGCACTGATTATATTGCGCGGTATGGGAGCGATTGATGCGATTAAACACAGCTTTGGCGGAGCTTGGAAAAACCTGTTGCCATTCGTGATTTTTATGGTGATTTATGCTGCGTTATCGATTGTCGCCGCTATTCCGTTCGGGCTGGGTTTTCTGGTGTTATTGCCGGTGGTGACTGCGGCAAATTACTGTAGCTATAAGGATATTTTTACCTAACGGCCATCTGCTCAACCTGCTTAATTTACGCTGAACAATGAGTCGACACCGTTTACTCTACACGTTGGTGTTTTATCTGCTGTTACCGCTGCTGCTGTTGCATCTGTTGTGGCGGGGGCGGAAAAATCCGGCATACTGGCAGCGCTGGCCGGAGCGGCTGGGCTTTGTTGCCGGGCCGGTAAAGCGGGATCAGGCGTTGATCTGCCTGCATGCGGTTTCGGTGGGCGAAACGATGGCTGCGCGGCCACTGGTGGAGCAGCTGTTAAGGCAATTTCCCGCTCATCAATTATGGCTGACCTCCACCACCCCTACCGGTTCGGATACGGTGCAACGTTTGTTCGGGACGCGAGTATTGCACAGTTATCTGCCTTACGATACTCCCGCTGCCGTAAAGCGTTTTTTGCAGCGGGTGCAGCCGGATGTGCTGCTGATTATGGAAACAGAAATCTGGCCAAATTTATTTGCTGCCTGTGCCCGACAGCAAACTCCCTTGTTACTGCTGAATGCGCGGCTGTCAGAACGTTCGGTGCGCCGCTATCAGAAATTCCCGGTACTGGTCAACCAGACGCTGGCCCAAGTAAAGTACATTATGGCACGTACGCAACAGGATGCTGAGTATTTCCGCATACTGGGTGCGCAGCAGGGGACGGTCAGAGTGTCCGGTGATATTAAATTTGATGTATTCGTGCCAGATGGTATCCGGGAGCAAGGACAGCGTCTGCGAACCACATGGGGACAGCGCAGGGTCTGGTGTGCAGGCAGTACCCATGCCGGTGAGGATGAATTAATTCTGCAGGCACAGGCGCAGCTGACAGCTGTTTTTCCGGATTTATTGCTGATTCTGGTGCCCCGTCATCCGGAGCGGTTTGCGGCAGTAGCAGAATTGTGTCGACAACAGGGTTTCAATGTGGCGCAGCGCAGTGCAGCGCAGCCGGTGCAGGCGGAGACCTCGGTTTTGCTGGGCGACAGTATGGGAGAGTTGTTATTATGGTATGCTGCCAGCGATGTGGCATTGATTGGTGGCAGCCTGGTACCTGCAGGAGGGCATAACCCGCTGGAGGCACTGGGATTTGCTATTCCGGTACTGAGCGGACAGCATGTGCATAATTTTGCGGATCTGTACCCGGTATTAGTGGCACAAGGTGCTGCTGAACGGGTTGATTCTGTGGCGGATCTAGTCAATCATTTGCAGCATTGGTTGACTGATGAGGCTGCAAGGCAACAGGCCGGGCAAGCCGGACAGCAGTTGCTGGTACAGAACCGGGGCGTGACCGCCGGTTTGGTGCATGTGATTCGTGATTGTCTGCAAACCGCTTAAACAGACTACCTGCGGTGTCGCGTAAATTTTAGAACTATAAATATAATGAGGTCGTTATGAAGGTACGGGGTCTTTCCGGGCTGGGCTGTTTGTTATTAACCATGTTATTGCCGGTTCTGCTGGCAGGGTGTGACGGTTTGCAACAATCCGCCCGGTCTGCACAAAAGGCGGAAACGGAGACCACGCAGTCGCAGCAGGCTGAACCGGATCAGGCTGTACATCCCGGTAAACGCTTACACGATGCGAACTGTATCAGTTGTCATGATGCGGCGATGTATAGTCGCGAAGATCGCAGAATCAGCGATTTCACTCTGTTACAGCAGCAGGTCAGGCGTTGTGATGCTAATCTGGGTTCCCGCCTGTCAGCTGAGGATTTACAGCAGCTTACCGCGTATCTCAATCAGGCTTACTATCATTTCAGCAAAGAATGACGGATTCCTCTGCTGTAAAGAGTGTCGCGGTTTACACGGTTTCCATCCGGAATACGTCGTACCGCTTTCAGGCCAGGGCTGATGAAACGGTGCTACAGGCGGCACTACAGCAGGGAATTGAACTGCCCTGGGGATGTGGCGGGGGTGTCTGTGGTATTTGTATGAGTGAGCTGGTGTCCGGTAAAGTGGTGTATGATGCACCGCCGTTGGCATTATTTGAGGAAGATGAAAAACAGGGTAAGGGACTGATTTGTGTTGCTTACCCACGCAGTGATCTGATATTGCATATTCCGGAAGTCAGCGACATTTAAGGGGCTGTGCAGGCCGGAAAACCTGGCAGTAAACGGGGGATTATTCCGGGAGATTTTCCAGCATTTCTTTCCAGGGTTGATTATTAATCAGCAGGTCAATGATACCGGCATTACCTGCGTGATCCACAGAAACTACCAGCTTGCCCGCATTATCCCGGACTTGTTTATCCAGCAGATCCGCATATTGTTCGGGAACATAAAAGCGTTCCAGACCGCTGACAAAGTGAGCTTTGTCATCACAATTGCCGCGAATAAACTGCGTGCAGTTTTCCGGTAATTCATCCGCTGGATAGACTCTGCGTTCCGGCTCCAGGCATAAACTGGCACTAATATCGCTGGTTGGGCAGTCACTGTTTTCCGTGATGCCAAAGTCAATCCGGTATAGCAGATAATGACCCGATAACAGGTCGCGTGGATCAAAGCCCTTAATCGGCAATATTACCGTTTCACCATGAATCCGCTGTTGATGATGTAACCAGGCATTACCCGCCAGTACCACAATCGGTAGCAGCAAAGCCAGAATCAGGCCGATTTTAGTTTTCATGTGTTTAGTTTCTCACTCCAGCGTTGCAGGCGATTACGACTTTTGTACCAGAACCAGGCAATCGTAATAATCATCAGTCCGGACAGAATCAGCCCGATGCCAGTGGCCGCCAGTCCGCCCATGGCCTGAAAATAAAGAATCACAAAACGCAGACCGATCAGAAAGGTGATGATATTAAAGGTACGGTGCTGACCAATATTGCCGGCATGCGTGGCATAGAGAAACAGAATCATAATGGTCAGGAAGGGCGCACGGATGTCATCGGCTGTCCAGAAGGTGGCGTGCCCCGTCTTGCCAAACAGTGTCTGACTGTAGCGGGTTTCACCGTCAAACAGGATAAACGGATGGTAATACAGTAATAACAGCACGATACTGGCAATCAGTAATCCCTTATTCAGCGGGCGATAGCGGGGTCTGAAAAGAATGAGTCCACTCAGCACAACGGCACTGAGATAAGCGGGTAGATACCACTCTAGCTCATATGAACGCATTTCACCGCCGGAACGGACAATATCAATAAAAATCAGGGCTATCAGGCCGGAGATATGCAGCCAGAAAAAGAAGCTGCTTTGCAGTGATTCCAGAGGTTTGTCCATCCGCCGGGTCAGCATATAACAGGCTGCTGCCAGCAGCGGTGCCAACAGAAACAGAGCCGGTATCTGTTGGTTATGGATACCGGAGAGGACATTGCTGCTGAAATCAACACTGCTCCAGATGACTGCATGCAGGAAAATGCTTACCCAGAAGAAGTTTACAAATAACTGGCGGGAAAAAAGTACCAGCGGTAACGTGATTGCTGACCAGAGCAGCAGGGCATGATACCAGTGACCATTCAGATGATAAATCTGTGCAATCAGGCCAATAGTCGCCAGACACAGAATAATAAATGCTGCGATCAGTGCATCATACCAGTAGCTTACGGTCCGGGATTGCGTCAGCAAAATACCGGTTGCCAGTATCGCCAGCAAGCCAAAGGCGGCACCCAGTTTGACCAGATCCGGAATGATGGCCCAGTTGGCCGCAATCAGCGAAATAATGCCCAGGCTGATGATTGTGGAGCCGAGAATGAACAGGCTGTATAACCACCAGTGGCTGCTGCCTTGCCGGGTGCGGGTCTGTTCAAACCGGCTGATGGCATGAAGTTGTTCCTGAGAGATGAGGCCCTGTTCCAGCCAGGTCAGGAGTTTTTTGTCAGTACTGGCCATTGGTTATTAATCCTGCTGCTGCCATAAGTCTGTATTATCCGATTTTTTTCTAGCTTTTTTCTATTCTTTACCGGCTTTATTTTATCAGTGCTGAATTTGTTGTGCCAATGCGACACAATATAACGCAGTACGGGCTTATTGCACAGCAATCCCGCGCAAACGTTCACTACGGCGACGCAACAGTTCCACTGCGGTTAACAGGGCAATGGAGAGCAGGATCAGTAAGGTGGCGACTGCCAGAATAGTGGGGCTGATTTCCTCCCGAATCCCGGAAAACATTTGCCACGGGATGGTTTGCTGTCCGTAACTGCCGACAAACAAGACCACTACCACTTCATCAAACGAGGTAATAAAGGCGAATAGGGCACCGGAAATTACACCGGGCAGAATCAATGGCACCACCACCTTGAAGAAAGTATAGGTCGGCGTTGCGCCCAGACTGCGGGCGGCGCGGGTCAGGTTGTGATCAAAGCCGGTCAGGGTCGCGGTGACAGTCATCACCACAAACGGGATGCCCATCGCCGTGTGGGCGAGAATAACACCAAGATAACTGCCTTGCAGGCCCATTTTGGTATAAAAGAAATACATCCCGGCGGCGGAAATAATCAGTGGCACCACCATCGGTGAGATGAGCAAGGCAGTGATTGTCGTGCGCCACGGCATGTGTGGGCGACTCAGGCCCAGTGCTGCCAGTGTGCCCAGTACCGTCGCCAGCAGGGTGGCAGTGGGGGCAATGATAAAGCTGTTTTTTACTGCGTTCTGCCAGTTCAGATTATTGAAAAAGTCATCATACCAGCGCGTGGAAAACCCTTCCGGTTGTAATGACAGCATTTCCGGGGTGAAGGAAAAGAAGGGCTGCGCATTAAATGACAGTGGAAAAATAATCAGTAATGGTGCGATGAGAAAGAAGAAAATCAGCCCGCAGATCAACAGGTAAATGTAGTGCCAGATACGCTGCAACGGACTGGTATAAGGGGGCAGTTTGCTCATGTTTTTCTGTTTTTCCTCATTAGCCCAGTTTCATCTGATGGATGCCAACCATGTTTGTCGTAGATTAAAAACAGTGCCAGTACCAGTGCCAGCAGAATGCTACCCAGTGCCGCAGCCAGTCCCCAGTTCAGCGAGCTCGACATGTGATAGGCGATAAAGTTACTGATCAGGGTGCCATCGGTGCCGCCGACCAGTTCCGGCGTGATGTAGTAACCCAGCGCAAGGATAAACACCAGAATACTGCCCGCACCGATGCCGGATACCGTCTGGGGGATATAGACCCGCACAAAGGCGGTAAACGGTGTGGCCCCCAGTGATTGGGCCGCTTGCATATAGCTGGGTGGAATCGTTTTCATCACACTGTAAAGTGGCAGAATCATAAACGGCAAAAGCACATAAGTCATGGCAATGATGGTGCCGACCTGGTTGTGGATCATTGCCAGGCGGCCATCTTCAGAGATAATTCCGATCCAGACCAGCAAGTCATTGATGACCCCCTCTTTTTGCAGCAAGGCAATCCAGGTGGTGGTTCGCACCAGTAATGATGTCCAGAACGGCAATAACACCAGAATCATCAGCAGATTACTGATGCGCAGCGGTAAAGTGGCCAGCAGATAGGAAACGGGGTAGGCGAGTACAATACAGATTACGGTGATTAACAGACTCATCCACACCGTGCGCCAGAACAGTTTCAGGTAGATCTGCCGGGTTTCCGGCTGGTTTTCAATACGGCCATCACTGGCAAAGCGTTTATCGACCGCAGCCAGATAATAGGAAAAAGTAAAGGCACCGCTCTCACGCTTTATCAATCGCCAGGTATCAATATCCCGCCATCGCCTGTCAATGTTGAATACTGCTGCCTTGTAAGGCCCGTCTTCCAGTTTTCTGATCTTCCGTGCTGTTTTACGGAACAGGCTGGACATGCCCGGTATCTCGTAATTCAGTCGCCGTCCAACCTTGCCGCTGCTGCGGGTTTTACGGGCTGTTTTGAAGTCGTTGACCAGCCCGGCAAATACGGGCTCCTCCGGTAATTCATTGCGGCGATCATCCCACGCCATCAGTGCTGCGGTGGTTTCAGGGAAAATCTCGCTGACCACCTGATTTTCCACACTGCGATACAACATTTCGGCAATCGGCCACAGAAAGGCAAAAAACAGAAAAATAAACGGAATCGCCACCAGTCCCAGGGAAACCATGCGCTCACGGCGCAAGGCCCTGTCCAGGCTTTCTTTCAGCGGCCTGCCGTCAGCAGTCAGGATGGGGGAGCGGGTTGTATCTGCCGCAGCCATGAATGTCCTTTGAAGTCGGTTAATTTACTGTGTCAGCCAGGCGTTAAAACGCTCGTCCAGTTCAGCATTCCGGTCAGCCCACCAGTCATAATTGGTCATCATCGATGTTTTGGCGTTGGCCGGATCAGTCGGCATGTGCGGCATCATTTCAATGCCCAGCTCCGCATGTTTACCGATCAATGGTACAGAGGATGCACGCGCGGGACCGTAAGGAATGAATTTGGCCTGATCTGCCAGCCGTTTGGTATCCGTCGCGAATTTCAGGTATTTTTCTACCTCTTCACGGTGCGGGCCGCCTTTCGGAATCACCCAGCCATCCATATCGAAGACCTGATAGTCCCACATCATGGCAATCGGCTGTTTTTCCGCTTCGATGGCATTAAACAGACGACCATTATAGGCGGATGCAATGACCACTTCGCCGTCGGCCAGTAACTGGACGGGTTGCGCACCTTTGGTCCACCAGATGACCTGATCCTTGATGGTGTCCAGTTTTTTGAAGGCACGATCCACGCCTTCTTCGGTATCCAGTACATCGTACACGTCTTCCTTGCTGACACCATCGGCGATCAATGCCCATTCCAGATTGTTGACCGGTCTTTTCTCCAGGGCGCGTTTGCCCGGAAATTTTTCCAGATCAAAAATATCCGCGATAGTCGATGGGCTGTCACCTTTAAATTTATCAGAGCGATAGCCAAAGGTGGTGGAATAAATAACCTGTGGAATAAAACAGTCAGAGACGATAGTCTCGCCAAAATCTTCACGGGCCTTGGTGCCATCCGGTGCAGCGGCCAGCATTTCATTGTAATTGACCTCCTCAATCAGACCTTCATCACAGGCGATAATCGCATCGGAAGGCATCATATCGATTAATGCCCAGGTGACATTGTCCGCTTCGACCTGCGCACGTAATTTAGCCAGACCTTCGGCAGAGGAGTCATCATTGATGATTTTGATGCCGGGATTGTTGTCCATATAGGGTTTATGGTAGGCCTTTTGTTGACTGTCGGTGTAGGCCCCGCCCCAGGATACCACTACTATTTCCCTGTCTTTGGCAATGGCCTGGCCACTCAGGTTTAACAGGATCGCCGCAGAGACAGCCAGTGCCCGTTTTTTTAAATGTAAACCCATGTGTTTAACACTCCTTTTTGTATGAGTTAGTACTGTCAAATAAAATGTTGCAAACTTGTCGTATTCGTGCCGCTGAGGTGTAAACGTGAATAATTACTTAAGTTGGTGCTTATGGGAATCACATGCTGGCAATAGAGGCAACCCCAGTTCTTTTAAAAACTGATTATGTTTAACCGTTGAGGTTATAATATCTTTTTCCAAGTTAATCAGTTGATCATTCACCGCCTGCAAATCAACAGGCTCTTCAGGCTTGGCGGTACTCACATATCTTGAAATATTCAGGTTAAAATCATTTTTCTCGATTTCTTTCATTGATACACGGCGGGCGTAACGTTTCTCTTCCTTACGGAACTGGTAGGTATCAATAATTTTATGGATATGCTCAGGTAAAAGGCGGTTTTGGCGTTTACCTTTTTCAAAATTTTCTTCATCACTGGCGTTGATAAACAGCACATCATCGTACTTTTTACACTTCTTCAACACCAGAATACAAACGGGAAT
>PDWJ01002647.1_pt1 | contig 18487 bp, 19 predicted proteins | sample 1430881 | NCBI WGS metagenome assembly PDWJ01 (sample SAMN01162460, study PRJNA174530) | Oral metagenome, whole genome shotgun sequencing project. | biome: Marine environment; feature: Marine mammal; material: Swab sample of the gingival sulcus; isolation source: swab sample of gingival sulcus...
TAAATATCAGCCTGTGAGTGGGTAAAAGCTGTCAGTAACAGCCCGGCTGTGAGTAAAGTGGTCAAAGAGAGGGTGGGTTTATGTTTTTGAGTGGGAATGAACATCTTATTCTCCTGGGATTCTATCGTTTCTAATCATTCAGCCATTTCTAATGGCCTTATAACTACAGACGAATGACAGGCAAATTCTTTACGGGGGGTAGTGAATTTTTTTTGGAAAAATACGGTTGTGAAGACTGGTGTACGTTTATCAGTTGTATTGCAGGCTTTGGGCAGGTAGCACTTATGCTTATGGTTATTAATAAGCCCTAAACGATAAGCAACCGATAAATCAATAAACTATGAAAGCAATGATTGAAGTCATACGTGAAAATCTATCGCCAGCAGAAGTAATGGCTATCCGGGAAGCGGAGCGTGCTAAAGGGCACTTAGTGAATATTAATCGGCTTGATGCTGAATTAGTTGAGATTGAGATTATTCACCCTAACAAGGTAATTGATGTAACACCCAGCATGTGTGAAACAACAGGTTAGCCTCTCTTTTAAAAGAGAGGCTTGATAAAGTTGTCTATTGCCACCATTGCAGTAGCATTACTTTCTCTTTTTGGGGGCGTACAAATCGGTAATCGTACCTTCAAACAGCTCTGCCGACATGGCGACTGTCTCGGATAAGGTAGGGTGTGGATGTACCGTCAGGCCAATATCGGCTGCATTTGCGCCCATTTCAATAGCTAGCGCGACTTCTGCTATCAAATCACCGGCATTTGTACCAACAATTCCAGCACCGATTACCCGCTCATTGCTTTCATCGAAAATCAGTTTAGTCATACCTTCATCGCGCCCTAGTGACAACGCACGACCACTGGCCGCCCAAGGGAAGACGCCTTTGCCATATTGCATCCCTTTGGCTTTGGCTTCTTCTTCGGTGAGGCCAAGCCAAGCAATTTCCGGGTTGGTATAAGCTACTGAAGGAATGACACGAGCATCAAAGTGGCTAGGTAAACCCGCTGCCGCTTCAGCAGCCGTCTTGCCTTCATGTACCGCTTTGTGTGCCAACATCGGCTGGCCGATAATGTCACCAATAGCAAAAATATGAGGCTGGGTGGTACGCATTTGTGTATCCACAACTTGCACAAAACCACGCTGATCGACTGCAATACCTGCTTTGTCAGCCGCAATGCGTTGTCCATTCGGTGTACGTCCAACCGCCACCAAAATTTTGTCATAGATTTGTGGTTCGGCAGGCGCGTTTTTACCTTCAAAGCTCACTTTCATGCCCTTGCTGGTAGCTTCGACTTGCGTTACGCGGGTTTCTAGCCAGATAGCTTCATAGCGTTTTTTAATGCGATTCAGATAAGGTTTGACCACATCCTTATCCACACCTGCAATAATAGTGCTTAGCATTTCAACGACAGTGATTTTAGAACCCAGTGCTGCATAAACGGTTGCCATTTCCAAACCAATAATACCGCCACCAATGACCAGCAAGCGTTTCGGAATATCTTGTAACGCTAAAGCACCGTTTGAATCAATAACACGCGGATCATCTGGGATAAAGGGCAGTTTGACAGCTTCAGAACCGGCTGCAATGATTGCTTTCTCGAAGCGAATGATTGTTTGCTTGTCATCTTCAGCAGTGACTGCAAGATGGTAAGGATCAAGGAATTGCCCCACACCTTGTAGTACTTGCACTTTGCGTTGTTTAGCAAGACCGGCCAAACCTCCAGTCAAGCGCCCGACAATTTTTTCTTTCCAGGTACGCAGTTTATCAAGATCGACCTTGGGTTTTTTAAATTCAATGCCAAATTCGCTGGCTTCTTGTGATTCATCCATGACTTTGGCGGCATGTAATAAGGCTTTGGATGGAATACAGCCAACATTGAGGCAGACGCCGCCTAGTGTATTCCAGCGTTCTACCAAGACTGTTGACATGCCGAGATCAGCCGCACGGAAGGCAGCGGTATAGCCGCCTGGGCCAGCGCCAAGCACCAGCATTTGACAAGTAATATCTGCCTTGCCGGAATAGCTGCCTGCTGCTGATGCTGTTGTAGCGGAGGCGGGTGCTGGTGATGTGGGAGCTACGTCTTGTTTGGTTGGGTTAGTTGCTTTAGCTGTTTCCGTTGCGTTGCTATTGACTGCTGCACCTTCGACTTCCATTAAGCAAATGACAGTGCCTTCGGAAGCTTTGCTACCTACAGCAAGTTTGAGCTCTTTGATTGTTCCAGCATGGCTGGATGGAATGTCCATAGAGGCTTTATCGGATTCCAATGTAATCAGCGGATCATCGACGGCCACCGTGTCGCCTGCTTTAACCAATACTTCAATGACATCTACCTCAGAAAAATCCCCTATATCCGGGATTTTAATTTCAATGACTTGACTCATAGTAATTTCCTCCAGGATTAGAGCAGTAGATTGCGTACGTCAGATAGAACAAAGGCTAAATGGCTAACAAAGCGGGCAGCATAAGCACCGTCAATGACGCGATGATCGTAAGAGACTGCTAAGGGCTGCATAAGGCGCTCAACAATGTCATCCTCAACACGTTTGAGGCGTTCTTGTGCTCGTGTTAGTCCTAAGATACCGACTTCAGGTGCATTGACAATCGGAGTGAAGTTTGTGCCGCCAATTCCACCTAAGCTAGAGATGGAGAAGCAACCACCTTGCAAGTCGGCTGATTTGAGTTTACCTCCCCGTGCTTTTTTGGACACTTCGCCTAGCTCACGCGCCAGTTCCAATAAACCTTTGCGATCCACATCACGAATCACAGGTACAAGCAAACCGTCCGCTGTATCGACTGCAATACCTATATGGTAAAACTTGCGTTCAATTAGGTTTTCGCCATCATCAGCAAGTGCCGAGTTAAATTTTGGATAGGCTTTTAAGGCCGCAACGACGGCTTTCATCATGAAAACAAGTGGTGTTAGGTTAAAGCCCATTTCTTTAGCTTTGGCTTTCATACCACCGCGATAAGCTTCCAGCTCGGTAATGTCCGCTTCATCAAAGTGGGTGACTTGTGGCACATTTAGCCATGCTTTGTGTAAGTGTTTGGCGGATAGTTTGCCAATGCGTGTCATTGGTACGCATTCTGTTTCACCAAACTTACTCCAGTCGGGCTGAGTAATGAGTGGAATACCCATTTCACTCGCTGGGCTGGATGAGGTGGTTGTGGTACTGCTTACCTTGGACGGAGCAGAGGTGTTAGACGGTGCAGCGGCGGCTGCGATCGCCTGTCCTCCTGTGTTATGGTAATTGCGCACATCCTGCTCAGTAATACGTCCATAACGGCCAGTACCGGCTACTTTGCTTAAATTAACGCCTAGCTCACGGGCAATACGCCGCACCGATGGGCTGGCATGAGCACGGCGAAACGATTCGGCTTCTTCGCGGCTAGAGGCTGCGGGCACGCGGGAAGGTGCACGAGTAAGACTGCTTTGCTCAGTGGCGGGTGTTGTGCTGCTGGGTTTGTTAGCACCTGATACTTGCATGAGTAAAATCAGGCTGTCTTTGGAGACTTTGTCACCGACTGCAACACTGATTTGCTGAACCACACCCGCACGAGGGGAGGGAATATCCATAGAGGCTTTGTCAGACTCCAGCGTAATCAAGGAGTCATCCACCTTAACTTGGTCACCTTCATGTACTAATACTTCGATGACATCGACCTCTTTAAAGTCACCTATGTCAGGTACATGAATTTCTTCTAGGCCACCACCGCCATAGCCACTGCCACCCGCACTAGGCGCGGCTACCGAGGTTGCGCCTGAAGATGTTTTGGGGCGTGCAATATCTGCGGCGACATTAACACTGGTTTCGCCCGAATCTTCCAGTAGCAAAATCACACTGCCTTTGGATACTTTGTCGCCTACTTTAATCAAAACTTCCTTAACCGTGCCACCTTGTGGCGCAGGAATATCCATAGAAGCTTTGTCAGATTCTAGGGTAATCATAGCATCATCAATGCTGAGGGTATCACCCACACTGACCAATACTTCAATGACATCGACCTCTTTAAAGTCGCCAATGTCTGGAACGCGAATTTCTTTACTCATAATACGTCTATCCTGTTCATCCATCCTGTTACATAAGGACAGATGTTTGAATTTGGGTTTACTTTCGCTTTTGCATCCTCACCCCTATCCCCTCCCTGAAAGGAAAAGAGAGCGGGGTGAGCGTATGCGCCATCATTTATGAATACAAAGGGTTCGGTTTTTCGGGGTCAATGCTATATTTCTGCATAGCTTCCAGCACCGTGTTGACCGTAATACGGTCTTTAGCTTTGCTGTTCTTTTGTTGATCGGCCAAACCTTTCAATGCAGTGACTGTGATGTAATGACGGTCCACTTCAAAAAAAGCGCGTAGTGCAACACGGCTATCCGAACGACCAAAGCCATCTGTACCAAGCGTGTAGTAGTTGCCCGGAACATAAGCACGAATTTGCTCAGGGAAAGTACGCATATAGTCGGTTGAAGCAACAATAGGACCTTCGCCGTCTGCTAGGCACTGTGCTACCCAAGACTGACGTGGTTCTTGATCAGGGTGTAATATATTCCAGCGTTCGCAGTCAGCGCCGTCGCGTGCTAGTTCATTAAAGCTGGTAGCCGACCAGACGTCTGCGCTGACCCCCCAGTCTTTTTCCAATAACTCAGCCGCCGCCAATACTTCACGCAAGATAGCACCACAGCCTAGTAATTGGGCTTGATGCTTGGCTTTATTATGGCTGCTTTGAATTTTGTGCAGACCTTTAATAATGCTTTCTTCAGCGCCTTCTGGTAGCTCTGGCATGCTGTAGTTTTCATTCAATGTGGTTATATAGTAAAAGATATTTTCGCCCTGTTCATACATGCGCTTCATACCATCATGAAAGATCACGGCCACTTCATAAGCAAAGCTTGGATCATAAGCTTTGCAGTTTGGAATAAAGCTTGCGAATAACTGACTGTGGCCATCTTGATGTTGCAAACCTTCACCATTGAGTGTAGTACGCCCGGATGTGCCACCAATAAGGAAGCCGCGTGCTAGCATATCGCCTGCCGCCCAAGCCAAGTCGCCAATACGTTGGAAGCCAAACATGGAGTAGAAGATATAGACTGGAATCATCATCCTATGATTATTTGCGTAAGAAGTTGCGGCGGCAATCCAAGAGGACATTGCACCTGCTTCATTAATCCCTTCTTGCAATAATTGGCCTTTTTGTGACTCCTTATAAGGCATGATTTGATCAGCATCCATAGGCTCATATTTTTGGCCTTCGGGTGCGTAAATTCCTACTTGACGAAACATACCTTCCATACCAAAAGTACGTGACTCATCCGGTACAATCGGCACTAGGCGAGGGCCTAATTGCTTATGACGCGCCACGGCTACCATGACACGAACCATTGCCATGGTGGTTGACATGGTACGGTCGCCAGTGTTTTTTAATAAAGGCTCTAACAAGTCGCGTAAGCTTGGAATTTCCAGTGTTTCAAAACCATGTGGACGATTAGGTAGATAACCACCGAGTGTTTGGCGATGCTCGTGCAGGTATTGCATTTCGGGAGAGTCAACCGCAGGCTTATAGAACTCGGCCTTTGCAACTTGTTCATCCGTGACTGGAATAGCGAAGCGGTCACGTAGCTTGGCTAATTGATCAGAGCTAAGCTTCTTCTGCTGGTGGCTGATATTCATGCCTTCGCCTGCTTCGCCCATACCATAACCTTTGACGGTGTGCATCAGAATAATGGTGGGGCGATCTTCACTATGAATGGCTTCTTGATAGGCTGCGTAGATTTTTTCCTGATCATGTCCGCCACGCATTAAGCCATAATAAATTTCATCATCACTCATGTGAGCGACGAGTTGTTTTAGTTCAGGGTAACGGCCAAAGAATTTTTCGCGCACATAAGCGCCACCTTTATTTTTGAAGTTCTGGTATTCACCGTCGACAAATTCCAGCATCGCTTTTTGCAGGAGTTTGCCATATTGCGGGTCATTGAGCAGTGGATCCCAACCTGAACCCCACAATACTTTGATAACTTTCCAACCAGCACCTCGGAAATTACCTTCCAGTTCTTGGACAATTTTGCCATTACCACGCACTGGACCGTCTAATCTTTGCAGATTACAGTTGACAACAAATACTAGATTATCCAATTTTTCACGGGAGGCTAGCGAGATTGCCCCTTGCGATTCTGGCTCATCCATTTCACCATCGCCAAGGAAAGCCCAGACTTTACGATCTTGTGCGCTTTGTTCTGCTTTGGGTGCTAAACCACGGTGTTGCAAGTACTTCAAGAAGCGTGCCTGATAAATTGCTATTATCGGCCCGAGTCCCATCGAAACGGTCGAGAACTGCCAAAAATGCGGCATTAAATAAGGGTGAGGGTAGGATGAAATACCTTTGCCAGTACTTTCCAGACGGAAATTATCGAGTTGTGTTTCTGTTAAGCGACCTTCTAAAAAAGCGCGTGCGTAAATACCCGGAGCTACATGGCCTTGTACAAATAGCATGTCACTGCCACTAGGGTGATTAAAACCTTTCCAGAAATGATTAAAGCCAACTTCATACATAATGGCTGAAGATTGGAAGGAAGCAATGTGTCCCCCTGGTTCAGCAGGTTTACGATTAGCGCGCACAACCATTGCTGTTGCATTCCAGCGCAGGGCTCTTAATATGTGGCGCTCTAGTTCCAGATTGCCCGGGTAAGGCATTTGCTTTTGCTGTTCAACAGAAATGGTATTGATATAAGGTGTATGCGTATCGGGTGGTTCAACACCTGCCTCATAAGCGGTGTCAATCGTTTTTTCCAGCAGATAACGGGCGCGTTCAGCCCCTGCCCGCTCGACTACCACATCAATGGCTTCCTGCCATTCTCCGGTTTCTTGCGGGTCTAAATCATTATAAAGCTCATGGCTCATGTGGAACTCCTCCTCAGGCGTTTGATTTCAGGGCAGTGCTCATACTGAACTGAACTGCCTAGGCAAAGATGGAGGTGGGCTTTACCTCCGTGTTTCTTTTGTTATGTTTTTGGCTCGAATGGGATAGTGGTAATAAAATGACCTACTCCATTAGTTTGAGGATGGTACACACTTCATAATTTAAATACCAGCTAAATACAATTTTAGTTGATTTTTGAATGTTGAAAAATAAAAAGTAGAAAATTCATTGTGATAGAAGTGTTAAATGATTTTTAGCAAGTGTCGCCCGTAAATCGAAATGAGAATCATGACGTTTTTAAGTTAACTAAAATACTCGGTTATTAACAAGTTTGCTGATTTTTTATTTTTATTATCAATTGCTTAAATGTAGTGCGCTTGAGCAATGAGAAGTTTAGTGAGCTGGACGGAGTGTTGTGTCGCTTATGTAATAGCCAGTAGCAAATACTCCGTATTTTTAGTGATAAGCTAATTATTAGTCAGGTATAAAATTTTTAGATGGATAATTTCCATAAATTTCTTATAGTAAACAAGAAACAAGCCGCTGTTAGTTTTTTAGCTTGGTGACAGTTATAGTAAAATGCTTCTGTTTAGATGAAAGCAACTGCTAGCGCGGAACTCATTTGCAATGAAGACTTGACTATGCAGTATAATTCTGTATATTTTTTGCCCTTGCGCTTAATGGTTTAACAAATCATAAACCTTTTTAGAATGCTTCGAGTCTATGTTGTAATCTTGCATTTTATAGGTTTCTTTCTATAATTGAAAAAATAAATTATAATTCAGCCAGAGATTCTACTTTGATTGTAGTAAGAATCCAAATTAAGGTTAATCATTAACGTAAACTCATGTAAGGTCTAAAGAATGGCAAATATAAATCTTGAAGAACTGTCTTTTGAAGAGTTAGAGAGGCTCAAAGGTGGTATCAATCGTACTATTGAGCAAAAAAAGCAATTGGAATTAATCCAGTTGCGTGACAAGATTGATGAGCTGATTGATGCCTCTCCTTTTTCACTAGACGAAGTGCTAGATGCACGCAAAATGAGAAAGCCAGTGGCAGTCAAATATAAAAGTCCTGATGATCCTAGTCTAACTTGGACGGGGCGTGGTCGTCGTCCACGTTGGGTTGATGATTATGTTACAGCGGGGGGGGAATTAGAGGACTTAGAGGTTTAATACGGGTTCGTTTGTGTCAAATCTCAAATCACTAAAGCGGGTAGTTGATCCGCTTTGGTGAGATTGCTTTTAATACTAAGTTAAAATGTCTAGCAAAAAATTACTCTTTTATTCAGTGCACTTGAGTAGCTATAGATCCGTGTTGGCTATGAGGTGTTGTCTTTTTGCCGCCACTCTAAACTGAATATCGATCGGTTTACTCAGCTTTTTTCTTGTATAGCATACCCAACTGATGCCCGTGTGACTGGCGTATAAGCCTTTTATCTGTTTATCTACTGTTAAAGTTATAAGCAAGTCTGTCTTGTTATTATGGCCTGCGCCAGCCTGACAAGTAAAAGCGTAATATTCACTCAAGTTCATTAAATTGCACGCTTTAAATCACGCTGGGAGTTTAGCCTTTTGTCTGGGGCAATAGCTTAGTAACAAAGTGCTCAGCTACCTTGCCAAACGTTAAGTTAAGTTGGAATCTGAGGATTTCTGCACTGCACTACAGCGGAATTTTGCGTTAGGATGCAGGTATTATAAGACAAGGATTTAATCATGCTACTGATTCCTGCTATCGACCTTAAAGATGGTCAATGTGTGCGTCTGCGTCAAGGGCGTATGGAAGATTCTACTGTGTTTTCCTCGAATCCTGTGGATATGGCGGAGCGCTGGGTGAAGGCTGGGGCGCGTCGTTTGCATCTAGTGGATTTAAATGGTGCGTTTGAGGGTAAGCCAATCAATGGTGAGGTGGTGCGTTCGGTAGCTGCCCAGTTTCCTAATGTGCCGGTGCAAATTGGCGGAGGTATTCGTGATGCTGCTACGGTTGCGGCTTATTTAGAAGCTGGCGTGCAGTACTGCATTATCGGCACCCAAGCGGTGCAGAAACCTGCTTTTGTACTTGAGCTGTGCCAGCAGTTTTGCGGCCATATTATTGTCGGTATTGATGCCAAAAATGGCATGGTAGCGACCGATGGCTGGGCTGAAGTGTCTGCGGTATCGGCTATTGATTTGGCTAAGCAATTTGAACAGGCTGGTGTCAGTGCCATTGTCTATACTGATATTGCTCGTGATGGCATGATGCAAGGGGTTAATGTAGAAGAAACTGCCCGTTTGGCAGAGCATATGAGTATTCCTGTGATTGCTTCAGGGGGAGTAACTAATATGGCGGATATTAGCGCTTTGTTGGCAGAGCAGAGTAAAGGCATTATGGGAGCGATTTTGGGTCGATCTATTTATGAAGGCACGATTGATTTGGCGGAAGCACAGCGCTATGTAGACATGGAGTGTTATTAATATGGGCTTGGCGAAGCGAATTATTCCTTGTCTGGATGTTGATAATGGCCGCGTGGTAAAAGGGGTTAACTTTGTTGACATTCGTGATGCGGGCGATCCGGTAGAAATTGCAGCGCGCTACAATCATGAAGGCGCAGATGAAATCACTTTTTTGGATATTACGGCTAGCTCAGATAACCGTGAAACTATCGTGCATGTCGTAGAGGCTGTCGCTTCGCAGGTATTTATTCCACTGACAGTGGGTGGTGGCATCCGCACATTGGAGGATATTCGTCGCATGCTGAATGCGGGTGCGGACAAGGTTTCGATTAATACGGCTGCTGTTTTTCGTCCTGAATTAGTCAAAGAAGTGAGCGGGTATTTTGGCGCACAGTGTATTGTGGTAGCGATTGATGCTAAGCGCGTTAGTGAGGTGGGCGAGCCTGGTCGCTGGGAAATCTTTACGCATGGCGGTCGCAAGCCCACTGGATTAGATGCCTTGGCTTGGGCTAAAAAAATGGCGGATGATGGGGCGGGCGAATTGCTGGTGACTAGTATGGATCGGGATGGTACACGGATTGGTTTTGATTTGGAGCTAATGCGATCTATTGCTGAGTCGGTGAATGTGCCTCTCATTGCTTCGGGCGGGGTGGGTGATTTGCAGCATTTGGCTGATGGCATATTACAAGGTAAGGCAGATGCTGTATTGGCTGCCAGCATTTTTCACTTTGGCGAATATACTATTAGTGAGGCTAAACAGTTTATGGCGGAGCAGGGTATAGAGATGCGTCTATAATGTATAAAAAAACAAGGGAGTATTCATGCTGCAATTTGACCGTAAGCTAATTGATCAACGCAAGCTTAAGTTGGAAAGTGCACATAGCGCGCTTAAACAACACTTTGTGGGGGCAGCAGCGGAGTTAGTAAGCGAGCGATTTGTAAGCTGGTGGATTGCTCACCCAGTACGCTTTATGAGTGGATTGAGCGGCGCAAGGTGTAGGTGTAATTGAAGCGAGCGAATGCCAGTAAGCTTGCATTCCAGACGTTCTGACAAGGGGGCAAGATGCTGTCAAACTCAGATACTATGCAGATACTGTGAGTCCGGTCATGGCGACGAATGTTTTTGGTTTATTTAGATAATGTCTATTCTACCTAGGAAATAGAATTATCTAGTGCCATGTCATTTTCAATTAAATTAAGGCTAGATACATTTTCTTTGGCTAATATAACTTTTTTTGCAGTACGCTTTGCTTTATTCATTAAATTGTGGCTCTACTGTAGGGTCATGATCTAAAAAAAGGTTCTTTGATAGCTTCCACCATCTAGATTTGATGCTTCATCAAGTATACTATCTAGTTCAATTATTCTGTGAGGCCAGTATTTAGCAGCAAGAGCTGAGAATTTACTTAAATGCCAACCTTCGTCACTGATCACTCTTCTTACAAATTTAGCAACATCTGGAGAAACACTTGAATAGATATCTATGTCATTTAAGTAGCCATTAATTGTTGCAGCTTCATCGAGCGTCTGGTCGGTATTCCGGTCTCAGAAACACGACAGTTATTGGAAAAACATCAGCCCTTATTGTTAGCTTTGGCTTTGACAGCAGCGGGTAAAATAGACTTAGAGGCGCAGGAAGAAGATCATATGGTGGTTTCCAGCTATCAGGATCAGCTTAATTCTATGACAAATGGCTAAGGGAGCTATGCTTGCTGGTCGACTTGCCGCATAATGCCTGCCATGAGTACATCAAACCTGCATCATATTGTTACAGCTTCCTCCCAAGATATATTGGATCAATTGGCCACTGTGCTGGAAGCACGTAAGCAAGTGCCGCCTGATAGTTCCTATGTGGCCCGTCTGTATAATAAAGGTCTGGACAGTATCCTGAAAAAGGTGGGCGAAGAAGCTACTGAGACTGTCATGGCTGCCAAGGACGGTGTACCGGAAAAAATCGTGTATGAAGTCGCTGATTTGTGGTTTCATACGCTCGTTTTGCTGGCGCAGCAGAATCTCCACCCGAGGGATGTGCTGGCAGAGCTGGAACGTCGTTTTGGATTGTCAGGCTTGGCTGAAAAAGCCAGTCGCAGTAAATAAGTCAAGGAGTTAATTATGGGTTTTGGTGGTATCAGTCCGTGGTCACTTTTGATCATTTTGGTGATTATACTGTTACTGTTTGGCACTAAGCGCTTGCGCAATATGGGCAGCGATCTTGGTGGTGCTTTCAAAAGTTTTAAGAAAGCCATGAAAGATGAGGATAATGCATCGTCTGCTAAGGCTGAGCAGGTCACACATGCTGATCAAACTCAGGTGATTGACGCAGAAGTCAAACACAAGGATAAAGTCTAAGGTTTCACTGCGCGGGGGCGTAGCCAGTTTATGTTTGATGCCAGCTTTCTGGAAATGCTACTGGTCGGCGTGGTTGCTTTGGTTGTGGTAGGTCCTGAGCGTTTGCCAAGCTTGGCTGCTAAAGCAGGACGTATGCTTGCCAAGGCACGCCGTTTCATTGCGACAACCCGCAGTGATATAGAGCGTGAGTTGCAAGCGGAAGAGTTACGTAGCTTGCTTAGCAAGCAAGAAGAGGAGATCCGTGAGTTGCGTGACATTATGCAACAAAACACGGATAGCTTGCGCAATGAATTGAGAGATACTGAGTCTATGATTGATTCAGTCGCTCGTGAGGCTGCTAATACGATTAAACCGTTGTCTAAGCAAACGGCTATGTCTACGACTTCTGCTAATAAGGACGAGAAACTATCCTCATGACGAGTGCCCAGCAACATACTCATCAGGAACAGGGTTTCCTATCGCATTTGTTTGAATTACGTGATCGCCTGATTCGTATTGTGATTGCAGTCGGCGTGGTTTTTTTGTGTCTGATACCGTTTGCTCAAGACATTTATGAATTTGTAGCTGCACCTTTGACGCGCTATGTGCCGGAGTTAATCGCTATTACGATCATTGGTCCTTTTTTGGTGCCTTATAAATTAGCGCTATTACTGGCTTTTGTGCTGGCTTTGCCTTATGTGCTGTATCAAGTTTGGGGGTTTGTTGCGCCTGGTCTTTATCAGCATGAGAAACATCTTGCTGCTCCTGTCATTATTTCCAGTGTATTACTCTTTTATCTGGGCATGGCTTTTGTTTATTTTGCCGTGTTGCCGATGGTTTTCAGTATTATTCCTGGCTTCGCACCGAATTTGGTTGATGTTAAACCAGACTTGGGTGAATACCTTGATTTCGTTATTTTAATGTTCATGGCCTTTGGACTTGGATTTGAAATGCCAGTGGCTACTGTTTTATTGATTAGCAGTGGCGTAATGACCCGCGAAGATTTAGCCCAAAAGCGGCCTTATGTGATTGTTATCGCGTTTATTGTGGGGATGTTGCTGACCCCGCCCGATGTCATTTCACAGATTATGCTAGCTGTCCCCATGTGGTTACTGTTTGAGTTGGGTTTAATAGCGAGTGACTTATTTGGCAAATTATTGGATAAGTCTGCACAAGAGCGTGAGCAGCGGGAACAAGCTGAGTATGGCACGGGCAATGCTGTTACAACGGCTGCTTCTGTTAGTGCGGGTGAGGATATTGAGGAACCGTTGGCTTGGGAAGATGAATACTATAGCTTTAAGGAAGTCGTTGATTCCAGTTCAAGTGATGAGGCGGCAGAATCAGTCGTAAAGGATGAGAAAAACGATGGGAAAAATAATGGATAATCAGGTGAAACTCCCGCCGCGTCGTAAAACCTTGTTGATTATTCTGGATGGATTCGGTGTTAATCCCAGTAAGGTCAATAATGCGGTTTATGAGGCTAATACACCGCGCTTGGATCATTATTTCGCCAAATACCCGCATGCTACTTTGCAGACTTCCGGGCGTGCAGTTGGCTTGCCCGATGGTCAGATGGGGAATTCTGAAGTAGGGCATATTACGCTAGGCTGCGGCTCTATTCTTAAGCAGGATTTGGTGCGTATTGATGATGCTGTTAGCGATGGCAGCTTGGCGGATAATGCCGCTTTGCGCGCTGCTTTAAGCAAGGCCAAGCAAGCAGGTCGTCCTTTGCATTTGATGGGGCTAGTCTCGGATGGCGGCGTGCATAGCCACCTGATGCACTTATTAGCCTTATTGCGTATCGCGCATGCGTACGGTGTGCGCCCTATGGTGCATGTGATTACGGATGGTCGTGATACAGCGCCTAAAGCGGCTGAGCAGTTTATCCGTCAAGTCGAAGCGACGTTGCAAGAAACGGGTGGGCAAATAGCGACAATTATTGGGCGCTTTTATGCAATGGATCGTGACCAGCGTTGGGAGCGGGTGCAAACAGCTTGGAATGCTTATATTAAAGGTGAAGGTAAGCTTGCTGCTTCTGCTGGGGAAGCGATTCGTGAGGCTTATGCTGCGGGAGAAACCGATGAATTTATTATGCCGCGTATTATGCCGGATGCGGACTTAATGCAGGCCGGGGATCAGGTATTATTCTTTAATTTTCGCAATGATCGTCCACGAGAAATTGCAGAAGCTTTGGCCTTAAAAGATTTCAGTGGTTTTGAGCGGGGTGATGTCGGTCTGGTTGAGTTGACCACTATGACTGAATATGACAAGGCTTATCCTTTTCCTTTGCTGTTTCCGCCTGAGCGATCCAGTATTAATTTGGCGCAAATCATTAGTGACGCAGGTTTGAAACAATTTCATTGTGCTGAAACAGAAAAATATGCGCATGTGACCTTTTTCTTTAATAGCGGCCGTGAAGCGCCTTATGAAGGTGAGGATCGTACCGTTATTCCATCACCCAAAGTGGAAACTTATGACCTTAAGCCAGAAATGAGTGCGCCCGAAGTAGCTGATACCGTGATTGCTGCCCTCGAAAAAAATGAATACGGTTTTGTTGTCGTTAATTTTGCTAATGGCGATATGGTTGGTCATACCGCAGTGCCAAGCGCTGTGGTCAAGGCGGTTGAAGCGTTAGATCGTGAAGTGGGGCGGCTATTGGATGTTGCTGTTAAGCAGAATTATTCTGTATTATTGACAGCAGATCATGGAAATTGTGATGAGTATATTGATCCACTGACAGGCGAGCCTAATACACAACATACGGTTTATCCTGTACCCTTGCTTTTGATTGATGAAGTGCCTTGGCGCTTATCGACAGATGGGGGCTTGAGTAATATAGCACCTACTGTTTTACAATTGATGGGATTGGATAAACCTCAGGCTATGTCAGGCAAAAGTTTGTTATTGGAACAGCTTTAGCCAATAGATTTTTCCCCGTTCAAGTCACAGCTGATTCGCCTACTTAGTGAGAAGTCGGTGAAACTTTGTCGAATAATCGTCGATTTACAACTGCGTTTGGCAGGTGGCTCGCGTATAATCAGCTGATTTAGCAGCCATCAAGGATTAATTTATGAGGCCAAGCGGACGACAACCTGATCAAATGCGCCCCGTCAAGTTTACCCGTCATTTCACCTGTCATGCCGAAGGTTCTGTTCTGGTCGAATTTGGTAATACCCGCGTTCTATGTACTGCAACGCTTGAAGAGCGTGTGCCGCCTTTTTTAAAAGGTAGGGGACAGGGCTGGATAACGGCTGAATATGGCATGTTACCGCGCGCTACCAATAGTCGAATACAGCGTGAAGCCAGCAAAGGCAAGCAATCGGGTCGTACTATGGAAATTCAGCGTCTTATTGGGCGTTCTTTGCGTGCCGTAGTCGATATGGAGGCTTTAGGCGAGAAGCAAATTACTTTGGATTGTGATGTACTCCAAGCTGATGGTGGTACACGCACGGCTTCTATTAGTGGCGCTTATGTGGCTTTGCAAGATGCTATTGGAGTTTTACTCAAACAAGGCAAACTTAAACACAATCCTGTACATGGCCAGGTGGCTTCTGTTTCAGTGGGTATTTATAAAGGTGTGGCAGTGCTGGATCTGGATTATGTAGAAGATTCCAACGCGGAAACGGATATGAATATTGTTATGAATGAAGCGGGGCAATTTATTGAGCTACAAGGCACGGCTGAAGGTCATGCTTTTCGACGTGATGAATTAGACGAATTAATCGAACTGGCTACAAAAGGTGTACAAGTGATTATGCAGGCACAAGATGAGGCTTTAGCTACGTGATACAACAGTTGGTATTGGCAAGTGGCAATAACGCTAAGCTACGTGAGTTGAGTACGCTATTGGCCGGACAGGTGAGGGAAGTGATTAAGCAATCTGATCTGGGTGTCAGCGATGCTGAGGAAACAGGGCTGAGCTTTGTTGAAAATGCTTTGCTTAAAGCGCGTCATGCTGCACAACAAACGGGTTTACCTGCTTTGGCGGATGATTCCGGTTTGGTTGTACCGGCTTTACAAGGTCAGCCGGGTATTTATTCTGCTCGTTACGCGGGTTCGCCCAGTAATAGTGTTGCTAATAATGCCAAACTGCTTCAAGTAATGGCTGATTTGCAGGGTGAGCAGCGTCAGGCCTGTTTCCATTGCTGTATAGTGTATGTGCAGCATGCTAATGATCCTGTGCCGCTCATTGCAGCCGCAGATTGGCATGGTTATATATTGGATGCACCGCGTGGTGAGCAGGGTTTTGGTTATGATCCCGTGTTTTATGTGCCGGATTATGCTTGTAGTGCCGCTGAATTAGCGCCTGAAGTCAAAAATCGCATTAGCCATCGTGCCCAAGCTATGCAGCAATGCTTGAATTTATTAAGGGATAAGGTTATATGAATCCACTCTATCAATTATGGCTGGGAATGCGATCTACTTTATTTTGGGTGGGTTTTATCCTAAGTACTTTATTTTATGGTACTACATCCATTTTTTTATTTTTAATACCGGGTCATTTACGGCGTTTTCGTTTTTTAGTGTTTTGGTGTCACTTTAATATCTGGTGGCTAAAAGTCATCTGTGGTGTAAAGTATCAAGTAAAAGGCATGGAAAATATTCCTGCGAATACGACAGCGATTGTTATGGGAAATCACCAGTCTACTTGGGAAACCATGGCACTTCCTATGATTTTTCCACCATCGACTTGGGTTTTGAAAAAAGAGTTATTAAGTATTCCTTTCTTTGGGTGGGGGGTAAGTTTTGTCAGGCCGGTAGCGATTGATCGTTCAGCAGGTAAAACAGCCTTAGAGCAAGTTAAGCTACAAGGTAAGGAACGTTTGGATGAGGGAATATGGATTATTATTTTTCCCGAAGGGACACGAGTAAAGCCGGGTGAAACCAAGTCCTATAAGATTGGTGGTGCTGTTATGGCCACATACAGCGGCTATCCGGTAATACCGGTTGTACATAATGCAGGGGACTACTGGCCACGGCATGCTTATATTAAAAAACCTGGTACGATTTCTGTTAAGGTAGGTAAGCCTATTTCGGCTAAGGGGAAAACACCGGATGTATTATTGAAAGAAGTACAACAGTGGATAGAAACAGAAAAGAAAAATTTGAATTCTGCATAAAATAAAATTAATGGTTTACACGAAAAAACCAACAGCGCTAAAAGTACTGTTGGTTTTGAGCGTCAGCAGACGTATCGTTTTACCGATATGCGAGCTGATATTACTTAAAAGAACGAAAAGTTAACACCTGCTGAGTAAACATCAACGTCAGTTTCTAGAGTATTTAAATCAAAACGTTTTTCTGCGGGTATTGCGCGTATTAAGGTTTTCTTCTCGCCAATATCCATATAGCGATCCCAACCGGCGCGGAGACTCATATTACTATTGATCTGGTATTCGACACCTGCACCAAACGTTGGGCTAACACCCGTTTGTTTGACACGCTTATCTTGCATCGCTGTGCCTGCTAGATTAGCAATTGTACCCTTGACTTCGCTGCTCCAACGTACTGCACCTGCTTTGCCGTAGACTATTAGAGGAGATGTTTTGCCTAAGCGGTGACGCGCAATACCCGTAACGGTTACACCCGTTGTTTCTTGTTGCAGGTTAATAGGATCTGAGTAGTGGTAGTTGGCTGTTGTACCTAGATCGACATAGCCCACTTCTACACCTAAACCACCGCTGATATTGACGCCGCCATAAATGTGATAAGCATTGTCATCATTGCCAACAGTACAGGTTTCATTGATACTGCCTGCACCAGTACAAATATTGTAATCATCCATTTGTCCGGCATTATTGTCTGTGCTGGTCGAGCCGTATGTGCCGCCCAAGTAAAAAGGAGCAGAGCCACCAGCGTAAGCATTGCCTGCTAGCAAGCAAGTTACCAGAGAAGCTGTTAAATAATAGTTTTTCATGGCCTATCCTGAGGTTTGATTAGAGGTAACGAAATGATGGGGCTTTCAGGGGTAAAGCCGCTGCTGTCAGCTAGATAAATGGCAAGTAGTTTGCGACGAAGCGTGGTATCTGTTTTGCAGCTCACAGTGCAAAGCATGATTTGAGCTTGTGAATGTACAATAGACAGTCGGTATAATCCGCGCTCTTTTGATTTTTTTGAGTAGCATGGAATCCGATCCTCCCCCAGTGGCCTATCATTCACTATCAGTAACATCATGACCTCTTTCAGCCGCTTCATATCATAAAGACCTGAACGGGTGAGTCTCACCCAATCTTTACGAAAAGATCTGAGGTGTGGGGTAGGTCTGCCCGCTTGTTATTTGTTGTCGAGGGCATTAAATGAATTTTTAAAACGGGCTTCGGTCAACTCACGGGCTTCCTGCATGGCTAGGCGGGTTTCAGCATTGGGAATCCTGCAATATCTTATCGTCCCCAGCATTACGTGGTAGGCCGGAGGCGGCTTACTGGAACACTTGATTTCACCAAAGCCTTGGATCAGTGGTGCTAAAAATGCTAATTAACTCAACGGTATCTGATGTTAGCCAACGTTGTCAGGTGGGTTATGATGCGGTTGAGAGTTGTATTGATCGTTATGTTTGCAGTTGTTGCAAAAAGACAACAATAATACTTGCAATGAGTGATAATGGTTCTTATTATTTATTTAAAGCTTAGTGGATGTGTATTCGCAGCCATAGAGCCACCGATGCACAGAATTTTCAAAAGGTGATCATTATGTACTACCCCACTCAGTCTCGTATTCCGGGACAGCCCGTGACCTGTACGGTTTCTGCGATGGCGCTGTTTGCGCTGCTGACGGTGAATGCGCAGGCTCGGGAACCGTCTGCCGGTGTCA
>PDWJ01002648.1_pt1 | contig 18486 bp, 16 predicted proteins | sample 1430881 | NCBI WGS metagenome assembly PDWJ01 (sample SAMN01162460, study PRJNA174530) | Oral metagenome, whole genome shotgun sequencing project. | biome: Marine environment; feature: Marine mammal; material: Swab sample of the gingival sulcus; isolation source: swab sample of gingival sulcus...
TCAGTTAGATAATAATCTTATAAGCGTCTCCAGTAACTTTTTCAGTATTTTGAGCAGGGTAGAGATAAGCGGAATGGTAAAAAATATGACCTCTGTGGTGGAGCGGAAAAAAGATGGTGAAATTACTCTTCTAAGCAGGAAGGTGGAATAGTATGGCTCAGAAGCAGCTCTGCATAGATCTACGGGAAGATGTGGTATCTGCCCTTGTCTTGTCTGCCGACACATCCGGTGTAAAGGTTGAGGAGTGTGCACTTGCCGGAGTGGGTGATGCGGGAGTGGGAGCTGCCATTGCTGAAGTTATCCAGCATGTAGATATACAGAAGGCGGTCTGCCGTCTGTCCTTTGAGGCCGAATGTTTTTATTATCGGAATCTGCTGCTTCCCTTTTCAGACAAGAAGAAGGTAGAGAAGATCCTTCCCCTTGAACTTGATGAAAAAATCGCCAGGAATATGGGCGAGGTCATGGTTGATAGTCTGGTTACCGGCAAAAAAGGCGGTGATTCAGCAGTAATCGCTGCTTTGATTGATAAAGAGCTGATTACTGAGCGGCTGGAAGCATTGTCTGAGATGGGCCTGGATCCAGAAATTATAGCAGTTTCAGGGGTACAGCTTGCTTTGCAGCTGGCCCGGCGCAATCCTGAAAAAGATTTTGTCCTGCTTGACTGTGGTTGTCGGCGGGCGACAATGTTTGCCATGCTAGACGGGCGTATGCGGCTTGTGCGTTCGGTAATTTTTGACGATGGATCATATGGTGATTTTGCCCTGGATGCCAATACCCATTTTGTGTCAGCACGAAAGCCTGAATTGATTTCCCGGACATTCAGATCACTTGCCAGAGAGATACGACGAATCCTTTACGCCTTGGACGATGTCGATCCGCGAGTCTCCTTTTATATTACAGGACCGCTTGCCGGGGTACCTGGAAGTGTTAAAGAAATATCTGATGCCTTGGGAAATCCGGTAGAGCTATGTGATGTGCTCATTGCAGAAAATCAGATAGGCTGCGGTTCCTGGCGGCCTGAAATTATGCAATCCGCGTTGGCTCTGGGGTTGCGAGGTCGGAAAAAGCAGGCCGGGTTTAATTTTAGAAAGGGTGAGTTTGCCCAGAAAATCTCCTATCGTCGTTACCGCAAGATTGCCATACGTCTTTTGATTCCTGTAGCGGCCTGTGTTATTGCCCTTATTGCCTATTCCTGGAACGACTTTTCTGAGAAAAGGCAGGAATTGACAGCGTTGAAAAAAGAAGGTGATACTGTCTTCCTGGAGACGGTCCCGGGCGTCACACGAATAGTCAATCCTGTACAGCAGCTCAAGGTTGAGATCCGTGAGCTGAAAAAAGGTATGCTTGGCGGGGTATCGACACAAAGCGATCTGCTTGTCCTTGATATCCTTGCTGAAATTTCTGCCAAGATTCCAGCGTCACTCAATGTGCGTTTGCTCAGACTGGTGGCTGATGCCAATGGAGTGAACCTCAGAGGGCTGACTGACGGCTACCAAAGTGTGGACAGTTTAAAAAAATCGTTGGAAAAATCTTCGTATTTTTCAAGTGTTACTATTGTTAATTCAGCAAATCTCGCCACCAAGGATGCCGGTATTCGTTTTGAGCTCAAACTGCAGTTTAAAGAGGGATAGCATGGCTGGAAAATCTTTGACAGCATTCTGGAAAAAGACCGGGTTTGCAAGGCTGGAACAACGGGAAAAAGTCATTATTATTTTTGGCATTGTTTTTGTGATTTCCTTTTGTATCCTGCAGTTTGTGATAACCCCGTACCTTGACGCCAGCAGGAGACTTGATGCTTCCATAGAGAGCAGAAAAAGAGATCTGGCGGAGCTCAAACTCCTTCAGCAGGAGTACCGGCTTTTGAAAAATGAAACGGGTGGCATTCGTCAGCAATTAGCGAAAAGACAGCCAAATTTTTCCCTGTTTTCATTTTTGGATGCCAAGGCAGCAGATGCCAAGATCAAGGGGTTCATCAACTATATGAAACCGTCAACGGCAGAACGGGAGGGTGATCTGCAGGAGTCGGTTGTGGAGATGAAATTCACAGGGATCTCGCTTGCCCAGATTGTAGCGTATCTGAAGTTGATAGAAGCCCCTGCTCAAGTGGTGTCCATTAAACGGATTTCGATTCAGGAAAGCGGAGATGACAAGGGCTTGTTGGATGTTGTGATGCAGGTAGCGACTTTTATTGATAAAAAAGTGTAACGAAGAGAACAGGTACTATACCAATGTCCTTGAAAATAATAAAAGAAATACTCTACTGGTTCTTGCTCATTGTCTATGGGTTGGTGCTCTTCTCCTGTTTACTCTACCTGCGCTTTCCCACTGAAAAATTTCATAAATATTGTGAACAGATGGTGGAGAGGAAAATCCCTGGTGTTACCTGTACTATTGGAAAAACAGGATATGAATTTCCTTTTACATTGATCCTTGAAAACATTGAGGTGAAAAAGTTTGGACAGGGGTTGATCCTCTACCAGGATAGTTTGCTTGCAATAACCCCTTCCTGGCATAGACCAACTTCCCACTTTACCTTTTCAGGAAATTCCTTTGGCGGTAAAGGAAAGGGGATGGCGGTTATCGACAGGGACGGACAGATCATGATGCTGGAAAACGTGGATTTTTCTGGTATTGATATCTCTGAATATCCAATTGTTTCCAGGGGCATAAACAGAAAGATGAGCGGTATTTTTGCAGTTGCTGGTGATGTCGTACTGGATATGAAGACATGGTCGCCTGAGCGTGGGGATATAACAGTGAAGGTTGCTAAAAGCAGAGTTGAGCTGAAAAAGCCTATCTTGCAGCAGAAAGATCTCCAGATTGATGAGGGCAGGGTGGGGATTGTATTAGGTGATAAGGATGTTCAATTTACAGATGGCACGTTTTCTGGAAAAATGATGAACTGGCACGTTGGTGGTACTATTACTCTTGGTGAGAAGATAGCACAAAGCTCCCTGCTGCTGACAGGACGGTTGAAACCGAAAGCGGAGTTATACAAAAAAAATCCGAACCTGAAGGTTGTTGTCGGGAGACTGGCAAAGAGAAGCAAGGATAAATCCATACAGTTTAAACTTGCTGGAACAGTAGCTAATCCCACATTTATCTTTGGAAAATAGAGTTTGAGAGTCTGGCATAAATGCTGAAAAACATAACGCGAATAATCCCGTTTCTGATAATGACCCTCCTGTGTATAGGAGGGACTGAGTTGTTTTATAATATTGCTGAACGCTATCTTTCTGTTGGAGCAGGAATGACGGCTGTTTCACAGGGGGAAAAACGTATTGCCGGGCATGTTGCTGAAAAAGTAGAAAAACATAAGGATTACTCTGTCATTGTTCAGAGAAACCTTTTTAAATCCTTTGTTGAGGAGCCCAAACCTGTAAAGCTACCCGAAGAAAAAGCTCCTGTGATACTGGAAGCCACCCAGCTCGATATTTCCCTGGTGGGTACAATTACCGGAAAAGATGGTAAAGGGAGGGCTATTATCAAGGATAAAAGGGGTGGAAAGCAGGAGCTCTACTATCAGGGGGATGTGGTACAGGGGGCTGAGATAAAAGAGATTCACAGAAAAAAAATAATTCTCTCTTTCAACGGAAAAGATGAGATTCTCCAAATGGATGAATCCAATGGTGTCAGCGCTGTATCAGCTGGCGGTGTGTCTCCGTTTCCAAAGCGGGAAAGAATTCTCGATTTACCACAGGATGGAAAGAGTAGAGCAGGAAAACCGGAACGATCTGTATCAAGTAGAGCCCTCCGGGATAAAAAGAGATTGGGACCTGTAGAGGAAAGACTCGATTCGGAATAGTTAATGTAATGGTCTGGTTGTTGGCCGAAACTGTTAGAAAAGTAAAGTACGTGTGATGAAGGATATTATGAAACGACTGGGGAAATTTGGAATTATTATGCTGCTTCTCTGGCCCCTGTGTTTTGGGAGCAACCTATCTTGGGGAGAAAATGTTCCCGAGCAGAGTCAGCGCTTTATCACTATTGATTTTGAAAATGTTGATATACACCTTTTTATTAAATTTATAAGCGAATTAACCGGCAAAAACTTCATCGTCGATAAGACGGTGAAGGGGAATGTGACCGTCTTATCCCCGACCCAGATATCTGAGGCTGAGGCCTACAGGGTGTTTGAATCTGTTCTCGATGTTAATGGCTATACCACAATAGATGCTGGGGAATTTATTAAAATCATCCCCAAAGTTGCAGCGAGATCTGAAAATGTCCGCACCTTTCTTTCAGGTGAGGCGGAGCACCCGGAGGATCGGATCGTTACCCAGCTTATTCCGTTGAAATATACCACGCCCGATGAGATAAAAAAGGTGTTGGCACCGCTGGTATCAAAAACCTCAGTGGTCATCGCGCATACGCAGTCGGGTATGCTCATAGTTACAGAGACCTTGTCCAACATCCAGCGGCTGATGGCAATTATTGATGCGATAGATGTAGCTTATACCGGTGAAGAAATGGTAGTGCTTCCTCTGGAGCATGCCACCGCGACAACTGTTTCCAAGGTCCTGGGAACGCTCTTCCAGAAAAACAAAAGAAATGCGGCACCACGGCCCTCAAAGGAAGGCGGGGGGGCCGGTATTGTTCAGGGCAGTACGGTTAAGGTTGTTCCCTATGAAAGGATAAATGCACTCATTGTGGTTGCCACACCCGGTGATCTCGAGCGGGTGAAAAAACTTGTTACGGTGCTCGATGCGGAAATGCGTAAGGGGGTTGGTAATATACACGTCTTTTACCTGCAGAATGCCAACGCAGAAGAAGTGGCAAAGGTGTTGAACTTTTTACCCGAACAGAAGGCAACAAAAGATGCGAAAGGGAAAGCCCCCACCATCTCAAAAGCGGTGAAGATAATGGCGGATAAGGAGACAAATGCCCTTATTATTACCGCTGAAAAAAGTGAATATCAGGTGCTGGAAGGGGTGATTAAAAAACTGGATATTCCCAGGCGGATGGTATATCTCGAAGCATTGATCCTGGAGGTGAGTACGGCCAAGGATTTTGAGGTAGGTGTCGAGTGGGCCTTAGGTGGAAGCAGCTCTGATGATACCCGGATGGTGACCAGTGGTTTCAGTGGCTCCAGAGCCCCTTTTTCAACACTCTCAAGTATTGGTGAGAATGCTCCTGCAAAGGTGACAGGTTTTTCTGTTGGGCTGCTGGGTACTGGGATTAACATCGGTGGAATTACCTTTCCCAATATCGGGTCTGTTCTGCGGGCATATAAAAACGATTCTGATATCACTATCGTATCTACACCGCAGATTCTCACCACAGACAATAAGGAGGCCGAAATTTCCGTTGGTGAAAATGTCCCTTATATTACTGCCAAGAATACGACATCAGGCAATGAAGATTATACCAATTATGAATATAAGGATGTATCCACAAAACTGACCATCACCCCGCATATCAATCAGGCGGAGACCCTGCGCCTTGAAATTGCCACAGAGGTAATTAAGCTCAAAGACAATACGAATAATACCCCAACCACATACAAGAGGACTGCCAAGACCACTGTCATCGTGAAAAACAATGAAACAGTGGTTATCGGCGGTATTATTGGTCAGGATTCTACGAAATCCAATACCCGGGTACCTCTTCTGGGTGATATTCCCATTCTGGGGGCGCTTTTCAGAACTGACGCAACGAATCAGACCAGAACAAATATGTTTATCTTCATTACCCCCAAGATCATCAAAAACCCGGCGGAACACGCTGCCGTTACCCGGGAGAAGACCGATATGGTCGAAGAGACTATCCCTGGGATTAAAAATAAATTTGTTAATGAGGTCAATAGCGCTCACGCCATACATCTCTGTGAACGTGGTTTTGATATGATGCAGCAGGGAAAAAATGAAGAGGCAAAAAATTTCTTTCAGGAAGCCTTGAAGATAGATCCACAAAACCCGTATGCTCTTTATAATATGGGGGTATTGTATGAAGAGGCAGGCAATGATGAGACCGCTAAAAAAATGTATCAGCAGGTGATATTGACGGGAACTTCAATGACTGCTGAGAATACAGGTAATCCTCTTAGTGACGGGGTCAGCCTGCTTCAATTGGCACGAGAGCGTATTGAAGGTCTGGGACAGAAAGAAGAGCCTGAAATTGATAACAAAAGGGACTAACCTCTATGCAGGGACGTATGCCCTCCTCTCTTCCTGGTTTAGGCTGCTTTAACCCAGATAAACATGATATCCAGGTGATATGATGCAGATGTTGAATATTGTCGATATTCTAATGGAGCAGGCGGCGATAACCCCTGCCCAGATCGAAAAGGCTGCCGAGGCTCAGGAGGAAAGTGGCGAGGATATCTGCCGCATTCTTCTGCGCCAGAAGGCCGTTTCAGAAATTGATCTGTTGAAGGCGCAGGGCAGACTGTTTGATATGGCTGTGGAGTGTGAGCTGCCGGATACGATTGATACCGATTTTACAGCAGTGGTGTCCATCGGTTTTCTTAAGAGCAATAAAATTGTTCCGGTGCAGACGGAAGATCGATTTTATTTTGCAGTAAATGATCCCTACTTGTTTCAACCGCTTGATGATCTGAAAAAAATTCTGGGCAGAGAATCTGCTCCTTGTGTCCTGGCGCCCCAGAATGCCATTATCCATGCTATCAACTTTGCCTATGATATGACCCAGGATTCGGCAGAAGATGTGATGCAGGGCATGGAGGAAGAAGACGCTGAGGCATTGTTTACCGAAATTGAGGAGACTGGAGATCTGCTCGATGATACCAGTGATGCCCCTGTGATCCGGCTGGTAAACCTGATGTTTTCCCAGGCTGTTCGTGATAATGCCTCTGATATCCATATCGAACCCTACCAGAATACGTTAAAAATTCGCCAGCGGTTGGATGGTATCCTCTACGATATGCTGACACCGCCCAAGCATGTGCAGTCAGCTCTTGTTTCCCGTATTAAGATTATGGCAAAGCTCAATATTGCCGAAAAACGGCTGCCCCAGGATGGGCGTATTGAGCTGCGTATTGCCAACCGGGAGATAGATGTGCGGGTTTCCACTCTGCCCACTGCTTTCGGAGAGCGGGTGGTACTTCGTCTGTTGGATAAATCATCTGTTTTAATCAGTTTAAAAGATCTGGGGATGCCTCAAGACCGGCTGGAAAAATTCTCTAAAGAAATCCGGGCGGCCAACGGGATTATCCTGGTAACAGGTCCCACCGGATCAGGGAAAACCACCACCCTGTATGCAGCGTTGACTACCATTAACTCAACAGATGTCAATATCATAACTGTTGAGGATCCCATTGAATATCGGATTAACGGCATCGGTCAGGTGCAGGTAAATTCCAAGATAGACCTCACCTTTGCATCAGGTTTACGTTCCATTGTCCGTCAGGACCCTGATGTGATTTTGGTAGGCGAGATACGTGATACTGAAACAGCTGAGATCGCGGTGCAATCAGCTCTTACCGGCCATCTTGTTTTTTCAACCCTGCATACCAATGACTCAGCGAGCGCCATAACGAGATTGCGGGATATGGGCATTGAACCCTTTCTGCTTTCCTCTTCTATAAACGCCATCCTGGCCCAGCGGCTTGTACGGATTATCTGTAATGATTGCCGGGAGGAATATGAGCCCAGTGTGGAAGAGCTGCAGCGTCTGGGGATTTCGCTCGAAGATCTTGCGGGAAGAAAGGTGTTTCGCGGCAAAGGCTGCCCTGCCTGTCATCAGACCGGATATAAGGGACGACGCGGTATTTTTGAGCTGATGATAATGGATAAGGATATGAAAAACCTTATTCTCAAAACCTCTGATTCCAACTCCATCAAAAGGCTTGCTGAGAAAAAAGGAATGATAACCCTGCGTCAGGATGGGCTTGATAAGGTGTTTAAAGGTATTACCACCATTGAAGAGGTGTATCGGGTAGCTCATGAATAGCCTGGCTCGAACTTCTCATGAGCATTTTGTCGAAATTTAAAAATATAATATAAAGACAGTGAGTTAAAAAAATAATTATAGATAATTTCTCCAAAATGCTCACCAAAGGTCAGCACAGGCGGCACCATCTTCGGCAGTCTTTCAGCAGTAAATATAGCTTACTATCGGAGTCTACGCTTACCTATTCACTACCAAAAACTTTGAATCTGGCACCGCCTGAACTGATGAGAAGTTCGATACTCGAACTTCTCATGAGGATTTTTTTGCGTAGTGTAGATGATTTACTTCTCTCTGCTGAAAGGGATGCCAAGATCTGCTGGCGATGCTGACCTGCCTCGTTTTCCCGATCTGGATACCAGCACAAGAACGCCAATGGTCAGGAGATAGGGGAGCATTTTCAGGATATATTCAGGAATAACATCGATCGATGTTGCCTGAAAGAAAAACTGCAATGCGGTGAGCCCGCCGAAGAGAAAGGCGCCAAAGAAGGCAAGAAGCGGGTTCCACATGCAGAAGATCACCATAGCAATGGCTATCCAGCCCTGTCCACCGGTCATGGTTTCCTTCCATCCTGGAGTATAGGAAAGAGATAAATAACTTCCTGCCAATCCTGCAAAGAGGCCGCCGACAAAGATAGCAATTGTGCGGGTGAGAGCTACATGTACTCCTGCTGCATCTGCGGATCTCGCATCTTCACCAACTGCCCGGAGAATAAGACCAGCTTTGGTTTTAAAGAGGATATACCAGATCAGGGGGACAAGGATATAGGCACCATAGGCAAACGGACTCTGGTTGAAGAATATATCGCCGATAACGGGAATATCACCTAAATATGGAATAGTTTCAGGGCGGATACGAATACCCTTTTCACCGATGAGCGACCTGCCCAGGAAGTTGGCAAGGCCTGTTCCCAAAATGGTGAGAGCAAGACCGCTTAATACCTGATTTGCCTGTAAACGGATGGTGAACAAGGCATGAATTAACGAGAGAAATCCGCCTGTCAGACAGCCGGCGCTGACAGCGAGAAAAGGATTACCTGTATAGTGACCAACAGCAAAACCAGCGAGCGCGCCTACGAGCATCATTCCTTCCACACCGAGATTTAAGACGCCGCTGCGTTCAGTAACGATCTCTCCTACTGTGGCAAAGAGAACTGCAATTGAAGATTTAATAGCAATCTGAGTGATAAATACGAGGTCTTCAATCATGTAGACTCCTTGCTGCTCTTTTGTAGTGTCGCATTGTTTGCTTTTAAAACAATCCGATATTTTGAAAATGATTTCCCAGCAAATAGCCCGAAGAGAAGTGCCCCTTCAAGAATCAGACTGATTGATGAGGGCAGTCCCAGAACAGATTGCAGCTGTTCGCCGCCAACAAAGAGAGCACCTAAAAGAATAGCGGTAAAGGGAATGGCAAGGGGGTTAAGCCCAGCCAGCCAGGCAACGATAATACCATCATACCCGTAGCCGACAGCGAGCCCTGTCTGTAACCGGTGATGGATACCGCAGACCTCTATCATACCGGCAAGGCCAGCCAGTGCACCGGAAAGTGCCATAACTGTCAAGATTTTACGGTTGACATTAAACCCTGCATATCTTGCAGCCCGCTGCCTGGCACCTATAACACGCACCTGGTATCCCCATGAGGAGTGGTTGAGCAGATAGAACAAGAAAAAAGCGCAGAGAAGAGCCAGCGGGAAACCAAGGGTTATTCTTGTGGTAAAAAGTCGTATAAGATATGCTGATTCCGGCAGCTGCGCAGTGCCCGGGAACCCGTATCCGGCCGGATCCCGCCAGGGGCCGAAAAAGAGATATTCCATGTAGATGACAGCCACATAGTTTAACAGCAGGGTGGTGAGAATCTCATTGACATTGAACTTTGCCTTTAATATGGCTGGAATAAGTGCCCACACCATACCTCCCAGGGTGGCTGCGCATAGTACGGTGGGCAGCATTACAGCAGGCGGTGCTTCAGGAATGAGAAAAAGGGCTGTACCTGCTGCAAAAATTCCTCCCCACACCAGCTGTCCTTCGCAGCCGATGTTCCAAAGCAGCATCACAGCGGCAACGGCAACGGCTAGACCTGTGAAGATCAGAGGCGTGGCCTTGACCAGTACTTCGGAAAATGATTGGATAGAGCCAAATACCCCGGTAAGCATTGTAAGATAGGCTGTGGCCGGGCTGACTCCAAAAAAGATAAAGATGACAGATCCGGTTACGAAGGCAATGATTGTGGCATAGATCAAGGAAAGCCAGCTGCGGTTACCATTTGGGGATTTCTCAAGAGTTATCATTGTTGTACCCCTGCCATCAGCAGTCCCACGCGTCCCACGTCTTCATCACTGCCTGCGTCTATGATATCAATAAGACGTCCATTATAGATAACACCAATGCGGTCAGAAAGGGAAAGCACCTCTTTCAGATCACCGGTTACAAGGAGGACGGCACCGTTTTCCCGGTATTGTAAAATTGCCTTCCAGATATCTTCAGTGGCTGAAATATCAAGTCCCTGGGTTGGTTGTTCGGCAATGAAAAGGGCTGGTTTGCGGGCGAGTTCTCTGGCCAGGATGACTTTCTGTAAGTTTCCGCCGGAAAGGGAGTTGGCAGGGGCATTACAACTTTCTGCCCTGATCTGGAATTTGTCTATTGCCTGCCTGCTGTCATAGAGCATTCTCCCGCGTTCCAGCCGCCATGAGCAGATTCCCGATGTGTAGGCGGATAGCCTGGTCAGCCCAAAATTTTCAGCAATGGACATACTGCCTATGGCGCCGGTATGATACCTATCTTCCGGCACATAGGCGATTTTTTCTTTTTTTGTCTTGTTCCACTCCAACGGGGTGTAGTGTTTGTCTGCAAATATAATTTCTCCTTCCGCAGCTACTGACAAGCCGGTAATAGCAGAGATAAGACCGCTCTGACCATTTCCGGCAACACCGATAATGGCAAATATCTCACCTTTTCGGATGTCAAAATTTATGTTTTGAAACGGGGTACCCCCTAGGGGATTTTCTCCTGAAAAATTTTTTACAGAAAATACTGTTTTACCAGGAGGAATTTCTTTTTTTTCTACGCGGAGGACAACATCACGGCCGACCATCAGTTTGGCGAGCTGGCCCTTTGACATGCGCTTTGCATCTACCTGGGATGTGAGTATCAGCCGCCCTTTGCGCATGATGGCCAGGGTATCCGCCAGCCTGAGCACCTCTTCAAGTTTATGGGTGATAAACACAATCACCTTGCCATCTTTTCGTAATCTGTCAAGGATGGAGAACAGTGCGTCTATTTCAGATGGAGTGAGCACCGCTGTGGGTTCATCAAAAATCAGAATCTCGGTATTGAGCAGCAGGAGTTTTATAATTTCCACGCGCTGTCGCTCGCCCATGGAAAGCTCATAGATATATTTTTCAGGAGCTAATTCCAGTCCGTATTGCTTGGCTGTTTTCGTAATCGCCTGATGGATGTCACCTTTGATTTTTTTGCCGGCAGCAAGGGTGAGGTTCTCGCTTACCGTCATCGACTCTATCAGCATAAAGCGCTGATAGACCATTCCTATCCCTGCCTCCAGGGCCTGGGCGGGTGAGGTGAAATGTTTCTTGTTGCCATGCAGAAATATGTTCCCTTTGCTGGCAGGATATCTGCCTGCCAGAATGGACATCAGAGTGGATTTACCGGCACCGTTTTCACCAAGTAACGCGCAGATTTTGCCGCTGTAAAGATCAAGATTGACATCTTCATTGGCCGTTACAGTGCCAAACTGTTTTGATACTCCTTGCAGGGAGACGACGGGTGAATCCATTCTCAAAGGGTAACAGGTTGCGGCTCTGGCAGGTGCGTCAGTGTATGCACAGGGGCAGGCAGAAGCAGTGGGTGTTTTCCTTCCTGGGCAGCACAAAAAATACCATGAAGCTTGGGGGCGGTGCCGCCGGTTTGGGATACCGCTTCTTCCAGTATTTGATAGAGTCCCAGGGTGGTGCCGCCTGTGCTGATGACATCATCGATTATGATAAAACCGTTTTTGGCTTCTGTGAGTAGAAACATATCCCGCTCATAGACAGCAAGAAACTTGTTGCCGCTGGTGATCGAATCTGCACCGACCTGAAGTAACGGTCTGTGTTCTGCTTCCATATGGGGTTTGATTCTGTTATAAGCAACAGCCACCGCATCAATGCCCAGCTGGGAGGAAACCACCTGCGCCAGCTGCAAGGCTTTTTCCACTACGGTTAAAATGACAACAGAGGAGTAATCAGGTACCTCTTTACGGATTTTTTCTGCCAGCAGGCGGCCAAGATCGGTATTGAGCCGGGTTTGTCCAACCAGGTTGAAAGAGGCGATGCGCAGGTGGTCATCCCCCTTGGGAACCAGGACATAGGGTAATTCTATGGTATAGTCCAGACCTGCAACTTCTAATAAAAATTTTTCGCCGGACTCTTTGCTGTCAAGAACGTCCATGACATACTCCTTGCCGTTATATTGAAAAAAACTGCGCTGAAGGCTTTCAAAAGCGCAGCAGCGCAGTTTTTTGTTTGTGCAGTGTTTTTGCTATTGCGGAATTTTTCCTGAAACACCTTTTACCAGAACACGCATGGTGAGCAGATCTTTATCGCTGGCCTTTTCTCCTTTTTTCCAGATTTCCCTGCCATTTTGGTCATGTACGGGCCCCTGGAAAATGGTATCTTCCTGTTCGATTCTTGCCTGCTCTGCATCCACTTTTGCCTTGATTTCTGCCGGTACATCTTTATTAAATGAGGAAAGTACCACTGCTTTATCGTCAAGACCACCCCAATAGGGAGTATTGTTCCAGGTTCCATTCATTACCTGTTCAACAACTTGAACATAATATTGCCCCCAGTTCCAGGTGGTGGAGACGAGAGCACAATCCGCGCCATACTTTGCCACATCCTCACCATAGCCGATTGCAGGAGTTCCGACAGCACAGGCTGCGGTGGCTGAATCCGGGGTATCTGCCATCTGCCTGATTAAGTCATGCTTTCTGGCGGCGAGTGTTTCTGCCAGGGTGGTTTCGTTGGCTGCATCACGCCATGCCTTAAGCCAGACAACGGTGTTTAGTTTATCTATATCATAGGAGATGCCTGCCTCATCAAGCCCCTTTATCAGGCCGATGGTAAAGGCGTTGATTCCTCTTATGGGTTCAGGGATGGGCTGTGTCGCCACGGTTCCCACTCTTTTATATCCCATCAGGCCAGCCATATAGCCGGCAAGATATTCACTTTGGTACATTCTGGCGAAATAGTTGCGCATGTTTTCTGCTGATTTGAAACCTGAGCAGTGTTCAAATTTGATATCTGGATAATCCTTGGCCACAGCGAGCAGAGGATCCATATGTTCGAAGGTCGTGCCAAAAATAATATCATAGCCTTTGTTTGCATAGTCACGGAAAACACGTTCCGCATCGGCAGCGCGTACCTTCTCTGTATAGGAGATCTCTATCTTGTCTCCCATTTTTTCCTGAAGATATTTGATACCTTCATAATGTGCGGTTGTCCAGCCCTGGTCATCGATGGTCCATAACAGGGCAAAAGCCACTTTCAGTTTTTTGTCAGCTGCAAACAACGGTTGTGCGATGCTGCATACTGCTATAAAAGAAAACAGTGCGATACATGCCAGTAGAGATTTTTTCAACATAATGTATTTCTCCCCATTATTTTTTATACTATGATGACCTGTAAACAGGCCAGTCCCTTGAAAATGTATACAGGAATGTACTCCAACATGGTGGGTTGGGCAAGATTTTACTGGATATGAAAGTATCTTTTTCAGCGGAACAGGAAGGCTTGCCATGCATCCTGGGATATGGCAGAATTGTATTAATGTGCGAAGCGTGAAATCCCGGATGTTTACGGGGCGCAGTCTGGAAAGAGAGATGCTATGATATGTTTGATGATGGCGACGTTTCTTGAAGCGGAGCCATTTATTCTAAAAATGAAAATGCAAAAAAAGCAAAAGACACCTTTCCCGCTGTATGTCGGCAGAGACACTATCCTGGTCATTTCAGGGGTCGGCAAGGTACAGGCCGCGATGGCTGCAACTTATGCCTGCCTTTCTCTGCGACCTGAGATCATTCTCAATTTAGGGGCTGCCGGGGCAAACTCACAACACGCACAACCTGGAGAGATCTATCATATTGCCAAGGTGCTCGAAATGGATCGCCTTCATTTTAAGACGGGCAAACCCTTTATGTTTCTGCCCGATACTTTGGCTGCTGTTCAAGAATTGCAGCAGGCGACCTTGCTTACCCGTGACATTGCTGTTGTGGATGCCGGTGAACGGGCTCAGTTGGCTCAGTATGGCGAACTCTCTGATATGGAAGGTGCTGCCATTGTCCAGGTCTGTAAAAAATTCAAGACACCCTGTTCTCTTTTTAAACAGGTCACAGATACTTGCGAACATCAGCAAATTGATGAGATTGCAGCAAATATTAAAAAACATAGAGGCGCTCTGTTTGCCTGTTATGTAGAAGTTGTCCATCCCCTGTTTTTGCAGAAAAAGCATATCTCTTTGTCGGGAAAACTTCGGTAAATAAAACATGTGCAGGAAGGGAAACGTCTTGTTTACGTTGAAAAAATATGTAAATATGCAACCCTGTGAACAGGGCTATATCAGATACAGCAAAAGGATACGTATTGTGAATATTTTTTCTCTTCGGCATACAGGGATGCCGCTTCTGTGTTGTGCCATACTCTTTTCCGGTTGCAGCCGGCACGCTGAAAAAAAAGATGCGGTTGTGGTGGCTGTGCCTTCCGTCCCTCCTGTTATACATCTTCTTGAAATCAAAGAAAAAAAAGAGATTTCTTCGCCTGTTGTGAAAATTCCTGAAGAAAGGAAAAAAAAGAGGGTTGAACAGGTACAGATAGAGAAAAAAACTGTCGAAATTCCTGTGATTCACCGAACTGATGAGAAGGTGGTACACGAGTTTGTTCATATCGGTGAAAAACGATATCTGGTTCCAGCAGTCTGGCGGGGACATAAGATTACCGAAAAATCGCCTTTAATGAGTCAGATGCGGCAGATTCCTGTGAAGTTCACCTATGAAGGAGCCAGGATTTATGCAGAAAAAGAGGCCTGTGATGCCCTTGTTGCAATGGCTGAGCAGGCGCTTGCAGATGATATTCTTATTCAGGTCGATTCGGCGTTCAGGAGTGTCTGGGCTCAGGAAAAAATATTCATTAGATATATGGCAAAGGGACGGGGCTGGGATGATCTTGTCAGATATGTTGCACCTCCCGGATATTCAGAACATGCCCTGGGTACAGCATTTGATCTTTATCCAAGCGATTGGCGTTTTGCTGATTCTGATACGTATCTCTGGCTGCAGGAACATGCCCATGAATTTGGATTTCGAGAGACCTATCCCAAACATTCTTCTCAAGGTTTTCCGTGGGAGGCCTGGCACTGGCGGTATGTTGGCACAGCATCTGAGAGGTAAGTAATTTGCTACCCCCTGAATATGGTGTTTTCTCTGGCTGCCTCTCTTTTCACGATGTCATCTTGATTTCTCAGAATATAGATTAGTATGATGAAGAGCAGAAAATCAATAGAGGATACAAATAGATAGACGAAAAAATCGATGGCGGTAAAAAGGAAAAGATAGGACCCCTTGAGCCAGCTGAGCTGATAGTTGACAAGCAAAAGCAGAAGTTTGGAGAGCAGGCCAAGCAATAACAGGGGGGCCGAAGCAAATATATGTTTAACAAAAAACTGCACTCCATACGTAATGGATGGAATAATCTTTCCTGAAATATAGTAAGCTGGAATAACGTAAATAAAGAGCAGGCTGAAAAAAAGAATAGCCAGCAGGACATGGGCTATATTCATTGAAAAACCGGCAGCCTCTGTCGTGGCTGCAGTGCCTATGACAATCGGAACAGACATACAGAAACATACCAGCAGGTAGCCTGGGACATAGATCTTGAATATATCGACAAGTGAATTATTTTTTTCTTCTATTCTTTCATAAAAGTAGCCATAGAGTAGCGGGGTTAGGAAAATAGTCTCTATGATACCAAAGCCTGTTATAAAACCGCTGATTGCTGTTTCTGGAAACAGCGTTGCAATACTGTTTAAGAGCCCGATGCTGATCAGAAGAACCAGTACCAGCGGTGATGTCCTGAGGATGTAGAGGCCGTATATCAGGTATGTCTTGATATGCAATGACTGTTGTTCGCTCATCTGAAAAGTAGAGAAGTTTGGTTTGTCGTGGTAACGTATTACTTGTTTATTAGAAAATTCCTGGCTGCTCTGATTTTTTACCTGCTTTCCTGATAAAAAGACTTGGATTATACGAAAAACAGGTGACCATTCTTTTACTCTTGTCAACTGGATATTGCAATAATAGATGGAGGGAATGTAGCGCATCGAGAAAAAAAGATTGTATTTGTTGGGGATTTTTTTAATATTGTTTCAAGAATGGTTGTTTCCTGCATTGTTTGACTATGTTGTTTTGTGAGCATAATGCGGGATAACATTGACCAGTCAGGAAAGAACGGTAGTATTTGGGGAGTGTGTCGTATATCGTAAACCATCCGGAGGAAAAAATGAAAATGATTTGTCCCCACTGCGGAGTCAGGGGTTCTGCCGAAGATTCTCTGCGGGATATAAAGGTAAAATGCCCGAAATGTAATGGTTTATTTGTTGCAGATGTAAACAATATAGTGGCAGTGGAGCTCATGGATGGACAATTCTCTGTCGATAATTCTGATGGAATATCTGGAATAGCTGGCAATATCGGCACAGATTATATTGCAGATTCAGATGAAATTCTTGACGAAAGCGAGATAGATAAAATCCTTTCAGGGCATGTGGAGGAAGATCAAGAGATACCTGAGGATATAAACGACGTGCTGATTGCTGTCGAGGAGCCCCCTGGCGGTGAAGATAAGGCTGATGAAGTACCTGGAATAGATGTGGATGAGAGCCTGTCTGACATGGACAGCTATTTTGATGAAGATCTGCCAGGAGAAGGTACCTATGATGAGTTTTCTGTTGAAGAGCTTGATGAACTCTTGGGCGACTCTGATACATCCGGGGATGAGGACGAATTTGACTCCTTACTCGATGAAGATCCTGGCATGAGTATCGGAGATGAGGCTATCCATGATAGTACGTATGGCAGTCGGGATAGCGATGAAAGTCAGATTTCCATAGAATCTGATACCAATGATATATGGGGGACCGGTTCAGAAGTGGCTCAGAAGAAAAGTATGGCAAAAGATGCTGAAGGCCCTGTAAAATGTGCGGCATGTGGTGAGTATTTTGAGCAGAGGACGGGGTATAAACTTGGTACGACCCTCTATTGCGATAAATGTGTACCTCGAAAAAATGCATCTGGGCGGGATGAAACAGGCGAGCCGAATACCCCACCATCTGTAGACACTGGTAAGCAAAAAGGGTTTTTGAGCAGACTGTTTTCCAGGAAGAAATAATCGGAGTCCAGCGCTGGCAGATGTAGGGAGAGTTTGACATAGTTCTGACTTCCCGGGGAAATGTATGGTGTAGGATGGTGATAGAAAAGGAGGGAAAATGATTTTGACCACCGCTGGTTTGATGTGGCTGATAATGGGAGTTATCTGTTTTGTGCTGGAGATGATGCTTCCGGGGTTTGTCCTTTTCTTTTTCGGCATTGGTTCCTGGATTACTGCATTGTCCTGCTGGCTTTTCCATGTCGGTCTCAATACACAGCTCTCTATTTTTATTGTATCATCCCTTCTTACTCTTTTTTTATTACGTCGTTTCATTCAGAAGCGCTTTCGTGGAGATGAATCTATGGAGGATGAAGGGGTCAGCGTCGCAATTGGCGAAAAAGCGGTGGTGCTGGAGGATATTATTCCCCCGCAGGAGGGAAAAATCAGCTATGCCGGAACCCAGTGGCGTGCCCGCGCTGAAGAGGTTATCGAAGAGGGAAAAACTGTCTTTATTGTAGGTCAGAAAGGTGCGGTTATGGAGGTTTCCCTGTACGGGAGCTCCTTTTGATATTTTAGAGAAACACAAAATTTCAATAACTGAGAGAGGGTAACTATGGAAGGTGAAATAGTAGCATTTGCATCATTGATTATAATCATTGTTCTGGTCTTTGTTGTACTAATCAAAACAGCGGTGGTGGTGCCGCAACGCTCAGAGTATGTAGTTGAACGGCTGGGAAAATATCGAAAAACATTGAGCGCCGGTTTCCATATCCTGATACCGTTCTTTGACAAGATAGCCTATAAAAGGAGTCTGAAGGAAGAGCCCATTGATATTCCGGCCCAGACCTGTATTACCGCAGACAATGTAACCCTGGAGGTTGACGGCATACTCTATCTGCAGGTGGTTAATTCCAAAATGTCTGCTTACGGTATCGACAATTATCATTTTGCCGCAACACAGCTGGCCCAGACATCATTGCGTTCAGCCATTGGTAAAATCTCCCTGGATAATACCTTTGAGGCCCGTGAAAGTCTCAATGGACAGGTGGTGGAGGCGCTGGATCAGGCCGCTGCTAACTGGGGAATCAAGGTATTACGCTATGAGATTAAAGATATCGAACCGCCCCGGACCGTCCTTGATGCCATGGAAAAACAGA
>PDWJ01002651.1_pt1 | contig 18484 bp, 11 predicted proteins | sample 1430881 | NCBI WGS metagenome assembly PDWJ01 (sample SAMN01162460, study PRJNA174530) | Oral metagenome, whole genome shotgun sequencing project. | biome: Marine environment; feature: Marine mammal; material: Swab sample of the gingival sulcus; isolation source: swab sample of gingival sulcus...
CTGTTTCCACCATCATAGCACCAAAGTAATTTCTTTCGCGCATGATTTTTATAGCTTCATATTCCGTAAACCCTTTTCTTTTTCTTTTTTCAAAAAATAGCTGACCATATTCAACGCATTTTTCTTTCATTTCTAAAGATTTTGGGTCAACAATTTCAACCTGATCGAAATCTAAATTGTTTTCTTCAATCAAGTCTAAAATTCTTTCGCGTCTACCTAACAAAATTGGTATAGCAAAACCTTCATCAGCTGCAAGTTGAGCTGCTTTTAAAATTTTATAGTTATCGGCCTCAGCAAAAACAACACGTTTTGGATTTTTTAGCGCTTTTTCTGTAAGAACATTTAAGAGTTTATTATCTAAACCTAATCGTTTTTTTAACTCCATTTCATAAGCATCCCAATCTTCAATTGGGTTACGGGCAATACCAGATTCCATGGCTGCTTTTGCTACTGCAGGAGAAACGGCTGAAATAAGTCTAGGATCTACTGGTTTTGGGATAATAGATTCACGACCAAATGAAATATTTTTTTCGTTATAGGCCTCATTCACTTCCTCAGGAACTGATTCTTTTGCCAAGTTGGCAATGGCTTTAACCGCCGCCAATTTCATTTCTTCATTAATGCCAGTAGCTCTGACATCCATAGCGCCTCTAAAAATGTATGGGAAACCAATAACATTATTAACCTGGTTAGGATGATCTGATCGACCTGTTGCCATAATGATATCATCTCTAACAGACATGGCATCATCATAAGAAATTTCTGGCTCTGGGTTGGCTAAAGCAAAAACAATAGGATTTTTGGCCATGTTTTTCACCATTTCTTTGGATACTAAGCCGCCTTTTGAAAGGCCTAAAAAGACATCAGCCTTTTTCATAACTTCTTCTAAAGTTTGGTCTTTTTTATGCACCGCAAAAAATTGTTTATTCTCGTCAAGGTTTTCTCTGTTTTTAGAAATGAGCCCTTTACTGTCGAACATGTAAATATTAGACAATTTAGCCCCCAAAGCTAAATATAGTTTGGTACATGAAAATGCCGCGGCACCAGCACCACTCACCACAATTTTGACCTTTTCAATTTTTTTGTTGGCTAATTCTAACGCGTTAATTAAGGCTGCGCTGGAAATAATGGCGGTTCCATGTTGGTCATCATGCATTAAAGGAATATCCAATTCCTCTTTTAATCTACGCTCTATTTCGAACGCCTCAGGCGCTTTGATGTCTTCCAAGTTAATACCTCCAAAGGTAGGGGCAATTGCCTTAACTGTTTCAATAAATTTCTCTGGGTCTTTAGCATCAATTTCAATATCAAAAACATCTAAATCTGCAAAAATTTTGAATAATAATCCTTTTCCTTCCATTACTGGCTTAGAGGCTTCTGGTCCAATATCACCTAATCCTAATACGGCTGTTCCGTTTGATATTACAGCAACTAAATTTGATTTTGAAGTGTATTTGTATACATTATCTTTGTTTTTTGCAATCTCTAAACATGGCTCAGCCACACCTGGTGAATAAGCTAAGGTTAAATCTCTTTGTGTATTATATGGTTTTGTTGGGACAACCTCAATTTTACCAGGTCGACCATTTGTATGATAATCTAGAGCTTCTTGTTTTCTAATTTTTGCCATTAATCTTTTTAAAATTGATTAAGCGAACAAAGATAAAAACTTTATGTAAATACCCATATTAGTTAAAGATTTACTTTAAAATTACAATTGGAAAATCTTGACCAAAACTGTAGGAGGTAGGATATTGTTCTGATCCGTGATACTGGTTAGAGAGTTCTGGCACCCGTTCATCAACATAAGATTTTATTTCGTTGATGGTTATTTTACCATCATTTGAGGCATTTTGATCTTTTCCAGATAAAACTTCCAAAAGGGCGTAAGTAAAAAGACCATGTTTTAGATCTCCCGATTCATTGGCGTATTGAACGTCTTGAGAAGCGGTTAAAAAAAATGTTCCTGTATTTCTGGCCAGTTGGGCTATTGTTTTTTCTCTATTGGCACCTCTTGACGTGATGGTGTTGATGGCGCCTCCAGAATGACAAGCATCTAAAATAAAAAGTTGTTTTTGGGCTTTAATTTGGGTTGAAAACTGCATCAGTTCAGTAGCAGAAACACCTTCTTTTTCTAGTTCTGCTTTAGTTCCATAAAGATTGGTCAAAGCGTGAGCGACTAAATAGAAGTCGGGATTTTGACTCTGATCCATAGTACCATGTCCAGCGAAATAAAACACCAACACATCTTCCGTTTGAATTTGACCTAGTAAGGTTTTAAATTGATTGGAAATACCTTGTTTGGTTGCTTTATCATTATATAGCTCGGTAACAAAAACGTTGTCAAACAAGTTTAGTGCACTTTTGTTAATTGATTTTGTAAAGTCTTTAGCATCATTTACCGCATAATTTAATTGGTAATTTTTGTTTTTATAGTCATTTATTCCTACCGAAAAAATGTATAAATCTGTGTTTGATGACTTGTCATTGTATTTTACGCGAATACTAACTGGGTCAGATTCAATATTTTCAGCATTCACTGCCACGGCTGTTATATGATTGATACCCGAAATTAATTCAACTTCAAAAGGCTTTATATTTTTGCCTCCCCTGAATTCTATTTCGGTTTTATAACTTTCGTTATCTAATTATTTACCGTTGTTATATATTTTAATTTGGTCTATGTTTTTGGTGTTTTCCACCAGGACAACATTTAGATTAAACTTTTTTAATTTGCTGTTGTATATACTATCTTGATTAACAAAATTTCCGGATTTAGATTGGGGTAAACTCAACGCTAATTTTGGTTTGTTTTTTATCATTTCTTTGAAATTTGCCCCAGTGTCTTCCAATTTTTCTCCATTCATAACACGTTGAATTAAATTGGGGGTGTAATATTTTTTAAACAAAGAATTGATAGATATGACTTCATTTCCAGTAACATAGTTTACCCACTTAATGCCTTTTGGAGAGCCGTCAAAATAACCTTTTGGCGTTGTGGCTAGCCAATCTTGATTGTTAATTTGAATGTAGGTATATATTGGTTTTTGGGTGATATTATTCCATACAATGACTTCACCATTGCTGGCTCTTGAAATCATATAGTTTTGATTGGTTGTAAATTGAATACTTGTGACACTTGCGGTATGTCCGTCCAGTTTTTTAATCAGTTGACCATCTTCATCATATACTAATATTTCTTTACTCGCTCCTCCCGTAAATATTTTTCCATTATGCCATTTAACAGCATAAATCGGATTATTTTTAAAAGAAACTTTTGCGGTTAGCATGCCAGTTAATACATCCCATATTTTCAAGTTGCCATCCCAACTAGCGGACACCATTTTTTTACCATCTTCAGAAAAGTCAATATCAGATATGGTTTGTGTATGCCCGACCAATGTTCTAAATTTTTCTCTAGAATCGACCTCCCAAAAAGTGATTTCATCAAAAACGTTTCCGGTAACAAAATACAAATCCTTTGGTGAAAATCTAACGACAAATGGCGACACACCACCCATGTCGATTCTTTTAACTATGGTTTCATTTTTAAAATCCCAAACCAATAAGTTTGCATCCCACCCACCAGAAATTAAAGTTTCACTGTCATCACTAAATCGGAGATCAAAAACCACGGCGCCATGTCCTTTTAATTGATAAGCAAGTGTATTGTTTTCAGTGTTGTACACTCGAATAATGCCATCACCTCCAGCAATAGCTAACCAATTGCCATTTTTACTATAAGTGTGGGCAATACTTGTTTTAGGGTTGACAAATCTTTTTTTAATTCTCCCAGTGAAAAAATCGACCAAAATTGCGGATGAATCTACTTTTCCAATAATAAATGATTGGTCGTTGGGAGAGATGGATAAATTACTTTTTTTGGCCATATAGTTTAAGATTCCTTGGTCGTAATAATTCAGGTAACTATAATTTAATCCGTCTCCTCTAGTTTGATTTTGGTAGCCATTAAAAGAGGCTACTTTTTTTCTTTTTTCAATATCCCAAATAATGGCTGTGTTGTTAATTTCAGGTAGGATGATTTGGGCTGAAACCGGATTAAATTTTAATTGGTAATAGTCTAGCCAATCGTTTTTAATATCAATAATTTTTTGTTTTGATTTTAAATTAAAGGCCTGCAGTTCTTTGCCAAAGTTTAGGACCAAATATTTCTCATCACTTGAAAAAATGATGTTGTTAGGCCTTTTTTTAATATTACTTAGGTTAGCTATTTTTTTACCGGTAGATAACCCCCATAAAATACCATCAGATTTTGAAGACATGGTAAATACAAATTTGCCTTGAGGACTAATGCTTAAATTGGTGTTGCAACCATCACATCCATTGGGATTATTTCCAGACAACGTAAACAGCTCCTCTCCCGTTTGGGCATTATAAACTTTACTAAATAATTTGGCTGATCCAATCACAATATATTTGTCGTCATGACTAAAATGCATGGTGTATGCTTTGTCAAACGGCATGGTAAAAAGGGTGTCTTTTGTCTTTAAATCAAGGCAGCTCACTGATTTGTAATTATCTTTAGATAACACTTTTGTACCATTTGAGTTAATTAGGTTGGGCTCATAATAGGCACCAAAATCTTTTTTAAATTCGCCCAACAATTTTTGAGTTTTGACGTCAAAAACAAAATAATTATCTCTGGTGGTTATGGCTACAATTTTTGAATCATCTTGACTAAAGTAAGCGTTTGAAAATACTTGGTTATTTAAACTAATATCCAACAATAATTTTCCGGTTAGCACTTCAACTATTTTGATAGTATTATCTTTAGAAGTGGACAGAAGGAGATTGTTTTGGTGATTAAAGCATACGGATTTAACAGCTTTGGTATGATGCGTATAATTTCTAATTTGTTTGCCTGATTTGACCTCCCATAAAATTATGGTATTATCGCCGCTTCCTGTTATAATATAACGACCATCAGTGCTAAAATCAGCGCATCTGATGTATTGGCTGTGCCCATTTTGAACTATAGGTGTAATATTATCTTCTGATTGTCCCCAAGAAAAGACCACTAAAAAAAGAAATAAAAAAGAAAGGAAGTATTTCATAGTCTATTTTTTTCAAATATACGATTTTATCTAATTGAAACAATTTCAAGGGTTAAAGTAACCAATATCACGCATTATAGTGATAAAAAAAACTAAATTTGCACCAAACTAAAATTAATGTTAGATTCAACTAAAGGCCTAAAGATTTATAGCGTTGCCAATAAGAAATGTCCCGTTTGTCAAGAGGGAGAATATTTTCTTACGCACAACCCGTACAATTTGAAAAAGTTTGATAAAAACCATGAGTTTTGTGACCAATGTGGTCATAAGTTTGAAATTGAAAATGGATTTTATTATGGGGCTATGTATGTAAGTTATGGCCTATCTGTGGCAATTGGAGTGTCTATTTTTATGGCCGAGTATGTGCTTTTTGGATCGTTGCCATTATGGGTTTACATTGTTTCTATCATTATTGGAATTGTTTTGTTTATGCCGATTTCGTTTCGCACCAGTCGTTTGATTTGGATGAATATGTTTTCGGGTTATGGTAAAAAAGAAATATTTAACAAATGAGTAAGTTCGGAGATTTAGTAAATAGTAAAAAACTTGTTTTGGTTGACTTTCACGCCGAGTGGTGTGGGCCTTGTAAGATGCTAAGTCCGATTGTGGCGAGAGTTGCCAAGCAGGTTGGAGATGACGTTAGGGTGGTAAAGATTGATGTAGACAAAAATCAATCGATTGCGGCTACTTTAGGTATTAGAGGCGTTCCCACTTTAGTTTTATATAAAGATGGAGATTTGGCTTGGCGTCAGTCTGGTGTGTTGCAAGAAAGAGATTTATTAATGGTGATTAACCAATATAAATAACTTTAACCTTGTTATCGTTTTGTTTTAGATTTAATCTGTACTTTTAGGGATTCAATCTCTAATTTATGGGTAGGCAAACGGAAATAATAAAAACGATTTCTTTAAGACGATTAACTAATTTTTTGTTGTTAAAGAGTTCTTTTTTTATTTCAAGAATTGTAAAAAAACCAATTCATTGGGGTACACCAATCGCCATTTCTATTGAACCCACTACTGCCTGTAATTTAAAATGTCCGGAGTGTCCAAGTGGATTAAGGCAGTTTACCCGGCCAACTGGAAATTTAAAACCAGACGTCAATCAGAAAATATTAGATGAGTTAGGGCGAAATTTGCAGTACATTAATTATTACTTCCAGGGAGAACCTTTTATAAACCCACGTTTTTTAGATTTTGTTAAGGCGGCCAGAGCCAAAAATATATATGTCATTACCTCAACAAACGCACATTTTATAGATTCTGAAACAGCCCAAAAAGTCGTTAAATCTGGATTAAGTGAACTTATTATTTCAATTGATGGCACAACCCAGGAGACTTATGAAAATTATAGAATAGAAGGTAAATTAGCTAAAGTCTTGGAAGGGGTAGAACAAATTGTTCAAACCAAAAAACAATTGAATTCAACTCAGCCTATTGTAAGCTTACAGTTTTTGGTGACGCGTCAAAACGAACATCAAATTCCTGAAATTCAAAAAATGAAAACCGACTTAGGAGCTGACAATCTTTACTTAAAAACGGTTCAGGTATACGACTATGAAAACGGTAACAGTTTATTGCCAACTAACGAGAAATATTCGCGGTATAAAAAAGATAAGTTTGGAAAGTATAGGTTAAAAAATAAAATGTCGAACCACTGTTGGCGAATGTGGAGTACATGTGTGTTTACTTGGGACGGTAGATTAGTGCCATGTTGTTTTGACAAAGATGCCCAACACCAAATGGGTGAGTTAAACAAACAACAATTTAAAACCATTTGGAAATCGGATATTTATGCAGATTTCAGGCAGAAAATTTTAAAAGATCGAGCCTCCATTGACATTTGTAGCAATTGCTCTGAAGGGTCAAAAATTTGGATTTAATCTAGTTTTAACACGGCCATAAATGCAGCTTGTGGCACTTCTACTTTACCAATTTGACGCATTTTCTTCTTCCCTTTTTTCTGTTTTTCAAGTAATTTACGTTTACGAGAAATATCCCCACCATAACATTTGGCAGTAACATCTTTTCTTAAAGCTTTAATGGTCTCTCTGGCGACAATTTTGGCGCCAATTGCTGCCTGCACTGGAATTTCAAATTGTTGCCGTGGGATTAATTCTTTTAACTTTACACAGATTTTTTTACCTAAAGTATGGGCATTACTTCTGTGTACTAAAGCAGATAATGCATCTACTTGTTCTGAATTAAGTAAAATATCTAATTTAATTAAATCAGATTTTTTATACCCAATTGGGAAGTAATCAAAAGACGCATAACCTCTTGAAACCGATTTTAATTTATCATAGAAATCAAAAACAACCTCACCAAGTGGCATTTCAAAAGTGATTTCCACACGAGTTGGTGTCAAGTAAACTTGATTTTTTAACTCCCCCCTTTTTTCAATACAAAGGTTCATAATTGCACCCACATAATCAGACTTTGTAATAATTTGAGCCTTAATGTAAGGTTCCTCTACGTAATCTAATTTTGATGGATCAGGCAATTCAGAAGGGTTATTTACAATTACTAGCTTTTGATCTTTTTTGTAAAATGCTTTGTAAGACACGTTAGGCACTGTGGTAATAACGGTCATGTTAAACTCACGTTCTAACCTTTCTTGAATAATTTCCATGTGGAGCATTCCTAGGAAACCACATCTAAATCCAAAACCAAGGGCAGCAGAAGATTCTGGTTCGAAACTTAAAGAGGCATCATTCAATTGTAATTTTTCCATTGATGCCCTTAACTCTTCATATTCATCCGTGTCCACAGGATAGATCCCAGCAAATACCATTGGTTTTACATCTTCAAATCCTTGAATAGCGGCTTTTGAAGGATTGGCTACAGAAGTAAGGGTGTCCCCAACTTTAACTTCATTCGCCTTTTTAATTCCTGAAATAATATACCCAACATCACCTGTGTTTACAGCGTTTCTTGGTTCCATATCCATTCTTAAGATACCAATTTCGTCTGCATCATATTCTTTACCAGTATTGATAAATTTTACCCGTTCACCTTTTTTAATCGAACCATTAAACACTCTAAAATAAGCGATAATTCCTCTAAATGAATTAAAAACAGAATCGAAAATCATGGCTTGCAATGGGGCGCTTGTATCTCCCTCTGGTGCAGGAATTCTATTAACAATCGCCTCTAAAATTTTATCCACCCCTAAACCAGTTTTCCCTGATGCTGGAATAACATCTTCTGGCTCGCATCCAATCAAATCAACAATTTCGTCTGTTACCTCTTCTGGCATGGCACCCGGTAAATCCATCTTATTTAAGATTGGAATAATTTCTAAATCATTTTCGAGTGCTAAGTATAAATTTGAAATCGTTTGGGCCTCTATGCCTTGTGCCGCATCAACAATTAACAAAGCGCCTTCACAAGCCGCAATAGAACGAGACACTTCATAAGAAAAATCGACATGGCCAGGAGTGTCAATTAAATTCAACACAAATTTTTCGCCATTATGAATATAATCCATTTGAACGGCGTGCGATTTAATTGTAATCCCCCTTTCCCTTTCGATATCCATATCATCTAATGCCTGATCTTGCATATCTCTATCTGCGATAGTATTGGTCGTTTGCAACAATCTATCTGCCAAGGTCGATTTTCCGTGATCAATGTGGGCAATGATACAAAAGTTTCTTATGTTCTTCATAATCGCAAAAATAAGTTAATTTTCTTTGATAAAAACAAACTTTTTAATTTTTGATTGAATTTGGCATGATTCTTACAATACTGTAACTGAATTAGACTAAAAAATAATTCGTTCATGGATTTTGGGTTTAGACCATCTGCAGTATTTGTAGGTGGTCTTTTTTTGCAGAAATAATTAAGATATGACAAACAATTGTTACCTTTGGCTTTATGAGCAAAAAGATATTGGTTACCGGTGGTGCGGGTTACATTGGTTCTCACACAGTTGTGGAACTGGTTAATGCGGGTTATGACCCTATTATTGTTGATGATTTTAGAAATTCAAAGCCGTTTATTTTGGATCGACTGAAAACAATTACAGGTTGCGCCCTACCTTTTTTTCAAGTTGATTGCAATGACTTTAATGCCATGGAGTCGGTCTTTAAAGCGCATTCAGATTTGTATGGTGTCATTCATTTTGCAGCAGATAAAGCGGTAAACGAATCGGTACAAAATCCCCTAAAATATTATAAAAATAATGTTGGGTCTTTGGTGGTTTTGTTGGAATTGATGGAAAAGTACAACGTTAAAAACTTGGTTTTTTCATCCTCATGTACCGTGTATGGTGATCCTGATACGGTTGAGGTAAGCGAGAGTTCGCCAATAAAACAAGCGGCTTCACCGTATGGAGATTCAAAAATTACGTGCGAGAAAATTGTGAATTATACCGTTGAGGCTTCTGAACAACTGAAATCTGTTTTACTAAGATATTTCAATCCAATCGGTGCACACCCATCTGCTCTTATTGGTGAATTACCTCAGGGTGTTCCTAATAATTTATTACCTTATTTAACACAAACGGTTAATGGGGTTAGAGAGGTTTTAACGGTATTTGGAGATGATTACAACACCAAAGATGGTACGTGCATTAGAGATTATATTCATGTCGTAGATTTGGCAAAAGCACATGTTAAGGCTTTGGCGTGGTTGGAGCAAGCAAATAAACCGGTTGTTGAGGTATTTAACTTGGGTACAGGTCAAGGAAATACTATTTTAGATGTGATTCATACTTTTGAAAAAGTGAACGGAAAAAAAGTGAATTATAAAATTGGCGATAGAAGAGATGGGGATGTAGAACAAATTTATGCCAATGCTGAAAAGGCAGAAAAGATTTTAGGGTGGACTTGTCAATATAATTTAGCAGATGCATTGGAGCACCAATGGAAATGGGAAATAAATTCAACAAAGTCATGAAATATTTTGTTTTAGGTTGGTTTATATTTTCGGTTACTTTTTTTGGTCTATGCCAAGAAGAAAGTTATAAGAAACCTTTTAATATTAAAAGGAAGCCTGGGATTATGAGGTTTTATACCTTATATGCACCAACCGAAACTTCAGCCGAAAAATTTGACCGGCTAAACACAGATTTTTATTATAATTCGTGGTTAGGGGATATCAACGGCGTTCAAACACAATTTTATTCACTTGGTCACAACATTAACGCCATGTGGGATGTGCCATTTTCAAAAAAATCGAGATTTGGAATTGGTTTTGGATTTGGATATTCTCATTTTAGCGTTCGTCACAAAGGGATATTTAATTTTTATTCAAACCCATTACCTGATCAATCCCCTTATACAGTATTAAGCCCAGATACTGTGTCAAACAAATGGGTAAACCGAACGGTATTTAACTTTGTTGAAGCGCCATTTGAAATTAGAATTAGATCGAGAAAAGAACGTCCAAAATTTAAATTTTATCCAGGATTTAAGGTTGGATATATGGTGGGTGCGTACCATAAATGGAGAGTAGGAACACCATTAAAAGATTTGAAATATAAAGAATTTAATTTTCCTGATTTACAAAAACTACATTACGGTCCAACACTTAGATTAGGAATTAGCAATGTTATGCTATATGCCTATTATGATTTAACAACCTTATTTACCAGCGAAAACAGTAGTCAATTGCAACTGTTTTCTGCCGGAATAAGTATTGGTTGGTTTTAATTATTTAATGACCAGCTTGTTTACGGTCGTACTTTCACTGTAAATTCTAATTAAATAAGTACCTTTTGGTAGTTCATGTAAATGATTCACCATTAATTGTTTTTGTCCTTTTGTTTGACCAGAATAAATCAATTTTCCACTGATAACTCTTAACTCAATTGTTGAAACTTCATTTTCATTTAGTCCTTCAATAATAATTTGATTGCTAAAAGGGTTTGGATAAATGTAAATTTGGTTTAGTGTTTCGTCAGACAACCCAACATCCGAAATCACTTCAATCGTTTGGGTCATAATACTATCCGGGCAATTTCCACTTGATGCGGTCAAACTTACGGTATAAGTTCCCATACCTGGATACGTGTACCAAGGGTTGATATCATTTGAGGTGTTACCTGCATCTCCAAAATCCCAAGTATAAGTAGAGGCGTTTAACGAATTATTTGTAAAATATACAGTGGTATTTGGTAAAATTGCCGGTGATGTTGTGGTGAAATTCGCAACTGGTTTTGCGGATACACTTACCGTTACCGATTCAGAATACACATCACTATTACCAAGTCCATCAATGGCGGTTAGAATAACCGTATACGTTCCTGACTGCGTATAGAAAGCTTCAGGATTTACATCAGTACTAGATGTTCCGTTTCCAAAATTCCAGCTGTATGAGGTTGCATTTGATGAGGTATTGGTAAAAATCAATCCGTCTCCTTCACAGATATTTAAATTAGAAGGCGGATTAAAACTTGCGGTTGGGGGTAAAGTTCCACTTTGAAGCGTTTGGCCATCAGAAGAAACAACGGTAGATTCAAGTCCGGCCCCGTTAATTGCTTTAAAAGACACGTAATAGGTCGTCCCAACAGTTAAACTTAAACCTGAAGCTGTAAAGGACTGCGCAGTTCCATTATTCGTCCAGTTTACAATGTCTGTTCCGCCTGGGGTTGTGCCAACGGCATACCAATAAGCACCTATGTTAGAGTTGGTGTCAATAAATGCGGTGCAATTTCCAGATATTTCTGTTGCAGTATTAAACGTATTGATGTCGGCTCCAATACCATCTTTAACCGTTCCATTAGTTTCTGGAATAGTCCAATCGATATTTTGAAAAGCATGGTCTAAAGTTGAAAAATTATTGGCTTCATCTACGACAATGCTGTAAAAACTTGCCGCAGGAGTATTTGGATTTTGGTTTTGGTACCTGATTAAATCATTGGTATTTGAAACCGTAATTAATTCAGAATTACCTCTGGATTGATAAACTTTAAAATCGTCATATACACCAATACAATTTCCTGTTCGTAATGACAAATGATTGCCTGAAGTTAATGGAGAGCTATCGGTCCATTCTGAGACTAACACGTCATCTAAATACGCTTTTATGGTACCGGTTGTTGGGTTGAACCAGATTTTAAAATCGTAGGTAACATTTGGGTCGACTGTTACCACATCATCCGTTTCAATAGTAATTGAGTTGCCCACCGATTTATAGATTTGACATTTGTCTTGGTCCACACGCCAATAGACCATGTAAGAATCACCCCTTTGCGTTTGCGTGGCATCACTGCACCAAAAATGAATTCCAGCTCGGCGATTTGTTCCTGCACCATTGATTTGACCTTTCCAATGATAGAGATAACTATTTGAGTTGTTTTGAGTTAAATCTGAATAAATATTGGTATTTGATTCAGCTTCATCTGATTGGTACATTTGCTGTCCAACAATTTGCCAGTTTCCTATAACGGTGTTCCAGTTGGGCTGCATCACATCAAAACTATCTAAGAAAAAACCGCTATTATAATTTGCTAACCAATTTGAGCCGTCAAAGTCACTAACCAAATGGAATGATTCTGCCAGTTGGTTATCGTCAGAATCGGTATAACTCGCATTAAAATCTTGGGTTTCCCATGTATTGCTTAAGTTAATGGCCGTGGTTGGGGGCGTATAATCTTGAATACAACTATAAGTCGCATTAAAGCCAGGTGCAACAGTTGCACCGTCAGATTTGAACCTAAAAGTGATAGCGCCTGTGGACGTGGTAAAACTACCAGGTGAATTTGTTCCTGTGTATGCTCCAATTAAGGTTGCTCCGGTGGTTTGGCCATCATAAATCCATAAGGTGTCAAAATTAGCCTCTACATCAAACATAGAAAAATTGACATTAATAGCCGTAGCGCCTGGAGGTGCAATGGTCCAAGTGTAATCTTCATTGTTATAGTAATCTTTGGTAGGTCCACCAAAATCGTGGATAATCCCCGAGCAAGAGTCGGCCTTGCAATCGGTTAAAAAATCATTAATTGCCCACCAAAAATCATCATAACCGTCATCATAACCTAAAGCCCAAATTCCTATCCCAGCGATACCTGTATTGTTGACATGTTGAAGTCTTTTCCTAAAGGCATCTTCTTGCGCAATAAAACATTGCTCCCATACACCGCCTGACTGAAATACATATATATCTGTATAACTGTCATTGTCAAATTGATGATTAGCCACTGAATAGTTTCCGGAACTATTATTCATAACTTGGCTATATGTTTTAGCTACACCAGATGCGGTTGCTGATCCGGGAACATTACTGTTTGTGGTTTCCCATTGATATCCGTAATATGGCAAGCCTAATACTAGTCTGTCTTTTGGACAACCATCTTTAATATAGTTGGTAATGGTTTTGGATAGGGTATAATTGTATGACGACCCGAAATGGTAAAGTGGATCACATGGTCCGGTGCTACTACTACCTTGATAATAATAAGCGTACCCCATAATTACAAAATAATCTACCGCAGGAATCATCACTGAGAAATCGAATACATTATTCCAGTCCACTGCGTAAAGAACAGAACTAACTTCAGACCCAGGAATGGCGGCATGCATTTGATTCGATAAATCGACCATAAAGTTTGCAAAATTTGCTGTTTGAGCAGATGGTAACCCTTCAAAATCTATATTTACCCCGTGCGCACCTCTTGATTGAACCAGATTAATAAGGTTAGTTATAAGCGTTTGTTTGGCAGTGGCGTTTGTTAAAAACGTGGTTAAGTTTGTTGATCCAAATAAAGACACACACAATGTTACCTTGGTGTTACCACTTGCTAAAGCTGCATCAACAGCCGCAGAAGTCGACCAACCATGGGTGTCTAGTGCGTTTCCATTATTGGGATTAACTTCATACGAAAAGAATGAAAAATGACTTAATAAATCCCATTCATAGTTTAAATAATCTGAACCGGCCCAATAGGGGTGCCAACCATAAACCATCTTATTCAGGCTGCAACCATTATACTTTTGCTGTTGAAAAGTGCTTGGATCAAAAGGTTGGTTATGTTCATAATAATTGGCATTTGCATGACCTAATGCATTATGCGATTCCAACTCAGATTGGTGAATGGATTGAAAATTTTGTGCAAGACTTATGGTTCCCCAAAAGGCAACAAAAACGGATAATAGGATTTTCATTTTTTACTTGTTTGAACAAACAAATATATTGATTTTCACCAATTTGATGGAAAGTTACTTCAACAAAATCTTAGCCTTAAACCTAAAAAGATTAACAAAAGACCAATTTAAAACGGTTTAAGGTTTAGTCTTCTAATTCAATTAAGACTTGATTTTTTTCAACAGATTGTTGGTTATCTACCAAAACAGATTTGATGATACAATCTCCTTCAGCTTTTAGGACATTTTCCATTTTCATGGCTTCTAAAATTAAAATGGCATCTCCTTTTTTAACTTCATCACCAACGTTAACAATGACATCTAAAACTTTTCCTGGCATAGGTGCTTTTACATCTGTATTTACTGCTTCAAAAGTTCTTTTAATTCCCATTTTATCGAGCACAAGATCAAGTTCACTTTTAAAAACCAGGTTATGTGTGGTATGATTGTGTCTAATTTTTAAAGCTTTGGTGTCAAAATTTACGTCCAGAATTTCAATTACTTCAGCGTTAATTTTAAAAATTGTATCGGTAATTTTTTCAATATTATTTTTAACAGTATTGGCTAATAAATCGGTTAAAATGATATGCTTTTCCATTGCTTTAATAATTTTCGTTAAAGAACTTAAGGTAATCCTCTAAATTTTTATTTTTTAAAAGTAATAAATAATTTGATTGGCTGATAACAAAGTTGTCAAATTCTGTGGCTGTATTATTTAGTTTTTCTTTTGCTGGGGTTGACACAAAAGCTTTGTAATAGTTGTAAGCTTTGTCTTTGTTTTGAAAAGGTGTTACAACCAAAGTTTGGTTTTGTTGGTCCAGGATACTGTTTTGTAATTTAAGGTTACTACTTCTAAAAAAGGTTTGATTAAAATTTGTGATCTTAATTTTGGTTTGATTAATGTTACCGCTTTCTTCTGGAAAGATTAAAACAAAATAGTGTTTTTCTTGGTCGTTAACCGTGAAAGCTTCTCCTGAGGTGTTTTGATCCGGATTTGTGATTTGTTCTCCAGCGGCTAATTTATCAAGGTACATTTTTGCCAACTGTCCTTCTTCAGATTGAGGTGATTTTTCGTATAATTCTTCTAACGTTTTAACAATGGTTTCAGTTGTGCCAAAGTTGGCTTTACTTAAGGCGTAAGCTTTGAGCAAATAATATTTATTGATGTATTGGTTGTTAGGGTCTTTCACAATTACTTGAGTGGCTTCACTAATAACGTCCATGTACATTTTTCGGTTATATTTACGTAGCGTATTTTCATACGCGATTAAATCCTTTTTACTTTCTTCTTCTTTCTTTTTTAAATAATCAGGGTCTTTAACTAAGTTGGCAATGTCTGAATTCGGGTAATTTTCTAATATTTTATTTTTATACTCATTTACTTTTGCTTGATTTCCTTTCTTTTTAAAAATCAAATACAGCTGGTAAGTAGACGGTAAAACTTTTGGGTGTTCTACATTTCTATCTAATACTTGTTGGAAATATGCTGCTGCTTCATTTTCCTCATTAAGCTGCTCTTTATAAATAATACCAAGGTTATAAAGAGCATCAACAATTAAATTGGTTGAAGAATCAATGGCTTGCGGTGTTAAGGGTAGATTTTTTCTCAAATCATCAACAGTTAATCCTTCTTCTTCTTTATTGGTTGCGGTGTCAATTTCAATGCCTTCTTCAGTAAAAGATTCTTTATTTGATCTTCTCCAATCATCTTCCAGTACCCTTTGGCCCCATAAAGCTCTAAACTCATTAAACCCACGTCCCTTTGCTTTTTGGTTGTAAAAATACCATTTTGACCCCGACCCAGAATTAGAGATTGTATTGTTCAGTCTTTCTTGTTGGGCGAGTAATCTTGCTTCCTCTTCTCGTTTTCTTCTTGCTTCCTCTTCCTTAATATCTTTAACTGTTTTTTTCAAGAATTTTTCTCGATCCTTTTCAGGCATTAATGCGATTTTTTGAAGACTATCTTGCACAATTACCGTTTCATAATTAACAACTAAGTCGGCTAACCCATCTGCTTTATTTTTTAATTTTTTATAACCTTCAAAATCTTTTGGTAAAACATTGACACAAGAATCATAATATTTTTGAGCAGGGATATAATCTTTTTCGTTGAAATGAATATCCGCCAATCTCAAATAACTAATTCCTTTTTGTCGGTCGTTATTAATAGAATAAAAAACAGAGTTACTGTAATTAGTTTTAGCTTCATCCACTTTTCCTTCTTTAAAGTCCAACTCTGCCAACACATAGTAAATTTGATCTTTATATTCTTCATTTTTTGGATCCTTTATCATTTTGTTAAGGTCCTTTCTAAGGTCAAGTGTAGAGCCTTGAGCCGATAAGGCTTTATTTATCTTTGCATAAAACCGCATTTCGTAAGGTGCATTTGATTTTGCAACTTTATTAAAATGATAAGCAGCTTGGTTACCATCTCCAGATTTCTGATAGACCTGCGCCAAAATAAATTGATAACGGGCTTTTTCTTTTTTATTTTTAGCTAACGCAATGGCATTTTCAAGATGAGGTATTGCTTTTTGGTATTCTTTTGTATCAATATAGTATTGCGCAAATGTTTTTTCGTACTCTAGCTTTAATTTTCGGGTATATTTGGCTGGTTCATTTTTTTTGTTTTTACGTTTTTCTTTTCGTAATCTTTTTCGTTTACGCCTACTGTATTTCTTTTTGGACTCATCTTTCTTGAAATAATCCATAAGAGATTTTTCGCTTTCCTCTGCCTTCTCTTTTTCTTTGGTTGCTTTATCTAATTCAATTTTGGCTTTAGAAAATTTGCCTTGAGCCATGTATGATTTTGCCAACCAAAGCCGGGCTAAATAAATACCATCTTCACCTTTATAAAATTTGATGATGTATTTAAATTTCTCAATAGCCTCATCATATTCACCTTTTAAAAAATGCGCTTTTCCAATTACGAACCAGTTATTGTCTATCCATTTTCCATATTCTTCCTCCTTGTTTTTAACCACATTAGGATTAGGCATAGCGTGTTTATAGATTACTTTTGAGCAACGGTCAATAGCGTCTTCCATTGGAACTGAGAAACCGACCGACTGTTCTTTTGAAGGAAAGGCGTCTAAGGGTAAAATATTGGTGTAATCTTCTTTTGATTTTTCTCTAAAGGACAAAAGGGTTTGATCAATTATTTCGTTGGCATTAAAGTAACCATTGTACTTGGCATTCATGTTATGAAAACCTCTGTTTATCCAAGCATCTTTTTCGGTAGAGCAGGATTGAATAAACACAAAAATCAGTGTTAAAAAGGTAAAAATACCAAGATGCCTTAATTTTATTTTTTGGTTAGGTCGATTCATTTATGCTCTGCTAAACGCGTAATGGACAAAAATATTTCATTTTTAATTAATATCCTTGCTTTTTGGGACATAATTTTAAATCCATAGGGGTTCAAATAAAAACACCCCAATAAAAATTGAGGTGTTTTTTAAAATTATTATATAAGAAAAATTAGTCTACTTCTTCAAAATCTACATCTTCCGCCTCTGCGTTTTCAGTATTTTCTTCAGTTGTTGTTTCTTGACCTTGTTCAGCACCTTGAGCGTGCATTTCAGCTCCGGCAGCTTGGAAGGCAGCGTTTAACTTTTCAGTTGCAGCATCAATATTGGCCATATCTTTGGCTTCATGCGCTTTTTTCAATTCCGCTAATGCATCTTCAACAGCTTGTTTTTTATCTGCAGAAACTTTGTCGCCATTATCTTTCATTTGTTTTTCAACTTGGAAAATTAAAGCGTCAGCAGCATTTAACTTGTCTATTTCTTCTTTTTTCTTTTTGTCGGCTTCAGCATTCGCTTCTGCTTCTGCCTTCATTCTTGCAATTTCTTCTTCAGATAATCCAGATGAAGATTCAATTTTTATTGATTGTTCTTTACCTGTAGCTTTATCTTTAGCTGAAATATGCATAATTCCGTTAGCATCAATATCAAAAGTTACTTCAATTTGAGGTACACCTCTTGGTGCTGGTGGAATATCTGACAACTGGAATCTTCCTAATGATTTGTTATCGTTTGCTAATGGTCTTTCTCCTTGTAAAACATGAATGTCTACTGCTGGTTGATTATCTGCAGCTGTTGAAAAAACCTCAGATTTTTTAGTTGGAATTGTGGTGTTAGCTTCAATTAATTTAGTCATAACACCACCCATTGTTTCGATACCAAGAGATAAAGGCGTTACATCTAAAAGCAATACATCTTTTACTTCACCAGTTAAAACTCCACCTTGAATTGCAGCTCCAATAGCTACTACTTCATCTGGGTTTACACCTTTTGATGGATCTTTACCAAAGAAACTT
>PDWJ01002653.1_pt1 | contig 18469 bp, 13 predicted proteins | sample 1430881 | NCBI WGS metagenome assembly PDWJ01 (sample SAMN01162460, study PRJNA174530) | Oral metagenome, whole genome shotgun sequencing project. | biome: Marine environment; feature: Marine mammal; material: Swab sample of the gingival sulcus; isolation source: swab sample of gingival sulcus...
CTGACAGCGATAATTCTGAAAGTGATAATTCTGAAAGCGATAATTCTGAAAGCGACACCCCTCAAATCACCACGTCTCAGCCCGCAGGACAAGCCAATACCATTCAGTGCGATGGTTCTGCGGTCTGCATAGAAAGCAAAACGGGGTTGCCTTTGCAAGTGCTACCGCGGGCGTTCTCTAACATCTACAAAGACCAATCGGCCGAAAAAAGCAATATTTTACGCGCTAACGTCACGGCCTTTAAGCCATTGTACGTGTTTGCTCGCGATGGCGTTGACTTATCCGACCCCGCCAACCCCAAAGGTTGGTATCAAGTGGGCGAAAATGACCAAGCCGCCAAAGGCTGGATGCGCGCCCAAGATGTCATGGAATGGAAACAAGCACTGGTTGTTGCCTACACCCACCCCGGCGAAGAGGGCGAAGGGCGCAAAAACGTCATCATGTTTAAAGATATGGCCAGCATTGAACAGCTAATGGACAACGATGATATGGAAGCCGCCGCCGAGGAAATCTATCAACAATTAGAAGCCAACACCCCGCCTGCCAGCGTGATTAGTGTCGAACCCAAACGCTACGTCAGCATTGATGACCAGTTGTATTTCCTACCCATTATTGACTGGAAAGAGGAAGAAATTGATGGCGAGACGCTACACCTGCTCAAAATTGCCGCCGCCGTTCCCAATGCTAGGGGCAGTGACACCCTAGACAATGAAGACTACGTGGAAAATGCCAAGGCAGGCCGTCAAGACGCTGAGGGCGCCAACTTAGAAGAAATGAAGTTGGACATTGTCTTTGTCATTGATACCTCGCGCAGTATGCAGCCCTACATTGACGCCACACGCAACATGGTTAATGACATTGCCTCTGGCCTCAGTGATCAAGGCAATATCAAGTTTGGCGTAGTCGCTTTCCGCGACGATACCCAAGCCACCAAGCGGCTAGAGTACGTGGCTAAAAACTTCACGCCCGATTTGGTGGATGCCAAGACACTGGTCGATTTGCTCAGCACTGAGGTCAAAGCCACCCGCGTCGGCAGCCAAGACTATGCCGAAGAAGTGTTTGCCGGCATCAAAGTGGCAGAAAATTCCAATTGGCGAGACAATACTACCAAATTTATCGTCTTGATTGGCGATGCCAGCTCGCACACCTTGGGGCACAAGAAAAACACGTCGAATCAAGACGAAAAAAGCTTGCTAACCGAATTGCAGCAAAACAAAGTTCACGTGCTATCGGTGCATATTGAAAACCCCAAAGGCAAAAAAGACTACCCCGTTGCCAAGCAGCAATTTGCTACGCTGGCGACCATTGCGGGTAGCGATGACGAGCACGCTTTGTTCTCTGTCAAGGCAGAAGACCAGTCTTCTTTCGATGACTTTGCTAAAAATATTGTCGCTCAGCTAACGGAAAAATACGCTATCCGCGAGCAACAAGACCAAACCACCACGCTGGATAAACAAGCTCAAGACAGCGAACAAGACAAGCGTCTGGCACAAGACCGCGAAGTGGTCGATAAAGTCTGGGAATCGGCGCTGATTGAATACATCGGTCAAGCCGCTAAACCGCCCAAAGATATTACCGCTTGGGTGTCTGACAGAGATTTGACCAATATCGTCGATCAATCGTTGGAAGTGCGGGTCATGATTACGCGCGAGCAGTTGAGCAACTTGCGGACTGCCTTGGACAGATTGTTGCAGGCCATGCACCAGCAATCGGCCTCGCAAGGTCAGTTCTTCGACGCCTTGCAAAGCCTGTCGGGGCAGACATTGAAGCGCCCAGAGGATTTGGGCAATGCCACACAGCTAGCGGAAACGGGTTTGTTGCCGGCCTTTGTCAACAGCTTGCCGTATAAGAGCGACGTGCTGTCTTTGACGCTAGAGCAATTTGCCAGCATGACTAGCGAACAGCGACAAGAGTTAGAGCACCAATTGAACTCTAAATTGACGCAGTACACGGAAATCAACGAAAGCGATAACTGGCAAGCCTTGAATAAGGACGATAGCACCAGCACCGCGGTGTATTTATTGCCGATTAGCCTGTTGCCGTAACTCCCAACTTGCAAAGTAACCTATCTTCGTTAGGCTTGCTTGCCAGCATCCCTTACCTAGTCACTAGGTAAGGGATGCTCACTGGCCTTGATAGCTTGTTTTTCGGAGTGGGTATCATTGATTTAAGAAAAGCTAACCATGTTTAAAAATCCTTACTTTTTTGCTTTTTGTCAGCGCCGCCCACTGACCGCGCTAGCTTGCGCCGCGGGCGTGCTGGCAACATCAGTGGGGGCGCAAACGCCTCAGGTAACTGCGCTATCTAAAGATGTGGTTGCCGATGTAGTCACCACAGATAGTGCCGCCACCACCGACAGTAGCGTCGCTGATGCGGCAAATGGCGCGGTAGCGGCAAGTTTTGTCTGTCAAGAGCAGGGGAAAGTGTGTACCCAGTCCGATACTCACTTGCCCGCGCAAGTGTTGCCGCGGGCCTTTAGTCAGCTATACCGCGCACCGCAGCGGACTGAGGACAACCTACTGCCCCAAGCCATACCCGCCTTTGTGCCGCTGTATGTGTTTAATCAACAAGCCTCGCCGCAAAGCGATAGCGCCGCGGTTAGTTGGTATCAAGTGGGACAGAACTTGCAAACGCCGCTGGGCTGGCTGTCGGCGAAAGACGCTATCCCGTGGAAGCAGGCGCTGGTGGTTTCCTACACGCATCCCGGTGACGAAAGTGAAGGTCGTAACCCTTTGCTGATGTTTAAGAGCGTTCAGGCTTTGGAAGCAGTGCTGGATTCAGAACAGGTGGAAGAGGATGCCGAAAAAATTTACTTGCAAATTGAAGACGGTCAAACGCCGCCCGCGGTCGTCAGCATAGAGCCGAAACAGTTTATTGATATTCGCGATAAGCTGTACTTTCTTCCCATTACGGCCTGGAAAGCCACTGAGGTGGACGGCGAAGACATCAAATTGTTAAAAATTGTCGCCGCCGTGCCCAATGCCCGCGGGGCAACGACATTGGATAACAAAGCCTTTATGCAAGCCGCCAAGCAGTCCAGAACCTATACAAAGCGTTGGGGTCAGGCGGGTTGTGATGATGCTAGCGATACTGCCAATGGCTGTGTTAATGACGGTCAACCCTCCGTCGATATTGTTTTTGTCGTCGATACCACGTTAAGCATGCAACCCTATATCAATCGCACCCGCGATTTGATTCGCCGCGTTGCCAATAAAATAGAGGACAGCTTGCCTGAAGTGGTGAAATTTTCCGTGGTGGGTTACCGCGATTCTACCGCTTATATGCCTAAAATAGGCTATACGGCTAAACCGTTTAGCGAGCACTTTATCAATGCTGCGGCCTTGGCCAATCAGCTCAATGGCGTTAAGGCCACTAAGGTCAACAGTGATGACGAGGCAGAAGAGGTGTTTGCGGGTATTGAAGCCGCCGTTAACGCGCCGTGGCGCAGTCAGGATTTTCGCTTTATTGTGTTGATTGGCGATGCCAGCGGCCACGACCGCGACCACCCTTACAATACCACGGGTAGCAATCACGAGGATGTCAAACAGCTATTGGAGCAAGAAAAAATCCACTTAATTGCCATTCACTTGCAGTCGAAGCGCAAGGCCGCGCTAAAAGACCGCCCCATCGCCACCCTGCAATACGAATACTTGTCTAACGAAACGGCGATGCGCCACTCGGCTTTTATTCCCGTCAATACCCACAAACCTCAGGACTTTGATGCTGCGGTGGACACCATCGTCAGCGTGTTTACTGGGCGTTACGCGCAATTGAACCAGCAGTCAACGCCTGACACTATCGGCGATGCGGCCGGCGACAGCGTCTATGACGACAGCGGTGCCGATCCAAGCAGTCCTAATCTAGCGCCAGACGTAGCAGTGCCTGCCGTCGATACTGCTACAGCTATTGATAGCGTGGCTGCCGATAATAACATTGATAATGGCGCCGATGACGGCGGGGATACTATGGCCGATGCTGTTACCTCACTCAGCAGTGGCAACAGTCTGGATGGCAATTCCGGCAATGCCGTGCAAGACGCGGCCTTTACAGCCGCCAGCAAAGTGTTTCAAGCTGCCCTGATTGAATACATCGGTCAAGCCGCCACGCCGCCCAACGATATTGCCGCTTGGGTGGCCGACCGCGATTTGGTCGATTTGGGCTTTAAATCGCTTAACGTCCATATTTTGTTGACAAAAAATCAACTCAGCACCTTGGAGCAGTCGCTTAAACGCGTCTTGCAGGCGGTCAAGACGGCCGATGCCTCGCAAGCCGACTTCTTCACTTCGCTACAGCAAATCGCGGGGCAAACCGTCAATAATCCCGCGCAAATTGCTGCGGCAAACACCTTGGCTGAGACGGGCTTGTTGCCGACCTTTATCCAGCGATTGCCCTATAAAAGCCAAGTGCTGTCGTTGACGGATGAGATGTTTGCCAGCATGACTTCGTCACAGCGTCAAGCCTTGGAAAGCGAAATTAAGGCGAGAATCAGACAGTACCGCGACATTATCGCCACGCCTGATTTGTGGAAGCACACCAACCCCGACGACCCCGACAGCGTTGCCGTCTATCCCTTGCCTTTGAGTTTGCTCCCTTAAAACTGGAAATACACCATGAATACCACACAGACCGCGCAATCCGACTGGCAACCGCCTTCACAGCAATCCGCGCAATCTTTTGAGCGACCCGATGGGCAGTCCTTGGCGTCGTTGCCGCTTTCTGTTGACGACGAAACTCAGCCGTTGTTGTGCATGCAACAGGTGAGCAAAACGCTGGCCAAGTCAGGCAGTAGCTTTCAGCTATTCATTCCTGAGTTGTCGGTCAGGGCGGGGGAATTTGTGGCCATCGTTGGCGAAAGCGGTTGTGGTAAAAGCACCCTGTTGGACTTGCTGGCCTTAATTTCTTCTCCGACCGAAGCGCTGGCCTATCATTGCTATTTTTCCGCCCAGCAGCAATTTGATATTGCCGAGTTGTGGCGGCAAGGTGCCGATACGACTTTGGCGGGCATTCGCCAACAGTATTTGGGCTATATTTTGCAAACGGGCGGCTTGTTACCGTATTTGTCGGTGAGAAAGAATCTGGCTTTACCCATCAAAATTAAAAGCGCCGACACCCGCGCAAGCGATATCGTCGATATGGCGGAAAGAATGGGGGTTGCCAAGTGTTTATCCAGACGGCCTAATGCCCTGTCGGGCGGCCAGCGCCAGCGGGTGGCCATTTTACGGGCGTTGATGCATCAGCCGCAATTGGTGTTGGCCGACGAACCCACTGCCGCAGTAGATAGTCAAAGAGCCGTGGCCATTGTCGAAGACTTTCACTTGTTGGCCAGAGAAAAGCAGATGGCGATTTTAATGGTAACCCACGATGTCGAGTTAGTGCGCCATCTCGCCGATAAAATATATAGTTTTCAGCTCGAAGACTTAGGTGAACAAAATAGCCGCTCTACACTGTATCAATTGATGAAAACTAGATGAGAAGCCGATGAAACCTTATCCAGCCAAAACCGTTCTTAAACGCCGCAGTCAAATCGTCAATGTCTTTAGCTTGGCGCAGGCACATTTGCGCCACGAGTGGGTACTGACGTTTTGTTTGGTCGCCGCGCTGGCGGCAGTGGTCGCCCCCTTGCTGATTTTAATGGGCTTAAAGCACGGCGTGGTGTCAACTTTGCGCAGTCGTTTAATCGAAGACCCCGCCTTTAGAGAAATCCGCCCCGCCATCACCCGCGAATACAGCGAACAGTGGTTGGCGCGTTACCGCCAAGATAGCCGCATACAGTTTCTCGTACCCAGTATTTTGCCCGCTTCGTCGATTATTTACGTGGTTCCCAAAGGCAAGGGCAACAATAAGCACCAGCGAAAACTGCTAGATTTAAACCCCACCATGGCGGGGGACAGTTTATTGCTGGAAAACCATAGCCCCATTCCCAAAGAGGGCGAATGCGTGCTCACGCACAGCGCCGCAGCGCAGTTAAATGTGAGCGTGGGCGACAGCATTGTGGCGCAAGTCACCCGCAGTCTGCGCGGCAAAGCGCAGGTGGAAAAAGCGCCGCTGCGCGTGGTCGGGGTGCTACCCGCCAGAGCCAACAGCGTCAGCGCGGTGTACACCACGCTGGCTTTTGTCGAGGATGTTGAAGCCTACAAAGAAGGCCGGCATGTCGCCCGCCGGCAGTGGCAAGGGCAAATGCCCTATCCGCACCTGAGTTTTGACAGTGCCTTTGTCATAGTGCCCAAGGCGCTGAACCAGCTATCCGCCAACAGTTTAGTGATTAATACGGGCTTTCATCACGTCGATTCCTTTGAACCTCAGGCCTTTTTTCAACTGAGCGGCCTGCGCGTTCCCGCAGGATGGACGATTTATCAATTGCGCCTCGCTTCCGGCAAAGTAACGCTGTCGAGCATCGAAGCCGTCAAGCGCAAATTGCGCGGCAAACAGGCGGTGGTGATTCCCTATGCTCACGATATTGTCTTGCAGCAAGGCACACAGCGCTACGGCGTTTTTGGCCTGTCGTTGCGGGCGCGGCTCAGTGAAAAGCTAGGCTGGCCAACGCTGGCGTGGGGGCGCTTAAATCGAAAACAACTACAGATGGCGCGCATTTTGCAGATAGTCCTCCCCAAAGGCAGTGCGGGCAACACCGATAATACAGATAACACGGGCACAGGCAATTCAAATGCTACGGCAACGGGCGCAGCCAGCAGTGCGGAGACGCCAATAACGCGCTCCTTTAATTTATTAAATACGCCATTGACGGGCTTGCCACTCAAGGTGGCGGCTGGCGACGGCAATGTGGCGCTGATTCCCACGGAACTGCTGGGCATGCTCAACACCGCTAAGACGCGGCGGGTGGCGTACGACAAAACCTCAGCGGCACTGGTGATGAAAAAGTCGGGTTACCGCGGCTTTAGAGCCTATAGCCGTAGCATTGACGATGTTCCCAGCTTAGTGCGCGATTTCCGTCAGCAAGACAACCTAGAGGTCATCGCTAGAGTCGGAGAAATAGAGCGCATACAAACCCTAGACAAAGGCTTGACCAAGTTGTTTTGGCTGATTGCCGTATTGGGCGTGGTTGGCGCCGGCGCGGTGCTTATCGCCAGCTTGTACGCGGCGGTGGAGCGCGAGCGAAAAAACCTCGGCATTTTGCGCTTGTTGGGCATGGCGCGGCTCGATGTGTTTTGGTTCCCCGTTTTCCAAGGATTGATTATCGCCGTTATCAGTATGCTGTTGTCAACGCTGGGCTATGCCGCGCTGTCAACGGTGATTAACCAGCGTTTTGGCGATGACCTACTGGGCGACGAAGCTATTTGCCAACTGCCTGCCGACTATTTTGTTATCGCGCTGGGGGCAATGGTGGCACTGTCGGTCATCAGTTCTTTTTTGGCTGCTTTGAAAGCCACTCACATCGAAACTGCGGAGGCCATTCGTGAAGAGTAAAATTTTGAAAAATAACACCTTGAAGGATGAAGCTATTTCTCAATTTCTGTCAAAGTATATGCTACCTGCAGCAAGTCACTCGCAGGCGGTGACATTGACTTTATCGCTTGCCTTGTCGTTTGCTTTGCCCCTCTACGCGCAGGCAGCCGAGAAAAGCTTGTACAACCCTAAACCCTTGCCCGACGATTTGGTATTGCCTATGCCCAACGGCGCGGAAATGGTGTTTAGACCCGTGCTCGTCCCTGGGGCGAACTTTTGGGGAGACAATCAGCGCATTGTCGAGCTGGGCGTGGATTCGAACAATCTGTTTTCCGCCAAGCAAAAAAGCTTGATTAATGGCTCTTTCCCTAGCAAAGATGGCAACAATTGGCTGATTTGGATAGCTAAATACGAATTGACGCAAGGACAATATGCCGCAGTAATGGGCAACGCGGCGCTGGAGAAAAACAGTGGCTATCAGCGCCAAGAAAAAAATGCCAGCAAAAAGTACAGCGCACTCAAAGGGCGCAGTCTAAAAAGCGCAAAGACTAAGCCGCTGGCGTGGGTAACTTATGCCGCCGTCAACGAATTTATCCAAACCTATAACGCTTGGCTGTTTGATGTCAACCACCCTGAGCGCTTAAAAAATCTGCCCAAAATTGACAATGTTCCTGGCTTTATCCGCTTGCCAACCGAAGAGGAGTGGGAGTTCTCGGCCCGCGGTGGCGCCAAAGCCGTGTTTGACGGCAAATTTGTGCAAGAGTTTCCTTTCCCTGAGCAGAAGTTAAGACGTTACGCTTTTGTTGGCGAGAAAAAGATTAAGGGCATTAAAAACAAAAAGCTCGCTAACCCCTTGGGCATTCACGGCCTGTACGGCAATGTCCAAGAGATGGTCGCCGGCATTTTTCGCCCCGAGATGACACAGGGTAAACCCGGTGGGATTATTATCCGCGGCGGGGCTTATGATGCCAATGTGGTGACGGCCAATCCCGCCCTGCGGCGAGAAATGGACTTATACCGCTGGGACAGTGATAAACATATCATGCTGGAGGCCAGCAACTACAAAGTCGGGGCGCGTTTGGCCATTGGTTCCAATGTCATACCGCACAAAAATTACGGCGCTCGTTTAAAGAAAGACCTCAGTGCTTATCTGGCCAGTGTGAAACAAAAAACGCCGGTGGGGCAGCGCAACCAAAACTTGGCAGGACAGGCGACGGCACAATTGGCCGATATTGACGAGGTGTTGCGACAAATTGTCGCGCGTCACCCCGATGTCGCCAAATATACTAACGACATTCAGCAACGCATTAACGGTGCCACCGAAAATCTGGATCAAGCCCAGTACAAGGCCGCGCGGAGTTTGGTGCAAGATGCTACGCGCAATGGCGTTAACTTGCTGGAGTTGTTAAAAAAGCGGGCGCAAATTAACAAGTTTATAGCAATTAGCCAAGAGGGATTAACGGCAGCGCTAAGAGACGAAGCAGAATCTGGCCTAAGCCCCGCGGAATCGGGATCGGCGAAAAACCGTGCCAATATTAAGGCATTTAATGTCAACCTCGCAGAAAATAAAAAAGCAACGGCTTCGCAACTGCGCGGCTACTTGGAAAAAATTTCCGAGGTGAGCAAAGGCTATCAAAGTAAATACCAAAATGCCGCTATTGTGCAAATGGAAAATAAGGACTTGTCAGTGTTAGAATCGCATGCGCTACAGCTGGTTAAGCAACATATTTTATATTACAATGAAAAACAAAAGATTTCCAAAGAGGCTTGCTGGGGTGAGTTTCAGCAAGCTTACGCTAACTATGCGCAGAAACATCTGCGAGGAGAAATGCAATGAAAACTCATAGAAACCATCTGATGTTAGCTGCTGCCATCACGCTATCCTTAAGTGGTTGTGCGATGACGGATGGGGCACGTACCAAACTAGAAGGCACGGGTCTAGGTGCCGTAGCAGGTGGCGCACTAGGCTATCTGATTGGTGGCCGCGATGGTGCCGCCGTGGGTGCGATATTGGGCGGTGGTGTCGGTTATGTGGTCGGCAATAATGTCGCTCAGCGCAAGCAGCAATACGCCAGTTTAGAAGACGGCTTAGATGGCGAAATAGCCTATTACAGCGAACTCAATCGCAGTGTTGCTAGCACCAATCAGCAAATTTCACAAGAGATTGCCCAACTGGATAAACAAACTCGTCGATTGCGCCAGCAATATCGCAGTGGCACAATCAACAAAAAACAAATGCTCTCTCAAAAAGCTGCTATTCACAAACAGCTACAGAAAAATAAAAAATATGTGGCTGACTTAAGCGAGAAATATCGTCAAGACCGCAGCTACCTCAACAACGAGTTGAGCCAAAGCGGTGACAGCGCCAAAATTGCCAAATTGAAAAAACAGCATCAGCGTTTCAAAAAACAGCTGGATAAAGCGGTTCGCAATCAAAAACAATACGCAAAAATGGAACAACGGATGTCAGTGTGATGAAAAAGTTACTTTCTTTATTGCTAGTCGTCAACCTTGTGGCGTGTGTCAGCAATGACCCGCGTCAGGGTGGCTTTTTTGGTGGCGTTGCCGGGCTGAATAACGGCAATTACGACAAGCGTGTTGCCGAAAGACAGCAAACGCTAGCCAACGTGCAGTCTATGCATCAGTCTTTGCAAACCGACAATGCGCGTTTGCAACAGCAGCGCAATGTCAAGTTGAGCGAATTGCGACGCGCCAAGCGCCAGCTGGCCAGTCTTAACAAAGATATGCGTCAGCTTAAAAACCGCATTGCCTCGTTGCGCAGAAGCAAGAAAATCAGTGCCCAACAGGCACGGAAAATGCAGCGCGACTTAGCGAATAGACAACGTGCCGCGGCGCGCCAACAAAGCCAGCTAGCGAATGCTAAGCGCACGGGAGACGCCCAAGCTTTGGCGAAAGCCCAAGCAAAAATCAGGGCGTTAAAACGTCAACAAGATGAGGCCATGCGCCAAGCGTTGATTATGACGCAATAACCTTGTCGCTTTTACACCTATGCCCTTAGGGCATAGGTGTTTTGACAATTGCATTCAACCGATAAAAAAACATCCAATAAAGAACATCATGAAACCTCACGCTAATCCTTGGGGAAACTGGCGGGCGTTGCCGCGGCGCTGGCTGGTCGTTAGTAGCTTGTGGCTGATGCCGCTACTGTCCTTTGCTGAGGAACGCCTCGCTCCCGCCGATGAAATTCGCAACATACTGGAAAATCAATCGCTATATATTAAGCCGCCTTATCCCGACAACTGGAATAATTGGGGCATTAGTCAAATAAAGGCGCATTTACAAGCGGTGGACAAGTGGGCTTCGCTGGGTATGCCGCCAGCTAAAAACGTCAATATGGTGGGGATTGGTGCCGATTTGTACCAGCAAGCCGGCAATTACTGGTTGTTACCCTACGAAGATGGCGCCTTAAACTACGCAGGTATTGATGATAGGGTGCAGTTGTTGCGCGTTGACAATCAAGATATTCAAGGTATGAAGCTCAAACAAGTCGCCGCTTTGCTCAAAAAGCCGCTAGGGCAAACGCTTCGCCTAGGCATTTGCCCTGTCAATCAATTTTGTGACACACCGCAGGACATTGTCGTCAGCCCACAACCCTACCGCTTTACGCCTGTGCAAGTGAAGCAGCTAGGACAGCACCACGTGATTAATTTGCTCACCTTTACCGCGCAAACCCCCAAACGTTTGCGCCAGTTGTTGTCGACAAAGAAGCCGCCGAAAAATCACAGTGAACCACAACTTGACCCCATGCGGCAACCCGTGATTATCGACTTACGCGACAATTGGGGCGGCGATTTAATGGCCACCATTGAAACCTTGGGGATATTTTTACTGCCTGAGGATGAAATCGTCAGTTTTAAGGATAAGCACCAGCAAATTATGCCGTTTTACGCCTCCGATGACGACAAAATTGCCCGCCGCTATCCATTGTTGCTCTTAGTCAGCCAGCGCACCGCCAGTGCGGGAGAGATTTTTGCTGGCGTTTTAGCCTACTACGGCGTAGCCATTATTATCGGCGAAGAGACTTTTGGCAAATGTGTGTCGCAAACTCAAGCGCGACTACGCAATGGACAGTTATTGTATTTCACCAATGTCGAAGTGTTATTGCCCGAAAAACAGCGCTGTCACGACATCGGCATCCGCCCACAAAGGGTTTTAGACCATCACCAAATCTATGATCAACCCTTGTTGAGCGAAATATTAACGGTTTTTATTGCGCGCGAAAAAACACCTCCTTAACGCTAGAATCGCTGTGAGGTCAATAGAGATAACGAATACTTCGAGCGAAGTTTGACAAAGAGATTTTACTTTTGGGGTTTGCTATAAGCAACTGACAACATGCCTAATTGGCACAATACAGCGCCCCCAATACCGCGGGACAACGCGCACCTGTGACCGCGCGGGCGTCTATGGCTTGACGGTGTAAGGTCGCACGTCCTAACAGGGCAAAACCCAGTGCTTCAACGTGCTGCGCGTCTATGCCTAAACGCTCGCTAGTCGTGACTTTCAGGTGAGGTAAGCGCGCGGCAATATCCTCAACTAACAGCGTATTTTTCGCACCGCCACCCACAATAATTAACGAGCGTGCGCGGCTGGGTACGCTGTCGGCAATCGCCGTTGCCGTCAGCGCCACAAGAGTGCGCATCACATCCGCGGGACGCTCATCACCGCGCAAGTGCGCGTCCAGCCAAGCGCGGTGGAAATAGTCGCGCCCTGTGCTTTTGGGCGGGCTGCGGTGAAAATACGCATCTTGTAGACAACGCGCTAACACCGTTGGCAGTACCTCACCTTGGCGCGCCCAGTCACCATTGGCATCGTAAGCTTTGCCGCGGTATTGCTGCACCCATTCATCCAATAAACAATTCCCTGGCCCGCAGTCAAATCCGCGGGTATCGTCCTCGGTCAATAAACTGATATTGCTGATGCCACCGATGTTCACCACGGCAAACGGCAAAGCTTGCGCGGCAAATAAACCGCGGTGAAACAGTGGCGCCAGCGGTGCGCCCTGCCCGCCGCAAGCAATGTCTTTACTGCGAAAATCACATACCACGGTCTGCCCCGTCAACTGACTCAGTAACGCCCCATTTAAGAGTTGCAACGTATAAGGTGTCTCAGCCATCGGCAAGTGGCGAATGGTTTGTCCGTGGCTGGCAATGGCGTCAATGTCCGCGGGCGACAATGCCGTTTTCGCCATCAGAGCGCGGTAGGCCTCAGCATAGCAAACCGTGAGTTGCTGCTCGGCAACTTTGGCAGTGTGCAGTTCATTGTCCAGGCGATTGGGAAAGTTGAGGTCATACAACGTCTTCTTTAAGTCCGCGGGTAAAGAGGTTTCGGCATGGGCAAGCACCGTCCATTGGTCAGCTACTTCATCATGGGCAGCGAGCACGGCATCTACAGCGTCCAAACTGGTGCCGCTCATCATGCCGATAAAGTAACGTATTGGGTTTGCGTGGCGCATTGTGCTGTCAGTCGTCGTCATCGAGACCTAGCGTGCCATGCGCCGCAGTTGAGGCAGGAATTTATAGGCATCCCTTTTTGCCGTTTGTAGGGTTTTGCTTTGTCTACGGTTAGCGACGCGAGGGCTAGCGCCACCGCTTCTGGGCAAACGCACCGTTAGCGGATTGCGTGCCCGCCCGTTGACCAACACCTCGTAGTGTAAATGTGCGCCTGTAGAAACGCCCGTATTGCCGACACGAGCGACAATTTGGCGCTTGTGCACGCGCCGTCCGCGGCGGGCGCTGGGCATAATGCGCGACAAGTGCGCGTACTTGGTTTTGTAGCCGTTGCCGTGGTCAATAATCAGCGTAATGCCATAGCCGCGTTGCCGTCCAGAAAACACCACCACACCCGCTGCGGGCGCCCAAATGGGGGTGCCGTGGGCGGCTTTAAAGTCTGTACCGCGATGCGGGCGAACGCGCCCAGTAATGGGATGACGACGATAGGGGTTAAATCCTGAAGAAATGCGCGAAAAGTTTAACGGATAGCGCAAAAATCCTCCACCACTACCGCGACGCTGACTGCGTTTGCTCGCCAACCGCACTTTACCGCTACTATCTGCCCACAGCCATTTACCTTGGTATTTGGTTAGCACATATTCGGAAGCACGGCCACCGCGGGTTACGCGTACAGCGCGCAAATACTTACTGCGTCCGCGCTTTTCAAACAAGACGTTAAAATAGCGCGTTGACTTAGCGCGCTTGCTGACAGGCAGAGCATTAATGAGGCGCTTTTGTGCGCTGGATAAGGAAAAGGCTCGCAAGGCCGATGACAGCGACTGCCCCCTTTTCTGTGGAATGCGCAAAACGCGGTAGCGACCGCTGTCAATAACGTGGCCGCGGCGCTGCGTTTTTTTGCGAGTTTTAGCGACTGCAGTCGAGGGTTGAGGATTGAGACGATAGAGATTGGCATGCTTAAAGCGCTTTTCAGCCAAGGCGCGCAGATCGGCATCGACCACCTTAACATTTTTTAGTCGGTATTGGTCGCGGTGTTTACTCACCACATAGCTGACGTAATTACTGCCGCGGGTAATGCGTAGACCGCGCAACAGTTTATATTTTTTATTGCCCGCAAAATACACCGTCAACTGGCGCGGTGACAGTGCCGAGCGCATAAAATCCCCCGTGTTAATAATTTGCTGCTGGGTGGCGCTGAGCTTGACGGGCGCTAGAGCATTTTCCAAAGTCTGCTTTTTATTTTGTGTCACCTGCAGAGCAAACAGCGCTTCATTGGCTTTGAGCAGGTCGGTATTTTGGGGTTGCTCAGGTTTAGTCACGACTTTGGGTTCAGTTGCGCTGGGTTGCGCGGCAGATGCGCGGGTTTTACTAGTCGTCGTGTCACCCGCCGTGTCGTTAGGCGTATCTTCCACAAAAACAGCATCGACAATAATGGGGGCAACGGTCAGACCATCACCAAAGTCGTTGTCTGGTTGCTGTGCCGCGGTGACCTCATCGCCAGTGTCATTACTTATGTCATTGCCTGTATCACTGCTGGTGTCATCATTTATTTCGCCATCCACATCGACCTGTGTACTTTTGGCATCACGGCCGCTCTGTGACAGCGCTTGTTGCTCCATTAATAAGGCCTCGGGAGGAATAACAACGGCATCGGCGTCTTCTTTGTCGTCAATGGTGGAGCTGGGGTCTACGTCTGTGGTGGAAAGGTTGTCGACATTCGCCAACTCATCGTTAAAGACAATCTCGGCATTGGCGGCCGCGGCGTTGCGAATGAAACTGTCGGGAATTTGGCTAGCTTGGCTGACAAAATGCTGGTCTCCCGCTTCTTCGACCAACACAAAGTTGGCCATGCGGTTTTCATAGGTCATTTTGACTTCTTTAACCGTGCGTTGTTCGCCGTTGATTTGGAAAATAACGCGAAAATCGCGGTCGACTTCGTCGGTTCGGTAGATGGGGAGTTCGTTGAGTATAGCGATATTGGCGGCGCTCACGCCCGCTTCTTTGAGCGCGCTTTCTAGGTCTTCGTCCTTTTCTTGTGTGATTAATTGGTATTCATATATAATGGGCGCTTTTACCGCGCTGTCGACAGTTGTCTTTTCGGCGGTGAACGGCAAGACGATAGCCGCCACTAATAACGGTATTAGGACGAGCTTCTTTCTATTAATTTGCATCAGATGAGTTGAGAACATTATGACGACTAATGATACCCTAAAAATCCTTAAACGTGGAGCAGAAGATTTCCTTCCTGAACCAGAATTCATTAAAAAGCTAGAAAGCCAGCGCCCCTTGCGTATCAAGTTGGGCATGGATCCCACCGCGCCCGACTTGCACTTGGGGCACACGGTGGTGATTAACAAGCTACGCCAATTTCAAGAATTGGGGCATCACGTGATGTTTTTAATTGGCGATTTTACCGCCATGATTGGCGACCCCACGGGCAAAAGCGAAACCCGCCCCGCCTTAACCAAAGAAGCCATCGAAGAAAACGCGGAGACCTACAAAGCGCAAATTTTTAAAATTCTCGATGCCGAGAAAACCGAGGTTTGCTATAACTCGACATGGATGAGTCAACTCAGTTCCACTGACATGATTAAGCTGGCCGCGCAGTACAACGTAGCGCGCATGTTGGAGCGCGACGATTTCAACAAGCGCTACAAGGCAGGACAGTCCATTGCCGTACACGAGTTTCTCTATCCCTTGGTGCAGGGCTACGACTCTGTGGACATGAAAGCCGATGTCGAGCTGGGTGGCACCGACCAAAAATTCAATCTGCTGGTCGGCCGCGAACTGCAAAAAGCCTACGGACAGGAACAACAATGTATTCTCACCATGCCGATTCTAGAGGGGTTAGATGGCGTGCAAAAAATGTCCAAATCGCTGGGCAACTACATTGGCATTTTTGATGCCCCTGACGAGATGTTCGGCAAGCTCATGTCGATTTCTGATGACTTGATGTGGCGTTACTTTGAGTTGTTGTCGTTCCGCAGTCTCGAAGACATTGCCGAGCTGAAAACGCAAGCGGAACAAGGGCGCAACCCGCGGGACATTAAATTTGAGCTGGACGAAGAAATCATTACGCGCTTCCATGACAAAAAAGCCGCGCAACAGGCACAAGCTGCTTTTATCGCCCGCTTTCAAAAAGGCAAATTGCCCGACGATATTCCCGAAAAAGCCCTGAGCGTTGACGCACCCCTAGCCATTGCCAACGTCATGAAATCCGCGGGGTTGGTAACGTCCACTTCCGATGGCATGCGTATGATTAAGCAGGGCGCGGTAAAAATCGATGGCGAAAAAATTCACAGCAAAGACCTGAAACTAGAAAAAGGTTTTAGTGGCATTATCCAAGTCGGCAAACGTCGCATTGCCAAGGTCACGCTGTCGTGAGCGCGCTCATGAACGCTGCTGTGAACGCTGCCGAGGGGGGCATCACAACGTGGAAAGCCGCCCTACACGACATTAAACAAAGCGAGGCGTTTCAGGGCGCTGTCGCTTTTGCCCAAGCTGAGCGCAACAGTGGAAAAGTCATCTATCCACCCGCGGAACAAGTGTTTAACGCCTTTAAGCAAACCGAATTTGCCGAAGTCAAAGTGGTAATTTTGGGACAAGACCCTTATCACGGCGCGGGACAGGCCAACGGTTTGGCGTTTTCGGTGAACCAAGGGGTGAAAATTCCACCATCGCTGGTCAATATTTACAAAGAAATTGCCAGCGATATTGGCGCAGTGCCACCCAAACACGGCGACTTGACGCACTGGGCACAACAAGGTGTGCTGTTGCTCAACACCGTGCTGACCGTTGAAGCCAGCCGCGCCAATTCACACCGTCAACACGGCTGGGAAGTGTTTACCGATGCGGTGATTAGCTCACTCAATCAGGCTGAACAGCATATCGTCTTTTTGTTGTGGGGTGCGCCCGCGCAGAAAAAAGCCGCGCTCATTGATGCGCAAAAGCATACGATTTTAACAGCGCCGCATCCCTCACCGTTGTCCGCTTACCGCGGCTTTTTTGGCTGTAAGCATTTTAGCCGCGCTAACGAGGCGCTGATTGCCCACGGACAAAAACCCATTATTTGGGTTTGATGTGGATACATCAAATCAATAAAACATGGATTCAACAGTTCAATGAATAATTTACACAATGACTTATTTTTACGCGCCCTCTTGCGCCAACCCACCGAGCGCACGCCACTGTGGATGATGCGCCAAGCAGGACGCTACCTCCCCGAATACCGTGCTACCCGCCAACGCGCGGGCGGTTTTATGGATTTGTGCCGCAACGCGGATTTGGCCTGTGAAGTAACCCTACAACCGCTGGCGCGTTACGACTTTGATGCCGCCATTTTATTTTCTGACATTCTCACCATTCCCGATGCTATGGGATTAGGGCTGTATTTTACCGCGGGCGAAGGGCCGATGTTCGAGCGCCGCATTCAAGGCCAAGCCGATATCGACCAACTGCCAACACTTGACCCCAACCGTGAGCTGCAATACGTGATGAATGCGGTTAGCACCATTCGCCGCGCACTGGACGGGCGCGTGCCGCTGATTGGCTTTGCGGGTTCGCCATGGACTTTGGCCACTTATATGATAGAAGGCGGCGCAGGCAGTAAAAAGGGTTTTCCGCTGGCGCAAAAAATGCTCTACAGCCGTCCTGATTTATTGCAAGCGCTGTTGGATAAGCTAATTCAAGCGGTGACGGATTACCTCAATGCCCAAATTGCCGCGGGCGCACAGGCGCTGATGCTCTTTGATACTTGGGGAGGATTGCTCACACCAGAGGCTTATGTGACCTTCTCGCAAAACCCCATGGCCAAAGTGGTGGCGGGACTGAAACGCCAACACAACGGCGAAGCCATCCCCGTGGTGCTATTCAGCAAAGGCGGTGCACGGCAACTAGATGGCTTTGTGCAGTCGGGTGCTGACGGCATTGGCGTGGATTGGACGGTGGATTTGCACAGCGTCAAGGCACAGGTAGGCAATCAATTGGCCTTGCAAGGCAACCTTAACCCACATATTTTGTTATCTACGCCCGAAGTCATTGAACGCGAAGTACAAAAAGTGCTGACCAGCTACGGACGCGTTACCGCGGGACAAGGACACGTGTTTAATTTAGGCCACGGTATCACCCCCGATGTTCCACCTGAGAATGTAACGGCGTTGGTTGAGGCCGTGCGCACGCACAGTCCGCAGTATCACGCTTAGCGCTGCGGGAAAGGCTCGCAATGCTTTATTTGCATGAGTTTTTTGAAACATTAACACTTTTACATATTATCTTCATCTGATATGATATACAATATCAAAGACAGACTTTATCCTGCCTGATAAGGCGCAACCATTTGTCGGCGATATTTACATATTTTTTGGAGAAAAAACCATGTTTAAGAAAAATGTAGGACTGATTGACCGCGCTATCCGTATCGTACTCGGACTCGTTTTAATTGCCCTAACCCTCATGGGCAGTATTGGTGCTTGGGGTTGGATTGGCATAGTGCCATTGGCAACTGGGCTGATAAGCAATTGCTTGCTATACAGTCTATTAGGTATCAATACGCTAGGTAAGAAAAACGATTAGCGTGCGGAGGTAAAAACTGATGA
>PDWJ01002654.1_pt1 | contig 18468 bp, 14 predicted proteins | sample 1430881 | NCBI WGS metagenome assembly PDWJ01 (sample SAMN01162460, study PRJNA174530) | Oral metagenome, whole genome shotgun sequencing project. | biome: Marine environment; feature: Marine mammal; material: Swab sample of the gingival sulcus; isolation source: swab sample of gingival sulcus...
CGACGTCAAAAAGCGCCAACTTAGCCGTTCACATCAATTTGACACGGTTTTTCAACCGATTTTTTAATGTTCAATGCTTTGAGTTATAGCTCAAAGCTTCTTGTCAATTCCGACTTAGCGGAAAGTAAAGCTTTATACGTTTTATACAAAAGATGGAGTGTTAATTGGCGTGCGTAATATGCGCTTTAATGATGCGGCTTATCTCGTAGATATTTTTGAGAACATGAGTTCAGATAGCCGTTATCAACGGTTTCACCAATCCACCGATCATTTGCATCCAGGGCGTATCTGGCGTGAGGCTGAAAATATTGCCCATATGGATCATAAGAAGCAGGATGGGTTAATTGCTTTTGCTGATTTGCCTGATAAATCAAATGCACCAGTGGGTGCAGCTAGATATGTGTGTCTGGGAGATGGCAGAGCAGAAACGGCCGTTTCTGTGCGTGATGATATGCAGGGGCAGGGCATTGGGACAGAGCTGATGTGTTATCTGGCGGAAGAAGCACGTCATAACGGTATTCAGAAGCTGGTGGCTGACGTTCTGAACAACAATAAAGGCGTGATTGGTGTGTTGAATAAACTGCCTTATAAAATGACTCGATATCCCGAAGGGGTTTATTCGACTTTAATTGTTCATTTGAACTGGTTGAAAGAAGAAAAACAAGAATTATTGACTGCCAATGGCATTTCCCCCGGCAAGAAAACAGCCAAATAGTGATGTAGTCAGGTGCGTCCCCATAACGTTTCCTTACCGTGCTTTGAAACTGAGGATGCCATTCCGTGTTTTATCGTCACCCCTTACGGTTTGACCCGAATGCCATGTTCAGCGCGAATGAAACGACGTGTGCCAGTTGCAGAACGGATAAGCAAGGAGTGTGTTTCTGCGTGAGTGTTGTGATATTGCATCGGTCGGAGCAGCACGCTATCGGTGATGCCTGTGGCCGCAAAGAACACTTCATCTGTATTGATAATCTCATTACAAGTAAGAATTTTTTTGCAATCTAATCCTGCTGCTTGGATGTTTTCTAATTCTTCGGCAGATTGAGGTGCCAGGCGAGAAAGCATGGCGCCATTGAGCGCTTTAACCGCACAGGCTGCCAGAACACCTTGCAGCGCCCCACCAATGCCCATCAGGAGATCAACGCCCGTCTCTGGAGATAGGGTTACAAGTGCCCCTTCTGCATCTCCTTCTTCTTTTAAGATAATATGGGCGCCGGTTTCTCGAATTTCCTGGATGAGCGGCGCATTCCGATTGCGGTCGAGCACCATCACAGTTAAATCACGCACCGCTTTTCTTTTTACTCGGGCAATGAGGGCAAGGGTCCATGCTGCGGGGGCATCTAAACATTCTGGAACCAGTGCCCCGGCTGCCTCTTGATCGACGATGATCTTGTCCATGTATAGCGCTGGCACGGGAGACCACATGGTTCCTCGGGGGGTCACTCCCACGACGGAGATGGCACCTGGTTGGCCGCGAATGAGCAAGTTTGTCCCGTCGATGGGATCAACGACAAGATCAACTTCTGCACCATGGCCTGTGCCTACAATGTTGCCCGCACATAGCGGGGAGGTGCCATTTAGGGAACGTTCTTCTCCAATCACGACGATGCCTTCCATGTCCAAGGTGTCTAGAGCACTGGCCATGGCTCGAGTAGCGGCACGATGGGTAGACTCTCGGTCGCCAGACCCTAGCCAATGCCCAGCGGCTAAGGCGGCTGTCTCGGTCACACGCACTAAATCAAGACCTATGTTGCGGTTTGTTTTAACTGAAGGCATTGTTTCCTCTTTTGGGCTCAGATCATAAATAAAGGTGGCAAAAACTCTGAAAGGGTTTACTCAGGAGCTTGAGCCGCTATGCCTGTGGAAAGTATTCAACGGCCTCTAATAATCCAACTGCTTCCCAGGCAACCATGCCCCCTTCTAGAATGGACAATTTTTCATAACCATGTTCTTGTAAAACGAGGGCTGCCCGACGGCTGCGACGCCCACTACGGCATACGATTACAATATCTTTTGCCGGTAATGGGGCTAACTCGTTGCCTATGATATGCGCCAGGGGAAGGGAGTGTGCCTCTGGGACATGCCCACTCCCAAATTCTCGTGGCTCGCGTACATCAATGACAAACGGCCGTTCTCCATTTTTTAGGTTAATTGCAGCCCATAAATCCTGGGGGGCAATCATTTTGCACGCTAATGTTTGCGGTTCATCAAGGGTATGAATGTTGATTAAATCCATGCGTTTGGGCAGATTTTGGCATTCCTGAAACACGCGATAGGGACATTCATAAATGCAGATGGCTGGATCCAGACGATGATGGAACAAGAATTGAATCGCTTCATCGTCATTTAAAATGTTGCTCTCACCTAGATATTCAATGAAATCTGTTGATTCCATTCTTTTGCGCACGGTGTAGCTAACGCGAACCATGAAGAGATCCCCACCGCGATCACGGTAAGAACGGACTAAATTCTCTAGCATGTGGATGCCGCTAAAATCGATGTGGTCTACGCTGTGCATACGCAGCATCAAGAAGCGTTGTTTTGGATTTTTCTCGAGCAGATCCAGAATTGTGTCTTCAACATAGCCAACCGCGCCAAAATACAAATCGCCAAGAATTTCAATAATGAGTAATTGAGGACAGGGATTCTGGTCGGGTTTGTAGGTGAAGTGTTTAAATTGGGCGTCAGGAACGACAGCGTGAACTCTAGGGGTGCTGGTGCGCAGCACGTACAATCCAAAAGAAAGTAAGATACCCAATAACACCGCAAATTCCAGTGAAAGGAACAATGTGCCGAATAAGGTGAGCAGCATAATCGCCGCATCACCAGGGGCACCGTGCCAAATCCGCTTGATTTCTTCCCTGTCTATCATGTTGAATGCAGTGACAATCAACACCCCAGAGAGGGCTGACGTGGGAATGAACCGAGCCATTGGGGCGATAACCAACATCGCAAACAGTACGAATAAAGCGGAGAATAAGGAGGCTAACGGTGTGCGTGCCCCAGCATCAAAATTGATGGCAGACCGGGAAAATGAACCAGCAACCGGGAAGCCAGAAAAGATACCACAGGCCGTGTTTGCCATCCCTTGCCCTAAAAACTCTTGATTGCTCTCGAGGCGCTGTCCCGTTTGGGTTGCTATCGAACGAGCGATGGCGGCCGCTTCCACTAAACCGATGGCACCAATGGCTAAAGCGCCTGGAGATAGTTTAGCAATGAGATTGAAGTCAAGAATGGGCAAGGGGGTGATTGGTGGCAGTTTCCCTTGCAGCTCGCCGATAACGGCCACGCCTGCCTGATCAAGTTCAAAGATGTAAACGATGATGGATGCCAGCACGATGCTGAGTAAAGCAGATGGGATTTTAGGGTTAATCTTTTTGAGGATGATGACGAAGAGAATGGTACTTAGACCGATAACGGCCGTTTGTGTATGAGATTCTGGCAGATGAAGGACAGTGCCCGTCACTGTATCTACAATGGTACCGGTAGGGAAATTCAAGCCGAGCAGCGGTTTTAGCTGCTTGATGGCAATGAGAATACCAGCGCCTGTAGCAAATCCGACAATGACTGAGTGGGACACAAAGTTGATGAGAATGCCTAATCTGGCTAAGCCCATGGCTAACTGGAATACGCCCACCATCAATGCCATCATGCCTGCCGCGATAATATATTCTGGAGACCCCACAGCATAAAGACCAGAGAGTGTCGAGAACACGAGCAAGGAGATGGCATTGGCTGGCCCAGTGTGCATTTGTGCAGACGAGCCCCACAACCCCCCGAATATGGCACCAATGATCGCCGCATACAGCCCCATTTGCGGGGGAAGTTCAGCAATGAGGGCAAACGCAATGCCTTGTGGCAGCAGAATGACGGCAACAGTCAATCCCGCAATCAGATCTGGCCTGAGGTTCGCACGATCATAGGATTTGATGAGATCTACAGGATGCTGGATATATCGCAGTGTGGGTTTTATGATCTCCCCAAAGTTTATTTTAGGGCTTAGTTCCGCAAGCATAGGCTTGTTCTTCCTAACGTGGATAAACCACAAATCAGAAATTAGAAGCGCTTCTAATTTCTAATTTCTAATTTCCTGTTTACTGGACAAGAACTCCACTCGTAAGGTGTTAAAAAGAATCCTGGGATTCAGAACTTTCTTCGGGCGCTGTTTTAGGAATCTCTTCAGTGTCTATTTCTAGTTCTGAGATGGACTTGGTTTCAAGGTCAGGATCGGGAAGCGGGGGGTCAGCCTCTTCTAAGACAGCTTTGTCTGAGATATCCTCTTCTAAGACAGCTTCGTCTGAGACATCCTCTTCTACGATAGCTTCGTCTAAAACTGGCTCAGCATCACTTATGTTGATAGGAACACTTTCTGAACGGTAAGGGTCGATGTGCTGATTGCCACAAAATGGGCATAAGGTCCATTGCAGATCCATCAAGGAATTACAATCAGGGCAAGCTTTTCTCAAGCGAGTGTGACAGTGAGGGCATAATATCCAATTGGGATTTATGGTGCGAGAGCAACCGGGGCAGGTGGGGCGTTCTTCAATTTCCTGGAGTAAGGCTTCTTCTTCAAGTGCTTTCTCATACGCTTCTGCTAAGGTTTCAGGGGGGCGTAATATGAGATAAATGATAATGCCGATGAATGGGATTAACGCGACGAGTACGGCGGCTAAAATCTGTGCAAATGGATCCCGTGAACGAGAACGCATGTCACGAAATGCCCAAATAATGAGACTTAACCATAGGGCAGCGAGTAAAGCACCAAAAATTGCAGCAAAAATTGTGAGGAATGATGTAATACTTTCCAAATTTGGAATGGTCATATACGAATCCCACGATGATTTGGGTTTCCCAGCTTTGTCAAAATTTATCAAGTATTGAAATTGACCAGCAAGGAAAGGTTGGTATTTCGTGGTGATTATAGCACAGAAACAAAAGCGCTCCATTGCTGGCTAAAAAACAATAATGTGGCTCTGAATCAATTAAAACAAAAATTTGCCTGACAGCAAAAAATAAATGCTGTGGACTAACGATGAAATAAAATACGGACTTGCATTGTCGGTTTCAAGGAGCGGTAAAGGAAACGACTTTGTTTTGAGCTACTGTTATAACTAACACTCTGGCTTGAAAGGGTTATAATTCAAGGTAGCTATAAATTTATTGTCTTTGAGTCGAGGGGGATTGACGTGATGCATCGAAAAATTTTAGTACCTTTAGATGGCTCAACCTTGGCTGAGCGAGTGGTACCAGTAGCCTTGTATTTGGCAGAAACGATGAAGGGGTCGATTACGTTTTTGACAGTTGTGGTGAAGAAGCCTGGGATGGATTTAGACTTGACTGTACGCGCCATCCAGACTGGCTCGTATGAAGCAGATTTGTATTTGCGCTCTCTGAAAAAGCGTTATTTGCTTTCTTTGGCGCCTATCGAAACGGCCGTTATCACGGGAAAGCCGGATCGAGAGATTATCAAGTATGCTAAAACTAACGCATTTGGGTTAATCGTGATGTTTACGCATGGGCGCTCGGGTATCACACGCTGGTCACTGGGACGTACAGTGGATAAGGTACTCCGACGAGCCCCTTGCCCTATGGTGATCTTGCGCAGCCAACAGGATGCGCATCTTGAGCAGTTCAAGCGCATTTTGCTGCCGCTGGATGGCTCACTTTTGGCAGAGCGAATATTGCTACCTACGCTGAAAATAATTCGCGGGCAGGAGATTGAATTGTTTATGATCCAGGTGGTGGAAAAAGGATCATTTTACGGATTTGGCCACAATGAAGATCACATAGCGGGTGAAGTGGAAAAAGCCAAAGCGTATTTGGCTGAGGTCAGCGAACGGGAGATGCCGCCTGGGATTGTGGTTCATACGCATGTCGAGGTGGGCTCTGCGGCTGATGTCATTGTGGATTTTGCCAAAGCTGAAGATATTGATCTGATCTTGGTATCAAGCCGGGGGAATACGGGGTTTGATAGTTGGATGTTTGGCAGTGTGGCTGAAAAAGTTATGAAAGGCGCTCCCTGTGCCATTATGGTGATTCGGCAAGAACCAATCTAGCATAGTTGAGGTGAGGTTTGAATCTGAAACGAATGTTACCCTTTGTTCCTGTTGTGGCGGATAGCTTACTGATATGCTTGCTTTTTTGGCAGTTACCTTATGTGGGGTTACGCTTTTGGGACTCTTCGGGAACCCAGGCAGCTGTCTTAACGGCCGTTTTCGTGATCATGTGCGCCGGTGTCATCCTGGTGCGTAAGCTGGAAGCCCGCGAGAACGGAAGCAACTTGACGATACCCGCCTTGTTATTGGATGGACGGCTTCATTTGATATCTGCAATTGCATTTGCCCTGCTGTTTGTGACTTTGCTGGCCTGGCAGTTTGGCTATTTTGACGCCATATTTGAGGCGAATACGCTCACGTTGGGCGAGGGTGAAGCCTCAGCTTTGTTTGTGTTTGCCCCGGGAGCCTGGTTAGCGATGGCTTTCCTGTATGTGATTTTCCTTGTCTTAAAGGTGACGCCAACCATCTCCATGGAGAACGGCCGTTACTTTTGGCTGGCTTCTTTTGCTTTACTGGCAATCAATCTCATGCAGTTCACCATGACAGCCCAACTAATGGCTTGGGTACAAGGGCAAAGTCTCTCAGGAGCGTGGCTGTGGGGTTTGATGTTTGCTGGTTTCGCCTTGCTTTTTGGCCCGCCCCGTTGGATATACCTATCCAAACAACCAGATTGGGGGGGTGGTTTAACATCCCTGGTCGTCTGGATGTTGAGTGCCTGGTTGATTATTCGCTAAACTGCACCAACTGTTTTGCGTTGATTTGTGCGGGATGTGCCTGGGCTGTTGTCGTTCTTCCTTGACCCCATCTGATTTAAGGTAGCCTACAGGTCTGCCTCGGTTAATTCTCCAGGAAAAAAGCTGACACCCGAGCAATCAGTTTCTTGCGCCCCGCCAAGGTGAAGTTGTGCGATTCATGGGGGTAACGGTAGCAAGAGACCTCTTTTCCCAACTCGCGCAATTGTGCGCACAGTTGATATGACCATTCGGGGGGCACGATGCCATCCTCTGTGCCATGATGAATGCTCACCGGAGCGGAGATATTGCTCAGGTGGAAAATGGGGGAAATCCGCTGCAAATCTTCTGGCGCCGTTGCTAATTCTTCATATCCTGAGGCTCCTTGAGACCAGATGATAATCCTTTCGAAATTCCGCTTCTCATCTCCGCTCATGGAGCCGTATAAAGCGGCAGCATCAATCTCATTGCTGACCGTCAGCACGCGCAAAGCAATGCCCCCTCCCATGCTGTGCCCAAAGAGATAAATGCGATTTGGATCGGCGTTTTGTAAAGGTCCAGGCTGTCCCGCCTGATGTTTGACAATATCTATCAGGTTTAACACATCGATGGCATAACCTGCTCGGAACAGATTCTCACCTGTATCTGACGGTGGATAGTTACGGTAGTTGGGATGAATGACGAGAAAGCCATCTTTTGCCAGCTCATCTGCGTAGGGCATGGTGTACGCTTCAACTTGATATTCCTCTGGTTCCACAAACCCATGCAGTACCAAGACAACGGGTAGATTGTTTCCAGGTGGGGTGTTCATAAAGCCATAAATGGTTAAATCGTCACTGGGATAACTGATGAGATGCCGGGTGAAATTGGGGCCTGTGGTGAGCAGTTCATGGGTATCCAGGGAACCAGTTTGAGGCTTTCTGTTTTGCAGATCTGCAATTGTCCAGCCAGCATACGGGTCGTTGGCTGCACTGGTGGAGCCCGGTGTGGCAGCGGGTTCCAGGGGAACTGCGGTGACTGGAGCGGGCGTGACTGCCATCACTGGCACAACTGGCGCCTTGCCCACTGGTGTGTATGTGACTGGGAGTGGAATATTGGCAGGGTGTGCAGATTCTGGATTGATGACAACGGCCGTTGCCATGAGTGTGGGGAGCACTAAGGATGTATTTGTGCCAGAACGACAGCTAACCAAAAACAGGAAAGCAAGCCCAAGATGGCATACCATAAAAAAAACGAAGGGTTTCCTCCCCTTTTGTGAAATACAATACCGTTGAGGCACTTTCATCCTTACTGGCTCCAAAAAGCCATAGTTCAGCATCTGCTAATGATGGGATGGGCTTAATCCACAGTGGCGCCCAATTTGTGGTTAAACTCAGATGATACGAATGTTCAGGGCTGACAACATCCTGTCTGTCAGCCCTGAGGGGAATTACTCTTGATAATCCCAACCAAAATCTATATCTAACGCCTGCTCTCCTTCGATGAGAACCACGGTTAACTGCCCTACGCCGGCAGCAGGCCAGGTCCAGTTGCCTGGAATCAAGTAGTTGACGTTTTCTGAGCTCAGCGCGTCCATGAAAACACAGTAGGAACCGGCAGACAGGTTTTCAAAGCGATACAGACCAAACTCATCGGTAACGGCCGTTGTGATGACTGTGTTTGCCGAGGGGAATTGACCAGATGTACAGACGCCGCTTGCCAAGCTCATGGTGATGCCTTCCAGGCGAGGTTCGTTGTCGAGTGTGCCATCTGCAATCCAGTTGCCGCTGTCTTCGGGAAATTCCCAACAACCGCGCCCTGGGTCGGCACTGTTGCAATAATCATCCCACACCACACCACCGATGACCGCCGAATCAGGCGCGACCGTGGCTTGTGGCGCCACTCCTTCTCGTACCTGAATTTGCAACCAAAAAGCATCTTCGAGCATACCATTAATGCCAAATGGCTCGCCTGAAGGATCGGCTATTTGCCAGTTTCCGCGATATGGGTCTTGACGGAATTCTGGTGCCACCATGTTGATGGCGATTTCAATCGTTTCACCTGGTGCCACGGGTTTCTCGAGAGGGATGTTGTCGGGGGCAGACATCTGCTCACCGCCGACAAAGGCGATGCTGTAATCAGTGGTCCAGACGCAGTCACTGTTGTTTTGGATTTCCCAACGTTTGGTGAACTCAGCTCCGGGGGTGAATGTGGTGTTATCTGGAATATTAAGATCTCGGATGTAGGCAAAGGAGTTGTTCTCACAGGCACTGGTTTCTTCAGGCAAAGGTCGGAACTCATAGTCCCAGCCAAAATCAACTGGCTCACTGGTTTCACCCTCGGCTAGAGTAACGGCCGTTTCTGAGATACCACTGTCTGGGTATGTCCAACTGCCAGGAATGAGAATCGCTTGATTGTCGGCGCCCAATGTATCGATAGAAACACAGTATTTGCCGGCCGTTAAATCAGTAAATGTGTAGCTGCCATCATTCTTGGTGACTGTGGTGGCAATGCCTGTGGCTGGACAATCTCCTTCACCCAAGTTTAACGTGATCTCGGCAATGCCAGGTTCGCCACTGTCGAGTATGCCATTGGCTTGAAAACTGCCCTCTTCTGTCTCGACACACCCTACCGCTTCTGTGTCTGCTGTGGTTGGCGGTGTACACAGGTCATGCCAGACAAGACCATTGATAACGGCCGTTTCTGTGACTGTTGGTGCCTCTGCTGTGACTTCCGCAGCTGTCTCCTCATCAGGCAAGCGATTATCAGCAGCCAGGGTGAAAGACCCTTTAATGCCATTGACGGTGACTGTATACGTGCCGGCGTCAAGGTCATCGACATCCAGGGGAACCATTTCTGCAAAAGGTACCGCAGCTGCGGTGCAGGCTTCTCCTGGTTGTTGCACAGTGGTGATAGCGACATCGAAATGGTTGCCCTCTGCCTGGGTGAGAATGTCGTCAATTTTGGTACAGTCATTGGGTAGCTCACCTTGTACTTGAACATTGATTTGCACAGGAAAAGACTCTAATGTCAAAACCTCTACACTTTCCACAGGCGCTAGACCGTAGCTCGGCTTGGTTAAAGCTGTTGGTTCTGGTGTGGCTGTGGGCTGAGTGTCTTGTGTGTCGTTCCCGGTCTCAGCGGTGCTGGTGGGTGTTGCTGCCGTACCACTACAAGCCGTTAAAATGAAAACGGCCGTTGCCAATAAAAAGATGGATAATGCTGTTTTTCGGTTCATATTTCCTCACTAATTAGCAAACAGTGATGAGGAGCAGCTTAACTGCTCACTGATCACTGAATACTGATCACTGTTTACTAAACCGTTACTCACTCAATAAATAGGCAGCGATGAGTTTGGCACTGTTTTCTATAGCATCTCGATGCGTCCGTTCATAATGGTGGGAGGCTGCCACACCAGGCCCAATGAGCCCGACGCGGACGTTGCCGCCTGCGCGCCAGTGAGCTTGTCCGTCGGAGCCATAGTATGGATAAACATCGGTGCAGTAGTCGAGGTTGTTGGCTGCGGCCAATGCTTCTAGTTCGCGGCGAAATCCCAGGTGATAGGGGCCTGCTGAATCTTTGGCACAGATGGTCACAGAGAACTCATCTGACTCTTGTTTCTCATCCACGACAGCCATATCGACAGTGAGCAGTTCGACCATATCTGAGGGGAAGCCCGCAGCCCCCCCATGACCGACTTCTTCATAGTTGCTGATGTGGATGGTGGTTGTCTGTTTCGGGGGGAGACCAGCCTCTGCTAACGCGGAGATGGCGCCATAGATCGCGGCGATGCTCACTTTGTCGTCCAAATGGCGGGAACGAATAAATCCATTGGCGTTCACTTCTACCCGAGGATCAAAAGCAATAACATCGCCCACGCGAATGCCCAAGTCGAGCGTTTCTTGGTCAGACTTGGTGCGCGCATCGATGCGCACTTCCATCGTTTCGTCAGTACGCTTTTTCTCATGTACGGCTCGGGTGTGGGCGTGGATGGAGGCAGCCACAGGCATGATAGCGCCCCGATACGTTTCGCCGTTGCTGGCAAAGATGGTCACCCCTTCACCTTCAACAGAAGTCCACAACCAACCGCCCAATTGGGTTAAACGCAAACGGCCGTTTTTCTTGATTTCGCATACCATAGCTCCTAATGTATCTGCATGGGCAGTGATGCCGCGTGGCTTATCCAGTTGTTCACCTTGCCATGTGCCAGCTAAATATCCCTTGGGGGCTTTTTCGAGTTGAATAGGCAAATCTGCAAATGCGTGTTGGATGTATGCCATCGCCCGGTCGGTATCACCTGTGGGACTGGGTGTGTTGAGTAAACCGACCAAGAATTCGACCATCTTGTCTAAATCAATGGGTGGAATCATAAGATCTCCTTAGAAAGACTTTGTCATGTAAAAATGGTTCATAAACCCACTCTACATGATAAATTATATCATCATTCAGCTATCGTCACCCAGCGCCTGGGTGGTGGGTGTCGGTTCCAGTAATGTAAAATGGTGCTGCCATCCGTGAAGCCCAGAGGCAAAAAGGCACCAAGCGTGAAGACAAATAGATTCTCAAAAAACATTAAAGTAGAGACGATGAGGTAAACACCGCCAATCGGTCGTAGCGCCAGGGTGACAAGCGCCATCACCAGGGTCAAAATGCCGCTGGCAATGGGTCCCCCTAAGGCACGTTTGAGATGGATGGTACCGGGCAAGGTTGGCTCGTCCGGGGGGTAAAGTGAAGCAGCGATGGGGCCGTGGGCACAGATGCCGCTCATGGGATAGCCTGTTTGCTTGGCAGCTTGGGCATGCCCAAAGTGATGCCAAAACTCACTCATCCAATGCAATCCTGTGGCCATAAAGCCACCCAGTAGCGCTTGTGTCACTGTGAGTTTGAAGCGCTTCCGCCCAATCAAGGTGAACAGAACCCATAAGATAATCGTGGCAATCAGGGCTGATGGTTTGGCTAGAAGTGTTAATCCGGCGAGGGAACCTAGTTTCCACGTTTTGTTCATTGGCATTCTCCTGTGTCAATGTCCGGTACTCAGTAAACAGCGACCAGTAATGGGACTGTACTTGGCCTGAGATGGGGGGCAAGGCGTTACTATGGCAATGGGTACGTGAGCAGCAAATTTTCCAGGGCGAGCCGGGTATTGGCGTTGCGTTGTAACTGCCACAGGGCGAGATTGGTCTGTTTGAGGCTTACAACTGCCTGATCTGGTGACCAGGCTTGGGCGTAAGTTTGCAGTTTTTGCCGTTGATCGATGTTGGAGATGTTGTTGGGGAGCGCAGTTGATTTTTCGCCGTGAATATCTTGCGCCAACAGGTTGAGATCACGCCACCAACTGAGCCAGGTTTGTAATATGTAAGGGAGATCTTCTGCCTTTCGCCCCAACTTCTCGACAATTTTGAAGCGGGTGGCACGATTGTTGTCAATGGCTTCGTAGAGTGTGTCCAGATGAGTGAGCCGTTCGGCAAGGATGGTTTCGTCGTTGGCAGCATTGACAGCCCAACCTAAACGGCCGTCTGCCAAATGGGCGAGCAGCTCAGCTTTGTCTTCTGGCAGCTGCCATCTGGATTGCAATGAAGATTCGATAAGTCTGGTGGATAACGGCCGTAGCCCGATGTGGCGGCAGCGAGAGTTGATGGTGGCTAACAGGGTGTCTGGATCTTTAGCCGTAAGCATTAAAATGACATGGTTGGGCGGCTCTTCTAACGTTTTCAGAAAAGCATTGGCGGCACCTTCAGTGGCAGTGTCAAAACGTTTGAGGATGGCAACTTTGCAGCGTGCTTCATAAGCTGACAGGTTGAGGTCTTGCTGTAAGGCACGCACCTGGTCGATTTTGAGGCTCAGTTTGCCGCGTCCGCTTACTTCTGGTGTGATGATTTTGATGTCGAGGTGCTTGTCTTGGCCTATGAGCTTGCAGGTGCGGCAGGTGCCACACGGCCGTTCTGCGATGATGTCGTGTTGGCAATTGATGGCCTGAGCAAACGTGCGGGCTAATGTTGTTTTGCCGATTTGCTCAGAGCCGGTAATCAGGTAAGCATGGCCGATGCGTGCATGGGTAATGGCGCCTGACAGGAGTTCTAAAGCCCAATCATGGCCGATCACTTGATTCCAAATGCTCATGGCGGAATTGTAGGGTTGGGGGGAGAAATGGTCAAGTGCCGGGCACGGTAACATGCAATTCTCGCTTGCTCGGCGCATATGGTGTTTTAGATATGGAGGGGAGCATAAAAAAAGCCCATCGTGTAGACGGGCTTTTAGTGTGATGTCAATCTTGACTTTTCAGGCTCGTTCTGTTGAGTGGCTGCGGATGACGCGCTCCACACTGTCCAGTAACTCCTGAGGTCCGAATGGCTTGGTAATGTAATCATCCACTCGGGCGATGTGTAACCCTAAAACTCGGTCAATACTTTGTGCTTTAGCGGTGACGACAATGACGGGGATGTCGCGCATCTCTTCGGATGCTTTCATTTTTTGATAAACTTCCCACCCGTCCATTTCTGGCATCATCAGGTCAAGTAAAACGAGGTCAGGTTTAATTTCACTAATCTTTTGTAGGCCTTCATGACCGCCAACAGCACCGGTTACATCAAACTTGTTGCGCCCTAAAATGAGCTTCACAAGCTCGATCATTTCCAGTTCGTCTTCAATACAAACTACCTTTTTGCGATCTTCTTCCATTATGTATTCCTCAGCCATATTCACAAAGGAGGTTTAAAATTCTCTTTGTACCAGATGCCCCTAAAGAGTAACACAAGGGCAAAATGTTGTCTACATTTTTATCCTAGAGTGAGTATGTTGACATTTAACTTACGGTTTGGCATAATCTGCACCAATTCTATCATAAAAATGCTTTGATGGAGACGAGTAATTGATTCTGATTGGACAAGCGAGTCTGTAATTGGTGGAAGACAGGCACAAAGGATTCAATGAAAATCACTCTGGAGTTGCTGACTGAACGTTTGGTGAACCGTGATCCGTGAATAGTGATCAGTAGATGGTGGCACTGAATTAAGTAGGCTCAGACGGATTCAGCCCACGTTACCGGGTTTGCGATAATAAGCGATTTTAGCCGTTGTCGATTAAGGGTCTGGTGAAAACCAGGAATTTGGGTGGTACCGCGAAGATTTGACGCCTTCGTCCCATATGGCCTTTGTGCCAAAGGGATGGAGGCGTTTTTTATTTTTAGTCAAAGCTCCAGACTTGATGCGCACCAAAATTAACAAGTGACTTGATGTTGAACTTGCTTGAGCTGTGGTGGAAAAAATGAGATTTATCATTCGAGAGCAACCCTACGAGAAGCCGATCATGGCGGGTGAGTACCGTTATGAGAGGGATGGTCAGCCGACGGGTGCTGTGGAAAAGTGGCGCCTAACGGATGCGGCAGCAGGGTATCGCTTTTTGCGGGTGGATTTGGATGCCCGTGATGCTGTTTCTGGACATACTTATCTGTATCATGCGCTGCTCAATGCACAGGCACAGGTTGAACGGTTGCAGTATCGTTTTTGGACAAATGTGAGCGGTGGCTTGCAGGTAACAGGTAGTGTGATTTTGGAGCGTGATTCTGTTTTAGCCACGCGCACGGTTAATGGCAAGGAATCTGAGCAGGTTTTAACATTGCCCCTCAGGTATCGCTTTTGGTTTCCGTCGGTGGCAGGGTTGAACTTTGTGAATGGCGGCATGAAAACGGCCGTTTCGACATCGCGGCACCATTCAGCAAAACCAGGCTCAGGGCAGGGCGTTACCCTCAATGGCCAGGTTGGCGATGAAGATACGCTGGCTGTGCAAGAGGTGGCTAACCTCAACTATCTGCCCCTTAGCACGGCGGGTATGGAGATGGAAGCGGCAGGCAAAACGCACCAATATTCCCGCTGGCGATTGTCATGGGGGGATGGTCATTGGCGTATCATCATGCGTGCTGCAGATACTGGCTGGCCGCTGGGGATGGAACGAGATGATGGCTTAACGGCCGTTGCTAGGCAATATATCAATTACCACTGATAGATATGTGAACATGAGCGTACATGACACCATCAAGACTGACGATGAGATGCAATGCCGTATGGCATCGTCACTTTCAAAGAACAGTAAGGAAATGACTTCGTCATCTGATTTAATCTCCGCTCCTAAGCGGCATAAAGATAAACGACATAAAAGGGCAAACGAGAATCCAAAATCGTTTCGCTAAAACAAACAATATCCCATAACAAACGATGGAGAAAAGAATGACATTTAAAGATGTATCAAACAAACCCAACTTCGTTGAAATGGAACACGAAGTCCTAAAACAGTGGGAAGAAACCGACGCTTTTAACGAACTGCGCCGCTTGCGTGCCGAAACTGAGGCAGAGTACGGCATCTTTAGCTTCCTGGATGGTCCCATCACCGCCAATAATCCCATGGGCGTTCATCACGCTTGGGGACGCACCTACAAAGACCTTTACAATCGTTACCAGGCCATGCAAGGCAAGAACTTACGCTGGCAAAACGGCTTCGACTGCCAGGGCTTGTGGGTTGAAGTCAATGTTGAAAAAGAACTCGGCTTCCAATCGAAACGCGACATTGAGGAGTTTGGCTTGGCTGAGTTCATGAAGCTGTGCAAAGCGCGGGTACTCAAATATGCAGGTGTGCAGACCGCCCAATCCCAACGGCTGGGTTACTGGATGGACTGGAACAATCTGGATGATTTGAAACGACTGCGCGAGGCTCTCATCGAAGACCCTAACCAGCAAATCACCGTGTCTGGCTCACGTGGTCCCATCACCGGCACGGTAGAGCAGGTTGTGGGGCAGTTGGGTATGCCGCAGATGGGTGGCTCCTACTTCACCTTCAGCGATGAAAACAACTACCAAATCTGGCGCTTCCTCAAAGAAGTGACCGACCGTGGTTGGCTCTACAAAGGGCGCGACGTAATGCCCTGGTGTGCCCGCTGTGGCACTGGCATTAGCCAACATGAAATCGTCACCGACGGTTACCACGAGGTGACCCATGATTCTGTCTTTATCAAATTCCCCTTGCTAGGACGCGAACAAGAAGCGCTCCTGGTCTGGACGACCACTCCCTGGACCCTGACCAGCAACGTGGCGGCTGCTGTGGGTCCTGAACTGGATTACGTCATAGTAAAAGCGACCGATGGCTGGATCTACTACCTCGCCGAAGGAGCTGTCAACAATAGCCTTATCGGCAAGAACAATGAGATTGTAGGCAAACTCAAAGGTGAAGAGCTAATCGGCTGGGAATATAGCGGTCCCTTCGATGAACTGCCAGCAGTGAAAAAGGCGTTTGATGAAAAAGAGTACACGCACCGTGTCATCCCTTGGAAAGAGGTTGGCTCTGAGGAAGGAACCGGCATCGTTCACATTGCGCCTGGCTGTGGTGCTGAGGACTTTGGTCTGGGCAAGGAATTTGATCTGCCCGTCATCGCGCCGTTGGATGAAAATGGCGTTTACGTTGAGGGCTTTGATTGGCTCTCAGAACGGGATGTGATGGGCGTGGCCAAGGACATCTTCGAGAACCTGAACGAAAAAGGTGTCTACTATCGCAAGCAGCGATACGCTCACCGTTATCCGCATTGTTGGCGTTGTGGTGAAGAGCTGGTTTATCGGCTGGTAGATGAGTGGTTTATCAGCATGGGCGAACTGTATGACAAACCGCGTGAAGAAGTGACCGTAGAGGAAAAAGCGGCCAGCCTCCGTTATCAAATCATGGATCGCGTGGATCAAAGCGACTGGTATCCCAGCTTTGGCTATGACCGTGAGATGGATTGGCTGCGTAATATGCACGACTGGATGATCTCCAAGAAGCGTTACTACGGTTTGGCTTTGCCTATCTATGAATGCCATGAATGTGGCAAATTTACTGTGGTGGGCAGTAAAGAGGAGCTTAAGGAGCGTGCTGTCGAAGGTTGGGACGAGTTTGAAGGTCATACACCCCATCGTCCATACGTAGATGCAGTTAAAATTGCTTGCGACCATTGTGGCGAGACAGTTGAGCGCATTAAAGATGTGGGCAACCCCTGGCTTGATGCTGGTATCGTCGCTTTTAGCACGGTGCATTACACTGAAGACCGTGAGTATTGGAATAAATGGTATCCGGCAGATTGGATCAGCGAGTCCTTCCCCGGCCAGTTCCGTAACTGGTTCTACAGTTTGCTGGCACAAAGCACAGTTTTGGGTGACAAATCGCCGTTCAAGAGTTTGTTTGGCTATGCCACGCTGTTGGCGGAAGATGGCCGGGAGATGCACAAATCTTGGGGCAATTCCCTCGAGTTTAATGAGGCGGCTGAAAGAATGGGCGCAGATACCATGCGTTGGTTGTATGCTTCTAGTAAGCCAGAGCAAAACTTGCGTTTTGGCTACCACATTGGTGATGAAACGCGCCGTCGTTTCCTGATCCCGCTGTGGCATGTGTATGCCTTTTTCACTAGCTATGCCCGGTTGGATGGCTGGGTTCCCCAGGGGCAGTGGACAGTGGATAGGGGGCAGTCTGCGGTGGCGGCTCACGCGCAGATGGATAGATGGATTGTAGAGCGGTTGGATGAAACGACAGTGGCGGTGCGGGCTGCTTTGGATATGTATGATGCGGAAAAGGCGACGCAAGTGCTGGAGGCGCTCCTGGATGATTTGAGCAACTGGTATGTGCGCCGTTCGCGTCGTCGTTTCTGGAAGGGGGAGATGGACAGCGATAAGAAGGCGGCATATGCGACGCTGTATCATGTGTTAGTTGAGTTTGCCAAGCTGTTGGCTCCCTTTGTGCCGTTCATCGCTGAGTCAATATACCAGAATTTGGTGGTTGGTATGGATGCCGCTGCGCCGAAGAGTGTGCATCATTGCTTCTATCCGCAAGCTGATGCTGCTACGTTGGATCAACCGCTGTTGCAGAAAATGCGCCTGGCGATTGTCACGGCCGGTTTGGGTCGGGCGGCACGCAGCTCTGAGGATATCAAATTGCGTCAACCGCTGGCGAAGGCACGTGTGAATGTGGGCACGCAGCAGGAGATGGCTGATTTGCTGGAACTGGCTGATGTGCTGCAAGAGGAAATTAATGTTAAGGAAATTGAAGTGGTGGCGGAAGTTGGTGAGTTGGTGGATTATAAAATCTTGCCGAACAGCCGCGCTTTGGGACCCAAGTTTGGTAAGTTGTTCCCGCAGGTGCGGCAGGCGTTGGCGGCTTTGAATCCGGCGGATGTGGCGCGTGCTTTGCAAGCTGGCGAGACGGTGAAGCTGATGGTGGCTGGTGATGCTGTCGAACTGACCGCTGATGATGTGTTGGTGCAGACGGAGAGTAAAGGGGGAACGGCCGTTGCCAGTGATAAGGGCGTCACCGTAGCCCTGGAAACGGAGCTGACACCTGCGCTAGTGCAAGAAGGCTTTGCTCGTGACATTGTGCGCCAGGTGAATAACATGCGCAAAGATGCTGGGCTAGAAATCTCAGATCGCATCGAGTTAGCTTTCCAGGCCGAAGGCGATGTGGCGGCGGCATTTGGCAATTTTGCCCGTTATATCCAAGATGAAACGCTTGCTTTGTCGTTGGTGGCTGGCACTTTGACTAATCCAACTTTCATGGAAATGGTGAAAGTTGGCAATCAAGAGGTGGCGTTGGCTTTGCGTAAATGTGCATAGCGCGTATCAAAAGCGCACTAAAGTGCGCAACAAAAGTTTGTAGTACGTGCTTTAGCACGTAAAAATGGCGCACTAAAGTGCGCA
>PDWJ01002657.1_pt1 | contig 18454 bp, 18 predicted proteins | sample 1430881 | NCBI WGS metagenome assembly PDWJ01 (sample SAMN01162460, study PRJNA174530) | Oral metagenome, whole genome shotgun sequencing project. | biome: Marine environment; feature: Marine mammal; material: Swab sample of the gingival sulcus; isolation source: swab sample of gingival sulcus...
GAGGGTGCGCAGGCAACCCTGACACTGGAGGCACAATCATGAAGGCATGGTTTAGCGCATTATCTGAGCGTGAGCGCACACTGGTACTGGCAGGTGGCTTTGTATTGATGGCGCTGCTGGCCTATTTTTACGGCTGGAGGCCACTGGTGAGCTATCAGGCGGGGCTGGAGCGGGATATTAAACTGACCATCGAAGATCGTGAGTTCATCAAACAGGCACAGCAACAGGTGCAGTTTCTGGAACAGGCAAAGCAGAATGAAAAGGTCGTGGATACTTCAACCAGTGTGCAATTGCTGGCCAACCCGCTGCTAAGGCGCTTCAAGCTGGATAATCAGAGTAATGTTGGCTTGCGTTCGGAAGCCAAAAGCAAGGATATCGTCAGCCTGCGCATGGACAAGGCACCGTTCGATGCGCTGATTAATTTTATCGGAGCGATGGAGCATCAACATAATATCAAGGTCAGTAATATGGCACTGGTTCCGAGTAAAACCGTCGGACTCACCAATGTACAGGTGACACTGGAGCGATGAAAAAACAATTATTCTGGACATTTGCAGGACTGAGCAGTTTTGCGGTTTCGCTGATAACCCTGACCCCGTTGCCGATGGTGGCACAACAGCTGGCGAAACGGAATCCGGGGCTGGAATTTGCCGGAGTCAGCGGCAGTTTGTGGCAGGGCCAGGTACAACGCCTGACCACACCCAAAATGGTCGTGAATGATCTGAGCTGGACATTTGCACCGAAGAAACTGCTGACCGGTTATCTGGCCGCAGATATGGAGGCCAAAGTCAGAACAGTGCAACTACGGGGGCAGTGCGGCATCTCGGTAATGCAGAATCTGCATTGCTCACCGTTGCATGCTGAACTGGATGCTGCCAATATGGGCCAGTTGACACCGCAGGGTACCCAACTGCCTGTTACGCTGGAAGGTACCATGATCGCCAATCTGGATGATATTACCTGGGATCGGCAACAGATTCCGGTCGCAAATGGGCGTTTGCTGTGGGATGATGGTAAGATTGCTAAACCCGTGCAAATGGATCTTGGCGGGCGTTATGAAGCGAAAATCAGAGGTGATCAGGATAATCATGCACTGGCGATTGAATTATTGTCAAAGGAAACCGCAGTAGTGCTGGATGGCTTTATTAACGTCGAGCCTGCCGGTGATTATGAGCTGGAAGTCAAGGTGAAAGCCGCTGGTAATGCTGACCCGCTGGTGGGAGCGGCGCTGGAAACGTCGTTGGGAGAGTTAGGTGCAGTACAGAATGATGGCAGTGTACGCATTGTGCAAAAGGGCACCTTACCATTGCCGCAGCAGTCAGAAGATTAGTGCCTGAACCAAGTTTGGGCAGGTGGTTTTCGGTCAAGTCAAATCGGAATCTGGCAATACCGGGCAAGAGGGACATGCCCGGTTAATAGCTCGCTTAGCTACTCAGAGTATCTGCGTGAAATGTCAGGTCTGAGTTTCTGCACATGAATTGCCGATGAGTTTTCGAGCCTGACTGACCTGATATCGCACCTGCTCCGGAGCGGTACCACCAAGGTGATTACGGGCAGCCACCGAGCCTTCCGGTGTCAGCACCTCAAACACATCAGCATCAATAATATCGGAAAACTGCTGTAATTCTGCCAGTGTCATTTCACTCAGGTCACGTCCGGTTTCCACACCCAGCGCCACCGCACTGCCAACCACCTCATGAGCATCGCGGAAGGGCAGGCCTTTAACCACCAGATAATCCGCCAGATCAGTTGCGGTCGAGAAGCCCTGCATCGCCGCCTGCCGCATTTTCTCTGCGCCTGGCTGGATATGTGGCATCATGTCGGCAAAAGCCCGCAGACTGCCAAACAGCGTGTCCACAGTGTCGAATAACGGCTCCTTGTCTTCCTGGTTATCCTTGTTGTACGCCAGTGGTTGGCTCTTCATCAGGGTTAGTAGCGAGATCAGGTGGCCGTACACCCGTCCGCTTTTGCCGCGTACCAGTTCCGGTACATCCGGGTTTTTCTTCTGCGGCATAATGGAGGAGCCGGTACAGAAGCGATCCGGCAGGCGGATGAAATCAAACTGTGCCGATGTCCAGACCACCAGCTCCTCTGAGAAACGTGACAGATGCATCATGATCAACGCGGCAGCGGCATTAAATTCAATGGCAAAGTCACGGTCACTGACAGCATCCAATGAGTTACGGGCCGGATATGCAAACCCCAGTAATTCTGCAGAATAATCACGTTCAATCGGGTAGGTGGTTCCCGCCAGCGCTGCCGCACCCAGTGGCATGACATTAACCCGCTTACGGCAATCCTGCAGGCGCTCATAATCACGCTGCAACATTTCAAACCAGGCCAGCATATGATGACCAAAAGTAATGGGCTGGGCGACTTGCAGGTGCGTGAAGCCCGGCAGAATGGTATCGGCCTCACGCTCCGCCAGATCGACCAATGCCGTTTGCAGGCGGCGAATCTCGTGACTGATACCATCAATCTGTTCCCGCAGCCACAGGCGAATATCGGTGGCAATCTGATCGTTCCGTGAACGTCCGGTATGCAGCTTTTTCCCGGCAATACCGATGCGGTCGGTCAGTCGGGCCTCAATATTCATGTGAATGTCTTCGAGTGAGACATTCCAGTCAATATTGCCGGCTGCAATATCTGCTTCGATTTCATTGAGGCCGGTGAGGATAGCATCAACATCTTCCGGTGGCAGAATACCGGCCTTGCCGAGCATACGGGCATGGGCCCGTGAGCCTTGCAGGTCATGTTTATACAGGCGTTGGTCAAAATTGATGGAGGCCGTAAATTCTTCGACGAAAGCATCGGTTGATTCGGCAAAACGGCCACCCCAGAGTTTATCTGCGGGACTGGTTTCCATCGGAGAGTTGGATTTTTCTTCGGACATTATTGCTGAATTATCATTAGGTTAGCAAAAAAAGTTGCGGAACATTATCTTCCTGTGGAAGAATCCTTTGACTCTTAAGCGGAAAGTAAGCCGCATAGCGTAGACTTAATGAAAACATAAATGGTCGATATATTCGACTCAAATATAAAAATAATAATACTAACAAATAAGTGATCACTGCTGTCATGGCCCATTGTGACAGTAAGTGGGACTGATAAAAAGAGCCAATAAATGCCGTCATCTGTCACTAAAACACTGGGTTATTTGCCGAACCTGTGCCTGCCGGAAGCGTTGGTACGCATGCTGCTGGTTGCTGTTTCGCTGGCGTTTGTGCTGGCGTTGATTGTGGCACCGGACTTTTCCGGGTTGATGATAGCGTTTGGTTTATATGCACTGTTTACCTTGTGGGTGGTGCTGGCCTCGGTATTGTCTATCTGTATGATTAACCGTGTTTATCTGCCGCCGAATGCCTATCTGGCCGCCTTTATTGTTACCGGAGTGGTTTTGCTGTTTACCCTGACAGCATCGTGGATGGGGATTATGCTGCTGCGTCCGGGCGAGGGTTTTGATCTGTTATTTGTGCTGCGTAACCTGTTGATCAGTCTGATTATTACACTGGTTATGCTGCGCTATTTTTATATTCAGGATCAGTGGGAAGCCTCTGTTGAAGCGGATTCCAGTGCCAAATATGAGGCCCTGCAATCCCGTATGCGCCCGCACTTTCTGTTTAACAGTCTGAATACCATCGCATTTCTGGTGCATAAAGACCCGGACACAGCAGAGAATGCCATTCTTGATCTGGCCGATATTATGCGCACTACACTGGACAGACGCTCACGGATTTCCCTGCAGGAAGAGCTGGATGTCACCATGCGTTATCTGCGCATGGAAGCCTTACGCCTGGGTAAGCGTCGCTTGACCGTGGTCTGGGACATGGATCGCAATACCTTGCCATTCGACATGGAAATACTGCCATTGATCCTGCAGCCCTTAGCCGAAAATGCCATTTATCATGGTATACAACCCAGAAAAGATGGCGGAACTCTGACTATCAGTTTATATGATGCAGGAGATCACCTGGCAATTTCAGTGACCAACCCTTTACCGCCGGAGGGTGTCTCCACGCATCAGAAAGGGAATCATATTGCCCAGGAAAATATGAAAAATCGACTTCAATTAGCCTATGGAGGTCGCGCGAATCTGCAAATACAAAAATTACCCCAGCAGTATCGTGTGTCCTTCTCCATCCCCAAGGAGAAATAATAAATGTCTATAAAGATTCTGATTGTCGATGACGAGGAATTTGCCCGCGAGCGCATCAAGGGACTCATTGAGCGTTGTGCCGACTACGAAGTTTGTGCCGAAGCCGAAAACGGGGTCGAGGCCATTAAAAAGGTGGAGCGTTTCCAGCCTGATATTGTTCTGATGGATATTTCCATGCCCGGTATGGACGGGCTGGAGTCCGCAAGAAATTTATCAGAGATGGAAAACCCGCCAGCCGTCATCTTCACCACAGCGTATGGTGAATATGCATTAGAAGCGTTTTCAACAAAAGCAACAGGGTATCTCATGAAACCAATAAGACAAGAACAACTATTACAAAGTCTGGAACAGGCCCGCTCTTTAAATCGTGTACAGCGTCTGGAGATGCTGGAACGGCATGAAGGTCAGCGCTCCTCCCGTAAACATATCTGTGCCCGCATGCGCGGTAACCTGGAATTGATCCCGATTGAGGATGTGGTGTATTTCCAGGCGGATCAGAAATATGTCACGGTACGCCACAATGGCGGGGAAGTTATCATTGAGGAATCATTAAAATCACTGGAAAGTGATCTGGCGGATCGTTTTATCCGTATCCACCGCAATGCACTGGTGGCGAAAAGCCGTATTACCGGGCTGACCAAGTCCGAAATTGGCCGTACCCAGATCACGCTGGACAAGGTGCAGGATCAACTGGAAGTCAGCCGCCGACACCTAGCGGAAGTGCGTCGTTTCGTGCGCGGACGTTGATTTACCTTACTATCGGTAATATTTCCGGCTTTCCTATAAGGAAAGCCGGAATTTCAGTAGTTTTTATACAGATTAACCCTGTTCTTTCTTGCGCTCCAGCGTCTCTTTAATGACTTCTTCAGCCACATTCTTCGGACACGCAGCGTAGTGGTTAAACTCCATTGAGAACTGACCACGACCGGAAGTCATGGTACGCAGATCCCCAATGTAACCAAACATCTCGGACAGTGGTGCATCCGCCTTGATACGAACACCCGTCGGCCCGGCTTCCTGGGACTTGATCATCGCACGACGACGGTTCAAATCACCGATAACATCACCGACGTGATCTTCCGGGGTGAACACATCCACCTTCATGATCGGCTCCAGCATCTGCGGGCCAGCCTTGGGCATGGTCTGGCGATAACCTCCTTTTGCCGCGATCTCGAAGGCAATCGCCGAGGAGTCAACCGCGTGGAAACCACCGTCAACCAGCGTTACCTTGACATCGACTACCGGGAACCCGGCCAGTACACCGGTCTCCATGCTGGTCTTGAAACCTTTCTCAACAGCTGGCCAGAATTCACGTGGCACGTTACCACCCGTCACTACAGACTCGAACTCGAAACCGGCACCCGGCTCATTCGGTTCAATAACGTAATCAATCTTACCAAACTGACCGGAACCACCGGACTGCTTCTTGTGCGTGTAGCTGTCTTCAGTGCGCTGCGTGATCGACTCACGGTAAGCAACCTGCGGTTTACCCACCTCAACATCAATACCGTGGGTACGGCGCAGAATATCCACCTTGATATCCAGGTGCAACTCACCCATACCCTTGATGATAGTCTCGCCGGAGTCTTCGTCTGTTTCCACACGGAAAGACGGATCTTCCTGCATCATCTTGTTCAGCGCGATACCCAGCTTCTCCGCCGCACCCTTGTTCTTCGGTGCGATAGCAATCGAGATAACCGGATCAGGGAATACCATTGGTTCCAGTGTTGCCGGATTGTTTACATCAGCCAGGGTGTGACCGGTCTGTACGTTCTTCAGACCAACCAGTGCGATAATGTCACCCGCCTGTGCAGAATCAATCTCGTTACGCTCATCGGCGTGCATCTCAACCATACGGCCAATACGCTCATTCTTGCCGGTGAAGGTATTCAGCAGCGTGTCACCTTTCTTCAGGCGACCGGAATAAATACGGGTAAAGGTCAGTGCACCAAAACGGTCATCCATAATCTTGAACGCTAATGCACGCAGTGGGCCATCCGGATCAACAATGGCGAAATTACCGGTTTCATTGCCTTCCAGATCAACTTCAGGCTGTGGGTCAACTTCCGTCGGGTCAGGCAGATAATCAACCACGGCATCCAGCACCAGCTGAACCCCTTTATTTTTGAACGCCGAACCGCAATAAGTCGGGAAGAAGTCCAGCTTGATCGTTCCCTTACGGATACAGCGCTTAATCTCATCCAGAGAAGGCTCAGTACCATCTTCCAGATAGGCTTCCATCAGCTCATCGTCCTGTTCCAGCGCGGTTTCAATCAGCTGCTCACGGTACTCTTCGACCTTGTCAACCATATCCGCAGGCACATCTTCAAGATGGTAATTCATTGGATCACCAGAGTCGTCCCAGATCCATGCCTTGCGGGTCAGCAGGTCAACCACACCAGTGAACTCTTCCTCAATACCGATCGGCAATACCATGACCAGCGGGTTGGCAGCCAGTACGTTTCTGACCTGATCAACGACACGGTAGAAGTCAGCACCCATCCGGTCCAGCTTGTTGACGAAGATAATACGGGCCACTTCGGATTCGTTTGCATAGCGCCAGTTGGTTTCTGATTGCGGCTCCACACCACCGGAACCACAAAATACACCCACGCCCCCGTCCAGTACTTTCAGGGAACGGTAAACCTCGATGGTGAAGTCAACGTGTCCGGGAGTATCGATGATGTTTAAACGGTGATCCTTCCAGAAGGCCGTCGTTGCAGCGGACTGAATGGTGATCCCACGCTCTGCTTCCTGTTCCATAAAGTCAGTGGTGGCCGCACCATCATGGACTTCACCGATTTTATGAATCTTGCCGGTTAATTTGAGGATACGTTCAGTTGTGGTGGTTTTTCCCGCATCAACGTGCGCGAAGATACCGATATTCCGGTATTTACTTAAGTCCGTCATTGTCTAGTTTCTCATTTAAATACAATCGCCTGCTGGTCATCAGCCCCGATCCGTTGTGGCAGATAAACCGGTTATCCGGAAGCCTTGCCTGCCGGACGGGTCTGCCGTGATTTGCACCCCAAAAGGAAAAAACCCGGCAAAGGCGGCAATACTAATCGTCTGCCACTTGATTTGGAAGTCCTTTTGTGCAAATTAAAGTGGCGTAAATTGTAATTCATATCACCGATTGTAGTAAGGGCTGACCCTAAATAAAATATACTGTGCGACACAGGGTCTTGAAAAATGCATTAAACCCCCTATTAAAAGGGTTCTATACAGTAACGCGCATACGCTTAAATAAAGATTTCACTCACAAGCTGGACGTTTCCAGCTTCCACAATGATCAATAATGATCGGGAGTCCGGTTTTGGAACAATACAGAGGCACTACCATTCTGAGCGTCCGTCGGCATGGCAAGGTGGTCGTCGGTGGTGACGGCCAGGTCACCCTGGGCAATACCGTTATGAAAGGCAATGCCCGCAAGGTACGCCGTCTTTACAATGATAAGGTACTGGCCGGTTTCGCCGGGGGCACGGCAGATGCCTTCACCTTATTTGAACGCTTCGAAGCAAAATTGCAGCAGCACAATGGTAATCTCACCCGTGCTGCGGTCGAGCTGGCCAAAGACTGGCGCACCGACCGCATGTTACGCCGCCTTGAAGCATTGTTGATTGTGGCGGATGAAAATGCCTCATTGCTGATTACCGGCAACGGTGATGTGGTGGAACAGGAGCATGACCTGATTGCTATTGGTTCCGGTGGTGCCTTTGCCCAGTCTGCGGCACGTGCCCTGCTGGAAAATACCGAGTTATCCGCCCGTGAGATTGTTGAAAAGGGGCTGAATATTGCGGCTGATATTTGTATCTACAGTAATAATAGCCTGACCATTGAGGAGCTGTAACCATGTCGACTATGACACCCCGTGAAATCGTCCAGGAGCTGGACAAGCATGTAATTGGTCAGGATAAAGCCAAGCGTTCTGTGGCGATTGCGTTGCGTAACCGCTGGCGGCGACAGCAGCTGGATGAGACGCTGCGTCCGGAAGTGACACCGAAAAATATTCTGATGATTGGCCCGACCGGGGTGGGTAAAACCGAAATTGCCCGCCGCCTGGCCAGACTGGCTAATGCGCCGTTTATCAAGGTCGAAGCCACTAAATTTACCGAGGTCGGTTATGTAGGGAAGGAAGTCGATTCCATTATCCGTGATCTGGCGGATGTTGCGGTGAAGATGCTGCGTGAACAGGCCGTGGAAAAGGTTAAATTCCGTGCGGAGGAAGCAGCGGAAGAACGTATTCTTGATACCCTGTTGCCCGGCCCGAAAAAGGAAACTTCCGTCAATGAATGGCTGGCGGCGGATGAGGAAGAACCGGGTACTGAAACAGCGCAGAACCCGACCCGGCAGAAATTCCGCAAGAAACTGCGTGAAGGCAAGCTGGATGATAAGAAAATCGAGATTGAAATCGCCGCAGTAAGCATGGGCGTGGAAATCATGACACCGCCGGGCATGGAAGAAATGGCCAGCCAGCTACAGGGTATGTTTAAAAACATGGGTGGCCAGAAAACCCGTAAACGCAAAATGAAAATCAGGGACGCACTGAAAGTGCTGACTGAAGAAGAAGCGCACAAGATGGTTAATGAGGAGGAACTCAAACAAAAGGCACTGGATGCGGTTGAGAACAACGGCATCGTCTTCCTGGACGAGATTGACAAGGTGGTGCGTAGTGGCCAGAGCAGTGGTGCAGATGTATCCCGTGAGGGTGTGCAGCGTGATCTTCTGCCTCTGATTGAAGGTTCTACGGTGAATACCAAGTATGGCATGGTGAAGACCGATCACATTCTGTTTATTGCCTCCGGTGCTTTCCACCTGTCGAAGCCTGCAGACCTGATACCGGAATTACAGGGGCGGCTGCCGATTCGTGTCGAAATGGAGGCACTGACCGCAGATGATTTTGAGCGTATCCTGACCGAGCCGGATGCCTCGTTGACCGAACAATATGTTGGCCTGCTAAGCACAGAGGGCGTGAAGCTGGAATTTTTGCCGGAAGGGGTACGACGGATTGCCGAGATTGCCTTTGATGTCAACGAGCGGACTGAAAATATCGGTGCGCGACGTTTGCACACAGTGGTTGAGCGTCTGCTGGAAACGGTCCTGTTCGAAGCACCGGATTGTGACGATAGCAAAGTCATTGATGCAGCCTATGTGGATTCCACTCTTGGTGAACTGATCAAGGATGAAGATTTGAGCCGTTATATTTTATAAAAGAACCAACGATAAGAGAGTCAATAATGACAACGCCTACTAATTTAACCCTGAAACAGCAATCACGCGAGCTGGAGATCAGCTGGCCGGATGGCAAAACCCATGTGATGAGCTGTGAATATCTGCGGGTTTACTCCCCCTCAGCGGAGGTACGCGGTCACGGGCCGGGACAGGAAACACTGCAAGTCGGCAAGGAAAATGTCAATATTACTGCCATTGAGCCGATCGGCCATTATGCGGTGAAACTGGTGTTCGATGATAATCATGACAGCGGTTTGTACGACTGGAACCTGTTGTACGATCTGGGTGAGAACCAGGAGAAATACTGGGCGGAGTATCTGGAAAAGCTGGCCAAACGTGGTTACGAGCGTAAAACAGAAGACCAGGTGATCTGAGAATGACGGAAGTTAAACGGCAGGCACTGTCTGAAGTGCTGGACAAGCTTAAATACAACGAAGCGGGTCTGGTGCCTGCTGTTGCCCAGCAGTTTGATACCGGTGAAGTATTGATGGTGGCCTGGATGAACCGGGCGGCTATCGAAGAAACCCTGGAAACCCGTCGCGTCTGTTACTGGTCACGTTCGCGGCAAGGCTTCTGGCGCAAGGGTGAAACATCCGGACAGGTTCAGATGCTGAAAGATCTGCGTTTCGATTGTGACCTGGACACAGTTTTACTGCTGGTCGACCAGCAGGGAGCAGCCTGCCACACGGGGCGGCGGCATTGCTTCTTTTATCATGCCAATGCGGATGAGGTAGTCATTGACAGCGAGCCGCTGGTTGATCCGGCGAAGTTGTATGCGCCTCCTCAAAGGAAAAAGTAACCGAAAGGTTTTGACATGGCAGCCAAAGCTGACATTTTATCTGTAAGAATCGGTGACTGTCAGATTAGGTCTGGTGTTTTACAATTTATCATAAGGACAAGTGAGTTTGGAGGCAGCTCAATTCAATTTTCAATTGCTGGACACTCACCATTCATGTTATCAATAGTACCTAACTGATACTCAACTACCGTGGATTGCCTATGACCGTCGCCGTAATCAGTCACCAGAAATGTGCCCTGCATGATAATGGCACTCTCCATCACCCCGAAGCACCGGATCGTCTGGATGCAATAAATAACCAGCTGATTATGTCCGGTGTGGACTGGATTTGTCGTCACTATGATGCGACACCAGCCAGCCGTGATCATCTGGAGCGGGTACATGATCACGATTATGTGCAACGGGTCTTTGATACCGCTCCGGCTGCCGGTGAACAGACGATACTGGACGGTGATACCGGGATGAATGAACACTCGTTGGATGCAGCGTTGTATTCTGCCGGGGCAGCAGTAATGGCAACGGATCTGGTCATGAGTGATGCGCATAAACACGCCGCCTGTCTGGGTCGTCCACCGGGACACCATGCCGGGCGGGCGATGGCTGCCGGGTTCTGTATTTTTAATAATGCCGCAGTTGCCGCGGCGCATGCAATGGCTGAATACGGGCTGGAGCGTATCGCAATTATTGATTTTGATGTGCATCATGGCGATGGTACCGAAGAAATTTTTATCGGTGAGCCACGGGTATTGTTCTGTTCCTCGTTTCAGCATCCGTTTTATCCCTATAAAGGGGCAGACAGCGATTATCCCAATATCATCAACTTACCGATGAAAGCAGGCACCCGCTCAGCGGAATGGCAGGATCAGGTCAGTGAAAAATGGCTGCCGCGACTGGAAGCCTTCAAACCACAACTGATTATTATTTCTGCCGGTTTTGACTCGCATATGGAAGATGACATGGGGGGCTTTAACCTGGTCGAAACGGATTATGTCTGGATCACCCGTGAACTGTGCCGGATTGCACGAGATCATGGCGAAAGCCGGGTGGTATCCTGTCTGGAAGGAGGCTATGACCTGTCGTCACTGGGGCGCAGTGCCACGGCACATATTAAGGAGCTGGCGGAGTTTCATTAGCCTGAATCCGGCTCTAGCTAGTACATTTGGTTTGCAAGAGGAAATGTCAGATCAGATTGGGGTTTTTACAGCTTTCTGGGCCTGTTGCGAAAAATCCAGCAGATGAACCACTTCGGTAATCACTGCAATATTGGTATGGAGCCGTCCCTGAATATTTTGGATAAATTGAACAGCCTGCTGGTGATAACGATCATGGCCGTCAAATAAAGCAATAAACGGCCCGCTATCTACCACGATATTTTGCACGCAGCTTCTCCTTCAAAATGGCCTTGCGCCGAGTGCTGAGATCGCTTTAATAAGGCTGACCCCTGTTTGCAAGCTGCCTTTACGCGGATGTAAACCTTACACCACTGACCAGCGAATCGAAAATACCTCTTCGGTTTCAATGCGTTGACGCATCCGTCGCTCCAGTTGTTCAATCAGAGTATCACGCTTGCCTTCAATTGTTCTTTCGGATGACTGGAGAAATGCAGGCGACTTTGGAAGAATGTCGAACGTAAACTCAACACCCGTTTGAGCTTTGTTCGTCTGGCATTTTTAGTGTTATTGCTGAAAAGATCTTAGACAGGCTCTCACACAAAAAAACAGGTCTGTTATGAACAAACATTACCATCGGATGACTCTGGGACGTAGGTACTGAATTCATGCCCTGGCAAAGTTGTCTTTACAAACTTGATTTCCTGACGAATTACCCCATATATCTAATTAATTCAAAAATATACATAGGGTAATTCCAATATGAGAATGGATAAATTAACCAGCAAGTTTCAGCTGGCACTCCAGGATGCCCAGTCCCTTGCACTGGGGCGTGATCATCAATTTATTGAACCGGTACACCTGATGGTGGCCTTACTGGATCAGGAGGGCGGTTCGTCCCGTGGCCTGTTGACCAAGGCGGGCACTAATGTCAATCAGCTGCGTTCCAAGCTGGGTGAGGTGCTGGATCACATGCCAAGTGTATCCGGGGGTGATGCCGGGGATGTGCATGTCTCCGGTGAGCTGAACAAAATGCTGAATGCCACCGATAAGCTGGCGCAAAAGCATAATGATCAGTACATTTCATCTGAACTGTTTGTACTGGCGGCGCTGGATAGCAAGGGGCAGTTAGGCAATATTCTGCGCGAATGCGGTGCGACTAAACCGGCTGTTGAGCAGGTTGTTGAATCCATGCGCGGTGGACAGCAGGTCAATGATCCGAACGCGGAAGATCAGCGTCAGGCACTGGAAAAGTACACCATTGATATCACTGAGCGGGCTGAGCAGGGCAAAATTGACCCGATCATTGGTCGTGATGAAGAAGTGCGCCGCATGGTGCAGATTTTACAGCGGCGTTCGAAAAACAATCCGATTGTGATCGGTGAGCCGGGTGTAGGTAAAACTGCACTGGTAGAAGGTCTGGCACAGCGGATTGTGGACGGTGAGGTGCCGGAAGGCGTGAAGGGAAAACGGCTACTGTCGCTGGATCTGGGCGCATTACTGGCCGGGGCAAAGTTCCGCGGTGATTTCGAAGAGCGGCTGAAGGCCGTGCTGAGTGACATTGCCAAGTCAGACGGCAATATCATTCTGTTTATTGACGAGATTCACATGATGGTCGGCGCGGGTAAGGCCGAAGGTTCAATGGATGCCGGGAATATGCTCAAACCTGCACTGGCGCGGGGTGAGCTGCACTGTGTCGGTGCCACCACGCTGGATGAGTACCGTGAGTATCTGGAGAAAGATGCCGCACTGGAGCGCCGTTTCCAGAAGATTATTGTCGATGAGCCATCGGTGGAAGACACCGTGGCAATTCTGCGTGGTTTGCAGGAAAAGTATGAAGTGCATCACGGGGTGGAGATTACAGATCCGGCATTGATTGCAGCGGCGACTTTGTCTCATCGTTATATTACTGACCGGAACCTGCCGGATAAGGCGATTGACCTGATTGATGAGGCGGCATCACGGATTCGGATTGAAATTGATTCCAAGCCGGAAGCCCTGGACATTCTTGACCGGCGGCTGATTCAGCTCAAGATGGAGCGTGAGGCACTGAAAAAAGAAAAGGATGATGCCTCTAAAAAGCGTCTGGATACCTTGCAGGAAGAGGTGGACAAGCTGGAACGGGAATATGCAGATCTGGAGGAAATCTGGAAAGCAGAGAAAGCCGCCATGCAAGGCACCACGCATATCAAGGAAGCACTGGATCAGGCGCGGATTGAGTTTGAAACGGCCAGACGGGCCGGTGATCTGGCACGGATGTCAGAGTTGCAGTACGGCACCATTCCGGGCCTGGAAGAGCAGTTGCAGAAGGCCGATGAGGCCAGTGATGAAGGCAGGAAAAATGTCCTGCTGAAGAATCGGGTGACCGAGGAAGAAATCGCTGACATTGTCGCGCGTTGGACTGGTATTCCGGTCAGTAAGATGATGGAGTCTGAGAAGGAAAAGTTGCTGGAAATGGAAAATCAGCTGCGGCAGCGGGTGATTGGACAGAGCGAGGCAGTGGTTGCCGTGTCGAATGCCATTCGTCGTGCGCGGGCAGGTCTGTCCGATCCGAAGCGGCCCAGTGGTTCTTTCCTGTTTCTTGGCCCGACCGGGGTGGGCAAGACAGAACTGACTAAAGCATTGGCACAGTTTCTGTTTGATACTGATGACTCAATGGTGCGGATTGATATGTCCGAATTTATGGAGAAGCATTCGGTGGCACGGCTGATCGGTGCACCTCCGGGATATGTCGGCTATGAGGAAGGTGGTTATCTGACTGAGGCGGTGCGGCGGCGGCCTTATTCGGTAATTCTGATGGATGAAATCGAAAAGGCACATCCCGATGTGTTTAATGTGCTGTTACAGGTGCTGGATGACGGGCGGCTGACCGATGGTCAGGGGCGCACAGTGGATTTCCGTAATACGGTGATCGTGATGACCTCGAATCTGGGGTCGAATGTGATTCAGGATATGGCCGGTGAGGAAAACTATGAACAGATGAAGGAAGCGGTAATGGAAATTGTCAGTACGCATTTCCGTCCTGAATTCATCAACCGGATTGATGAAACCGTGGTTTTCCATCCGCTGAACCGTGCTGAAATCCGGCAGATTGCAGATATTCAACTCAATAGCCTGCGTAAACGTTTGGCAACGCGTGAGTTGCATATGACCTTCTCTGATGCGGCGATGGATTTGATTGCCGAAGCCGGTTTTGATCCGGTCTACGGTGCGCGGCCTTTGAAACGGGCGATCCAGAACAGGGTGGAAAACCCGTTGTCACAGGAAATCCTCGCAGGGCGGTTTGCGCCGGGTGAGACGATTGCCGTTGATGTCAGTGATGATAAGCTGACATTTACAGAAATTGTTGAGGCTGAGGTGGTGGAGTAATTCCCGCCACCTTGACAACCGATGACTCAGGAGATGATCTCGGCTACACTGATGCTCCGTGAGTTCTGCGGTACACCGCAATCAAATGATTGTAACTGGCCGAACATGTTATCTTGAGGCTGGGCAAACCTATTTGCCGCGCTTACTGAATGCCTCCACGCAGGTGATTGAAACGGACATTCCGGCGTTGTATCCACTTGATTATGACAGAGTGAATGCGCTGAAGAAGTTGATGGTGATGCTGTGCCAGAGTGAACCGATTGTATCTGAATAATACCAACCTGTTTGCTGTATTCTGTGAACAACCGAAGACCGGCACCTTGCGGGAGACATTTTTTGCTTCCATGCTGTCGTATCAACACACCCTGAATTATCCCAAGGGCGGTGATTTTATTGTGGATGAGCAGTATGTATTTGAAGTCGGCGGACGTTCTAAAACACTACAACAACTAAAAGATGTTGAGCAAGGCTGGGTGGTTGCTGATAACCTGGAAGTGGGTTCCGAACGTAAGATACCACTCTGGCTATTCGGTTTTTTGTATTGATTTTGTCATGAACACACCCCCTTACTACATCGGTGCTCCCCTCTGGGCATTGAAGGAATGGAAAGGTAATTTTTTCACCGCAGATGCCAAACCGGCTGAGTTTCTGGCACAGTACGCACAGTTTTTCAATGCGGTGGAAGGCAACACTACGTTCTATTCAGTACCCTCAGAAAAAATGGTCAGCCGCTGGCTGGAATCAACACCGCCGCATTTCCGGTTCAGTTTCAAGTTTCCGCGCGCCATTACGCATTATCAGAAATTGCAGCACTGTGAGGCTGAGGTGAAAGCGTTTCTACAACGTATGGAACCATTGGGTGAACGCCTGAACAGCTTTATGATTCAGCTGCCGGGGTCGTTTGGCCCAACGTTGTTGCCGATATTGGAGGCTTTTCTGCGCTCATTACCACGGGATCACACTTATGCGGTTGAGGTTCGCCATGCCGACTTTTTCATCCAGGCTGATCTGCGGCGTGAATACAATAACCGCCTGCGTGAACTGGGCGTGGATCGAGTGATTTTTGAGAGCAGGCCCGTACACAGTGCCCCGGCACTGGATCAGGCAACACAGGAGGCCCATGAGCGCAAGCCGCGTCTGCCGGTTCAACTGGATACCACGGCACAGACTCCTGTATTGCGTTATATCGGCCATCCGGTGGTGGCGGAAAATAAACGCTGGCTGGAGCCGAGGGCTGCACAAACTGTGCGCTGGATTGAAGCCGGATTAAAACCACGTGTTTTTCTGCATACGCCGGATAATCAGCAGGTACCGCAACTGGCGCGGGAGTTTCATGGTTATGTACAGGCTCAGCTGGCAAATGTGGCAGATTTACCGCGTTGGCCAGCGGAACAGGGGCAGAACCGTCTGATATAGGGTGTTTACACACAGCCGTAGCAGCGGGTGTTGGAAATTATTCAGGTGTGGCCAGCGAAGTGCAAGAATTCGTGTTTTTATGGTTGCCTGCTGACAGGTGATTTGCTAACCTTACGCGCCTTTAGTATTTTGAATCGCAGTTTTGGAGAGTTCCGATGGCTCGTGTATGCCAGGTAACAGGTAAGCGTCCGGTCACAGGCAATAACGTATCGCACGCACATAACAAGACAAAACGTCGTTTTCTGCCTAACTTACATTCTCACCGGTTTTGGGTTGCGAGTGAAGAGCGTTTCGTAAAACTGCGTGTTTCTGCGAAAGGTATGCGTATTATCGACAAGAAAGGTATTGATACCGTTCTTGCTGACATACGGGCGCGTGGCGAAAAAGTTTAAACCGGAGTAGTAGATAATGGCTAAGAAAGGCGGACGTGAAAAGATTAAAATGGTTTCCACGGCGGAAACCGGTTTTTACTACACCACTACCAAGAACAAGCGTACCACTCCTGATAAGCTGGAGTTTAAAAAATACGACCCGGTAGTGCGTAAGCATGTGATCTTCAAGGAAGCAAAGATCAAGTAAGCATCAGTTAAGAACTGCTTTGGCAGGCAGATATTTCTGCCTGCCCTGAGAAAGCCCGTACCTTGTTGCGGGCTTTTTGCTGTTCTAACCTGAAGTATTTATTTACTGCAGGCGTATACGGTGTATGGTAGCGTATCGGGCGGTCCTGCAAGTCAGGCAGCCGTTAGTTGTTGGCACTCTCTCGGGAATGATTATGGAAAGTATATTGTCGTGGGTTCTTGTTGTCGCCGGTGTTTTACTGGTATTGATTCCTTTTCTGTTCGGTATGCTGATCCCTGTGCATCAGCAGGCGACACGGGTTGAGCTGATCCGGGCACCGGTTGATACGGTTTGGGAAGCGATTAGCGAATTATCCCGCCAGACTGAATGGCGAACCGATCTGAAAAGTGTGCAACTCAAGGACGATGATGATGGCATGCGCTGGATCGTGACACCGCTCAAGGGGGGCAGAGTTACCTTGCGCAAGGTGAAAACGGTGGAGAAAAAGGAATTACTGATCCGGATCGATAAAGGTTCTTCTCCACAGGGTACGCGGCAGGTTATATTGACCGCAGTCCCCGGTGGCACCCGCATTAATTTTACTGAGACCTCCGAGTTAAAAAACCCGATCAGGCGCCTGATTGCACAGTTAAGCGGCAGGCTGGACAAACAGCTGAATCACTATATTGATCAGCTAAAGCAGGCTTTCAACCAGTAAGCCTGTCGTTATAGAGTCCGCAACTGTTGCATACGGGAACAGAGATTCACCTCAGTGGGTACACATTAGGCTCGGGCTGGTAAAAACCCGGCATCAGCAAGTGCGGCCAGAGTGCTGGAGTGGCAATAAAAGCGACTGAACCCCGCGAAGATGTCGTGCGACTTAATCCAGACAAGGCAGAAGTATCTGGAGCAAAGAAATTAGAGAGTGCTGCCTAGTGAAAACGAGCAGCTATCTTGACAAATACCGATCAGTGGCTTGTAATAATTTCGGGCTGTCGGTAACGACGACGGACATTGAGATACAAGTTCCAGGGTAGTAAGGGGTGCTTATAAATATAATCCTGTCAATTTGTTCTTAATTGTTCCCATTAATTAAATTCAGAGTGATTTATGTCTAAAAATAATAATTTTTTTTCTATAAAAACAGCGGTAGCCGTTATCTTGGCATGTTTGGTCACTGTGCCTGTTTATGCTGATGTTTCGGGTACAGTCTATCGGGAATTGCCTGTTAATGGTTCAAATCCGAATAGCTACGGTATCCGGGACACTAATGAACCGGGTGTTGCCGGTATTGCTGTCACTGTAACCGGCGATAATGGTATAACGGAAACCGTACAAACTGACGATAACGGTAGCTGGACAACAACAAAAGGTGTCGGGGCATTTGGTGGTCAGGTTCGGGTGATATTCAGTAACATTCCGGGTTACTTGTACCCCAGTGTTATCAATACAAACTCCAAGACCACAGTGCAATTTGTAGCGGAAGAGAGTACTGATGTCGATTTGGGTCTGCATAACCCGGCAGATTATTCCTCAATACCAAATCCGATGATGGGTGCGCCAAGGTATCTGGCAGGTGATCCACTGCTGGGTGGTGCATCAGGAGCGCGTACTGGATTTGTTGGCTTTCGTCACTCATTTTTGGGGGATGGCCGGATTGGTCAGTCTGGAGATGATTTCATTCCTTTTGCGACAACTGCCCAAATCGGTTCTGCCTGGGGCGTAGCTTACCAGCGTTCTTCAGAAACGATTTTTGTAGCTGCCTCTTATCGCCGTCATGTTGGCCTTGGGCCATTGAATACCGGTGGAATATAT
>PDWJ01004284.1_pt1 | contig 18452 bp, 12 predicted proteins | sample 1430881 | NCBI WGS metagenome assembly PDWJ01 (sample SAMN01162460, study PRJNA174530) | Oral metagenome, whole genome shotgun sequencing project. | biome: Marine environment; feature: Marine mammal; material: Swab sample of the gingival sulcus; isolation source: swab sample of gingival sulcus...
AGCGAGCAGGGCGCCTGCTGGTAGCCAGCAACCGACGAGCGACAACCGCTGTGATGTCGCAGACCAGCGCAGCGACGGGAGGTCAGTTGGTCAGCGCTCTAAGCAAGCAACCGACGAGCGACAACCGCTGTGATGTCGCAGACCAGCGCGGCGACGGGAGGTCAGTTGGTCAGCGCTCGAGACGGCGCGTTTGAGCGACAAGGAGCTCGGTTCGAAGGGGAAGCGTCGGCGGCATCTCCCCCCAGGTGAGCTCGGTGGTCAGCGATAGAGGCTTGGGATCTCGAGGTTCAGGTTGTTCTCCTCGGCGACCAGCGCCATGCGGCCGGCGAGCTTTTTCCAGGCGTGGATGAAGAAGGTGAACGCCTGGTTGCAGACCGTCTTCGCCTCGTCGCCGGCGGCGCTGTCGGCGATCGGCTGCACCAGCTGGTCGCCGATCTCGCCGAGCTTTTTGATCTCGGCCTCGGTCATCAGGCCGGAGGCGATGACCTTGTCTTTGCGGTCGGTCAGCGCGACGTAGAGCTTCTGGCAGTCGTTGGCGCGGTCGCGGTAGCCCGTGCCGGGGCGGATGGCGGCGAGCAGGGCCGAGACCTTCGGGTCACCGGGCGCGATCGCGCCGAGCACCTGGGCGCCGCGGTCTTCGAGCTGGCCGGCGACCTGGTAGATCTCCTGGCGGATCCCGGCACCCTGCGTCGTTTCGGCGTCGACGAAGCGGGCGTTGGCGACCCAGTAGGCCCGCGCCTTATCCGCCAAGGTGACGATGTCATCCTCCATCGGCGTCTTGAAGGTCTCGGAAAAGAGCATCACGTGCTCGCGACCCAGCTCCTCGAGCTTCAGCGACAGCTCGACAGCCTTCGCGGGGTCGATGTTGGCGTTGAGCGGCTCGTCGATCGTGGTGAACTTCGGCGCGTACGTCTCGAAATGCTTGACGTTGTCTTCGACAGTCAGACTAGGCATGCGTGCCCTCCCTCCACTTTTCGGTATGACGTGGTGCTTTGGGATTCCCCAAGAGCATGGGAATCTTTGCACACCTGAGCCTCACCCCACAAGGGCCAGGTGGAAGACGCCTCTGTCGGGGTGGGTCTGTTGGGGTGGGTCTGTTGGCGTGGGGTTGACGGAAGACCGGTGGTCAGCTCGGGAGCTCCGAGGCGCGCACGGTGCGGTCGCGGCCGTTGGCTTTGGCGTGATAGAGCGCCTCGTCGGCGGCCTTGATCAGCGCCGCGGCGCTCTGGGCGCCGCTCGCGCCGAGCTCGGCGACGCCGAGGCTGATCGTCACCTCGAGGTCGGTATGCCGCAGCCCAAAGGGGCTCTGGCGGACCAGGGTGCGCAGGCGCTCGGCGAGCAGCGCCGCGTGCTCCTCGTCGATGTCGCGGCCGACGACGGCGAACTCTTCGCCGCCGTAGCGGGCGAGCACGTCCTCGGCGCGGACCGCCTGGAACACGCGGGAGGCGAGCTGCCGCAGCACGTCGTCGCCCGCAGGGTGGCCGTGGGTGTCGTTGACCTGCTTGAAGTGGTCGATGTCGAAGAGCACCACCGAGAGCGCGGTGTCGTGGCGCCGCGCGAAGGCGAGCTCGCTCTCGAGGCGGGTGTCGAGGTAGCGGCGGTTGAACACCCCCGTGAGCCCGTCTCGGAGGATCGCCTCGTGCATGTCGCGGGCGTATTGGGTCTCGAGCTCGTCGCCGTAGCTCACCCGCAGCACGGTGTTGACGCCGAGGCGGATCTTGTCGCCGCGGGCGAGGACCCGGGACTCGCCGAGGGGCTCGTCGTTGACGAAGGTGCCGTTGCGGCTGCCCAGGTCGCGCAGCTCGTAGCGGAGCTTGTGCGCGTCGAAGTAGACCATCGCGTGGTGGCGCGAGATCCCGGCGTCCATGATCTGGATGGTGCAGTCGTCATCACGGCCGAGCAGCGTCATGCCGAGGTTGAGGGTGTGGAGCTGTCCGACGTCGTTGCCCGCCAGGGTCAGCAGGTGTACGCGGCGATCGTCGCGGGTCGCCTCGGCGTGCACCACCGGCAGCGTGGTCTTGCTCGGGCTCGAGGGCTCGAGATCGTCGTCTCGCGGCAGCTGATCGTGTGGCTCCTTCATCACCATCGGGGTCGTCCTCTATCGCCAAAGAGCGTCCGGCTGGTGCCTCCGCTCATCGTCCAGCCCACCGATCCCCATCGACCAGGGGCGGCGATCGTTGAGAGCACCCCGCCCGGTCGATGGGCCGAGCCGGCGCTTCGATGGGCTGAGCCGGCGCTTCGATGGGCTGAGCCGGCGCTTCGATGGGCTGAGCCGGCGCTCCGATGGGTCGTGCTGGCGCTCCGATCGTCTCACCGGGGCGCGCCTCTCGATGGTATGCTCGGCGACTCGCGGCAGGTAGAAGCCGAGGAGGTATGCGGTGTTCGAAGCGGCAGAGCTAGGTCATGTGTTGGGGAAGAGGGGCTACGATGAGCTGGAGCCGAAGCTGCGGCTCGAGCTCTTGGGGCTGCAGCAGAAGCTGCGCGCGGCGGGGTTTCCGGTGATCGTCGTCTTCGCCGGCGTCGACGGCGCGGGCAAGAGCGAGACGGTCAACCTGCTGAACTCCTGGCTCGACCCGCGGTGGACCCACACCCACGCCTACGCGGCGCCCTCCGACGAGGAGCGTGAGCGGCCAGGCTTCTGGCGTTACTGGCGCGACATGCCGCCCAAGGGCAAGATCGGCTTCTTTCTCAGCTCCTGGTACTCCAAGCCGCTGACCGAGCACGTCTACGGCGAGATCAGCGAGGCTGAGCTGGAGCAGCGCCTGCTGCGCATCCGCACCTTCGAGCGGATCCTCACCGAGGACGGCGCGCTGATCCTCAAGTTCTGGATGCACCTCGACAAGAAGGGACAGAAGCAGCGGCTCGAGAGTCTGCAGCGCGATCCGCTCAAGTCCTGGCGGGTCACCGAGCGAGACTGGAAGCACTTCCGCATGTATGGCCGCTTCATCGCGACGGCTGAGCGGGTGATCATGCGCACCAGCACCGGCGAGGCGCCCTGGCATATCGTCGAGGGGCGCGACGCGCGCTACCGCGAGGTCACGGTAGCGACGATGCTGCGCGACGCGATCACCAAGCACATCGAGCAGCAGGAGGCGCTGGCGCGGCTGAAGGCCGAGCAGGCGGCGGCGGAGGCGGCCGAGCGGACGAGCGCGTCCCGACGGCGCACGAAGCCGCCGGAGGAGCTGGTGGAGGTCGAGGACCTCGACGTCGACGAGGGCGAGGACCTCGCCAAAGAGGTGGACGAGGGCACGATCGTGGAGCTGATGCCGACCACGATCCTCCAATCCCTCGACATGACCCAGGCGCTCGGCAAGAAGGACTACAACCGCGCCCTGGGGCAGCAGCAGGGGCGCGCCGCGGAGCTCTTTCGCGAGGCGCGGGGCCGCGGGCTGTCGGCGATCCTGGTCTTCGAGGGCTGGGACGCGGCGGGCAAGGGCGGCTCCATACGCCGCCTGACCTCGGCCCTCGACGCGCGGGACTACAGCGTGATCCCGATCGCCGCGCCCACCGACGAGGAGCGGGCGCAGCACTACCTCTGGCGCTTCTGGCGCCACCTCTCCCGCGCCGGCCGCGTGACGATCTTCGACCGCAGCTGGTACGGCCGCGTGCTGGTCGAGCGCATCGAGGGGTTCGCCTCGGAGCGCGAGTGGATGCGCGCCTACGGCGAGATCAACCACTTCGAGGAGCGCCTCCTCGAGCATGGGATCGTGCTCTGCAAGTTCTGGCTGCACATCACCAAAGAGGAGCAGCTCGCCCGCTTCAAGGCCCGCGAGGAGACGCCCTTCAAGCGCTGGAAGCTCACCGAGGAGGACTGGCGCAACCGCGAGAAGTGGGACGACTACGAGGTCGCTGTCAACGAGATGATCGCGCGCTGCAGCACGCGCATCGCGCCCTGGACGCTGGTCGAGGCCAACGACAAGCGCTTCGCCCGCGTGAAGGTCGTCACGACCTTCGCCGACGCCCTCGAGCGCGCCCTCAGCGGCGGTCAGACCGGCACGGCGATCCCGGCGGCCCCGGCCGAGGCCGGCGACGAGCCAGAGACCCACACCAAGCACAAGGTCAAACAGCGCGGCAAGACAAAGGGGAAGCGCAGGTCGTCCAAGAGCTGAGCCCAGCGCGCCCTCGAGAGCCTCGCGAACTCCCCCGCCGAGCGTCGCGCTGCCGGCCGCGCTGCATCCCTCGAGAGGGTCGCCACCCCATCGTCGCGCGGAAAAAGCTGAAGCGCTTTGCCGCCTCGCGGTCTCTGAGATGAGAGCCCCCTCGCAGCTCGGAGCGGTTCGGCGATGGGGTCGGCTCGGCGGCTCGGCACGACCGGCCCCAGCTCGAAGGAATAGGCAGCCAAGGAGAAGCGCGTGACCCTCGAGCTCGCCGGCGTGTTTGGCGCCGGACTGCTGACCTTCGTGACCCCCTGCGTGCTGCCGCTGATCCCGATCTACCTCGCGCTCTTGCTTGGTAACGGCGGAGCGGTGGCGGCGGGGGTCAAGCCCAGCCTCGGCCAGCGGCTCTCGCTCTTTCTCTCGACGCTGGTCTTCGCCAGCGGGCTGCTGATCGTCTTCGTCGCCCTCGGCATGACGGCGACCTCCCTGGGGCAGGTGCTCACCGAGCACCGCACGCGGCTGGTGCTCGTGGGTGGGCTGCTGATCTTCCTTTTCGGCCTGAAGTTTCTCGGCGTGCTGCGCGTGTCCTGGCTCGAGCGCGAGAAGCGCATCGACGACAGCAAGCTCGAGAGCCGCTTCCGGCTGCTCAACGCGCTGGTGATGGGGCTGGTCTTCGGCCTCGGCTGGACACCCTGCGTCGGGCCGATCCTCGGCTCGGTGCTGACCTACACCGCCTCGAAGAGCACCTCCATCGGGCAGGGGGCGCTCCTCCTCGCGGCCTACGGCCTCGGCTTCGTGCTGCCGCTCTTGGTGCTCTCGCTCTTCGCCGACGTGGCGCGGCGCGTGGTCCGCCGCGTCTCGCCCTACCTGCCCAAGCTCGAGAAGCTCTCCGGCGCCGCGCTGGCGCTGGTCGGCCTCTACCTGATGCTGGGCGTGGGCGCCCCGCCCGCTGGGGCGCGCGCTCCCGCCGAGGAGGGCAGCGGCGCCCCGGCGCTGAAGCAGCGGCCGATCGTGCCAGCCTTGGGGCAGCCCAGCGACCGCCCGAGGATGGTCCAATTCACCTCCTCTCGCTGCTCGATCTGTCGCCAGATGATCCCCACCGTGGGCGTGATCCAGCGCGACTGCGACGGGCGCCGGGTCGACGTGGTGAAGGTCGACGTCGGCGCCAACGCCAAGCTCGCGGCGAGCTACCGGGTGCGCGGCGTGCCGACCTTCGTCTTCCTCGATAAGGGCGGCAGCGAGGTGGCGCGGCTGGTCGGCTACCAGACCCTCGCCTCGCTGCGCCAGTCGCTGGCCGCCGCGACGGGCGGCTCCTGCGACGGCCTCGGCGCCTTCGATCCCGGCGCGCTGCCCGAGAGCAAGCCCAAAGAGGGCGGCACCTGCGCCAAGGACGAGCCCGCCCGTCTCCCGGGCGCCAGCGCGCCGCCCTGCGACTCGTAAGAGGAGGGGCTATCGCGGGAGGCGGGACTCGACGTAGCGGCCGAGGGCGCGGATCGCCCGATCGCCCTCGCGGAAGACCGGCACGCCGCCGTCTTGCAGATACGTACACATCGGGTCGTAGTGGCTGCCGCCGTCGACGACCACGACGAAGGGCTTGCGCGAGGTCTTGGCCAGCGCGATCACGCGCGCCGCGAAGCCCTCCTCGGCGTCGTAGACGTCGCGCTCGGAGAGGCCCTTGGGCAGGCTCTGCACCGCCGGCGTGAAGGGCACCATGCCGAAGACGGCGAGGTCGACGCCCTCGTCGTCGAGGATCGCCTCGATGCAGCGCGCGTGGACGTCATCTCCGGCCATCGGCGTGAGGTCGAGGGGGTTTTGTATCGTGACGAGCTTCTCGATGCGCGCCGCGGCCAGCGCCTCGGCGATGCGCGCGGTGGTGGCCTCGGAGAAGGTCGCGCCGTCGAGGGCGTAGCCTTCGCCGCGGTAGGCGTCGGCCATGCCGACGGTCTCGTAGCCGGCGTTGGAGGTCATCACCACCCGGCGCCCGCCGTAGCGGTAGCCGCGACGACCGAAGGTCGCCGAGAGCCGCAAAAGCTCGCAGAAGTCCTCGAAGGTCTCGACGACCAGCGCGCCGGCGTCCGTCAGGAGATCGGCGAAGACCCGGAAGTCCCCAGCGACCGAGGCCGTGTGGCCGATCGTCGCCGCCTGGCCGAGGCCGCTGCGGCCGCCCTTGTAGACGATCGCGTCCTTGCCCGCCGCCCGCAGCCGCTCGATCGCCCGCGCCAGCGCCACGCCGTCTCCGGGCTTCAGGCCCTCGACGTAGAGCGCGAAGGTCGTGAGGTCGGGCTCCTCGCAGAGCGCCTCGACGAAATCGGAGATCCGGGCGTCGATCTGGTTGCCCACCGAGAGCTGGAAATCGGGCGCGGCGAAGTCGAGCTTGCCCATCTGCGTCAGCATGAAGGCGCCGCTCTGGCTGATGAAGGCGATGTTGCCCAGGCCGTCGTCGCGGCGCGGGAGCTTCTCTTTGGGGATGAAGAGCGTGTCGAGCTTGGCTCGCCGCGAGACCACCCCGACGGAGTTGTTGCCGATCAGCACGGCGCGCTCGCGTTGGCCCTGCTGCGCCGCCACCAGCGCCTCGACCTGCTTGGCGATGCCCTTGCCGCCCTCGGTCTCGCCCATGCCGCCGGGGATCAGCAGCACGGCGCGGACCTTGCCGCTCTGATAGACCCGCCCGAGGACCTCGGGCACCGAGGGGGCGGGTACGGCGAGCACCAGCAGATCGACGATCTCCGGCAGGGCGGCCATCTCGGGCACGCAGCGGACGCCGTCGATGGCGTCTGTGCCCTCGCGAACGATGTAGCAGCGCTCCGTGTCGAAGCCGGCCTCGAGCACGGAGCCGAGGATGATCCGGCCCATGTTCCTCTTGGTCGACACGCCGATCAGCGCGACCGCCTCGGGGCGCAGGCCTCGGCGTAGGTTGTCGATGGGGAAGACGCGCGCCAGCGGGGCGTCGCCGCCGAGGCGCCCCAGGGCGTCGACCGGGATCCAGCGCCCGCCGCCGTCTTCGGCCGTGGCCCAGACCAGCGGGTTGAGCTCGAGCTCCTCGAGGCAGCGCCCCTCGGCCTCCACGGCGGCGCGGATCAGCTCGAGGGCGTCGATCAGCCGCCCGAGATCGCGATGGAGCTGCGCTGGCGGGCAGAGCGCCTCGACGCCGCGGACCTGGCCCGTGCCCCAGCGGAAAAAGAGCGACCCTTCGAGCTTCTGCCGCAGGCGCTCGGCGGAGGTCAGCCCGGGCTTGGTCAGGATCGTCGCCTGATCGGCCTTGGTCGCCGCCGCGAGCGCCTCGACGTAGGTCCCGCCGAAGCCGACGGTGTAGACCGGGCCAAAGTCGGGGGTGTTGCGCATGCCGACGAGCAGCTCGTGGCCGATCCGCGACTCGAAGTCGATCGCCTCCTCGACCAGCACCCCGAGCACGCCCTCGCGCAGCTCGGCGGGTAGCCCCGTGAGGATGCCCTGCCCGACCTCGGCGACCGCGCCGACGCTGAACTCGCGCAGCAGCTTCACGCCGCCGACGTCGGATTTGTGGAGGATCTGCGGTGAGACGACCTTGATCACCGCTCGCGTCGCCGAGAAGCCCTCGAGGGCCGCCCCTGGCGCGCTGATCTGGTTGAGGGGGATGAAGCGGCGGGCCGGGGTGGGCACGCCGAGCTTGTCGAGCGCGTCGAGCAGCTCGTGCTCGAGCAGCACGCTACGACCCTGCTGCAGGGCTGCGCGGATCACGGTCTCCATGGGGGCTCCCTCCGGCTACGCCTCGAGCTTGCGACCGAGCTCGAAGGCCTCGAGGTTGGAGGTGACCACGTGCTCGCCCTTGCGAGTGAACATCCTCTTGATCAGCCGCTCGATGGTCTGAGGCTGGATCGGGAGCAGGTGAGACGCCGCGCCGACCATCACCATATTCGTCGCGCGAGGCGATCCGGCCTCGCTCGCGAGGCGCTTCGCGTCGACGAGCACCGCCTTGGGGAGCGCGCGGACGGAGTCGAGGACGCCCTCGAGCTCGGGGTAGTCGGGGATGTTCTTCACCGGCTGGGTCGAGGTGAAGAGCGTGCCGTCCTTGGCCAGGTAGTCGACGTAGCGCAGGCTCTCGAGCGGCTCCATGGCGATCACCATCTGCGCCGTGCCCTTGGGCACCATGTCGCTATGAATCGGGCCATCGGCGAGGCGGAGGTTGGACTGCACGGCGCCGCCGCGCTGAGACATGCCGTGGACCTCGGCCTGCTTGACCTGCAGGCCCTCTTCCATCGCGCTGGACGCGATGATGGCTGCGATGGAGATCACACCCTGGCCGCCGACGCCGGCGAGAATGATATCGCACTTCATGACGTTTCCTCTGCGACCCGCGGCTTGGAGCCGACGGGTTGGTGATGAGAAAAGGAAAGGGCTTTTCGAAGGGGCCCTTCGATCGCGAGGCGGTGCCAGCCGCGACCGCCGCGGCTAGCCCTTCGCCTTGGCCGTCTGCTTCTTGGCCTTGTCCTTCTTGATGGTCTCGAGGCACTCGCGAAAGAGGATCACCACCGAGGTGCCCTGGTAGTCCATCTCCTCGCGCAGCGCGGCCTCGATCGTGTCGACGTCGCGCGGGTGGGCGCGCATATGGCGGACGTGCTCGGGCGCGACGCCGACGCCGAGCACGATGTCTTTGAGCCGGGACGGCGGCAGCAGGGTCGGCTGACCGCCGGTCATCGCCACGGTCTCGTTGTCGACGATGATCAGGGTCATCGCCGCGTTATTCGAGACGGCGTCCATCAGCGGCGTGACGCCGCTGTGGAGGAAGGTGCTGTCGCCGATCACGGCGAAGGCTGGGTGGAAGCCCGAGTCGGCCGCGCCCTTGGCCATGCTCACCGAGGCGCCCATACAGACGCAGGACTCGATGGCGTTATAGGGCGGCAGCGCGCCGAGGGTGTAGCAGCCGATATCCGAGGTCACCAGCGACTGGGTCAAGCTGGCGACGACGTTGTTCAGCGCCTGGTAGGTGTCGCCGTGGGGACACCCGCGGCAGAGCTGCGGTGGGCGGCCTGGGAGCGGGACGCCTTTGTCGAGCGTCGCGCCGGCGGCGATCGGCTCGAGGCCGAGGGCCGCGCGGGCGAGCTCTGGGGTGAGCTCACCCTCCATCGGCAGCTCGCCGCTCTCCTTGCCGAGGATCTGCACCTCGGTGGGGAAGACGCCGCGGAGGAAGCGCTCGACGAAGGGGTAGCCCTCCTCGAAGATGAGGATCGTCTTGACGTGGCGGCCGAGCTCGCGGACCTTCTCGGCGGGGAAGGGGTAGGCGCCGATATGCAGGTGCGAGGGCACCTCCGGCAGCTCCTCGAGGCACTCCAGATAGTAGTTTCGCGCCAGCCCGCAGGTGATCACGCCGAGGTCTCTGTTGGCCTCGTTCAGCGTCAGCACGTTGAACGAGCACGACTCGCTGTAGGCGCTGATCTCGTTGTGAGCCTCGAGGAGCTGGTGCCATTGGCGGCGCGCGTTGGAGGGCAGGAGCGTCCAGCCTCTGGGGTCTCGCGTCTTGGCGAGGGGCTTTTGCGGCAGGCCCTCGCGGGTCTCGACCACGGCGCGGCTGTGGGCCAGCCGCGTGACCAGGCGCATCAGCACCGGCACGTGGAAGCGCTCTGAGAGCTCGAAGGCCTCACGGGTCATCTCGTAGGCCTCTTGCTGGTTGGTCGGCTCGAAGCAGGGCACGCGGCCGAAGTCGGCGAAGTAGCGCGAGTCTTGCTCGTTTTGCGAGCTATGCATGCCTGGATCGTCGGCCACGGCGATCACGCAGCCGCCGTTGATGTCGACGATCGCCGCGTTCATGAAGGGGTCGGCGGCGACGTTCAGCCCGACGTGCTTCATCGCCACCAAGGTGCGGCGGCCGACCATCGAGCTGCCGAGGGCCTGCTCGAGAGCGGTCTTCTCGTTGACGGCCCAGACGGGCTTGATCTCGCCGTGGGTCTTCGCGTAGCGCATCAGGTACTCGACGATCTCCGTCGACGGGGTGCCGGGGTAGGCGTAGGCCGTGGTGATCCCGGCGTGGACGGCGCCGAGGGCGACCGCCTCATCTCCAAGTAGCACCTGCGGACCCGTTACTTTAGCTGCCATGACTTGCCTCGCTCGATAGTGAGAGCTCAGAACACGCCGCGAGGGCCTGCGGAGACCTCGCTCCGCAGCTTCAGGAGGTCCTCGCCAAGGCGCGACGTCACCCTAACAGGAAACGCGTCAGCCGATCTACGGTCGCTCCACAGACGGCGGAAGGATCCCGACAAGGCTCCGACAAGACTCGCAAAGCATCCCGAACGTGGGCCGCCTCTCGGGCGCGGCGGCGGCGCGCCATCGGCCGAGCTCAGTCAAAGAGCTGACGCAGCAGCTCCTCGAGCGCTTGATACGAGAAGTGCGCGCGACCGAGCGCGACGTTCTGCTCGACCATCGCGTCGCGGCGCTGTCGATCGGTCAGCACCTCGCGGGCTCGCGCCACGGCGTCGTCTCCGAGCTGACGCTTGTGGATCAGCACGGTGTCGAAGCCCAGCGAGCCGATGTCGGGCCAGAAGACCGGCTCGTAGTCGTTGACGAAGATGGGCACCTTGGCCGCCACCGCCTCGACGAAGACGTTGCCGAAGCCCTCGTAGGTCGAAAAGTAGGTGCAGGCGTCAGCGTGGGCGTAGGCGTCGGAGAGGGCGTAGACCTTCTTCGCCTTGCCCTCCGCCGGGCGCCGCTGGTTGTCGAAGCGATCGCCGCAGAAGAGCACCTGCTCGCCGAGCCCGAGGCGGTCGATCTGCGCGCGCAGCTCGTCGACGTAGGCGCTCCCCTCTTCGTCTTTCGCCGTGCCGGTGATCAGCAGCTTCACCTTGTCGTCGGCGAGGCGCGAGACCCGCTCGGTCGCCGTCTCGATGCCCTTGCGGCGCACGACGCGGGTGATCTGAAACAGCAGCGTGTCGTCGTCGGCGAGGCCGAGCTCGGCGCGGAGGTCGGCCTCGCCTTCGTCTCGCAGCCCGAAGGGCGCGTCGAAGTCCATCACGTTGGGCACGACGATCGCGTCGTCGATGCCATAGCGCTCCGCCAGCGCCCTCTGCGCGGCGCGGTTGATCACCGCGTGGCGGACGGTGTCGAGCTTGCAAGGGTAGGCCTGCTCGAGGCGCGCCTCCAGGCCGGCATAGGGCGTGGTGTAGCGCTCGCCGCGCTCCCAGCGAAAGTCATGGCCGTGACAGACGCCGCGGATCCCAGTCTCGCGATAGACCTCGGTCAGCGCGAGGCCGAGGGTGAGGTGGAAGGGCAGGGCGTTGGCGTTCTCGCTGACGAGGCAGTCGAGCGCCTGGCGTTCGATTTAGGCCCGCACGCCAGCGGCGATCTGCGCCGTCTCGGCGTCGAGGCGCTCGAGCAGCGCGGCCTCCGAGGCCACGGCGCCGCCGAAGAACGCCTGCCGTTGCGCCAGCTCGTTTTGCGGGTGATCAAAGGCGATCTCCGGCAGCAGCTCGACGTTTTCGATCTCGCCCTCGAGGGCGCCAGCGAGCACCTGCACCTCATGGCCCATGCGCTCGCGCAGCACGGTGATCCACTTCTCGGTCTCGAGCCCGACCCCATCATCGCCGCCGATGCGGCCAAGCACGACGCCTATCCTCATGAGGCGAGGCTAGATGAGGAGCAGGGCAGAGGCGAGCGTGATTGAGAGGCGACTCAGAGAGACGACTCAGACGTGACTCAGACGTGACTGAGACGTGACTGAGACGCGAATGAGACGTGAATGAGACGTGACTGAGACGTGACTGAGACGTAACTCAGCACGTGACTCAGCACGTGACGCCCGTCGCTGCGTATCCCGCGGTGATGGTCCATACTCCCGCCGTGTCTCGCCTCGTCGCCATTTCCGCGCTCGTGTCGTGGGTCTCGCTCTGCGCGCTCTCTGCGCGAGGGGCCCCCTCACCCATGCCTCCCGCCAGCTCGCCGACCCCCCACCCGGCGTCGCGCCCCCAGCCGAGCTTCACCGATCTACGCATCGCCGACGACGACGGCTGGACGAGCGGTCTAGCGGTCGGAGTGATCAGTAATAGTCCATTTGTTCTAGGCTTTTCGGCGCTGCCCGTGGTCGCCGGAGTCAACACCCTGGGGCGCGGCGCCGTGGGGTTTTTCGTCGGCGATAAGCTGATCACCATCGGCGCCATCGGTGGCGCGGCGGCCATCGCCGAGCTCGCTGGGGGGATCTACCTGCTCGGAGCGACGCGTCGCCCGCGCCCCAAAGGTGGCCTGGCGCGCGAGGTCTGGAACGCTGGCTTCAACGCCGGCTTTGGCTTGGTGCAGGGGCTCCACGGCTTGGGCTACATCGCGATCGGGATCCCGCTGCTGGTCATGTCCGATCACCACCTCGAGGACGTCCTGCTCGCGTCCAAGCCCTACCGGGTCTTGGGCGTGTCGAGCATCATCGCTGGCGGCGTGCTGACCGTCGTCGGCGGCATCTCGGCCTGGATCGGCTTCAGCGAGGGGCCGCGGCTGCTGCGCCGCGTCGCGATCATGCCCCTCGCTGGCCCCGATCTCGCGGGCCTGTCCTTCGGTGGCACGTTCTAGAGCGCTGATCAGCTTACCGGACCGAGCTGCGCGAAGGATGCGGAATCACGGCGTAGGAGCGAGGAGGGCGCCTGCTGGTAGCAAGCAACCACCAGCGCAGCGACGGGAGGTAAGTTGGTCAGCGCTCTAGAGCGCGGACCTCTCTGCTTCGGGCTGCGCACATCTCTGCGCACCGGCTCGTGAGAGGGTCGCGACTCGCGCAGCGACGGGTCATCATCGCCGCAGGCTCTCCCCACGCCTGCTCCTGCGAGATTGTAGATGTCTGTCAGATCACTCGTTGGGTGGCGCGATCAACGCTGCCCACAGCAGGTCGCGATCGATCCGGGGGCTTGAAGCCTCATGGGTCGGCAAGTGGAGTGTCCAGTTGCCGGTTCTTGGAGGGGGGGCTTCCGAAAATGGACCGACGGGCTCGGTGCTGGGGCCTGAAAGGCGAGCGTCTACAGGCGGCTTCGTTTGGATCGGGGCTTGCAGCCCTCGACGCTCCGAGGGCCCATGATGATGAGCGCGGCCAGGCAACGAGCGGCAGACGAGCACTCCGACCAACAACCCGGCGTCGTGGGGCTCGAAGACGACGCGACCTACGTCGAGCGGGCGCGACGGCTGCTTTACCGCCACAAACACGCCGAGGCGATCCGCGTGCTCCGCGCTGGGCTCGCCGCCCACCCCGATGACGACGGCGCGTTGCTCTTGGGTCAGGCGCTGGTGCTGGTCAGCCGCTTTCGTGAGGCTCGCACCGTGCTCGAGCTGCTGATCGCCGGCACGCCGAACGCCGCAGCGTACGCGCTGATGGTGCGCGTGTGTCTGGCGCTCCAGGACGTCAGCGCGGCGTTGAAGCAGGCTCGCCGCGGCGTCGAGCGCTTCCCCTCAGACGCCGATCTTCATGAGCTGGCGCTGCAAGCCGAGGCCGACTACGAGCACGCGTACGGTGACGACCTCGGCTACGCCACCGATCTCGACGCGACGGCTGGTCGCGGCCGTCTCCTCTTTGGGGACGACGAGCGCGCGCCGGCAGTCGCCGTGTTGCGTGACGAACCGGCGCTCGCGGCGGGCGCTGGCGCGGACGCTCGGCGAGAGTTCGACGCGCCCACGGATCCCGCCAGCGATCCCGGCGGTCAGGCCTATGGACCTCTCCTCGGTCCGGGAGCGCCCAACCTCGAGTCTGCCGTCCAACGCTTCATTCGCGCCGCTCATCCAGCGCGAGCCGACGCGTCGGAAGACCCGATGAACGACGAGGGCTCACGGGGGCCTTTCCCCGCAGACCATGGGCGCCGTCGCGGCCTGCTCTCGAGCCTGCTGGGCGACGGCCCGCCGCTCTCGATCCCCGCGACCTCCAACGACGTCAACGACGCCAACGACGCCAAAGACGTCGAAGACGCCAAAGACGCCAAGGACGTCGACGACGTCAAAGACGCCGAAGACGCCAAAGACGCCAAAGACGTCAACGACGTCGACGACGTCAACGACGTCGAAGACGCGGCGACCACGGAGATCTCCGCGCCGCCCGTGCCGCTCGAGGCCAGTGAACCCGAGGCGCAGATCTTCGCCGACGAGGAGCTTGTCGACGTCTTCGGTGGCGCCGAGGAGCCCGAGCCCGTCGCGGCGCAAGGGTCGTGGCTCGAGAGCCTCCGGCGCGCGGTGGGCGAGAGCCCTGACGCGCGCTCAGTGGACGCCAACGCCCAGGCTGATGGCGTCGAAGGAGGCGTCGACCAGGGAACCCACAGCGTCGATCAGGGGACCCAAGGCGTCGACCAGGAAGACCAGATCACGCCCTTCGTGCCCGCGAGCGACTCGCTTCTCGCGGCCCTCGACGCGGCGGCGCAGGACGCGCCGATCGCGCTCTCGCCGACGGAGGAGCGGACTCGCACCACCCTCGGTTACGACGAGCGCAGGCCGACCTTTGGCGCCAAGGCGGGTGGACGTGAGGAGCGTCGCTCTCGCGAGATCGAGCTCGAGCAGAACGAGGCGGTGACCCGCGCCACGTTGCGCGTGGACGGCGAGCCAAGCCGCGAGCTCCATGAGCCGCTCGACGATGTGACGCCGCGGGTCGACGCCTCGGGCCTCGACGAGGTGGCCGAGGCGTTCGCGACCCCGCCGATCCGTGGGCGTCGTGAGCCGAGCACGGGCCCGCAGCCGCGGCCCGACGCCGCCACGCGAGCCCAGCTGCCGACCTATGACACCGGCCCCAGGCGCCTCGAAGAGCTGCCGTGGCGGGCGGGCGATGACCTCGAGGACGACGAGGAGCTCAGCTTCGTTCGCGCCAACGAGGGGCTTGGCGTGGAGCCGCCTCATCTCATGGGGCGCGTGGATCGTCGCGAGCGTGCCGCCTCCACGCCGCTGCTGACGCGTCGACCGACGCCGAGCGAGGTCGCTCGTCCGCCGCTGGACACCGACCGCGCGGCGTTCCTCGCCGATCTCGGCGATCTCTCGGAGCCCAGCGTCGACGACGAGCGCGATGATGGCGGATCCGACGACTCGACCCCGGACCTGGCCGCGCTCGCCAGGACCGCGGGGTGCGAGCCGACGAGACGGGAGTATCCGACGCGCGAGCTCCGTCGGCATCGAGGCGCCGAGGTCGCGCCGGGGGCCCCGACACCGAGCGAGCTGGCGCTGCCTCCGAGCTGGCCTGCGGACGAGCCGTCGAGGGTCACGGAGCGACCGCCGGTCCCCGCTGCAGCTGGGGCTTCGCTGGCGATCGCGCCGCCACCGTGGTCGACCTCATCTCGAGCCCCGGCAGGCGAGCGCGCCGACGTCGATCGTCCCGAGCCGGCGAGCCTGCTCGGCGCGCCGACGCCCTCGCGCGTCGAGTGCGCGCCCTATGGCCTGCGCCGCGGCGTCACCGCGGACTTCCCGGCCTCGCTGGCCGCTCGACGTGCGCCAACGGCGGATGTGCCGGCGCTCGGCGCTCAGTCGCTCGACGCGGCCGCGCTGCGGGCCCGTCCTGCGGGCGGGTTGGTCTCCTCCTCCACCTCGTCCAGCTCGGCGATCGCGGCGCTCTCTCAGAGCCCCCCCCCACACGCCTCCCATCGCCGGGCACAGCGCTGCCCGCCGCGTTCGATGCCTCAGAACGTTCGCCGTCCCCGTATGGCTCATGGCTTCGGCGACGACATCGGCTCGGCAGCTCAGCGCCCGGCTCGGTCCCGAAGGGGTGGGGAAGCTGCTGAGGACGTCGCCTCCGTCTCCTCGACGTCGGCGCTTCACGACGCCATGACCTCGCCTCCACGTTCGGAGGAGGAGCAGGGGCTGGTCGCGATCGCGCCGGTGAAGGTCTCGCGACCCGACAAGCCTACGGCGAACGGCTATCGCCTGGGCTTCGATGAGGCGCCGCTGGTCGACGGCCCACCGCGCGAGCTCGACGACCCGCGGGCGATGCCAGGCGTCGTCGAACAGCGAGTGATCCCCGAGCGCTTGCCCGCCTCACCCTTCCGTCGCCGACCGCAGACCGCGGGGACCGCGCGCTTGCGCGGCTCCTGGGCGCGGCGCAGCTGGGCGGCGATCCTCGTTCTGGCGCTGGCGTTGGCCGCGGGTGGCGCGGTGGGTGGCCTCTATGTGCGCAAGCGCCATGACGCGGCCCAGCACCTCGCCGAGGCTCGGGCGCTCGCCAAGCGTGACCAGGCGTGGACGCTGCGTTCGTCTCTGGAGCACGCACGACAGGCGGCGACCCTCGGCGGTCGCTCGGCGGTGGTCGTCGCCTTGGCGGCGCGGATCCACGCGCGGCTGGCCTTCGAGTTTGGCGAGTCGAGCCTCGGCGGTGTGGCGTCGCTGGTCGAGGAGAGCAAGCGCCTCGGCGCCCCCTACAAGGCCAAGGCGCGGGCCGATCTCGCGGTGGCCGAGGCCTATCTGAAGCTGGCCAAGGGTCCGCTGCCCCAGGTGCAGACGTACCTCGCCCAGGCCTGCAAGCGCGTCGGCGACGAGCGAGAGCTGATCCTCCTGTCGGCCGTGGCCGCGATGCGAGCTGGTCGCCATGACCACGCGGCGAAGCTGCTCGACCGGCTCGGCGCACATTCGGCTCGAGTGGTGCGCACCAAGGCCCAGCTCGCGTGGCATCGTGGGCGGCGCTCGGCCGCGCGCAAGCTCCTCGCGCAGGCGGCGAGCTACGGCCTCAGCCTGCAGCAGGTCGACCTCGACCTCGCCCGCTTCGCCGTCTGGGAGCGCGTCGCCGACGACAGGCTGCTGCAGCGGCTTCGCGCGCTCGCTGGCGACAAGGACCTCTCCAGGGCCGAGCGCAGCTGGGCGCAGCTGCTCAGCGCGGCGATCCATCGACGACAGGGGCGCCTGGTCTCGGCGCAGCGGGCGCTCGAGCGTTCGCTGGCCAAGCAGCCGGTGGCCGATCCCGATTTCCATGCCCTCGCCGCGCGGGAGCTCCTCGCGGCCAACCAGCAGAAGAGGGCGCGTCGCGAGGCGCTCCGGGCTCGCTCCCTCGCGCCGCAGGACCGCAGCTATCGGCGTATCCTCGCCCAAGTCGAGCTGGCCCTCGATCGCTCCGGCCGGGCGGTGGAGCTGCTGCGCGAGTCCACCGACGCCGCCGATCGGCTGCTCTTGATCCACGCCTACCTGCGCCGGGGCAAGCTGACGCAGGCGCGCGCGATCTGGGCCAAGCTCCCCTCGACGGCCGGGCCGACCCGGCAGCGGGTCACGGCGCGGCTGCTGCTCGCCGAAGGCAAGCCCTACCAGGTGCTTCGCGAGCTCTCCAGTCTGCCGGCAAAGCAGCGCGACCACGCGGAGGTCGAGGTGCTCCGGGCGCGGGCGGCGCTGGCGGTCGGTGAGCTCTCGCAGGCTGAGCGCTTCGTGCGCCACGCCCTGGCGCTCCATCCCCGGCACGCTGAAGGGCTGTGGACTCAGGGCCTGCTGGCCGAGAAGCGCGGCGAGGCCGCAGCGGCTCGGATCGCCTACGCCGAGGCCGTCCGTGAGAACGGCTCCCGCGTTCGAGCGCGGCTCGACTACGCGCGGCTCTTGGCCCGGCTCGGCGATCACGTCGGCGCCGAGGCGCAAGCCGCGGCGGTGCTGCAGCAGCAACCACAAGACCCGATCGCGCTGGTGCTCCGCGCCCGCGCCCGCGTCGAGCTGCAGCAAAAGGACGCCCTCACCGATCTGCGTACGCTGCGCGAGCAGGGCCAGAAGGACGTGGCCAAGCTCCTCGGCGCTCGCGTGGCGATGCTCGCGGAGCGCTGGCGCCAGGCCCATCAGCTCTTCGAGTCGCTGCCCGAGCGTTGGATCTCCAGCGACGCCAACGCCCAGCTCTGGCGCGCGGCGGTCTACGCGAAGGTCGACCGGGTCGAGGACGCCCGAGAGATCTATCGCGAGCTCCTCGGCAAGCGGATCGTCACGATCGGGCGCGGCGCGCAGGCGACGGCGCAGCTCGAGATGAGCCGCTTGGCCTTCGCCGCTGGGCGCCTCGCTCTGGCGATGCGCTTCGCTCGGGAGGCTGTGGAGACGCTGATCGGCGGCTCGATCTATCCCCGCAGCCTCCAGGTCGAGGCGCGGTTCGCGATCGCCCGCTGTCACCAGGCGAAGGGCCGTTTTGGCGCGGCCATCGCGGAGCTCCAGGAGGCGCTGGAGCTCGAGCCCGCGAGCTACCAGGCGAACGTCGCCCTGGCGAAGGTCTACCTGAAGCTGAAGAAGCGCGCTCGCGCCGCGTCGTACCTCGACCGCGCGCGCAAAGCACGCCCGGCAGACAAGGCCGCCCGCGCGTTGCTCGCCAAGGCCTGCCGCGGTCTGGCGCCGCTCCCGCCTGCTTGTCGCTAGAGCGCTGACCAACTTACCTCCCGTCGCCGCGCTGGTCTGCGAAATCACAGCGGTTGTTGCTCGTCGGTTGCTTGCTACCAGCAGGCGCCC
>PDWJ01002661.1_pt1 | contig 18445 bp, 17 predicted proteins | sample 1430881 | NCBI WGS metagenome assembly PDWJ01 (sample SAMN01162460, study PRJNA174530) | Oral metagenome, whole genome shotgun sequencing project. | biome: Marine environment; feature: Marine mammal; material: Swab sample of the gingival sulcus; isolation source: swab sample of gingival sulcus...
TGGGGATTGCAGGAAAATCTGCTGCGACATTCTGGTTATCGGCGGCTACCCGCTTCAGGCGGCAGATTGCCACCGGCTCCTTCTCTATCCTGCCCCTTCGGCAGGCTGGCTCGCAGGGGCGGTCGCAGACACGGCCCAGGATACCCGGGAACACGTTTGATTCCCAGTTCAGCATATATGCTTCATCGTAGCGTTTTTCACTGATCAGACGGATATATTCAGGAACAGGGGTGTGGGCGGGACAGGCAAACTGGCAGTCGATAACTTTATGAAAATATTCTATATCTCTAATGTTGGTAGGTTTCAATGCCGTATCTCCAACCTTGAGGAATCAGTTGCTGAAAAAAGAAAACTACTCGTTATCGTAAGAAATCTCTACCAGGAAAAATTGAACATAGAGATTCAGACCTTTTCAAAAAATCGCAAACGGAGAAAAGCCTATATCAAGAGCAACCCTGTTGTCGATCCTGTGAAAGGCTATGTTTCCCGGCCCAGGCCCTGCATTGATTAATCAAGCTGTAACTACATCACCTTTTTTGACGCTTGGAATGACCCGTTGTAACGCTGCTTCCCATTGTTGTAAAAACGGACGATTTCGGGCTTGGCGTTTGATCTCTTTACTGCCTGAATCAACGATTTTTTTTCGAGCGAATATTCATAAAATAGGTGAGTTGTAGAGCATACGGCGGTTCAAGAGAAGGGGCTTAGACCAGAGCCCGGCAGCATAGACGTGAAACCCGAAGCGACGAAGCTGTCCTTGCCCCCGGGCGGTTGACTCAACACTGATCTGGTCTTCGGGCAGAAGCAATCCTCCACTGTTCGCCGATAACGGCAATACAGGGAAAAGAGCAATTACTTGCCAGCAGTGTTTATATGTCATTTTTTCTCCTCACTGAGAATACAAAATAATACGCATCTGTATAAGGGCAAATAAAAAGTATACGTACTATTCGTTAGTAACTTTGACAGGTCTGGAGAAAAAGTTTTCGAATATCGGTCTGGCCAAGCCTTTCCGCAGTTGGTTTTTTCTCTCGACATTGACGGGCAACACAATTTCCGTGCAGTAAATATGCCGATGTCACTCGTATTGCCTGACAAACTTGTCCTGCAGGATTTTTATCAGGTAGCGACCCGTAAGAGCCTTTTGGGTCTATCCCAACTGTTTTTTTCGATATTTGAAGTGTAACCCTATCTACATGAAATTTATATTCATTTATAGAAAGGTTAATTGCATTTCAATGTTCAGAAATGTGCAGATGTCTTTTTACAGAGAAAAACTTTATTGGCGTATTGGCTCATGATGTGTATACTGGCGCCAGTCCGAGCGCATAATGCTCTTATGCGAAAAATTATTTATCAAGACAACAAAACGGAGGTGCGTAAATGAGAAAGGTAAGTCTTGTACTGACGCTGGCTTTGGTTTTCTCAGGCGTGATGGCTGGCCATGGCCTGGCGGCTGATCGAGTCTTTTTGGGGATCGCTACCGGTGGCACTGGTGGAACCTATTATCCATTGGGTGGGATGTTGGCTCAGATGATCTCCAACTCCGTTGAAATTGACGGTAAAAAATTGTCCGCAACCGCAGAAACCGGCAATGCCTCGGTGGCCAATGCAACCTTGCTCGGCCGTGCTGGAATCGAGTCGGCCTTTGTCGCGGCAGACATCCTGGATGCTGCCTACAAAGGTGAAAAACAATTTGAGGGGAAAGCCATCAAGAATATTCGTGCCTTAGGCGCCCTGTATCCTGAAGCCGTGCAATTGGTTGTCCGTGGAGATTCCGGTATCAATACCTTTGCCGACCTGAAAGGCAAGTCTGTCTCTTCCGGTTCTCCGGGCTCTGGACAATGGCAGCTTTTGGGCGATTTGCTGGCAGCCCATGGTATGACCCGTAAAGATATTTCCGAGGATTACAGCTCTTTCACCCAGTCGGTGGAGAAGATCAAGGATGGTAATCTTGATGCGTCGTTGATCACTGCTGGTACGCCGACAGCTTCAGTTATGGAGCTTGCCAATCACCACAGTATCAAGATCGTCCCCCTGACAGGTGAACCTATTGATAACCTGCTGAAAGTACAGCCGTATTATGCGAAAACCGTTCTTCCTGCCAATACCTACGAGGGCCAAACAGAAGATGTCCCGACGATCGCCGTGCGCGCGATCTGGGCGACCCATGATAAGCTCGATGACAAAGTGGCGTACGAGTTGGTCAAGGCCCTGTATGAAAACACCGAAACCTTGGCGAAGGTTCATGTGAAAGGTAAAGAAATTTCACAGGATACTGCCTTGCAATCAGTTTCTATTCCGGTGCATCCGGGCGCTGAGCGTTATTATAAGGAAAAAGGTCTCAGCAAATAGATGCGGTGCCCGATTCTGGGGGTGCTGGTCTGCCTGCTGGCGGCCTGCGCCCCTGCTCAAGGGCCCGGATCTTCTCACACCTGTCTGACTCTGCAAAGCTTTCCTGCCGGTGAGTTTCTGGTTCAGGTGCCGTTGGCCGAAGAAAAACTGTTTGCCCTCTCTTTTATCCATTCGGTTTCAGAAACGCCGGTGCGGGACGAATATCGGGTGGTTGATTCTCAGATTGTGCAGGTGGCGGAGTTTTTTGAAGCCCATGGTGCGGGGCTGCCTTCCCAGGTGGATGAACCGGGAATAGAGCGCTGGGAACGGGACCAGGGAAAGTTTGTCGTGCGTATGACACGGCCAATTTCCCGCCTGATTGTCCGTACCGATGCCCGATATCGTAACCGCCTGCACGTCGGCGGCGATACGATCAATCTCAATCAGTGGCCGGACCAGGCCCTTGAGGTCGCTGTCGAGTCGTGTGATTTATAAGCCCATGGACTATTCATCAAGCCAGATAGCAATCGACTAAGGAATAGAGATTATGAGCGATAATAGAGAATTTTCCTCTCTGCCAGACTCAACCCGCGTAATAGAAAGTGGTGACGACAAGGGGGCGGCAAGTGAAGTGGACGCCATTGTCAAGAAGTATGATGCTGAATCCAACTTTCGTGATCTCCGGGGGATTACCACGGTCATCGTGATGGTGGCATGCGTAGCCTTGAGTCTTTTTCATGTGTATACAGCCGGCTTTGGCCTGCTCAACGAGGTGATGCACCGGACTGTACACCTCTCCTTTGTCTTGGGGCTGGTGTTTCTGGTTTTTCCCCGCCGTATTCCAAGTCATAAAATCCGGTCTTGGATCTTTGGCCTGAGTTTTGCTGTCTTCTATCTCTTTTTAGCCTGGCAGTTAAACGATCGTTTTCAGGAGCAGCTCCCGACCTGGGGGAGTGTCGCGTTATTTTTGGGTGTCGGACTGATTGCTCTGACGGCCTTGCCGCTGGAATCACTCAAAGGACAGGGAGACAGGCTCTCTTTCAGTGATTGGCCGCTTGCCCTGGCTGCGACAGGGATCTCTTTGTATCTTGTGGTTTTTTTCCGGCAGATTTTTGTCGAAAATATCGGTTTCCCCCAGCTTGAAGAATATGTTATGGGGCTGTTGGCGATCATCATGGTCTCCGAGGCCTGCCGGCGGGTGATGGGCGAAACCTTACCCGTTATCGGGGCATTGGCCCTGCTGTATGGATTGCTGGGACCCTTTTTGCCTGGCGTACTGGCGCACAGAGGCTACGACATTGTGCGTATTGTCGAGCATCTCTACCTTGGTACCGAAGGTATTTATGGCATTGCTGTCGGGGTTGTGGCGACCTATGTCTTTCATTTTGTGCTTTTTGGCGTATTGGCCCAGATGTCCGGTCTGGGACAGCTTTTCATCGATCTGGCAATGATCCTGGCAGGGCGGTATTCTGGTGGTCCGGCCAAGGTCTCGGTGGTCTCTTCAGGCTTTTTTGGCATGATTTCCGGCTCACCGATTGCCAACACCGCCACGACCGGATCTTTTACGATCCCGATGATGAAGAAAAACGGTTTTTCAAGAACCTTTGCCTCGGCGGTGGAGGCGTCGGCCTCATGCGGTGGGCAGGTTACCCCGCCCATTATGGGGGCGTCGGCCTTTGTCATGGCTGAAATGCTGGGTATTCCCTACAACAAGATAATCCTGATCGCGATTATTCCAGCCTTTTTCCACTATCTGGCCACCCTCAGTATGGTCCATCTGGAGGCCAAGCGCTTGGGGCTTAAAGGTATGTCTCGGGAACAGATTCCGCTGTTCAAGCATATTATGAAAACCCAGTGGCATCTTGTGATCCCGCTCACGGTCATGGTGACCTTGCTGCTGATGCAGTACACGCCCTATCTGGCCGCCTTCTGGGGCATTATCCTCTCCGTTGTTTGTTCGTATATTCCGTTGATTACTAACCGTATGGGTATCGGCCAGCTGGACGCTTCCAACACCCTGACACCCCGCCGGCTGGTCGAGGGGCTTGATCTGGGTGCACGGTATGCCTTGGCCATTGGCGCGGCCTGCGCCTGTGTCGGGTTTATTCTGGGAATGATCACTTTGACCGGACTCGGTTTCAAGTTTTCCGGTGCCGTTTTACAGATTGCCTCGGGGATTGGCAATTTCCTGGCTGCAATTGACCCTCTGAACTTTATCTCGGTGCAAGGAAGTACCCTCTTTTTTGGTCTAGTACTGGTGGCAATTGCCTGTATCGTTATGGGTGCCGGTATCCCGACGACCCCCTGCTATATTATTCTGGCCTCGATCGCCGGACCAGCACTCAGCGACATGGGAATCCCGCTGCTGGCAACCCACTTTTTTGTTTTTTATTACGGGGTGTTGGCCGATGTGACGCCGCCCGTGGCGCTTGCCGCCTATGCCGGGGCCGGGATTGGAGGTGCGGACCCGATGGCCACCGGTATGACCGCCTTTCGGCTGTCGATGGGCAAGGCCCTGGTGCCGTTTATGTTCGTCTATGCACCGAGCATGCTCTTTATCCAATTTTCCTGGAGTGAATTTGCCGTGGCGCTTGCCAGCGGAATCTTAGGGATCATCGCCCTTTCTGCTGCCTACATCGGTTTTTTTAAAATCCGCATAGGTATAGCCGGAAAAATCGCCTTGACGGTTGGCGGTCTGCTTTTGGTCTCCAACCATATTGGGGTGATCGCTTTTGGAACCTTTTTGGTTTTGTCGGTTTTAGTTCCCAACGTTCTGAAGCGAAACGACCTGGAGCCAGCCATTGGTTAGCCTGGATATTTCATGAACATTGTGTCAAATTTTTAAAAATTGTTGATATTTCAATATACTACACGAAGAACATTACAGTGTTACAATATCCAAAGTGTTCGCCAAAGGTCAGTCCATACGGCGCCATCTTCTTTGCGTATTTTTGCAGTACATAGAGTTTACTCTTACGTAATGCAAAAAACTTCGAACCTGACACCGCCTGAACTGATGAAATATCCGGGTTAGGTGAGAACCGTTTATTGTCTTGTCTCCGGTATCCTGGCTCCCTGGCGAAATCTGACGGCTGCTGAACGATCGGTGATTGCAAAGTAGTATCGAATGTGCCCCTAATTTTTCTGAAGGGCGCAATCAAGAGGCCATTGCTGACGCCATCCGAAAGACTTCCGGCTGCCGTGTTTTTTCTTTTTAAGAGAGGAGGAGGTTGTTGGCAAAACGTATGACTGGCAGAATGACCTTTGACAGGGCACCGCTGAAGGCCAGAACAAGAACGAGAAGAAAACCGTAACGTTCAAACTGGGCGTATTTGAAGGCCAGGTTCTGCGGTAATAAACCGGTGAGGATGCGACTACCGTCAAGGGGCGGGATCGGAAGGAAATTGAAAATGCAGAGCAAGAGATTGATCCATACACTTGCCAACAGCATACGACCCAAGGGGACAATAATGGCCTCGGCCAGGCTTGAGTAGGGAATAAAAGAGCCCATAAGCCACAGCCCCTTTGCCAGAAAGGCACTGATTACGGCAAGAACGAGGTTTGTCATTGGACCGGCCAGAGCCACCCAGAGCATATCTTTTCTGGGTTTCTTGAAATAGACAGGGTTGACCGGTACCGGTTTGGCCCAGCCCACCTTGATAAGAAAAAAGGCCAGAGTGCCGATGGGGTCGAGGTGTTTGAGCGGGTTGAGGCTCAACCGTCCCAGGCTTTTGGCGGTCGGGTCCCCGAGCCGGTAGGCCGTGTAACCGTGGGCGACCTCGTGCAAGGTCAGAGAGAAAAGAAGCGGTGGTGCGATAATTGCTGCCTGTGCGATGTCTATCATATGCTTATCCAGATTGGGAGAGTGGAAATTTTTCTTTGAGCAAGGCCCTCTCATCTGCCTTCGATTGTGTCTTTTGATCAAGCCGGGCATTTTTCAGGGCCGTCAGAATAACGGTGAACCTAGGCCCCGGTTTGTAGCCCATCCCGATCAGATCTTTGCCGCTCAGCCTTGGTCTGACAGCTCGCAGCCTGAGCAGATAGAGGACGATTCTCTCTTTGATGTGATCTCTTTTGGCGATGCTCATCATATAGAGCAGGCCTTCGATACCGACACCTTCCAGCAGTGCTACGATACGGCTGTGTGCCATGGTCGGCGTGTTATTGAAGATGCGCAGCTTTTCACGGACCTTTTCTTTTTGCTCTTTGAGAAAGGTCGTGGTCTTCGTCGATTCTTCGAAACGATTGCAGAATTCAGAGAGTTGTCCAATGGTTGACTCTGACATAAGGACCAGGAGATATACCATCCAGTTTTCGCAGGATTCCTCGAAATTCTGCCCCTCAAACCAGTTGATTGTCTCGAGCGTATGCTGCAGATCCTGATACATCTGCCTGTCTGTTGTACCAGAGGGGGAAAATTCTGGCCAGAGAAACTGAAAAAGGTTGTACTTTTTCAGACGTTGCAGAGCCGGTAGCGGGTTCTTTTCACTGAGAATATATTTGAGTTCGGCAAGAAATCGTGTGTCGTTACTTTTCCCGAAAAGCTCCATATCTACAGCGTTTTTAATCAGGCGTTCTGTGTGCACCGAGATGGTGAATCCCATACGCCCTTCAAAGCGTACCGCCCGGAAGATGCGGCTGGGATCTTCGACAAAACTGAGATTATGCAAGACGCGTATGCTCTTTTTTTGCAGGTCGGCCTGGCTGTTGAAAAAGTCTATCAGCGTTCCGAAATGTGCCGGGTTGAGGTGGATGGCCATCGCATTAATGGTAAAATCCCGTCTGCTCAGATCAAGCTTGATAGAAGACAACTCAACCGTGGGCATGGCCGCAGGATGCTCGTAGTATTCGAGCCGGGCTGTGGCGATATCGACACTAAAGCCATTTTGCAGACTGACGTTGGCGGTTCTGAAACGTTCGTGGGTGAGACAGCTGGCAGCCATTTTTACGGCAAATGCTTTGGCAAAGGCGATGCCGTCACCTTCAACAACGATGTCAAGATCCAGATTCTCCTTTTGCAGCAAAAGATCGCGGACGAAGCCACCCACCGCATAGACCCTGTAGCCGAGGCTGTCTGCGGTTTCTCCAATTTTTTGCAGAAGCTGAATCATCTCCCTTGGCAGGGTATCAATTATCAGTTGATTGAGATTCTTTGTGCGTGTAAACGGTGGAGTATCGGCTTCATAGAGCAGATTTTTCGGCAGATTGGCAGGGTCGTTGACCAGACGGTTTAAGAGGTCAGTCCGTGTGATAATGCCGGTGAGTCGTTGACCATCAAGTATTGGCACGAGCCGCTGCCTGTTTTCAATGATAAGCTCCTGTACGTCGCTCAGGCTGGCGTGTAGCGGTAATGCTTTGACATCACTTGTCATATAATCGGCAACCGGTCGCTCTCCAAGCCCGTGGTGGACCGCTTTCTCGACCATGCGTATGGAGACTATGCCGAGAATGCTGGTGGCAGAATCCTCTTTGGTGTTGAGGTCTTGGACCGGAGCGGCTGTTATATTGTAGCGTGTCAGTATCTCCCTGGCCTCGAGTATCGTCATTGTCGGCTCTACGGTGATTGCCGGTGTGGACATCATTTCCGAGGCAACGGGTTGTGGCTGGATATGCTGGTAAAGAACGGATATTAACCGTTCTTCTATTTCGTTTAATGTCGCATTCTTGATAGCGGCAGAGGCCACCGTCGCATGTCCTCCCCCTCCGAATTCTCTGACAATTGCACCCACGTTGACATCGGCTATACGGCTTCTGCCGATCAGGTAAATTTGCGTACCCATGGCAATGAGGGCAAAGAGCACGTTGAGATTTTCCATTGCCATAAGACGTCTGCTAATCTGCGGAAAATCATCGCTATATTCATGCTGCGTGTAGGCAACCACCGACACATGAACGTCGTGGATTGTATATCTTTGGGTCTTTTTCGTCAGTTCGTTGAGGATGCCGATCTGTTTGGTTGTCAGCTCCTGGTTGATGAACTGGACGACTCGGTCGAGCTGGGCACCCTGTTGTAAAAGCCAGGCTGCGGCCTGCAGATCCTCTGGCGTGGTTGTCAGGTGGGTAAGAGAACCGGTGTTCTCGTAAATACCCAGGGCCAAGAGCGTTGCTTCCTCCTGGCTCAGAGATACGCCTTGTTTGCACAGTTTTTCGACAAGAAGAGTCGTGGTTGAACCTGTTTTTCTGACTGTTTCTGGGGCACCGACGAGATCGCCGCTTTTTGTTTGAATGTGGCTGTATATATGCAGTTTGAGCCCGTCATTGTCCAGACATTTGCTGAACCGGCCTATACGGCTGGAATGTGTTGTATCAACGACGACGAGTGTGTCAACGGCCGTGAGGTCAATGTCGCTGTGTTGCCGGATTTCAAGAGGGTAGGTGGGGTGGTGATCTATATAGTCCTGGACGTTCTGTTCACGAGCACCGGGAAAGGCCAGCGTTGCTTCTGGATAGAGCTTATGGGCCGCAATCATTGAGGCAAAGCCATCAAAATCGGCATTCTGGTGTGTGGTTATCAGGATCATAGTGGAGAGAACGTTTCCTGTTCCGGTTGTTACCTGGCTCTTTTTTTTGCAGCTCTTCTTCGAGAAGCTCATGTACGGCCCAATCCTCTTTCCAGAGAGGTACCGTATCGCTGTCGATGTTACAATACATTTTTCTCGGCCGAGAGGGAAGTCCCCATCAGTCGCTATTGGGAAGCTGCAGATCTATCTGCTGTTCAGCTCTCCTGGTCGTAGATCATTGACGGTTAAACATGTTCTGACTGCTTTAGCCCGGATATTTCATCAGTTCAGGCGGTGTCAGGTTCATTACGTAATAGTAAACTCTATGTACTGCAAAAATACGCAAAGAAGATGGTGCCGCATGGACTGACCTTTGGTGAACACTTTGGATATTGTAACACTGTAATGTTCTCGATGTCGTATATTGGAATATCAACAATTTTTAAAAATTTGACACAATATTTATGAAATATCCGGGTTAGCCCCTGGGATGAAAGGATCTGTGGATTTTTTTGAGCCTGTCCTGGTCAATATGGGTGTAGATCTGGGTGGTCGCGATATCGGCGTGCCCGAGCATAAGCTGAACGGCCCTGAGATCGGCACCATTGGTCAGCAGATGTGTGGCAAAAGAGTGGCGCAGCACATGCGGTGAGATATCCTTTTGGATGCCCGCTGCGTGGGCAGTATCCTTGATAATCTGCCAGAAGCGCAGTCTTGTCATACAGGTTCCACGACCGGTAACGAAGAGAAAGCGGCTTCTTCTGCCCTTAAGAATCAGAGGCCGGGTATTTTTACTGTAGTCGTTCAGTTTGTCTTTGGCTTGTTGTCCGAAGGGCACAAGCCGCTCCTTGTTGCCTTTCCCGAGGATTCGGAGAAAACCGGTGGTCAGATTACAGGAGGCAACGGGCAGTTGCACCAGCTCGGAGACGCGTAATCCTGTCGAATAGAGCAGGTAGAGCATGGTGTTATTGCGGAGAGCAAGAGGTGTCGGTTTCTCTGGTGCTGTCAGGAGTCTTTCCACCTCTTGCTCTGAGAGAGCCTTGGGGAGAGGGCGTCCGGTCCGGGGTGAGCCGACAAGCGAGAAAGGGTTCTGTTCAATACAGCCTCTGGCACTGAGGTAGTTAAAAAAGGATTTGAGCACAGAAACATGTCTGGCGTTTGTACGGTGAGAAACCCCTCTTGTTTCTCTGCAGAAGGCCAGATATCTGTGAATATTCTGGAGATTGAGGGCTGTTATTTCTGTTTGTTTTCGCGAGGAAAGGTATTCGAAAAATTGTAGTATATCGGTAGAATATGCCTCAACGCTATTTGGCGACAGCCTCCTTTCGGAGACGAGATGGTGCAGATACTGCTCGTAAAATAGGTTAAACTGGGCGGGTATAGAAATGGTTTTTGCTCCCGGAGGCTAGGGTAACATAACAGGACAAGGAAAAACGATCAGACAATTTCACCAACTTTTCTCCCTGAGGCAGGGGCCGGTGGCGACTTACGTTTTTCCCTGTCACCCATCTTTGTTTTGCAACTACTGGAGCAACGAGAGATACAGCAAAGAGGCCAACGCTGTTACATCGATTTCTTGATGCGGTTGAATTTGCGAAGCTTTCTCCGGGCTTCGGCTTGTTTTCTGCGTTTTTTTACGCTTGGCTTCTCGTAGTATTCGCGTCTTTTCAGCTCTCTTTTGATGCCGTCTATCTGTAATTTCTTTTTCAGCTGACGGATGGCATACTCAAGGTCTCCTCGCACTTCGACTTCAATCATATTGAACTCCATTTGACAATTTTGTCATTGATTTTACGACAAAAACAGAAAACACCGTTCCTGTATATTTGCAGAGCATAAACTGAATAATTAGCTCATCTAGCACGTTTTTGTCAACTGCTATTTTTACAGATGCAGGTCCTTTCCATCGGCAGACTGGTAATAAAAACCCAGAAAACGGAGTCAGAGATTGTACAGATCACCTGGAAAAATTCTGCAGGTCGTCTGTTTGTTGTCAAAAAAAGTGGTTTTCGTGCAGGGAATAGAGGAACCCTGCACGAAGTAATGTGGTCGCCTAAAAATGATATTTGAAGGTTGCTGATAGAGCCCCGATTTCGTTAAAATGTTCGTAGGCGAGTTCGACACCCATGTTTTTAAAATTGTAGCCAACCCCTGCGCCAAGACCAAACTCAGAGAAGGTGTCGGAGAACGAGTCTTTTGCCCCCAAAAATGTTGTTATCGTTGAGGTGGTTTCTACATTTGTGTATGAGGGGCCAGCAAAAACAGAGATGCCGTTCTTGAAATTTGCCTGAAAGTGGACCGCAGCCCCGAGAGAATAGTCGACCTCTGTATCAACTCCGACAACAACCCAGCCAGGATAATTGCCAAAGATGGCATACACGTAATCGACGCTATAGTCGATAACCCCTGTTCCGAGGCGTAACTGAGGGACGATAGAGAATGTTTCATTTATCGGGATAGTATAACCAACGGTTCCAGAGAGCACGCCCAGATTTATATCTTCGCCCCAGACGTCACTGATATAGAGGATTTGATATCCTGCACCGACAAAAATTCCAGAACGTGTATTTTCTTTGGCCTCTGCGGTGATGCTCGCAAGAAGCAGGATTCCTACCAGAAAAGATGAGAGTAATGTTCTTTTCATACAATCCTCCTTGTTTGAAATAAAATAAAAAGTTTGAGAGAGTTTATCCCCTCTCTTTACTCTGACTATGCCTTGTTTTAGGGCATTCGGTCAAGATAAAAGGGATACCTTTTAAAAGATTTTATGCACAGATCTGGTTTGTTTTCTTGGTTCTTTTTTCGAGGAAAAGCGAAAACTGTAAAAGCTGTAACTGTTTGCCGGAGAGAGCCTGACGGTATAAGCAAAAATCCAGTTAACTTGTCTTTTATGAGCAAGTTGCTTGAAAAAAATCTCTGTCAAAAGGACTTTGTTTTCTTTCTGTGGTACTATTTTTCTCGAGTAATAGGTGCTGGGGTAAATGGTTTGGCTTCTCTTTTCAGCAAATGGGTGAAGGCATAACATGACGGGAGACGATGATGAAACAGGAAAAATTGCGTATTGCCCTTATCGCTGGCGGTGATTCAGGCGAACGGGAGGTATCCCTCAAGGGAGCACAGGGTGTTGAAGAAAATCTCGATCCTCAGAAATACGTCGTAATTCGCTATGATCCTGCATGCGACTTGCAGCGTTTGGCCGCCGAGGCCCCGGAGATAGATTTTGCCTTTATACTCCTGCACGGTCTGCGTGGAGAAGACGGCACTGTGCAAGGTTTTCTCGATCTTTTGAGGATACCCTATCAGGGTTCTGGAGTACTGGGAAGCGCCGTCGCAATGGACAAGAATCTGGCAAAAGAGATCTATCAAATGCACGGGCTGCCGGTGGCAGACTGGCTTGTTCTGGGGCGTAAGCAGGAGTATGATCCGGATGCGCTCGCTGAACGTTTTGGCTTTCCGGTGGTTGTCAAACCGGTTCGAGAAGGCTCAAGCCTCGGCCTGACGCTTGCGCAGAGAAAAGAACAGCTGGTACAGGGAATTGACAAGGCTCTGCAGATCGATAACGAAGTCATGGTCGAGCGGTATATCCCGGGCAAGGAACTCACCGTTGGCGTCTTGGGAAATGCCCAGCTCCAGGCCTTGCCGGTGGTGGAAATTGTACCGGGCGATGATTTCGCCTTTTTTGATTATGAGGCCAAATACAAGCCCGGGGCCTCGGAAGAGGTCTGTCCGGCCCGCATACCCGAGGAGGTCCGTCTTGCGGCCCAGGAATATGCGATCAAGGCGCATAGGGCATTACGACTGCGCGGATACTCGCGAACCGATATGATCGTCAGCGAAGATGAAGAACTCTTTCTTTTGGAGACAAATACCATTCCGGGCATGACCCCAACCAGCCTTATGCCGCAGGCTGCCAAGGCCTTTGGCCTTGATTTCCCGTCGTTTTTAGAGAGACTGATTGAACTGGGGCGCGAGTAATGGACCGAAGAAAAGTTTTTCTTGGCAGGAGGCAGGGAAGATGACCGATTCCGCTCTGCCGAAACGACCGATTCCGCCGATACTTGCTTTCGTTGGTTGGCATAACAGTGGCAAAACGACGCTGGTCTGTGCCGTGGTTGCGGAAATCAAGCGGCTGGGCTACAGGGTTGCTGTGGTAAAATCTTCGAGCAAGACAGGTGTTGTCTTTGATTCGCCCGGAACCGATACCTCACGGCACAAGGCCGCCGGTGCCGATATGGTGATGCTGGTGGCGCCGGATCAGATGTGTCTGCAAACCCGGACGGTCGATATTTCTCTGAAGGTGCTGGTCGAGCGATATCTTTGTGATGTGGATATCGTTATCGCGGAAGGCTTCAAACGATCAGAAGATATCGCCAAGATCGAGGTGTTTGTCGATAGGGATCAGCGACTGCGAGATCAGGTTTCCGGCGTTATTGCCGTTGCCACCAACTGCGACTGCAGCTCGGATCTCCCAGTCTTTCGTCTGGATCAGGCAGCCGCAATTGCCGGTTTTCTCGAACAGCGTTTTTTACACCGGAACTGAACTGATCAAATATCCGGGCTAACCTGAATTCTCTCGATTTTTCATGGGGTAAGCGGCAAAGCGGCAGCAGCGAAGCGGTGTCGGTCAGAGATATTACAGCCTTGTCTGGAAATAGGGCTGCAGTACCTCGGGTATGGCCACACTGCCATCCTCTTGTTGGTAATTCTCGAGGATGGCAAGCAGTGTTCTGCCCACCGCAAGACCAGAGCCGTTAAGTGTATGCACCAGCCTGGATTTTTTCTGTCCGGTCGGCCTGTAGCGTATCGAGCCTCTGCGGGCCTGAAAATCGAGAAAGTTGGAACAGGAGGAGATCTCCCTGTAGGCCTGTTGTCCGGGCAGCCATACCTCAATGTCGTAGGTCTTTGCTGCCGAAAAGCCGAGATCGCCGCTGCAGAGCGTTACCACCCGATAGTGGAGGCCAAGGAGCTGCAGGACCTCTTCTGCATCGGCCAGTAAGCTCTCAAGTTCCTGTTCAGAGGTCTCGGGCGTGGTAAACTTTACCAGTTCGACCTTGTCGAATTGGTGCTGGCGAATAAGCCCTCTGGTGTCACGGCCATGGCTGCCGGCCTCTGATCTGAAGCACGGGGTATAGGCGGTATATTTTATCGGCAGGTCCTTTTCAGCGATGGTTTCATCCCGGTGGATATTGGTTACCGGAACCTCCGCCGTCGGAATGAGGTAGAGATCCCAGTCCTTGATTTTAAAGAGATCTTCGGCAAATTTGGGCAGTTGTCCGGTTGCCGTCATGGTCGGGGTATTGACGAGAAAGGGCGGTAAGACCTCTGTGTATCCGTGTTTTTCGGTATGCAGATCGATAAAAAAATTGATCAGGACCCGTTCGAGTTTTGCCGCAAAACCCTTGAGAAGGGCAAAACGGGCTCCGGATATCTTGGCGGCCGTATCAAAATCGAGGATACCTTGTTCTGTGCCTATCTCCCAATGCGGTTTGGGGGGAAATGAAAAAACCGGTTTGTCTCCCCAGAGGCGAATTTCGACATTATCCTCATCACTCTGTCCTTGGGGAACACTGTCAGAGCAAAGGTTGGGAATCGCCAGAACGATCTGATGCAGGGTTTGTTCTACGGTTGTCAACTCGGTGTCGAGCTGCTTGATACGCTGACTGGTCTCGCGCATCTCGGCAATCAGAGTCTCAGTTTTCTCTTCATCTTTGTTCGGGCCTTTTTTCAACGCCGCGATTTCATCGGAGACCGTGTTTCTTCTGGCCTTTAAGGATTCGACCGTTGACAGCAGTTCAAGACGCTTCTTGTCCGTTGCGGCAAAGGTATCGATGAGAGAGGTTTCCATCCCCCGGTGACGGCATTTTTCCTTCACCAGCGCTATGTTTTCCCGTATGAATCGTAATTCTAGCATGGTATTGCCTTTGGCTTAATTAAGGATCATCCTGATCATCTGTTTTAGACCCTGCTTTCGTGTGAACATCGTCTTTTGCCGCAAAACGTTGGTGTCAGAAAAGCATTTGTAGCATGGCAGGCGGGCGAAATCAACCTCTATCAAATTGCTTTTTCCCTATGTCTTTGGTAGTCTGTCGCTTCTGATATACTGCTGTATCTTGTCCGTCTCGGTGCTGTATCTGATGCGGGCCTTTATTTTCGCAGGGAGCCTGTTAGCGTGGGCTTGGTCCTGTGCAATACCAAATTTTTCTCAGGTGCTATGGCTGTCCACGAAGGTCTTGTACTGTTTATTGGTGAATTGAGGCGATCAGCCCGTAATCTGGGGCTGTTTCTGGCCCTGTTGACCATTGGGATCTTCTTCCTCTCTCCGCGCCTTTTGTCTCTGGTTCAACAACATCTTGCCGATAAACTCTATTTTTTTTCTGTTGCCGGACCTTTTCTGGCCCATGTCAAACTTTCTTTTTTCTGTGCTTTCTATCTTGTCGTACCCTGGTTTATGAGTGTGTTGTGGCGGGCCGTAGGCAAGCCCTTTCGGGTTGACGGTCGGCAGCTTTTTTTGTTTATTTTTTGTACCTGCCTTCTTTTTTATCTGGGCACGGTTTTTTGTTATTTTGTCACCCTGCCCTTTGGTATAGACTTTCTTCTCGGTTTTGGTTCAGAGGCCCTCAAACCGGTTATCTCTATCGGCCGTTTTGTGAACTTCGTGACGATCTTCGTTCTTGCCTTCGGGATCGTTTTCGAACTGCCGGTGTTCATGATTTTCTCGGTGAAGGTGGGGGTGTTGGACAGGGCTTTTTTTATCAGAAACAGACGGTATGCCCTGCTGTTTATCTCTATTCTGTCGGCCTTGTTGACCCCAACCCCGGATATTGTGAATATGCTGCTGATGGGTGCCCCCTTGTATCTTCTCTACGAGTTTGGCATTGTGCTGCTGAAGGTTCTCGGGCTGACTGCATCGAAACGTGTATAAGCGGTCTTTTTTGGGCAGGATTTTTTGATGTTCAGAGGTGAGGACTTAATCTATTTCCACGGTCTTTATGCCATGTCTTTTCAGTAGAGCTGCGGTCACACCGACGATGCCGTGTACTCCGCATGAAGGGCTGCGGGCCTTGAGCAGGGCTGTTTGCACGTTTTGCTGCAGGGCGATGCGCAGGGTCTGTTTTGCTCCAACGAGAAAGGGGTCCGTGACATCGAGACCACTATGGGTTACAACCTTTGCCCGTCTGTCGAGCACATCTTCGGCATTGCCTCCCTGGATATCTGCTGGTTCTCTGGGGGTTGGCAGTCCTCCGAGCTGCTCAGGGCAGATCGGGATGAGGGTGGCTTCTTCGAGGTAGGTTTCTGCTTTTGGATATCGTTTTATCTTACCATCATATCGAGTGCAGAGCCCAAGAAGGCAGCTGCTGATGATATACACAGGTTTTGTACTGTACATCGGATGTCTCCTATGAAAAACAACAGACAACGACCCCGGCGGGTCTCTCCCACCCATGAAAAACGGCTGGTAAGAAGAGCCCTTGTTTTCCTGGCAATAGTGGCATTTCTTTGGGTCCTTTTTGCACCGGGCTTTGGTATTGTCTCATATCTGCAAAGGTATAGGGAGCTCAAAAAGATCAAACAACAGGTGACGCAACTGCAGCTTGATAATGAGAGTCTTGAAGAGGATATCCGCAAGACCAAAACAGATCCGGCACATCTTGAAAAGAAGGCTCGAAAAGATCACAACATGTTGAAGCCAAACGAAAAAGTCTACTCTTTCTCAAAGGAACAGAAAACCCAGAAGAAATAATCTCTCCGGGACTTTTGCAAAGGGGAGCCAGGAGACAGTAAGCCAAAGAATCTCCACTAAAACCTAAAAGAGAGAAATCTCTTGCTTTTTTTTCAGATACTGAGCAGGTCCGCACGGGACCATCTTTTTAATTGGCTCAGGAGAAACCAGAGTGCCCGCAGCCTCCACCGCCTCCACCCAGCGCTGCTGCTGCGCCGGCCTTGCCTGTCAGGGTGGCACCTGCGGATAGGAGTTTTGTCACCTTATCACCCTTGCATTTGCAACAGTGTATCGTTGCCTTCTCTTGCGCGGAGGTTGTCAGTTTTTCAAAGATTTCTCCACATTCCTCACACCGGTATTCATAAATTGGCATCTGAACCTCCTGATAGCGGGAGTATTTGATGGCTGCCTTTATAAACGACATTGTTGCAGTTGTACACGCAGCCGGTTTCCCCTGTAGAACCAGCAGAAAAGTTTACTATAGTCAAAGGAGACAGCCAAGATAAAATTTCTGATTCAGGTCAGAGTGCTTTCAGACGTAAGCGTTTCTGAAAATATTCGAGGAAACGGGGACGATTTCGTTGGGTTATCCTCGATGCTTGCGCAAGGGACTCGACAGTGAGCGCTTTGCAGTATATACAGATACGCTGAAAAAATTTCCGATACCCTAGACAGGAGAGAAGCATGAAATATATTGGTGCCCACGTTTCCGCTGCCGGAGGCGTTGAAAACGCTCCGCTTAATGCCGCTGCAATCGGCGCGACCGCCTTTGCCCTTTTTACCAAAAACCAGCGACAATGGCAGGCAAAACCGCTGACAGAAAAGAGTATTGCCGCCTTTACAAAGAACTGTCAACAGTGCGGCTATACCCCGGCACAGATTCTGCCCCATGACTCCTATCTGATCAATCTCGGCCATCCGGAAAAGGAACCACTGGAAAAATCCCGTGCCGCCTTTATCGACGAGATGCACCGCTGCAGGCAGCTTGGCTTGACCCTGCTTAATTTCCATCCCGGCAGCCATCTGAAAAAAGTAACAGAGAAAGAGTGCCTGGCCACCATCGCCCAGTCGATAAATATTGCCCATAAAGAGGTCGAGGATGTCTGTGCCGTTATTGAAAACACCGCAGGTCAGGGGTCAAACCTGGGCTGGGATCTGGAGCATCTGGCAGCCATTATTGACCAGGTGGAAGATCGAGAGCGGGTCGGCGTCTGTATCGATACCTGCCATTTTTTTGCCGCAGGCTACGATCTGAGTTCAGTGGAGAGCTGTGAGCAGAGTTTTGCCAGATTTGAACAGATCATCGGCTTTTCCTCTCTTAAAGGTATGCATCTCAACGATGCCAAATCTTCGTTGAACAGCCGTGTCGACCGCCATCACTCTCTTGGTGAGGGCAATATCGGCTGGGACTGCTTCCGCTATATTATGCAGGACAGCCGCTTTGATGGTATTCCTCTGATCCTTGAAACGGTGGAACCAAAGATCTGGGAGAAGGAGATCGCCCAGCTGAAGGCGTGGGCGGAAAAGGCCGCCGTTGAGTAGAAGTTTTTCTCACTCTTTACAAATAGAGAAAATCCTGAAGGCAAAGTACTCTTTACATTCAGCTTGTTGTTGTCATAACAGAGCGTAGCACATTTTTTGTGATACTGTTTTCGTTTTGACCCTAACCCGGATATTTCATCAGTTCAGGCGGTGTCAGGTTCGAAGTTTTTTGCATTACGTAATAGTAAACTCTATTTACTGCAAAAATACGTAAAGAAGATGGCGCCGCATGGACTGACTTTTGGTGAACACTTTGGATATTGTAAAACTGTAATGTTCTCGATGTAGTATATTGGAATATCAGCAATTTTTAAAAAATTGACACAATGTTTATGAAATATCCGGGCTA
>PDWJ01002664.1_pt1 | contig 18405 bp, 13 predicted proteins | sample 1430881 | NCBI WGS metagenome assembly PDWJ01 (sample SAMN01162460, study PRJNA174530) | Oral metagenome, whole genome shotgun sequencing project. | biome: Marine environment; feature: Marine mammal; material: Swab sample of the gingival sulcus; isolation source: swab sample of gingival sulcus...
AAAAATAGGCGTAAACTTTGATACCGCAACTCGCACACTGGGAGAATGGATAATTAATTGACAATTATAGAGATAAGCCCACACGTTTGCCCTTGTTCGCAAATAAGGCATGACGCATCACATTGTAGAGATGCTGCATTGCGTCTCTACAACACAAAAAAACATAAACACATGAAAAAGAAAATAATAAATATACTAATTTTACTATTTGCAATTTGGAGTGTCGGAGTTTCGCAAAAACAATCTACCGACAGCCAGCTTGCGCTACAATATTACAGAAATAAGGAGTTTCGCAAAGCAGGCGATATTTACGAAAGGCTATTCGCAAAAACGCATTCTAAAATTTATTTTGATTATTACCTTGATTGCCTGAAAGAGCTGGAAGATTACAGTAAAGCAGAAAAAGTCATAAAAAAACAAATTAGAAAACAGCCGGAAGATCTTACGCATTATGTTGAATACGGAATTTTGTTTCGTTTGCAAAACGAGAAAGATAAAGCCATTGCGCAATTTACAAAAGGCATGGATAAAATAGGAAAGAATGAGATGCAGATAATGAATCTGGCGAATGCTTTTCTCGCAGAGCGTGAATTCGGGTTTGCCGAACAAACATATTTGAAAGGACGCAAAAAAACTGTCAATAAATTTTACTTGCAATTGGCGCGTGTTTATTCGTATCAACACGAATATGAGAAGATGACCCACGAATATATCAATTACTTGGACGAAAATCCCTCGCAGATTGGAAGGGTTGAGGCTCGTTTACAGTCTTTGGTTGTGAATGATATTGATGACAACTTACGAAAAATTTTGAAGAAAAACCTTCTTCGAGAAATTCAGAAAAAACCGGACAAGGCAGTATTTCCCGAACTTCTTATTTGGTTGTATATACAAGAAAAAGAATTCGAGAGCGCTCTTGTTCAGGCAAAAGCCTTAGATAGAAGAAGAAACGAAGAAGGACGGAGACTTATTGAACTTGCAAAAACCGCAGCAAAAAATGGATTTTATTCTACTGCTATTTCCGGTTTTGAATACGTTATAGATCTTGGGAAATCCAAGAAATTTTATTTTAAGGCAAGGTTTGGTTTGCTTGATGCCTTGTATAAAAAAGCGGTTTCCGGAGATTTAGGTTCTAAGGAAGAGATGCTGAATCTCGAAGCAAATTACCAGAAAGCAATCGACGAATTCGGAAAAAGCAAACAAACCATTCAGATATTAAAGGATTTAGCTCATTTACAAGCATTTTACCTTGATAAAGCAGAGCAGGCAAAAGAGCTGCTCGAAAACGCAATAAAGCTGAGAGGGATCTCGCAAAATATGCTTGCAGAGTGCAAACTTGAGTTGGGCGATATACTTCTTTTGCAAAATCAAATTTGGGATGCAACCTTAATATATGCCGAAGTGGAACAAGCATTCAAACACAATCCGCTGGGGCATGAAGCAAAATTCAGAGCGGCAAAACTTGCATACTACAACGGCGATTTTTTGTATGCTCAAGCTCAATTGGATATTCTGAAAGCAAGCACCTCGAAACTGATTGCAAACGATGCGCTTGAATTGTCCTTGCTTATCAGCGACAATACCGCCTTGGACACTTCAACAACGGCTCTGAAAATGTTTGCCGACACCCAATTGCTTGTATTGCAAAACAAAGACAGTCTGGCAATAAACAAATTAGACTCAATACTTCAATTTTTTGCCGGTCATAGCTTGTCTGACGACATTTACTTCTGCAAAGCCAAGATAATGCGAAAACACAGAAATTTCAAAGAAGAGGTAAAATACCTTACCACTCTGATTGAAAATTACGGTTACGACATTTTAGCAGATAACGCAACTTTCAGGTTGGCAGAAATTTATCAACATGAGTTTGACGATAAAGAGAAAGCAATGGAATTGTATAAGAAAATACTTATTGATTTTCAAGGAAGTATTTTGGTTACGGAAGCTCGAAAAAGATTCAGGGCTTTGCGCGGCGATAAATTGACACAGCCTTAAAAATTTCTCCTTGACTTGCTGCAATTTTCTCTATTGAGGAGTTCTGACAAACAGCACAATTGCAATCAATGAGTAAATGATATTAGGAATCCATACTGCAACAAAGGCAGACAAGCCACTGTTTGAGGCATATGTTGCCGCAATGTGACTGATTAAAATATAGGAAAAACTTAAAGCAATTCCCCAGCCGATTTGCGCACCCAAACCGCCTCTGAATTTTCTGGTCGAAAGCGAAGCGCCGATCAGTGTGAGGATAAAAACAGCAAACGGGCTTGCATAGCGTTTGTTTTTTTCAATCAGAAAGGGGTGTACGTTTTCGCCTCGAAATTGTTGTTTCTTGATAAATGCTGTCAATTCCGGATTATTCAAAAACTCTGCAACACGACTTCTTTTTGTGCCAAATTCTTGCGGATCGATATTTAATAAAGTGTCGAGCCTGTTGCCTTTTACAATGTATTCGGCGGTGTCTTTATAGTAACGTGTGTAATAATTTCGTATCGACCACTGTTTTGTCGCTGAATTATACATTGCAGAGTCTGCAATCAGTTTGTAATTCAGGGCATTGTCTTTGTAATTCTCAATTGAGAATTTATAAGCTATATTCTTATAGTTATCAAAAGTTTCCATATATAGAAAAACGCCCGGCTCAATTTGTCTGAAGATATTTACATCGCGATTTACATACGCACGGGTTCTGTAATACTGTTCTTCAAACTTGTATATTCGTTCATTTCCGGGAGGTATGACATATGAAATCATCACAAAAGTAAGGATTGAAATAATGGCTGCCGAAATAAAATACGGTTTCAACATGCGCGTGAAACTCATTCCTGCTGCTGAGATTGCGATAATTTCATAGTTCGAAGCCATTTTCGAGCTGAAATATATTACGGCAATAAAACAGAATAGCGGAGCAAATAAATTTGAATAATATGGAATAAAATTGATATAATAGTCGAAAAGTATGGCAGAAACAGGAGCTTCTTTTTCCATGAAACCATCAAGTTTTTCCGAAATATCAAAAACAATGGCAATGCTAATGATGATTGCTATTGAAAAAAAGAAAGTACCGAGATATTTTTTTATTATGTATTTATCAATTGTATTAAGCATAAAAATCGCTTTTAAATTCAGTGTTTTTACTCAAGCGTTTTTTCCAAAAATTGCATTAATATTTCTGATTATCAAAAAAAAGTGAATCAAAGCAAAAATACAAATGCCTGCATGGATTATACGCAGACAAATATGGGATTTTTTTTTGAATTACAGAATCAATCTTTGTGAATATCAACCAATCGGCGCATGAAAAAATCTACATGCTATGTATAACGGCATTTTTAATCAATAATTTTAAAAGAGAGACAAAAAAATAGCATTTCTGCCTTTCTCTTTTTCCCGATGTCGAGCAATCAGCAAATTATATTCTTGGGGATTCGATTTTTTAGATTTTTTGAAATAAATTTGCCCGACAAAAGTCGAGAACGATCACCTCAGATGCTCCTGAAAGAATTTTTGCATGAATTTTTTCGTCTGATCGGCATTCGCACAGAGAATTACATTTAAATAAATACAATTGCGAAAGCTGCAAATAATACTACTTTTTATGCTTCAAGTGCTAAACAGCAATGCTCAGAATAAAAAATTCTACTATTCTGCTTCTTGCCACATTTCTTATATCTCGAAAAATTAATTTCCTGCGTTTGACCTAATTGATTATCGCTCATTGAACCCTAAAAGCGAACATTAAGATAAGATATTTTTTGTTGGAAATTTCAAGCAAAAAATTTACTTTTATGCAAAATGAATAAGTTTCAATCATGAATAAAAATATGAAATATATAAACCGAGAAATAAGTTGGTTGTCGTTCAACGAAAGAGTGCTTCAAGAGGCTTTGGATAAAAACGTTCCGCTGATGCAACGAGTGCGTTTTCTGGGGATATTTTCAAACAACCTTGACGAATTTTTCAGGGTCAGGGTAGCCACGACCAAGCGAATGGCAAACCTGAACAAATCAAAAAAACTGATTGGCGACATTTATCCCAAAGAAGTCTTGCAAAGTATTCAGAAAATTGTTGTTGAGCAGCAAGAAAAACACCTTAAAATATATTCAACACTGGTAAAAGAATTGGAAAAACACAAAATTTTTCTGATAAATGAAAAACAAATAACAAAAGAACAAGGCGCAATAATAAAAGATTATTACAATAAAACGGTCAGTTCTGCCATTGTCCCGATTATATTGCAAAATCATATTGATTTGCCCAATTTGAGAGACAAATATATTTATTTCACGATTAAAATGACCAAAAAAAACGATCCGAAAAAATATCAATACGCACTGATAGAAGGCGCTCCGACAGATATTTTGCCCCGTTTTTTTGTTTTGCCTCCTGTCGACGGGAAAAAATACATCATTCTTTTGGACGATATCATTCGTTTTTGTTTGGCAGATATTTTCTCAGTATTTGATTACGACCATTTCGAGGCGTTCACCATAAAAGTAACCAAAGATGCAGAATTAGATATTGACGATGATATATCAAAAAGTTTTGTTGAAAAAATGGCATTAAGCCTCAAACGCCGAAGAAAGGCAAAAGCAGTCAGGTTGGTGTATGACTCGAAAATGCCGCAAGACCTTCTTCAATACCTGATTCGCAGAATGGAACTCGACAAATACGACAGCCTGATTGCCGGCGGACGCTATCACAACTTTCGCGATTTTATTGATTTTCCCTCAATCGGTTCAAAAAAACTTGAAAACAAACCAACGCCTCCGCTGCCTTGTCCGCAATTTCAGAAACACAGAAGCATGTTTTCTGCCATAAAAGAAAAAGATGTTATATTGCATTATCCTTACCAGTCGTTCAGTCATTACTTAGACCTTTTGCGCGAAGCTGCAATCGACCCTGATGTTACAGAAATAAAAATCACGATTTACAGGCTGGCGAGAAGATCAAGAGTAATCAATGCGCTGATAAATGCCGTGAGAAACGGGAAAAAAGTAACGGTTGTCATTGAAATTCAGGCAAGATTTGATGAAAGTTCCAATATCGAATGGTCTAATACGCTTCAGGAAGAAGGCGTAAAAGTGATTTACGGCGTTTCGGGATTAAAAGTTCACAGCAAACTTACGCTGATAACCCGAAAAGAAAACGGAAGTCCGTTTCATTACGCATACGTAGGAACAGGAAATTTTCATGAAGGTACGGCTAAAATATACTGCGACGAAGGCTTGTTTACAGCAGATAAACGCATTACGCAAGAAGTAGCCGAAGTATTTAAGTTTTTCAATGTAAATTACATAAGATACCCTTTCAAACATCTGGTGCTTTCGCCTTTTGAACAAAGAAACCACTTTTACAGACTGATAGAGTACGAAATAGAACAGACAAAAAAAGGGAAAAAAGCACTTCTCGTAGCAAAACTCAACAGCCTTGTTGATGAAGAAATGATAGACAAACTCTACCATGCCGGTCAAAATGGAGTGAAGATCAGATTGATAATAAGAGGAATCTGCTCTTTGATTCCGGGAGTTAAGGGATTGAGTGAAAATATTAAGGCAATCAGTATTGTTGATAAATATTTAGAACATTCAAGGATTATGATGTTTCATCACGGTGGCAAGGAGCTGTTTTTTATTTCATCGGCAGATTGGATGCCAAGAAATCTTGACACGCGCATAGAAGTAACCTGCCCGATTTACGACGAAGACGTGAAACAAGAATTGAAACAAATGTTGAATATCCAACTAAAAGACAACACAAAAGCAAGGCTTCATGACGATCATCAGTTGAATATATACAAGAAACGCGATGCTGATTCTAAGCCGGTCAGAGCGCAAATTGCTTATTACAATTACCTGAAACGAAAGATCAAAAAAAATAAGAAAAAATAATGCAGCGGGAAAGCTTTGCTGTTTGCCTTGTTTTGTCTATAAACTTCAAGAGTTCGTTGTTTTTTACAAAAAAACAACGAACTCTTGAAATTGGCAAGGCTTATTTTTTGGCAAAGTAAATGGTCAATGCGTTTTCGGCTTTTGAATACAAAAAAAACACAAAGCAAGCGATGAGAATGCCAAATATCGCTCCGCCAAAAACATCAGCAGGAAAATGAACGCCAAGATATATCCTGCTGTAACTTACTATTGTTGCCCAAAAAAAGATGAACAACGAAAAATATTTGTTCGAGAAAAAACGTGCCGTAAACATTGCCACAGCAAAAGTATTTGCCGCATGAGATGAGATAAAACCGTATTTGCCGCCGCATTTGCCATTTACCAAATGCACAATTTCCTTGAGCTCCGGCGTTTTACACGGTCGCAAACGCTCAAAAACTTCTTTAAACAAGTGTACAGAACCTTGATCGGCAAAAATAACAACAAGAGCAATAAACACAAGTGTTAAAAATCCGGTGTGTTTTTTTTTCTTGAAAAGGAAAAACAAAATCACAGCGTAAAGGGGAAGCCAAAATTTTGTTGAACTGAACAAAAACATGATCTGATCCCAAAACGGAGAGTTTAGGGAATTCAGAAACAAAAACAAATCAATGTCAAACCGAATAATCTCCTGCAACATGTTCTTTTTATTTTTTTGGTTGGGAAAGGGAAGACGGCTTATTCTTCAAGATTTTTTTTCTCAAGTTTTTGTTGTTCAAGAGCAAGCAAATTTCCTACAACATAAACATAAGAGAGATTCTTAAAATCGCAAGACAAATCAACCGTAATATCATAAAAGCTGCTTCCCTGATTTCGTTGGTAATTTGCAACGGTTCCTATCAAAATTCCTTCGGGGAAAATGGTCGAATATCCGCTTGTAACTATCGTATCGCCAATGGTTACATCAACATGGTTGGGTATCTCGTTCAGGTTTATGTTTTTGTAATTACGTCCGTTCCATTTGACTGAGCCAAAATAGTTGTTTTTCTGAATTTTGCCGCTTATGCCCAAATTTGTATTCAGCACAGAAATTGCAAGCGAGAAATTTTTCGAGACATCTTTGATAATGCCCACAACGCCATTTGATGAAACAACAGCCATTCCGGGAATGATTCCGTGTTTTTCACCTCTGTTTATGGTAATAAAATTATGACTTTTGTTTACGCTATTATTAATCACTTTCGCACTTTTATAAAAATATTGTTGCGCATATACCGAGTCTTTAACTTCGCTGGTTTGGACAAAATTTGATTTGTAGGAACTTTTCAGTAAATTTTGATACCTGATATTTTCTTCGGCAAGGGAATGATTGATTTTTTTTAGCGAAAAATATTCGGCAACATTTTGCACGTTTTGGTTGATGTATCCCGAAACAATATTTGAAGAGTTGATAAACGCGTTTTTCTTGTCTTTGAAGCTATTGATGACAATAAAAACAGCGATTATTTCTAAGAGGAGAAACAATAAGAAAAAATGATATTTTTGTATGAACAAGAAGAAACTTCTCACAATGTGGGTTAATTTTTTGTTGCCGCGCGATAAGAACCGCCGGCAAAATTATGGATTAAAACACAAATTCTGATGGCAAGCCGTAGAAAGAAAGCTTGCCATCAAGCAGAAAATGAATTATCTCATTAAAAATGAAAATTTATCGACATTTTTAAGTGCTATTCCTGTTCCTCGAGCTACGGCATGAAGCGGGTCTTCGGCAATATGCACCGGAATATTTGTTTTATCGGCAACTCTTTTGTTCAAACCGCGCAACAAGGCTCCTCCGCCGGCGAGGTAAATTCCGTTTTTATAAATATCGGCATACAATTCCGGAGGTGTTTGTTCTAAGACTGAGATAATAGCGGCTTCTATTTTCGTGATTGATTTATCAAGGCAGTGTGCTATTTCCTGATATGACACAGGTATTTCAATCGGCAAAGCAGTCATTTGGTGTGGTCCTCGTACAATGTAATCGTCCGGCGGCTCTTCAAGAACAGGCAAGGCAGAACCCACCTGAATTTTAATTTCTTCAGCCGTTCTTTCGCCGATCTTTATATTGTGCTGATGCCGCATATATTCTTGAATATCGCCGGTAAAATCATCACCGGCAATACGAATTGAGCGATTACAGACAATTCCGCCCAAAGATATTACGGCAATTTCGGTTGTTCCGCCGCCAATATCTACAACCATATTTCCTTCGGGGGCTTCGACATCAATCCCGATACCGAGAGAGGCTGCCATAGGTTCATGTATCATATACACTTCTCTTGCGCCGGCATGTTCCGACGAGTCGCGTACTGCTCTGACTTCAACTTCAGTACTTCCCGAAGGAATACAAACCACCATTTTTAATGTGGGGGTAAACAAACGATTTGTTGGGTTAATCATGCGAATCATTCCGCGAATCATGAGTTCGGCAGCATTAAAATCTGCAATTACTCCATCGCGTAATGGTCTGATTGTTCTGATATTTTCGTGTGTTTTTCCGTGCATTTGGCGGGCTTTCTCGCCCACTGCAAATAATTTGCCGGACGAGATTTCAACAGCAACAATTGACGGTTCGTCAACGACGATCTTGTCTTTAAAAATAATTATTGTATTTGCTGTACCTAAATCAATTGCAATCTCTTGCCTTAAAAATGAAAATAATCCCATTGATTTTATCTTAACTTTCTTTTATTTCTTTATGCCAAAAATAACAACTTAATTTTGAAATCAATAGTAAATTGCTATAATTTTAATGTTTAAAATGTCTTGTTCCTGTAAAAACCATGCTCATGTCGTTTGCATTGCAATAGTCTATTGAGTCTTGATCTTTTCTTGAGCCTCCGGGCTGTATCACAGATGCTATACCATTGCGTTTTGCCAGTTCGACCGAGTCGGCAAACGGGAAAAAAGCATCAGATGCCATTACTGCGCCTTCCAACGAGAGTTTAAACTCTTTGGCTTTATTGATTGCGTGTTTTAGCGCATCAATTCTTGAGGTCATACCGACACCGCTGCCGACAAGTTGCTTGTTTTTAACCAAAACTATCGCATTTGATTTTGAATGTTTTACAATTTTATTTGCAAAAATCAAATCCTCGATTTCTTTCGCTGAAGGGGCTTTTTGTGTAAGCCTTTGTAAATCTTCTGCCGTTTCCGTTCTATTGTCTTTCTCTTGTTTCAGCACGCCGTTTAGTAAAGACCTGAATTGTTGAGACGTTGAAAGTTGTTTCTTTTGTACAAGAATGATTCTATTCTTCTTTTTTCTAAGAATATTTAGTGCCTCTACATCATAGTTTGGGGCTATTATTACTTCAAAAAACAATTTATCTATTTCTGTTGCTGTTTGAGCATCGAGGGTGGTGTTGGTTATCAAAATTCCTCCGAATGCCGAGAGCGGATCGCCTTGTAAGGCTCGTTTCCATGCTTGGAGTAAAGACGAATCGGAAGCAAGTCCGCAGGCGTTGTTGTGTTTTAAAACAGCAAATGTCGTTTCGTCGAAATCGGCTATCAGATTTACGGCAGCTTCAATATCCAACAAATTGTTATACGAAATTTCTTTCCCCTGAATTTGTTCAAACAATTCTGAAATATCGCCGTAAAAACTTCCTTTCTGATGAGGATTTTCTCCGTATCGCAGCTTTTTTGCAGGTTTTGCACTTTGCTTAAAAACGTCTATTTCATTGTCTTTATTGAAATGGTTAAAGATACAAGTGTCGTAGTGCGATGATATTTCAAATGCTTTTGCCGCAAATTTTTTCCTGTTGGTGTAAGACGTATTTGCTCCATTTTTTTCAAACAGCTCTAAAAGTTCGCCATACTGTTCTCTTGACGAAACCACCAAGACATCTTTAAAATTTTTTGCGGCAGCTCGAATCAGGGAAATTCCGCCTATGTCAATTTTTTCGATTATTTCGGCTTCCTTATCCGTGTTTTTTATTGTTTCCTCAAACGGATACAAATCGACAATAACTAAATCTATTTCCGGAATTTCATAGTTTTTTAACTGTGTTTTATCCTCTTCGTCGTTTCTTCTGGCGAGTATTCCGCCAAATATTTTGGGGTGCAAGGTTTTCACTCTTCCGCCCAATATCGACGGATATCCGGTTAATTCCTCGACAAGAACCACCTCTATTCCCAAATTCTTGATAAAAGCCTGTGTTCCGCCGGTTGAGTAAATTTTCACACCTAATTCATTCAATTTATGAACAATAGAGTCAAGTTTTTCTTTGTGAAAAACCGATATTAATGCAGTTTTGATTTGTTTTGTTGATTTCATATATGTAAACGTAACATGCGAAGATACAAAAAAGAATCGCCTTATCAAATAAAAGTTAAAATCTGCTAAATAAACAAAAGTACTCTACACGACATTTTTTGCCAATTTCTTTTCGTTTGTCGTTTTTTTCCGCACGACCCTGTCAGGGTTTGAAACCCTGACAGGGTCGTGCGGAAATTTGCCTCGAACTTATTTGAAGCGCAAATATCAACACAATGTATAAAAAATGTCGTGTAGAGTAAAACAAAAGTATAAAAATCTACCGAATAAATATCTCAAGCGAGGATTTTATTGCATTTTTTTTACGATATATTTCCCGAAGGTGTATTTTTCTAAGGTTTATTTTAGTTCGTTTGGAAGTTAAAACAGTTCTACTTCAATATTTTGGATAAAGGCAGTCAGGCGATATTCTTTTCCCATTCTGGCTTCGGCTAAAGTTACTAAAACCGGTATTTTATTGTTTTCCTTATCGACAATAAACATTTCCGTGCGGGTACGAAGCATTAAATTTTCAGAATATTTAAACACGTTTCCAAGATAATTTTCTTCGTTCTCGGCAGCATCGGGAGGCAAGATAATAGAGACATTTTGTCCTAAAACTTCTTTTTTCGTGTATCCCCAAAGTTCTTCGGCTGCTCTGTTAAAAAACTCAAGATAACCTTCTTGATTTATGGTTAAAATGGCATCAAGTGTTCCTTCGAGGGTTTTTTCGTTCAAAACTTTTACGGTTTCTATTTCCCTAAATTGGTTTTTCATTTCTTCTCTGGTTTCCTTCAGTTTTTGGCTTAATTCGACCTGAGATTGTTGGAGTTTTCGCTCCTGAATTTTAAGGCGTTCGGTTTGTTCTTTTATTTTATTTTCGCTTCTGATTTGCTCGGTAATTTCATTTGCAATGAATACGATTTTTGCCACTTCGTCGTACATATTATCAACAGCAGTGTATGTTCCGTGAAACCATTTTTCTTCATTTTCTTTGCTAAAGAACTTTATTCTTCCATCAAATGGTATGCGGTTAATGACATTATCCCAAATCAACTCGAAGCTGTTTATATCTTCTTCTGCTATAAAATCAAAAACTCGTTTTTGTCTTAATTCGGGCATGGAATAATCAAGTGCTGCCATAAATTTTTCGTTGCACTCAATGATTTTTCCGTTCGGATAAAAATCGGCTTTTATACTCGAGCGGTTCAAGGCATTAATTTTTCCCTCGTAATCAAGGCTTTGTTTTTTATTTTCGGTAATGTCTGTTCCAAGGAAAAGGATTTTTTCCACGCCGCCTTCGTTGTTTCTGACACAAACATAGGTTGCCATTGTCCACAGGTCGTTTCCGTACTTTGTAACGTGTTTCATATCACCTTCAAAGTGGCGACCTCCTCCGGCAAGTCCTTCCCAGATTTTGTTAAACCAAACCTTATCTTTTTCATTGATAAACATTGAGATATGATGTCCTATCACTTCCGAGCTTTCGTTGTATTCCAATTTTTCTATAAATTTACTGTTGGAATACAGCAAAATTCCTTTGATGTCGTATTCTGCTCTGATTAAAGTATGGTTTACAGAGTTTGTAAAGCTTATAAATTCCTCTGCTTGTTTGGCAGCTTCGCGTTGTGTATCTTTCAGTTCGTCCATATTTTGGCGAAGTATATCTTCCTGTTCTGCCATTTTTCGCGCTTGTTCTTGCGATTCTTTAAGTAAGGAATTGGTTTGCAAGCTGATTTTAACACTCGATATGGCAGAAGCGATGCTTTCGCCAATTTTTTCAACAAATTCTATTTCAAACTTTTCATATACTTTAAACGAGGCAAGTTCTATTACTCCGTGAACAATTTCATTGACTTTCAGCGGAACTATCAAAACGCTTCTTGGGTTTGCTTGTCCGAGTCCTGAAGTGATTTCTACGTAATTTTCCGTTACGTTTGTCATGAAAATTGTTTCTTTTTCTAAGGCACAAGCTCCAATAAGTCCTTCGCCCCATTCTACTCTTTTGTCGGCATATTTGTGGCGACTATAAGCAAAACAAGCCATCATCTCGAAATATTTTCGGTCTTTTTTCCTATCATTTAAAACAAAAAAGCCGGCTTGCTCTGCTTCCATGTATTTTACCAGATTGCTGATAATATTTGACGACAAGTCTTCAAGATCGTCACTGTGTTGTTGAAGTATTCCGCCAAATTTAGCCACACCTTCGGTAACCCACCTGCGTTCTGCGTCTTCTTTTTTTCTGACCTCTTCTTCTTCTATATTTTTTTTCAGGTTATTTCTAAGTTCAATCAAGGATTGTCCTATTTCATCGCCTTCATCAACAAGGTATTCGGCTTCAATATCTCCGTCTTTAAGTTTCTGTACGAAGTTAGACAACTTTTTGTACTGTTGAATTCGATATTGGGCTTCTTCAAACGAGGTGCGCGAGGAGTTTGCTATTTTTTTACCAATAATATATCCGACGATGGCTAAAAGTAAAGGCAAAGACAAAATTGCCAAAAAAATAGGGTTAGAACCGTATTCTTCAAAAAGTTGTGTAAAATTTTCGGCAAAAGCTTTGGTGTAATATTCAAAAATCATTAACAACATGACAAATAACGAACCGATAATCAGCCCTGCCAATGTATTTCGAAGAATTATTTGTTTGATATTAAATTTTTCCATTTTCTAATCTCTTCAGGCTTTTTGATTGTATCCCGGATTGATTTCATCTGTTTAAAATTACGAAAAAGCCCTTTATTTCCTGATTTATTTTGAGCATGCTCGCGCTTATCTGATAATAAATTAGTCGCGGACTGTTTCATCTATAAACAGATGAAATTTTGTGCCTCCTAAATTAATAATTCTGTAAATGTAAACAACTATTATTTTCGTATTTTTATATATTTTTTCGTATTTTTTCGATTAAACCCTTGTTCTCAATTCATTTTAAAGTTGTTTTCTGCTATTCATTATTTTTTCCGACAACTTTGTATATATTGATATAATGCAATCAGAAAGTATGCCAAAAGTAATATTTTTGCAACAAAGCCTGCTGTATTCTGTAAAATGAATTTTTAGGGTTAAGAAGTATCACACAAGATTATCAAAATTAGACATTTTTTCATTAACTATCCCATTAAATTTGTTTTATTTTCCGTCTTCCGGCTTCCGGCTTCCTTCCTTTAGTTCTTTGTTATCAGAAGTTATTCTTTTATTATAAAAAGCAAATCTTTCAAATCGCTTTCTTTTGAATTATTAGGATTTTTAAAAGCAACAGGTCTTACTATCAGTTTTTGTTTTTCTAAAACATCTAATATATCCCACATTATTTCATGATATAAAATAATAATCTTTGAACTCTTATTCAGGTGATTATAAGATTTTAAAAACTTACTGTAATCTATTGTGGTTGCTAAATATTCAACAATTTTTTTAGTAATATTCATCGACTGAACATAAATAATATCTGTTTCCTTTTTACTGATAATAGGAATTTCTATTTCTCCATTCTTATTAAACAACTTATTTTTAGCAAAGGTCTCAAAAACTTCTTTTTTGGTTATTTTACCATTTACTATATAATCATCAAGTAGTTGTTCAAGCATATTATAACTTGGAACAGATATAATTGCATTATCACTCCAATTCTCATTAATAGAGAAATTCTTCAAAGTCAAACTATTAGTTCCACACGAAAAATTTCGTTTTGGATCAACTATCCAATATAAACCATTCCAAAAAGGCTTATCTATTGTGATTTTTGTTTTTTCTATAATATTATTTTCCTTCAAAACGTCCCAAACCAAACCATCAAGTACGAAACCAAAAAATAAAGAATAACTGTTTTTTTCTACTTTTCTCAACTTCAATGATTCTAAAAATAATTTTAAATCTTCTTGAATTAAAAGGCTAATTTCTTTTGCTATTTTTTCAGTTTCCTGTCTTATCTTGAATGTTTCTTCCGTAGATAATATAGGCATCCTTGTGTAAAAAATAGAATCTTTTCTTTCAATAAGCTCGGAAAGCCATAAAAGTTTAATCTGACTAAGCGTATACTTAATATTCGATTTTGAAAGTTCATTTAGAGTTTTTCCTTTTTTTAAATTAATAAGTATATCTAAATTATTATCCAAATAAATGATTCGGTTAGGATGAGATATTCCTATTTCACAGAAACATATATCATCTATCTTTTTGATAGGTTCTTTTGCAATCGTTTGAGAAAACAAAGTACTTACAAAACTGTTCAAGAATAAAATTATAATTATTTTTTTCATTGTAATTCTATTTTAAATTTTTGATTAAATTAGTTTCCCTGATTTTAATAGTTTAGGAGGAACTAAGGAAAATAAAACACTCACTATATACTGTCGAGCTCTGATGTTGTAATGGTTTAGTACTATATAATTTGTAGAATAAAAATTATCAGAAACAAAGGCTTTGTTAAATAAATTAAAACATTTAAGTTTTATTGTTAAACGAGTATTTTTGGGTTTCCAAGAATAGTCTACATTCGCAAAAAAACTTTGAGTTTTCTCAATATCATTATTGTTTTCGTATAACTCAAAATCTATTCCCAATAAATGTCTGTTTGCAGGTAAAATATTCAACTTGATTTGTTGTTTTTTATCAATAAATTTCACATTAGCATATTCGTTATTTTGTAAAAATACACTGTACTTAAACTTATAGTCAATATTTACGAAGCTAAATTTTGTAATACTAATTCGAGGTTCTATGTAGTATGAATTATTGTTGATGTTGTACATTTTATTGTTAGTAAAATTCTTGGTAGCTCTGTAATTATAGCGTGTAGTTAAATATATGGTTGTACGTAGCTTAGTAAATAGTTTGTGTATATTAAAGAAGATAGAGCTCCCTTGAGTATCATTATCAGACAATTCTGCTCTGATTATCTTACTTCCGTCATCTGCTATGTCATATTTGTAAAGCAAATTTTGATTAGTTCGATAATATAATAGTTTCAAATTTGCAAACCAATTATAAATGGGATTGACATATTTTATGTAAGTAGTGTAGTTTTGTATTTGTTGCTGCAATAATGGTGAATTATATCTGCTCAAATTATGATAGTCATATAAAAAATAAGCATTATGCAAGATTTTCCATGAATTGTCAAAATCTTCAGTATATGAAGCCCCTAAACGAACCGACCAATATCCATTTATTTTATAATGAAGATAAATATCAGGCTTAAAAAAAATCTTAGATAATTCTTTTTCTATTTCATTTTTAGTATCCAACGAATTAAAGTTTGTATATTCCAGCGGCAGTTTTAGCTCAAACACAAAATCTCTGAGTTCATAAGATAGAGTTTCGACCATTCTTAATGTTAATAAATTATTCTGCAATTTGTTAATGAATATGTTATCATTATTCATTTTATTGTCTATATACATAAAACTCGAAAAATTCTGAATGTTGTAAACTAATCCAAATTCTGTAAAAAACTTAAAATGATTTAATCCAAACATGAAATTTATAGAATTATCAGCAGCAAAGTTTTTAAGCAAAATTTCCTGATTAACACGCTTATATTCTTTTCCTGCATTAATAATGTCTTTAAAAATACCTTTATTTACAACTAAGTTTTGTGGTGCTTCATAGTAGATTAACTTTGATTTGAATGTAAACAAATTCTGCCCTATCTTTTGCATCCAATTCAGATAATTATTTAAAGAAATAAAAGGAAGATTTGCTTCTTGTTTAATATCAGTAGTTTTACCATTCAAAATTCCTCTTTTATTATCCCAATATTTATTTATTCCTAATTTATTTTTTACAAACTTATTATTAGAATTATTTTCAAACACGGCATCTAATTTCAGTTGATTTTTAAATACGTTATTATCAATCAATTCATTAGAAGAAATTGTATCATTTTTTAGAAAAAATTGAGTAGTTTTTAATACATTTTGTTTTAATACATCATCAATATAAGTTGCATTAATTTTAAGATTAGCATCATCACTCATTTTTAAAAGATGATTGTAAGAAATCATATTTATATTATTGTCCCAATAACGCTCTTTTTTTATATTGGGCTGTTTTATGCTTGCTATATCAACAATATTTTGTTTTTCAGCATTAAACTCCTCAAAACTAAAAGTATTTAATTGAGAAGAAACATCATCGCCAACATTATTAGCCTGATACGAAGCTATAATTTGCTGTTTTTTTGTAAATAACATAGGAGTTATTTTTGCATTCCACAGCAATGGCGACAATCCTATGCCTAACTCGGCAGTACCTATTAAATTAAGTTTTTTTTCCAACTTTATATTAATAGATGTTTTATCGGTAAACACCATATTGTCAAGCATTTTTACATGCTGATGATTTTCTAAAACTTCTACGGATTTAACAGCTTGATGTGGTAAATTTTTATTTGCTAATTGATATTTGCCCTCTAATAAATCAAGACCTTCAATATAAAATTTTTCTATGGCTTCATTTTGGTAATAAATTTTCCCGTCATCTGATATAGTTAATCCGGGCATCTTACTTATTACATCACTCAATGAAATATCACCTTTTGCGGCAAAAGATTTTACATTATACACCACAGTATCTTTTTTAAAACTAAGCGGAACGTAGTCTCCCTTTACATTTATTGTCTTTAAATCATGAAGTTTAGGGTGTAAATTGAACTTATAATTATGAGCAAAATTTTTATTTAGTCTCACAGTAGTATCCGAATAGCTCAACGAACTCGTAGTGATTGCGAGATTGTTCGTTAGCGTATCCAATTGAAACTCAAAATTTCCATACTCATCGGTTATAGTAAAATGAAGTATTGCATTTTTGCTGTTTATATCGTGTATATACACACTTACGCCTTCAATACTTTTACTATCCGATTTGACATTTCCCTTAATTAAAATTTGTCCATGAACAAACGAATGTAAAAGAATAAAAATACTTATTAGCGAACAACTTTTTATCTTATTGCAAAGCATTTTTCATCAAAAAAACATAGTAAAACAATGAGAACAGCCGGAGTTAGGTAGGTTTATGTTAAAAATTCAATTCTATAGGATTGTTTTTACTATTATATTTATCAATTATACGTTTTAATTTTTCGGGGTCATTACCAAACCAATCTTTTGCATGTTCTATTTTATTGGCTTTTTGGTTTTCCTCCATTCGCTTTATATCTTTTAATTTTACTTTTAAAGTTTTTACATTTTTTTGAATTACAGGAACTTTTACTTGTTCAAATTTTACTAATTCAAAAATATGAGAATTTTGTTTGTCAGAAATCTTAACAATACAAGCAGGTAAACCGAAGAACTTGTAAGGACCTGTACTTATCGGAATTTTCATACTAAACCAAGCTGTATATTTTCTGCCTCTAAATGTAGTATAAGCATTCTGGCATGGTAAACCGGCTATTGTGGCTTTATCATTTCCTAATTTCCATACAGGTTTTGTTTCATCACTATACTCCCAATCTCCGTCAATACTGTAATTTACAACATTAAAAATATTTGTATTTTTCTTTCTGGTAATAAAATAATTAGGACCTCCTGAATGTTCCATTATTGTTTTTGAAACCAATTCGTCAGGAACTTTATTTTGTAGATTTAAATTCACTACAGAATCCCTTAAATACATATTTTCAGATAAAAAAATATCATAAGTTTTAGCAACAAAAAGTATCATATTATACGTTTTCATCTTATTTGTGGTTGAATCTAACTTATAAGAATACTTATAAATTAATTTATATTCCGATTCATCTATTTGTTCATATGTTTGAGCAAATACATGAAATGACAAAAACAAAAATATTGACGATAATGTTAAAAATTTCATGTCTAAGGTTTTAAGTTTTTACTTGTAATTATCAAATAAAATTTAAAATATACCGAGACAGCATGTCTCACCTTTACCAGTGAAACATGCTTTACTTTTCAACAACAGTTAGAACTAAATCTCACCATCATCACACATTCCCATAAACTCAGCACATTCATCCGCTGTTCCCGAAAAATAGCCACAAGGACCCGATACTGTGTAAATTTTTTCTTCTTGTTCCTTTGCCATAAGATCACCAACGGGCAACAAAGATAAAGACATTACTGCAATCAAAATAATCTTTTTCATATCTATAAAATTTTAGTTTAATATTAACGGTAAAACGAAAAATAGAGGGATACAGGGCGATTTCTGTTAATTTGGTATTCATTTTTCTTTTGAAATGTTAATTGAAATGAACATAAAAAA
>PDWJ01003666.1_pt1 | contig 18402 bp, 18 predicted proteins | sample 1430881 | NCBI WGS metagenome assembly PDWJ01 (sample SAMN01162460, study PRJNA174530) | Oral metagenome, whole genome shotgun sequencing project. | biome: Marine environment; feature: Marine mammal; material: Swab sample of the gingival sulcus; isolation source: swab sample of gingival sulcus...
GTCCACACCAGCAGGTCGGCCTGCCCGGCGAGCGGGCCGCTGGTCAGCGGGAACCGCACGTACACCGAGGGATCCACGACATCCTCGTAGCCTTGGGCGAGCTCGTGGTCGGACAGCGTGGTGCCGCAGCGCGGGCAGTACGGGGCCACCCGGTAGTCCTCCTGCAGCAGGCCCGCGTCGAAGATTTGCTGCAGCGCCCACCACTCGGATTGGACGTAGTCGCTGGTCATGGTGACGTAGGCCTCGTCGAGGTTCACCCAGTAGCCCATCCGGTTGGTCAGGTCGACGAACGCGTCGACGTGGCGCAGCACCGATTCGCGACACTTGGCGTTGAACGGCTCGATGCCGTAGGCCTCAATGTCGGGTTTGCCGGAGAAGCCCAGTTCCTTTTCCACCGCCAGCTCGACCGGCAGGCCGTGGCAGTCCCAGCCAGCCTTGCGGGCAACATGCTGGCCGCGCATCGTCTTGTAGCGCGGGAAGATGTCTTTGAATACCCGGGCCTCGATGTGGTGGGTGCCAGGCATGCCGTTGGCGGTAGGCGGCCCCTCGTAGAAGGTCCACGGTTCGCCGTCGGCAGAACTCGCTATCGACTTGGCGAAGGTGTCGTGGTCTTGCCAGAAGCGCAGAATCTCGTGTTCGAGCGCAGGGAAATCGACGCTGGCAGGTACGGCCCGGTAGGTGGTCATGGGTTCCTCTTCGTCAGTGCTGTGGCGAAGGGACGAGCCGAAGCCCGCGGTACCACCCTCCTTGGGGACAAGCCCCCACTTAGTTGTCTGCCGCAGCCGGTTCTAGTGAGCCCAAGGGCCGTTCTTCCGGCAGCTCCGGGGTGATAGCCCCATCATCGCTGTGCGCCGCCAGATATTATGCGTCGGAACCAGGCGTCTCGGCAAACTACCTCCCACAATAGGGGAAGGTAGTCTAGGGTGAAGTCCCTGCGACTGGTGCGCTGAACCAGAGGAGAAACAGATGACGTTGCCAATGGCCGCTTGGCGGGTGAGCTATACCCCGGGTAACTGGCTGGTGCTGTCTGGGCCCACCACACTCGTGGTGTTGGCCCCGGTACAACCTCGTAAAGCACGACTGATTAACCAACTGTGGACCGACGTGGTGGCAGCCAGCTCGGTGACCAAGCTGCTGGAGCTGTTGTCGGCCGCCGGATTTGCGGACTTGCCAGACTTCGCCGCCTTCCATTGGGACGCCAGCGGGCTGCACTGCTTCCTGCGGGGCGGGCTGCAAGTGGTTGATATTGATACCGGAGACGTTGCGGCGAGCGGCTCGGATGTCGTCACCTGGCGCGAGGAGAAGCTGGGCACCGCCCGGCGGTTGCGCCTGGATATGGAACCGAAAGAGGCCGAGGCCGGGTTGGCGCTGCCGCTGGTTGTTGGCGCGGTTTCTGCTGCGGCTATCTTCCTAACCACCGCCGATTCGGAACTGATCCGGTTCGTTGACCCACTGGATCGCGGCGTGCTGCCCAAGGTCCCAGTGCTAGCGGATCGCGCCGGTTCGGCTAGCCAGCCTGACGCAGCGCCGGTCAGCAAGCTGCGACCGGTCCACTCGAGCGAGCCCAGCTTGCCCAAGCAGCCTGACACTCCGGCTTCCCAGTTCGCCCCGCCGCCTGCCAAGCACCAAGCCTCGCAGCCGGCCGCCGCGACCGCTGGTGACGAAATCTTGGCCGCCATGTGCCAGCGCGGCCACGCTAATCCGCCCTCGAACCGGCACTGCCGACTGTGCCGAGGCCCCGTGGATTCTGCCAGTGCCAAGCTGGTGCCTCGGCCCACGCTTGCTGGTGTGGCCACCAACCGAGGTGAATTCACGAACCTGCAGGTGCCCGTAGTGTTTGGGCGATCGCCAAAACATGACGGTGTTCCTGCCGGAGCACGCCTGAAGGCTGTGGCTAGCCCAACCAAGGACATATCCCGCAATCACCTGCTGCTTAGCACCAAGGATTGGGATGTCATCGTCACCGACCTGAACTCCACCAACGGAACCACCGTCAAACCGCCGTCCGGTCAGCCCTTCATCCTGAGCGACGGTAAAACCGTCAAGATCGAGTTGGGCACCATCTTGGAGTTGGGCGATGGGGTGGCGCTGCGGCTTGAGCCGCCTCGCGAAGACTGAACTGCGACCAGAGACCCTCAGTCGAAGCGCACGAAGTTTAAATACGATCGCGACGGTGTCGGGCCGCGTTGCCCCTGATAGCGCGAGCCGTACTCGGTTGAGCCGTAGGGGTGTAGCGCCTCGGAGCTGAGCCGGAAGAAGCACAGCTGGCCGATCTTCATGCCCGGCCAGAGCTTTACTGGCAGCGTCGCCGTGTTCGATAGCTCAAGGGTGACGTGGCCGCTGAAGCCGGGATCGATGAAACCGGCCGTGGAATGGGTCAGTAGGCCCAGTCGGCCGAGTGACGACTTGCCCTCAAGGCGCGCGGCAATGCTCGCCCCAAGCGTGACGAGCTCGTAGGTGGCTGCCAACGCAAACTCGCCAGGGTGCAGCACGAACGGTTCGCCGGGTTCGGGCTCAACCAGCCTGGTTAGCTCCGGCTGTTCCTCGGCCGGGTCGATGTGCGGGTAGCGGTGGTTCTCGAACACCCGAAAGTACCGGTCCAACCGCACGTCCACGCTGGATGGTTGCACGAAAGAGGCGTCCCAAGGCTCCAAGATGATGCCGGAGCCGGCTTCCGCCAGAATGTCTCGATCACTGAGCAGCATGTTCAGAGCCTAGCCGCATTCTTGCCGCCGATGCGCCGCTTGTTGCTTCGGTGGGGCATCATCTTGTCTGTGGCAGGAAGTGAAAAGGTGCGAGGCTGGCACAAGCTTTGGCGTAAAACCGTAGCCGAACCTGCGGTGCCATCGCCCAGCGGAGAGCCGCAGGTCGATTCCGGCAAGGCCGTGCGGTTGGCGTTGGCCGTTGCGGCTAGGGCGGTGCAATGCGGGGCGTTGACTACCAACGCAACCGCCATGGCCCTGACCGTGCTGGATGCCTATCAGGTGTCTGCCCAGGTTGACGTGACGTGGACCTCGGTAACTATCAGCTACGTCAAACCGGGGCAGCAAGATCCGGTCACCGGGTTCCGCTCGGTGCGTAACCGGGGCATGGACTTCACCATGTTGACCAACTTGGTGCGGCTGATGGATGAGGTCGGCTCCGGCGAGTTGTCGCTGTCGCAGGCGCAGCAGCGGTTTGCGAATTTGCCGAAGGAAAGCTACCGGTATCGCCGTTGGGTCGATACCCTCGCCCAGGCGGTCGCCGGTGCTGCAGTGGCGGCGATTCTTGGCGGCCGCATCATGGAGATCCTGCTTGCTGCCGTTGCCGGGGTGTTGCTGCACCTGACGATGGGGGCGCTGAAGCGCACCCCACTGTCGATGTTCTTCGTCTTTGTCGGCAGTGCCGCGGTTCCTACCGCGATGGCGGTCGTGATCATGTACCTGCGCAGCTTAGAGATTCCCTGGGCGGCCCAGCTATCGCCGTCGATTATCGTCGCTGCGGGCATCGTCAAGCTGCTCTCCGGGGTGGGCTTCGCTGGTGCCGCTCGGGATGCACTGGACGGCAACTATTTGACCGCGCTGGCCAGATCGTATGAGGCGATCATTCACACCGCCGGGATCGTGGTGGGTGCGGTCGCGGTGCTGTGGATCGGCTGGAAGCTGGGGGTGCCTGGCTATCTGGCTCCTGCCGACACGTTGGCCACTCCTACCGCCGCGCTGTTGCTATGGGCCGGGCTGTTGACCTTGTCGGTGGGAATCAGCTACCACCTGGTCCCGGAGGCGCTGGGCTGGGTGTTTCTGCTGGGTGCTGCCGGCTACGCGGCGTACCTGTATGGCGAGCCGCTGTTGGGGGATGCCACGGCAGCTGTTGCATTGGGATCGTTCGTCATCGGTTTCTTGGCGCAGTCGATCACGGGCAGGATCCGGGTGCCGGTAGTGGCGTTGGTGACGGTGGGAACCGTCGCGTTCGTCCCGGGGCTGGCGCTATATCGCGGCCTATATGCGTTGACGGGCTTGGCGAAACAGCTGACCTCGGTGCAGGCGGAGGTCAATCTGGTCACCGCACTCGGCGTCGCGTTGGCGATCGCGGCAGGCGTCGCGCTGGGCTCGCAGCTTTCGCGCCCGTTGGGGCTGTCGACGTCCCATTTCTTTAGGCGCGCCAGCTACAAGTCGTACTTTCGGTGGCGCCGCCGTTAGTAGCTGGCGTTGGCGGTGCCGCCAGCTAGCACCTCACGGCTGCCCGAAAGCCCCAGCCGGGTAGCCCCAGCCTCAATCATGGCCACCGCAGTGTCCCAGTCGCGGATGCCACCCGAGGCCTTTACCCCGAGTCGTCCGCCGACGGTCTGCGCCATCAGGGCGACGGCATGCGTGCTGGCCCCGCCAGCAGGATGGAACCCAGTGGAGGTTTTCACATAATCAGCGCCGGCGGCCTCGGCGGCGCGGCAGGCCGCCACAATCTCGTCATCGGTTAAGGCCGCGGACTCGATGATCACCTTCAACAGCCCACTGGTCTGTTCGCGTACGGCCGCGATTTCTTCGGTCACCTTCTCCGGATGGCCGTCCTTGAGCAGGCCGATGTTGATGACCATATCGACCTCGTGGGCGCCGTTGCGGCACGACTCAGCGGCCTCAGCGGCCTTGGCTGCCGGGGTGTGGTTGCCCGACGGGAAACCACAAACGGTCGCCAGCTTGACTCCGCCCAGGTCGCCGACAACCGGCAGCATCGAGGGAGAGACGCAGATGGAGTAGGTGCCTAGCTCCTTGGCCTCCGCCAGCAGCGCCGCCACCTGGGCGGGCGTGGCATCGGTTTTCAGCAGCGTGTGGTCGATCATGCGGGCGACTGCTTCGCGAGTGATGTTCATCATGTTTTCTTTCGTTGTTGGGTTCCGTAGGGCGGATTCAGAACTCTTGGGGGCGTACTTCGGCGGCATCGTCGGCTAGTAGCGGTTCGCTGGCCTCAGCAGGTCGGAGGAATAGGTGGTCCAAACCGGTGCGGCCACCGCCGTAACTCATGAAGAGTAGGCCCACCACTGCCAGCACTGCGTTGTACTCCCAGCCTTGATCCTGGATCAAGAAACTCTGGTCAATGCGAGCCAGCAAAATGATCAGGATATTCATTAGCGCCATCCCAAAACCGATGAGGTTTGAGCCAAGACCGAACAGCAGCAGCACGCCGCCAACCAGCTCGAACCCGATCACCAGCCACGCCATGATTTCGGGTAACGGCATGCCCGCGTTTTGCAAGAATTGCATCTGCTCGGCGATGCCAGCGGTTTGCCAGCGATGCCAGCCGTGAGTCACCAATATGACTCCGATGGTGATGCGGGAGACCAGCAACACGACGTCGCGCAGAATCTTGAGGGCAGTTTTCACGAAGATCTCCATTTTGATCGGCTAGGAACATCATAGGGCCATCTGCGGCGGGAGAAATCCCGGCGTTATCGCTACCCCTGATGCCCCGCGCGGGCCGCTGCAGCGAGCCCGTCGTAACGGTGGTCAGTGCCGGAGACGCTCGCTGGTTTTCGGTAGCCTAAACCTGTGTTGTACGTCTCAACCCGCGACGCTGTAGCCGGGCAGCCACGCCACTTTTGCGATATTTTGCTCGAAGGCATGGCCCCCGACGGTGGCCTCTACGTGCCGGTGAGCTATCCGCAGATCGACGCCGCCCAACTGACCGATTGGCGTCGGCTACTGCAACAAGAAGGCTATGCGGCGCTCGCCGCCGAGATCATCGGTCTGTTTATTGACGACATCCCCTCGGCCGAGTTGCAAGGGATTTGTCAGCGAGCCTACGACGATTCCTTCGATGACCCGGCGATCGTGCCAGTCAGTCGGATTGCCGACGGTCTGTGGTTGGCGCAACTGAGTAATGGCCCCAGCGCCGCCTTCAAGGATATGGCCATGCAACTGCTTGGCGAGCTGTTCAGCTACGAGCTGCAGCGCCGCGATCAGCGGCTAGTCATCTTGGGCGCCACCTCGGGTGACACTGGCTCGGCGGCCGAGTATGCGCTGCTGGGCAAGGACCGAGTACAGGTATTCATGCTGTCGCCGCAGGGCCGGATGAGCGCTTTCCAGCAGGCGCAGATGTATTCCATCGACGATCCGCAGATCCACAACATCGCCGTCGATGGCACCTTCGACGACTGCCAGGACATCGTTAAGCAGCTAAATGCTGACGCCGACTTCAAGCGGCGCTACCACATCGGTGCGGTCAATTCGATCAACTGGGCGCGCATACTGGCCCAGATCGTCTACTACTTCGCGGCCTGGCTGCAGGTCAGCGACGGGGAGCCGGTGAGCTTCGCGGTGCCCTCGGGCAACTTCGGCAACATCGCCGCCGGGCACGTGGCCAAGCAGATGGGGCTGCCGATTGATCGGCTGATCTTGGCCACCAACGAGAACAACGTGTTGGACGAGTTTTTCCGCACCGGGGTTTACCGGGTGCGTTCGGCGGCTGAGACCCTTGCCACGTCTTCGCCATCGATGGATATCTCGAAGGCGTCTAACTTTGAACGATTCGTCTTCGATCTGCTGGATCGTGACGCAGCCCAGGTGGCCAACCTCTTCGGCCGGATTCTGGTCGAGGCGGGACAGTTCGATCTCAGTGGTTTGCCCGCCTTCGCCGAGCAGCAGCAGCGTTTCGGTTTCGTCAGCGGGTCATCGAGCCATGCTGATCGGCTGGCCGCCATCCGGTCGGTCTATGACGAAGCTGGCATCGTGATCGACCCACACACCGCCGATGCGATGACGGTGGCCCGCGCCAGCGGGGTGCCCGGCCTGGTCGTTGTGTTGGAGACCGCCAAGCCAGTGAAGTTCCACGACACTATCGTCGAGGCGATCAACCTGGCGCCGGAGCGTCCGGCTCGGTTTGTTGGCATTGAGCAGCTGCCCCGACGAGTCCACGAGGTCGCCAACGACGCCCAGTTGGTTCGTCGCTACATCGAGGCCAACGTCTAGTGGGCTCAGGGGCCGCAGACTGGCAGTCTGGTGCCCAGATCGCGGGCGATTTCGCAGGCCACATAGTTGCGGATGCGCTGCAGGTTGTCCTCAGATTCGGCCAACTCGGCTTTGCTCACCCGCGACTCGTATACGAAGGCCTCGGTATTCGGATTGCCGAACACATGCCAGGTGAAGGCCCTCTCGTCGCTCTCGCCCGAGCAACGCACTATCGCCATTGGGTCGTCTGCTAGCTCTTCGGCCGTGGTCGTTACCTTGCCGCCCGCCAGTTGTTTGGCGGCCTGCGCGTTGTAAGAGTCACAGGTTGCCGCAATGTCGGCTACCGGGTCGGCAGCCACTACGAAGGTGAACTCCAGGCTGGTCATTTCGTCGGCCATTACCAGCCAGGTGCGCCCGAGGCTGTCGGTGGTGAGGCTGGTCAGCCGGACACCGGTGGGCATGTCTACCTCAACTTCGCCGATGGCGAGCTTCTCATCGTCAAGCTTCATATTCACCGCCCGGCTGGCCGGGGTGGGGGTTGGGGAGGTGGCCGCTGCGGTTTGGCTGGCCTCGGCAGAATTTTCGGGTGTTGCCGTGGGCTTCGCTGCCGGGGAAGTAGCTTGGGCTGCGGTTGCGGTCTCGCCAGCCGTTTCGGTGCCGGGGCTGGTTGCCCCATCCCCGCGTGGCCACAACAGCCAGGCCGCGATCACCACGATCACGATCACTGCTGCAGCGGCGAGCAATCCGAGCCAGCGCCGACCTTGCTTGGCTTCGACAGGTTGAGACATGGGAGACCTCCTAGCTGCAGCCTAGTAGTTACTTGGTTGGCTGCGAGATTGTTTCGGCTAACCATGGCTGGGCCAGTGAGCAGCCGATGATCGGGCAATGCGTTTCTAGTCGGCCAGGTCAGTGAGTCGCGGTGACTGAGTTCTAAGGTGGCCGGTTGGTTCTAAGGTTGCCGGTTGCCACGAGTTTTGACCGTGGCTCAGCTCTGGTTTAAGCTTGGGGGGCGTGCCCGGTTGCACGGGCGCGTTGTGCGTGCCCTGGCACAGTGATCCACTTCGGAAAGTTGCACCGAAGGCTGGCGGATCCGGCGCGGAGTTCGCACGGTAGCGATTGGAACCTAGACCCGCTAGCGGTGTCGGTGGTCGCAGGGCCAGGAGCTGCAGCCAGGGAAGTTTCATCCGTACAGACGACGAAAGTGATGCCAACAGGTGCCGACTATTCAGCAACTGGTCCGCAAGGGCCGCACTGACAAGCCACATAAGAACTCAACCCCCGCGCTGAAGGGATCGCCTCAGCGTCGCGGAGTGTGCACCAGGGTGTACACCACCACGCCCAAGAAGCCGAACTCGGCGCTGCGCAAGGTAGCGCGCGTTCGCCTCAGCTCGGGCATCGAAGTAACTGCTTACATCCCGGGTGAGGGCCACAACCTCCAAGAGCACTCGATGGTGCTCGTCCGCGGTGGTCGTGTGAAGGACCTCCCCGGTGTTCGCTACAAGATCGTTCGCGGCTCGCTTGACACCCAGGGTGTCAAGGGCCGCAAGCAAGCCCGCAGCCGCTACGGCGCGAAGAAGGAGAAGTAATGCCTCGCAAGGGTCCCGCGCCCAAGCGCCCTGTTCCGATCGACCCGGTTTACGGTTCCACGCTGGTCACCCAGCTGGTCAGCAAGATCCTGCTCGACGGTAAGAAGACCGTTGCGCAGAGCATCGTCTACAACGCCCTGGAAGGCACCCGCGAAAAGACCGGTGTCGACCCAGTGCAGACTCTCAAGCGCGCCCTCGACAACGTCAAGCCGGCCATTGAGGTCAAGTCCCGCCGCGTCGGTGGCGCGACCTACCAGGTTCCGGTAGAGGTAAAGCCCGGCCGGCAGACGACGCTCGCGCTGCGCTGGCTGGTCAGCTTCTCTCGCGCCCGCCGCGAAAAGACCATGACCGAGCGGCTTATGAACGAGATTCTGGACGCCTCCAACGGCCTTGGCGCATCCGTCAAGCGCCGCGAAGACACTCACAAGATGGCAGAGGCCAACCGGGCCTTCGCCCATTACCGCTGGTGATCTTGGGCCCCCGAGTTAATCGGGGGCCTTTTCACCGTTGACCTGAACAATAAGCTCAGCAGAAGGACTTTTTCGTGGCTAAGACCGACCTGTCCAAGGTTCGCAACATCGGCATCATGGCCCACATTGATGCCGGTAAGACCACTACTACCGAACGCATCCTGTTCTACACCGGCAAGAGTTACAAGATCGGTGAAGTGCACGACGGCGCAGCGACGATGGACTGGATGGAACAGGAGCAGGAGCGCGGCATTACGATCACCTCGGCTGCCACCACCTGTTTTTGGAAGAACTCCCAGATCAACATCATCGACACCCCCGGACACGTTGACTTCACCGTCGAGGTCGAGCGCTCGCTGCGAGTGCTCGACGGCGCGGTGGCCGTGTTCGACGGCGTAGCTGGCGTGGAGCCGCAGTCGCAGACCGTGTGGCGCCAGGCCGCCAAGTACAACGTGCCGCGGATCTGCTTCGTCAACAAGCTCGACCGCACCGGCGCCTCGTTCGATCACTGCGTCACCACCATTCAGCAGCGGTTGAACGCGACCACCGCGTTGCTGCAACTGCCGATCGGCGCCGAAGCAGACTTCCTTGGCGTCGTCGACATCGTGGAAATGCGGGCGCTGACCTGGCGCGGCGAGACCAAGATGGGCGAGGACTACCAGGTCGAAGAGATCCCGGCTGACATGCAGGAGCGGGCCGAGCAGGTGCGCGCCGAACTCATCGAGATCGTCGCCGAGAACGACGACGAACTGATGGACCTGTACGTGGAGGGCAAAGAACCCACCGTCGAACAGCTCAAGGCTGGCATCCGCCGCGGTGTCTTGGCCAACAAGTTCACTGCCGTGCTGTGTGGCACCGCCTTCAAGAACAAGGGCGTGCAGCCGTTGCTCGACGCGGTGATCGACTACATGCCCTCCCCGCTGGACGTTCCCGCCATCGAGGGCTTCAAACCCGGCGACGAATCGGTTCGGTTGGAGCGCAAACCCGCCGAAGACGAGCCACTGTCGATCTTGGCGTTCAAGATTGCCGCCGACCCGCACCTGGGCAAGCTGACCTTCATCCGGGTCTACTCCGGTGTGCTTAAGGCCGGTTCGCAGGTGCTCAACGCGACCAAGGGCCGCAAGGAACGCATCGGCAAGATCTACCAGATGCACGCCAATAAGCGCGAAGAGATCGAAGAGATCGGCGCGGGCATGATCTGTGCGGTCATGGGTCTCAAGGAAACCACCACGGGTGAGACGCTGTGCGATCCGCAGCACCCGATCATCCTGGAATCGATGGAGTTCCCGAACCCGGTTATCGAGCAGGCGATTGAGCCAAAGACCAAGTCCGACCAGGAGAAGCTGTCGAACGCGATCCAGCGCCTCGCCGAAGAAGACCCGACGTTTAGGGTTCACACCGATGAGGAGACCGGCCAGACGATCATCGCTGGCATGGGCGAACTGCACCTGGAGGTGCTGATCGACCGCATGAAGCGCGAGTTCAAGGTTGAGGCCAACATCGGCAAGCCGCAAGTGGCCTACCGGGAGACGCTACGCCGCAAGGTCGAGAAGGTCGAGTACACCCACAAGAAGCAGTCGGGTGGTTCGGGCCAGTTTGGTCGCGTAATCATCTCGCTGGAGCCGCAGGAGACCGGGGCGGGCTACGAGTTCGTCAACGCCGTCACCGGCGGCCGCATCCCCAAGGAATACATTCCCTCGGTGGATGCCGGTATCCAGGACGCGATGCAGTTCGGCGTGCTGGCCGGCTACCCGGTTGAGGACGTCAAGGTGACGCTGCTCGACGGCGCCTACCACGACGTCGACTCCTCCGAGCTGGCCTTCAAGCTGGCCGGTTCGCAGGCCTTCAAGGAGGCCGCCCGGAAGGCCGACCCGGCCATCCTGGAGCCGATGATGGCCGTGGAAGTCACCACCCCGGAGGACTACCTGGGTACCGTGATCGGTGACCTGAACGCCCGCCGTGGCCAGGTGCAGTCCATGGACGAGCGCCACGGCAACCGGCTGGTGCTGGCCCTGGTGCCGCTGTCGGAGATGTTCGGCTACGTCGGCGACCTGCGGTCTAAGACCTCGGGCCAGGCGTCGTACTCGATGGAGTTCCACTCCTACGCTGAGACCCCGAAGGCCGTGGCCGACGAGATCGTCGCCAAGGCGCGCGGCATCGAGTGATTTTCCCACAACAGGCGGGGGCCGGTCGTACGACCGGCCCCCGCCTGCGTTTTGGATGCGGTTAGCGCCCGGGCAGGCGGCGCAACTGGTTGCTGGTCTGCTCCAGCACGCTCGCCCACAGCGAACGCGGCAGGAACGAGGGGCCGCCCAGATGCATCAAGGTGCTTTGCGAGGCGATGGTCTTGACCCGGGTGTACTTCAGCAGGCCCTCCTTGCCGTGGCGTACCCCGATGCCGGAGTCGCCCCAGCCGCCAGACGGCCCATCGAGCGAGGACCAAGCGGCCGCGTAGCCTTCGTTGATGTTGACCATGCCGCTGTTTAGCTGCTCGGCGATGTCTTGCGCCACGGCAACGTCGTTACACATCACCGAAGCATTCAGCCCGTAGCGGGTGTCGTTGGCCAGCTCTATGGCCTCAGCTATGTCGGCTGCCGGATATAGCGACACGACCGGGCCGAACGTTTCTTCGCGGTAGCAGGTGGCCTCGACGGGCACCTCGGCCAGCAGCGTCGGCTCGTAGAAGAATGGCCCCAACTCGGGCCGGGGCTTGCCGCCAGCTAGCAGCTTGGCGCCCTTGGCCACTGCATCGTCGACGTGGCGGCTGACGGTTTCTAGCTGCGACGGGCCGCTGAGGCTACCCATCTCGGTATCCCAGCTGGTGTTGGTGCCCAGCTTCATCTCCTTGATGCGCTTCGGCAGCACTTTCAGCAGGCGGTCGTAGCTCTTGCCGACGCCGTAGATGCGCTCAATGGACAGACACAACTGTCCCGCGCTGGAGTAGCAGGCGCGCGTGATGATATCCGCCACGGTGTCGATGTCGACATCCTCGGTGACGATCATCGGGTTCTTGCCGCCCAGCTCTGCCGAATAGCCGACCAGGCGGTTGCCGATCTGGCCGCCCAGCAGCTTGCCGGTGGCCGACGACCCGGTGAACATCAGGTAGTCGCACTGTTCCACTATTGAGGTGCCGACGCAGCTGCCGCTTCCGGTCACGAGCTGCAGTAGGCCTGGCGGCATGCCCGCATCGGTGAGCATGACCGCGATCTGTAGGGCCGACAGCGGCGTCTGACTGTCTGGTTTGAGCACCACGGCGTTGCCCGCCATGATCGCGGCGAGCGCGTCGGTGATGGACAAGCTAAGCGGGTAGTTCCAGGGGGAGATCACGCCCACCACGCCGACCGGGCGACGCACGACGCGCGCCTTGGTGAGCCCTGGTAGCAGCCCGGGAATGGGCGTCGGTTTCAGCCACTCCGCTGCATTGCTCGCATAGAACCGGGCCACCAACATTACGTCGATGACTTCTTCCAGGGCGTGGCTGCGGGCCTTGCCGGTCTCGGTCTGGATGACATCCAGCAGTTCGTCGCGGCGGTCGTGCACCAGGGCGGCGAACTTCGTCATCATCTTGGCGCGGTCGGCCACCTTTGTGGCCTCCCAAGCTGCTTGTTCAGCCCTGGCGCGAGCAAAGGCGGCGGTTACGTCGGGCTGGGTACCGACGGGTACTTCGCAGATAAGGTCACCGGTGGCAGCCGCAATGACTGGGTGAACTTCGCGGTGATGCGCCTCGTCCTGCCAGTCGGGGATGTTTATGCGCGCGAGCAGTTCGGTAACGGTCTGCGGCGACAGCTTTGTCATGGAATCTCCTGTCACACGAGCCAGCTTTATGGCACCATAGTGAGTGGTCACTCACTATGGTGCCATACTCGAGGAGGAGGAAGGCGTGAATGACGTAACGCTTAGCCGGGTGAATTTATTCGCCGTGTTGCGAACGCTAGAACTACTGCCCACACACGATGCGCAAGCCAAGGAACTGATTCGTGGTGCCCACGAGACGATCCAGTTCACTTCGCCCAAGGGGATCGTTCGTCTTGCCATCAATGACGGCACGATCACCCACCACGTCGGGGCAGGGCCGAACACGATCAATCTCGCGTTCCCCACGCCGAAGGCCGTCAACAAGATGTTCGATGGCACCGGCAATCCCATCCCGCTCAAGGGGCTGCGCAAGCTCGACTTCCTAAAGGGGCCGTTCACGAAGCTCACCGAACGGCTGACCTACTTCCTGATACCCACCCCAGCGGCGCTGGCTGATCCCGCCTATGCGCTAGCCAATGCGGAGATGACGCTGCACCTGGCCGTTTACGCGCTGGCCGAGATCGGCAACTTCGATCCCATTGGCCAGGTTTCGGCGACCCGGATCGCCGACGGCGACATCCAGGTGGCGGTCCGCGGCGGGGCCGCATTGGCCGTGCGGGCGTCCGGCGGCAAACTGCGGGTGACTAACGGCTTGGCGCAAAACCGGCGAGCCAAGATGATTTTCGCCGACCTCGACAGCGCCGGTGCCGTCCTACGCGGCGAGCTCAGCAGCTACGCCGCCATCGGCCGTGACCTCATTGAGCTAGGCGGGTACGTGCCCATGCTCGACAACTTCAACAAACTGCTCAGCCTTGTGCCGCGCTACCTGGGTTAGGACGAAAAATGAAGACCAATACTTACGCTGCCAGCTCTGAGTGGTTCGAGCGAGCCACCAAAGTCATCCCGGCCGGTATCTACGGCCACCTCGGACCGGCTGAGGGCTGCTTCATGCCCGTCAGCTCCTATCCACTATTCATGGATCGCGCCGACGGCGCCTACTTCTGGGATGTCGACGGCAACCGTTTCATCGACTACATGTGCGCCTACGGGCCCAACATCCTGGGATACAACGACCCCGATGTCGACGCGGCCGCGCTGGCCCAGTTGAAGAAGGGCAACTGCACCATCGTGCCGGACACGTTGATGGTGGAACTCGCCGAGCTGCTGGTAGACACCATCGCTGGTGCCGACTGGGCTTTCTTCGCCAAGAACGGCGGCGACACCACCTCGCTGGCGATCATGACTGCTCGCGCGGCGACGGCCCGCAAGAAGATCGTCATGTTCAAGGGCGGCTACCACGGTGTCGCGCCATGGACGCAGAAGCTTGGCTATGCCGGGATCACCGAGGAGGATGTCTCCAACAACCTGACGGCCACCTTCGGTGACTACGCCAGCCTGGAACGCATCGTCAGCGAAAACAAGGGTGAGATCGCCGCGCTGATCGCCACGCCGTATCACCACCCGATCTCGGAGGACAACATCACCCCGCCCGAGGGCTACTGGGCCAAGGCGCGCGAGCTGTGCACCAGGGAGGGGATCGTGCTGATCATTGACGACGTTCGCGCCGGGTTCCGGCTCGACGTTGCCGGGTCGGCCCACTACTACGGCTTCGAGCCCGACCTGCAGTGCTACTGCAAGGCCCTGGCCAACGGCTGGAACATCTCCGTGCGTGACCAAGCTGCGTGAAATCGATTCGGCGGCCATCACCCTGGCCAGCGGCCGCAAGCTCACCGACGGGTTGGAGCAGGCAGCCGAGAACAACGGCTTCCAACTCAAGATCAGCGGTGAGCCGTCCATGTGGTTCATGCGCACCACCGGCTATCAAGATCAGCGAGACGATAACTTCCTGCTGCATCAGGCCTGGGTGGGCGAGTGCGTGCGCCGCGGGGTGTTCTTCACCAACCACCACAACCTGTTCATGAATACCTCGATTACCGATGAGGACATCGACTTCACTCTTGGGGTGGCCGACGAAGCCTTCGCGGTGGTTGCCCGCAACGTCAAGCAGATCCTTGGGAAGGACATCTGAGGATGAGTATTGATCTCGCCACCTGGCGGCGCTTGGAGGACAAGGCCAAGCAGCTGCGTCACCTAACGCTCGACACCGTCATCTGGGCCGGTTCCGGTCACATCGGCGGCGCGCTCTCTGCGACCGATGTGCTCACGGTGCTGTACTACCACACCATGAACTTCTCGGCCGAGCAGCTGACAGACCCGGACCGTGACCGGTTCGTGTTGTCCAAGGGCCACATCGGCGTCGGTTTCGCCCCGGTGCTGGCCGACCTGGGCTGCTTCCCGCACGACTGGCTCAAGGAATACAACCACACCCACTCACCGCTGGGGATGCACCCGGATGCCAATAAGGTGCCCGGCGTGGAGGTTTCCACCGGCTCGCTCGGGCACGGCCTGCCGATCGCGGCGGGCATGGCGGCGGCCTCGAAACTCTCGGGCCGCGGCTTCGACGTCTATTGTCTGCTCGGCGATGGCGAATGCGACGAGGGTTCGGTGTGGGAGGCTGCCATGTCGGCCGCCCACTACGAACTGGATCATCTCGTAGCGATCGTGGACCGCAACAAAGCCATGATCGACGGCATGACCGCCGATGTCATGAAGCTCGAGCCGTTCGCCGACAAGTGGGCTGCCTTCGGCTGGCACGTCATCGAGGTTGACGGCCACTCGATTCCCGACCTGATTGCGGCCTTCGAGGAGGCCAAGGCGATCTCCGGAAAGCCCGTGGTGGTAATCGCCAACACCGTCAAGGGCGAAGGCATCGACTTCATCGCTGGCGACTACAAGTGGCACTACGGCTCCTTCGGCGGCGAGAAAATCGATCAGGCCCGGGCCGCCATCGACGCTCACTATGCGACGCGTCTCAGCAGGATCAAGGAGGACTGAGTAATGGGCGGACTGACTTACACGATGCTGGACGGCACCGATTTGGCGACCGCCGAGGTCTACGGCCAGACCCTGGTTGCGTTGGCCGAAGAACACCCCGAGATCGTCGGCTTCTCCGGCGACCTAGCCAAATCCACCAAGATCGGCCTGCTGGCCGATCGGTTCCCGGAGCGCTTCTTCAACGTCGGCATCGCTGAACAGAACATGTTTGGCATGGCTGCTGGCATGGCGAAGTGCGGCTACGTGCCGTTCGTCTCCACGTTCGCTGCCTTCGCCACCATGCGCGCGCTGGAACAGCTGCGCACCGACATCTGCTACGGCAACGCCAACGTGAAGGTGATCGCAACCCATTCCGGGCTGTCGTTCGGGCAGGCGGGTTCGACCCACCAGAGCCCCGAGGACATCGCGATCCTGCGTTCCATCGCCAACCTGGTCTCGATGTGCCCAGCCGACGGCATGGCCACCGCGCAGGCGGTGGAAGCCGCCTACGAGCACGACGGCCCGGTCTACCTGCGGATCAACCGGGGCTTCGATCAGAAGGTCTACGACGAGCCGATTCCCGATTTCCGCATCGGCGGCTCCAACACCATCACCGAGGGCAACGACCTGGCGATTCTCGCGGTCGGCTCGACGGTGTGGCGGGCACTGCAGGCCGCTGAGCGGCTGCGCAACGAGGACGGTGTCCACGCCCGGGTGATCGACCTGTATTCCATCAAGCCGCTGGACCGCGAGGCCATCGTTAAGGCAGTGGCAGAGACCCGGCGCATCATCACCGTCGAGGACGCCAACATCACCCACGGGCTTGGCGCTGCCGTGGCCGATGTCGCGGCGAGCACCGGCAAGGGGTTCGCGTTCCGCAAGCTCGGCATTCCCGACGAGTGGGCGATCATTGGCCAACCCGAGGATCTGTTCGCCCACTACGGCTACGACGAGAACGGCATCCTGGCCGCGGCGCGTGAACTGATGCGCGTCGAGGTCGAGGAGGACGATGACTGGGATGACGAGGTCTGACATGGGCCAAGCTATTGCCAGCGACGAGGTTCGCTATCAGGCGATCGTCTTCCTGAAAGCCGTGGTGCCGGTGCTCAAGCCGATCATCGCTGAGACTCCGGCGCTGACGAAGGCGTTTAAGGGCCGCACAGGTGTCGTCCAGATTTCGGCGCTGACCAGCGACGGCGAGAGCCTGGATGGTCGCGCCCCGCGCCTGGCGACCCATTTGGTGCTCGACGACGGCGAGGTGAACATCAAACTGGGTGCGCACCCCGCCCCGAATCTGGAACTGGAGTTCGGCTCCCTGGCCAAGCTAAACGCTTTCTTCTTAGGCAAGCTGGCGCTGCCCAAGTTCCGGGGGGCCATGGCCAACCTGGGCCTGCTGGTCAGCACCGTCCGGGCCCTGTTGACGATGGCCAAGCTGCTGGGGGCGACCGAGCCGCCGAAGGACTTGGCCGAGCAGCGGTTGCTGGTGCGCTGCATGTTCTACCTGCTGACCACCGGCATCTCGCAGCTAAACCGGGCCGGGCATCCAACGATCAAGGCCTGGGCGCGTAAGCAGCCGGATCGGGTATTCCAGCTCACCGTGATGGGCGACGAGGACCTGGACGCCTACCTGCGGGTCAAGGGTGGGCGCACCAAGGCGGCCCGTGGCCACTACACCCGGTCCAAGCCGTTCTTCGCCATGGCCTTCGACAGCCCGCACAGCGCCCTGGGCATCTTGTTGGAGACTGACGACATGATCGAGGCGACCACGGCTGGCCGGATCGTCATGCAAGGGGCGCCGGAGTACGGGGCCGAGTTGGGCGACCTAATGCTACTCGTGGGAGGTTACGCACAGTGATTGGCAAGCTTTTTAACCGGATTGTTGCTAGCGTCAAGCGGTTCGTTACCCGGGGCCGGCTGCACGGCATCAACCACGTGGGTGTTACCGTCAAGGACTTCGAGGCGGCGGTCATGTGGTATCACACCATGTTCGGCTTCCACCTGGTCAACGAGCTGGTGCTCTCCCCGGCTGAGACTAACAAGCTGGTCGGCCTCTACGGCGAGCCCGACCTGACGGTGCGGCTCGGCTTCCTGGCCACCCAGAGCGGCACGATGCTGGAGATCTTCGAGTTCAACCCTGCCTCGCAGCAGGAACCCACGGTCTGGACCAGACCAGGCTTCACCCACGCCGCCATCAGTGTCTCGAATACCGCGGCCGTGAAGCGCCGCCTGGAAGCCAAGGGCGTGAAGTTCGTCACTGACGTAAACGAATCCGACGGCGCGCACTGGGCGTTCTGCCAGGATCCCGACGGAAACTTCATCGAGATCATCGACTACGGCACCAACCGGCTGCCACTAGCGCTGATAGGCAACCTGGTTGGCCGAATCATGAAGGCCTCCGCGTTCGCGAAGTACTACAACTAGCTGGGGGAGCCGTCCTGGTTTGACTATCGGGACCGGCCCTAGAACAATAGAGAGGTCCCTGTGCAGGAACAGGGAGTTAACGTGTGCCCGCAAAGCGCGGGGCGAAACCAAAGAAGGAGCCTCAGTGGCAAAGGCCAAGTTTGAGCGGACCAAGCCGCACTGCAATATCGGCACCATCGGACATGTCGACCACGGCAAGACCACTCTGACCGCGGCGATCTCGAAGGTGCTCCATGAAAAGTACCCGGATCTGAACGAAGAATCGCCGTTCGATAGCATCGACAAGGCTCCCGAGGAGCGTCAGCGCGGTATCACGATCTCGATCGCTCACATTGAGTA
>PDWJ01009090.1_pt1 | contig 18402 bp, 16 predicted proteins | sample 1430881 | NCBI WGS metagenome assembly PDWJ01 (sample SAMN01162460, study PRJNA174530) | Oral metagenome, whole genome shotgun sequencing project. | biome: Marine environment; feature: Marine mammal; material: Swab sample of the gingival sulcus; isolation source: swab sample of gingival sulcus...
TGCCCCAGAAGATGCCCCCAAGCACCATGTGATAAAGTCCAAAGAAACCGGCCCCAACGGAGAACAATATTGCTGGTACCAGTGCACGGTCAAGGGCGGCCGGGAAGCCCGTGACCTGGATGCCGTGGCCCTGGCCAAGGCATGCGAAGCCCTGGGCGCAGGGGAAATCCTGCTCAACTGCATCGATAGAGACGGCACCAATTCCGGCTTTGACCTGGAGCTGGTCAATGCTGTGTGTAACGCTGTGACCATCCCAGTGATCGCCTCTTCCGGCGCTGGCTGCGAAGCCCATTTTTCAGAAGTATTTGAACACACAACAGCAGAAGCCGCCTTGGCCGCCGGTATTTTCCACAGAGACACAGTACCCATCCAGGCGGTAAAGCAGCATTTGGTTGACACAGGGATTGAGGTGCGGCGATAGGGCGCAACGCTTTTAAATCTATGGGCCTTGCTTATTAATTCACAGAACTAAAAGCATTTGATTAAATTTTGCCATGGTAAGGATGACAAGGGTCGTTGCTCCGGGTTTCACTTAAAACAGAATAGAACACATAAGTGAATTCGCCGGTTGTTGGGAAAACGGCACTTACCAAATCATTTGGATACGTTTCTTGTCAGGGAAAATTCAACTGCGAATCTGTCTACTGAATGCTGACACCGATGTTGTAGATGTAGATTAAAGAAGTAAGCTCGGGCCCATTGCCGGTAAAGGCTCTGAGCCCGATGTTGAAAGGGGCGTGTTAGGCGTGACGCCTGCGCCAGCGTGACAAGGCTATCAGGCCAGCACCCAGAAGCCAGATGGCTGAGGGCACTGGTACCGGGCTTTCGATAATGGCAAGGGCTTTATTTGCCACATTCCAATCGTTCCATCTACCGTTGCTCCCCCAATTCATAACGGTACCATCTTCATTACCCGCGTTGTTTGGCTCTCCGCCGTTCCAGTTGGTATATCCCGGAGTCTCGCCATTATCCCATACCCAGGTACCTTCGGTATCAATATCATTAAATCCAATCCAATACCTTGTAGAATAGCCAAAGGTGCTGTTCAGCCAATCCTGTTCGTTTTGATCATTGATAGTGACCAGCCAGCCGCCCATGTTCGAAGCATAGTCTCTTGCATCCGTCCAAGTCATCGTGCTTGTGGTTGCCTGATAAGTGTGGCCGTTATAGGTGTACAGATCAGCCGTGGCCATGGCCGGCATCCAGGCCAGTGTAAAAATCAAAAATAAAGCAGCAATAAATCGTTTCATCTTTCTCTCCCTTATATTGAGGTTAGTAATGAAGCCAACTAACCACAAAAAATATAAATTGTAAATTAAAAAAATATATCTCAACAAGAGAAATTCGGGGACACCTAGAAATCTGAGGCCACTTACTTATTGCTTAACAGCACCCAACCCGTTTGTTCAAATTTTTATCATGGTACGGGATTTTCGATTCCCCGATAGAACTTCATGGAGTCTCAGTGGGTTATCGGGTTTGGATGTTTTAAACGGATACAATATCCTCGGCATCGTACTATGGCACTTTACGGCCCGATAGTGGCTGATTGACAATCTGCTGAGATCTGCGGGATATTTTATCCACCATCTGTTTTGCGTACATGGGAGAGTTCATGGCGATGTATTCATAAATGGTAGAGAAATGGTTGATGGCATTATCGGTCCAACGAACGGCCACGGGCCGCCCCTGGTCTATCGAATTCCAGGCGTTAGACCACAACAAAACAAGAATCCCGTCACCTCTGAGCAACTCCCCCTCCTTTTTGAGTGATCTTCACGGTCCGCCCCGAATCGGACTCAGGAGTGTCCGTCGAAACATCGTTTAACTCACATGCTCTTAATTCCAGGAATTCAGAATTATGACTTAGAGTTAATCTTTAACATACCTTGGATAGGTGCGTTTAGCTTTTTCGGCCAAACTGATATCTATTTCCAGAGTTAGAAACGGCTCTTTTTTGGATGTGGTGCCCATGACAAAACCTTCTTCAGGCTCAATGATCCAGCCAGTTCCCCCAAATTCCATACTGGGGGTATTGGGTCCGTTGAAATTAGATGACAGACAATAGGCCCCTGATACATTTGCTGCAGCACGTCCACCGGCTAGCCACGTCTCGGTTGTTACCGAGCCTACAGCACGGGGACATAACAGCAGATGCATACCGTTTTTGCCATAATCCCGTGCATGGTGGTTAAACCAGATTTCAGTACAGATCAAAAAACCAATGTTAAGCCCATTGATTGAGAGTAAACTAAAATCGCCACTTCCTCGATGATACCAACTTGCTTCCCAGAAGCCTTCTTCATCTGGCAGATAATATTTCTCATGAACGTTTTGCAGGCCAGCCTCACGGGTCCATAAAAATCCTAAATTCAGCCGTTTGCCCCTCTCCATAACAGGGCGGGAACCTGCTATCGCCGGGACATTAAACGCTGTTAATCTCTCCAACCAGAGATTATGATGCTCAACCGCCTTTTTCCATGCGTCAGTATCAGGCGCTCTTTTTCCTGCCAGCCATAATGAAAAAGGCATTTCAGGTAACAACAGCAAATCACTTCTCTCCGATTCCAGATGGAGATGCAATTTTTCTTGCTCTTTTTTTGAATGAATCCAGTTGTTGGGCAATTCACACACCGTAACCTTCATAATTAATTCCTTTAATATTCGTCGTGTTGACAGGATTGACGATAGCGTATAATCGCAATTCAGAAACCTGTCCATGTTGTGGGATATGAAATTTAATGCCTGAAAGAAACGCCTCATGATATAAGCAAAAAGACACCCGTTGATAATTGATCCTGGCCCCCTTCAACACCCCGTCCATCTTGTTTCAGGCACCTTCTTTTTATGCCTTCAAGGCAAGCCACTTCTTAAAAAGTATATCCTGAATTATATATTTTCCATTCTTCACTAAAATATTCCCAAAGGGTTTGGTATTCGATATGCTTTTGCTCAATCATGTATTGTTCAATTGTGTTGATGAGTTCGACAGTCCAGGGCGAATGCTGGAGTTCGCGCCGGAGTTCGCGCCATAGAAAAAAACAAAATAGCTGGATATACATGGGATGATTGTGAAACCGCGCAACAATGTTTTCTAAGTCTGGTTTTCCAATTGAAAAATTTCCTTTATCAAATAAGTTTTCCATCCAGGGGATATAGTGTTTGGTTTCAATCTGTTGAAGCGGGTAGCTTGCAGCCTGTTGATAAAAGGCCCTGTCTTGAGACTGGAACATTGCTGTAAGTATATGCTGCTGACTTCCAGAAAAGATATAGCAAATATTTGTGTGTTGCTGAATATAAGATCTTAGCTGCTTTTCAAGCGTATCGGCATTGGTATATTTGGCAACTTCCTGGAATTCATCAAGCGCAATAACAATTTTTCGTTTTGCAGAAACGGTGTCAAGTAATTCCATAAGATTTTTCAGGACCAAGGTCTCATTTGCCGGGTTGAATGTTGGGGTGATCGTTGGCGTATTGGTATTGGGATCAATACCAAACTGAAACGAAAGCTTATCAATGCTGTTTTTTAATAATTTTAAAAGTTTATCCGTATTTGTCTCCAACACATTTAATTGTTGGAAAATTCGAGCCATAAATTCTTTTTCAGACGTTGTACCATAAAGATCAATGTAAAGCGCTCCTATTTCTGGCGCCTGTTGTTTCATATTGAGAAACACCTGCTTGATCAAAGAACTTTTGCCGGTTCGTCTATGAGAATACAACAATAGGTTTTGGGAAGTTCTGATAAATTCAAATAACTCTTCCTGCTCTCTTTTCCGATTACAAAAAGAAGGTCCGGTGACAATTTTACTATAGGTGAATGGATTATTCATTTTCTTCCCTTGATTACACAAAAAACTATACACGCATTTGTGTATAAGCTCGAAAAAGGCGATATAGACCCACAAAATACCTTTCTTTGGACAATAAATACCGAATAATCAATTAGTTGTCGTGGTCCGACCCTGCGATGCGCCTGCAGGTGTGCCGTAGGTTATCAGATCACAGCGTGATTACCCGTTTACAGATCATCGACCAGGGCGCTGCTTTTGGCATAGGCGGTGCTTTTGGCTTCAAAGAAGTCTGTTTTTATCAAGTTGGCGTTACTGTACTGGCTGACCCAGCGCATGCTTTCCGGCTCATCATTATGACCTGCATATATTGGTGCACATTGCCAATAACATATTGTCCCCAACGGATTTCCTGTTCGCAGCCTTCTTTAATCATGGCCCTGTATACATCGATTTTTTCTGGAATGAACATCTCTGGCTGTTCTTTTTTTAGTTCCAGTAAAATATTCTTAAACAACCAGAGATGGGTGTTCTCATCCCTGTTGATATAGCGAATTTCCTGGGCAGAACCAGGCATTTTCTGATTACGGCCTAGATTATAAAAGAACATGAATCCGCTATAAAAATATATTCCCTCAAGGATGTAGTTGGCCACACAGGTCCTAAGAAAGGTGAACATATCCTTTTTTTCCTGGAACTCATTGTAGAGGTTCCCGATATAGGTGTTTCTCTCCAGTAACATCTCATCATTCTTCCACTGATATAACACCTCGTTTCTCTTTTGTGGGTCACAGATGGTATCCAGCATATAACTATAGCTCTGGCTGTGTATTGCCTCCTGAAATGATTGAATAGTAAGGCACAGATTGATCTCGTTTGCGGTAATATAGGCAGAAATTTCTGGTAGATTTGCGGTCTGGATACTGTCAAGAAAAACCAGAAATGACAATGTCTTGTCATATGCTGTTCGTTCTGCCGGGCTGAGGTTTGGATAGTCTTTTTTATCCGTTCCCAGGCTTATTTCCTCGGGTATCCAGAAATTATTCATCGCCTGGCGGTACCATTCACTGACCCAGGGATATTTCATATTATTAAAGTCATTGAGATTGGTGGTATCTCCATTGACCATGCGTCGTGCGTTAATATCTATGCTCCCTGCAGGGTTGAACAGGGGTTTTTTGTTTACATTGTCCATCGTTTTTCCTGTTACCTTCTTTTATAAACAGCTAATATCTAAGATTTTTTAGTGCCTTACGCCTCAATTCCTGTACAAGAAAACAAGAAAATGAGGAGGGGCAAATGGGTTGCGGGTTTCCCGCTTTAGAAACAGATATCTCGTTGCTATCAGCTGGAGCAGCTTTCGCATTCTTCGACTTCCAGACTTTTTGATCGAATGTAATATATGGTCTTTACACCTTTTTCCCAGGCGAGAATATAAAGATTTAACACCCCCCTAAAGGAATATTCGTTGGTGATGTAGAGGTTCATACTCTGGGCCTGATCGATATGTCTGCTTCGTATCCCCGCAGCCTTGACCGACCATTGCTGGTCAATAACATGGGCATTTTTATAGTACCAGGTGGTCTCGGCAGACAATTCCGGGGCAACCCGTGGCAAGGTTCCGGTTTTCTTTTCTTCAAGAAAGTATCGGTTCATAATCGGATCAACACCGGCAGTGGTTGCACTGATAATACTGGTGCTGCTGGTTGGGGCAATGGCTATGAGATAGCCATTTCTCAAGCCGTATTTATCAATTTCTTTTCTGAGTTGCCGCCAGTTTTCACTCTGATAGCCTCGTTTTTCAAAATAATCTCCAGTCTGCCATTCACTGCCTGGAAAGTATTCATAATGACCTTTCTCAGCCGCAATATTTTTGCTGGCTCGAATGGCATAGAAGTTGATTCTCTCTCCCAGGCCGACAGGGCGATATTTTTCGTTGTTAATCTTGGCGTAAGGAAGGGGAAAGTAGTTAAGATCAATAACATTGTCAAGCGCGCGTACCGCTGATTCGGTAATCTCTTCAAGCTCACCTTCGATAGAGAGATCAATGTGACCCAAAGAAAGACTTGCCAGATTGCAGACCACAAATTCTCCAGGTTTAGTTTTTGTGACCACTATCTTCTCGCCATCAATCTCTTCAACGGTCTGGCTTAATGTTTTGATTGCCGCCATGTTTTGGGCGATCTCTGTGCAGAGATTACTGCAATAAATGATTCCCTTATGGGAGTTGGGGTTCATTTTGTTAACCTGGTCTCTGTTGAACGTAAACGGTGTCCCCGTTTCTACAGCACTTTTGATAATCAACCGGAGCATATCTTTCATAGAGATGGTTCTTTTGCTGATCCGGTTGTCATTGACACAATCCAGGTATCTGGTTTCCCAAAGCTCACCGTAACAATCTTCCAGGCAATAGCCTTTGATTTGTTCTATTTCATGGGGGCACATCAGATGCCAGTCGCCATCAATATCGTTTTTAGCTTTTTTCCAGAACAGATCGGGATAGCATATTGCCGGAAAGACATCGTGGGCCTTCATCCGGTCGTCGCCATTATTGGTGCGTAGGCCAAGAAATTCGGGAATGTCTTTATGCCAGGCGTCGAGATAAACTGCTACCGCGCCCTGGCGTACTCCGAGTTGATCGACAGCCACGGCGGTATCATTTGCCAGTCTGATCCATCTGATGACCCCGCCAGCAGCCCCTTTAAAACCGCGAATATCACTCCCCGAAGAACGGACCTTGCCAAAATAGAGTCCCATACCGCCACCAAATTTACTGACCCGGGCAAAATTATCGATAGAACGATAAATTCCCTCGAGACTGTCTGGAACAGTGTCTATAAAGCATGATGACAATTGGAAGTATGGCTTGCGGGCATTGGCAAGTGTCGGCGTGGCCATGGTGACTTTCAAGGTGCTTAGCATATCATAAAAACGCCTTACCCAGTCGAGTCGGTCCTTATCCTCTTTCATTGCCAGATGCATTGCTATGCCCAGAAACATTTCCTGGGGTTCTTCCAGCGGTTGATTGCTGTGGCTTCTGATAACATATCTGCCTAATAGCATATCCAGGCTGGAATAGCTGAGGAGATCATCGCGTTTTGCATCAAGAAATGTGGCGCACGTGTCTATTTCTTCTTTTGAATACGCCTCTAAAATATACGCACCGTAGAGGCCTTCAGCGGTAAGCCATTTTAATTTCCCGTAAAAGGAAGTTATATGGAATTGATCGAGCTGGCGCTGAAGATTTCTTCTGAATTTAAGCATCAATATTCTGGCAGCGATATATTCCCATTTTGGGGCTTCTTGAGTGGTTAATTCCACCGCCGCTTTGACGAGAATATTGAGCCGATCGTTGACGTTCATCTCTTGTTTATAAAAAGAGATAAATTTTGAGGTCAGAAAATGAATATAATATATCTCTTCGGTATATTCTGTTTGAATGTCTTTAAGGATACCATCTAATTCTCCAAGATCTGGAAAGTAATCGACAATAAGCTGCCTGGCACGCCTACTTTTACTGCGCTCATTTCTATAGATAATATAGCTTTTTAAGACTTCATAATGATTCAGTTCAGTTAAAGCGCGTTCCACCTGATCTTGAATATCTTCGACCTGAACCATGCCATCAATTGCAGAGCTGAGATTTAACAAAGATTCGACTTTAGTGGTTATTTCCGCAAGCTGTTTTGGGGCGCAATCTTTGGCAACACTTGTGAATGCCTGTCGTACCGCATTTTCTATTTTGCTGATATCGTATTCTTCAAGATTGCCATCTCTTTTTCGTATTTTCATTTCCTATCTCCGTCGCCTGCTTTTCTTGATCTCTCTTTGGTAAATCAGGCTGACCTTTCAGTCTGTGTAGTTCACTCAGATCTTTCAATTTTTGTTGTGGGCTGAGGCTTGGTGTTGATAGACCAAGGGCGGCCCGTGGCCGTTATAAAAAATGCACAAGGCATAACAGAAGAGGCTCTTTCACTTATAAAAGTACATAATAAACTGTTCTAAACGAGAAGACTGACACAGGAACAGTCCCGACATGATCATAGGCACAGCATCTCGCAGGACATAGAGAGATAGCAGAGAGAGACAAATAGCGCAACTAAAACAGAACAACGAAGCCATTTTATTGAACCTGAATACCCGACACACTTTTTGAAATACTTTGAGATTATTGATAAAAGGCTATTTTATTACTTCACCTGTGAGGTAAAAGCCAAAATCCGTTCTGTTGTAATCCCATCAATATTGCTGAATATATATCTTATCAGAGATTCAAAATATTGCAATCCTGTCTCCTGGGCCAACAGATCCTTTAACAGCATAAAAATATTGGGTAATTTGTCTGATATATCCGGATCGAATATATGCTTGAGCAGCAGCAAGGTGACCCTTGCCATAATGGTGCCCTTGATTTGCGCATCGCTGTATTGAGACAGGTCGTATAAAGGAAATAGACATACCCTGTGGTGTTCCTGACAAATGATTTTTCTTCAGGGCGTTTCGATCTCATTATGGCCGCCGAAACCCCATATTGAGGGATGGTCATTTTGGTGGCGACCAAATACCAAAAACGGGTGGTGCACCTGTTAGTTTTAAAGCGCATGTGTTAGCGTAAACACCCTTCAGTTTTCTTACCATTTCAGATCTTGACTTTCCGTACGAAATTTATACTATGGATTTTTATATGAAAGTCCGATGTAAACCCATTCGGTTCTTTCTATATTTGTTGTGGGCGAACCGAGGCGAAAAACCAGGTCCGCCCGTGGCGGTTATATGAAAGTCTCAGTAACGTACTGAATTACTTTCTTGTTTTGTTGTGGGCCAACGCCTGGAATTCGATAGACCAGGGACGGCCCGTGGCCGTTATATGAAAGTCTGTGTAACTCACTCAGATCTTTCAAATTTTGTTGTGGGCTGTGCCTGGGTATCGATAAGACCCAAGACGGCCCGTGGCCGCTTATACAAAAGGGATAAAAAGAGAGGGCCTTGGACGTTATGACACATCCTGATACACAACAATGGAAGCGCCGGGCCACGGCCTTTGCTGTAAGGTCTCACAACCACCTGTGGGGAAAAAACAATGAAGATCCCTTGGTGTTTCTTTACCACCACGGTTTGCACCATGAATTTTCCCGGCAGATGTACCTGGGATGGAATAAATTTGCCCAGGAGCGCCCCTTTGACAGCTGGGGTATACAGCGCAAAGGGAAATTTATTATCCCTGCCGGGATTGTCTTTCCCCACATTATAGACAAAGACCTCAAGGCCCTGTTTATTATTCCCATGGATGCGGATAAAAAAGAGACGTCAACACCCATTTTTTCTTTTCCTGGGAACCCAGACCAGCCCGTCGTATTGGGAGATCCCAAAAATCAGATAAAAACAGCCGAAAATATATTGCAAGGATTAATTCTATTCAAAGAGCGTCCTGAGACCCTGTGCATAAAAATTGAAATTTAATCGATTTTCTGGTCAGTGAAGCCCCACCCTGGATGCTTTTTTGGGACGGCGAAAATTGACCACAACAATACCTGCCACAACACAGACAATGGCTGCCAGAAGGTGCGGCGTCACGGGTTCATCAAGAAATATCACCCCATTGGTTACCCCGGCCAAAGGTATGATAAAGACAAAGGAATGCAAAGCGGTGGCCCCATAGCGTTGCAGCATCGTATTCCAGGCCACAAACCCGAACCCTGCCGTTACAACGCCCTGGTAAAGAATGGCTTTGACCACCGTAGGGGTGACCTGGGTAACCATGGCCCCATCCCAGATCCAGGCATTCAAATAAAACAGGGGCAGGCTGAGAATCATGGGAAAAAGGGTGATCTGGACGGCATGAAACTGTCCGATAATCCGTTTGACATAAATTGCGGAGACGGCCCAGCACATCACAGCGGCCAAAACAATAATATCGCCCTTGTGAAGATCGGTTTCCAGATCGGGTGCATCAAAAAAAAGAATCATGACACCAATACATCCCAAAACGATGCCTATCCCTTTTTTCAGCGTGATCCGGTCTCCGGGAATAAAAAAATGGGCCAGGATAAGAATAAGAAAGGGCAATATATTGGCAATCAGGGCGGCATGGGAGGCGGTGGTACTTTTAAGCCCCAGGTGAAACCCAGACACCTGAAATACAAACATCAGGCTCTGGATCAATATCATCCGCCATTGTAATCGGGAAAGCGTCAGGGAAATTGATTTATACTTTGCCCAGAGGATTAGAAGCACAGATGCCATGGTGAACCGGATCCCCGCAGAGGTAAAAGGCCCTAAGCCAGTATATCCCAATTTCATTGCCACCCCGTTGGCCCCAAAAAGGATACACAAAAATACGGTGAACACGGCTGCCCCCATGGACATATCTGCATTTTTGATGCTCAAGACGGGATATCCATATTGTTTTCGTTCCTGGTCGAGTCAAACGCAATCTTGCCTTCAAAATCCAAAATAATCACCCGGATATCCACCCCGTCGCCAGCAAATGTTTCAGCATGGCCCCGGGCTTCCTGTCCCACCCGGTTCAGCACGGCGAAATAATCTGGATAGATATACTCAAAGGCATGGCGGGCCGTGTTGCACCCAAGGATCTGCTGAGCCAGGTTGTTGTCCTGGGTAATTTCTCCGGTCCATTGGGCCAGCCTCTTCAGCGTCAGTTTGGACTTGGCCGCATGGGTATGTTCATATCCCAGGGCCATTTTCACTGCCTTACCGAAAAATACCGTATAAATGACCTGACGGATGCCGGGATGCCCTTTAACCCCATCCAGCCCTGCCTTGAAAAAATCTCCAGTCTGAATAAAAACCTCGGGCTTAAAATCGGTGAATATCCCCTGGGCATATCGTTCACTGCGTCGACCTGTGGTAAAAACCAAGGTGTCCGCCCCATTGGCCCGAGCAACAGAAATGGCAGAGTTAATGGTGGCAATATACGAATCATGGGACAAAGGCCGGACAATACCGGTGGTCCCTAAGATAGAAATGCCGCCTAAAATACCCAAGCGGCTATTCAGGGTTTTTTTGGCCAACGTCTCTCCTTTGGGCACAAAGACCTCCACCGTCACCTGGTGTTTAAAAGAGAGGTTGAATGCTTCAAAGGCACTATGAACAGATTCTTTAATCATCTGTCTGGGACCTGAATTGATTGCCGGTTTACCCAATGCCACTTCCAGGCCGGGCTTGGTCACCGTCCCCACGCCTTTACCACCGGTGATACATATTTCAGGCGCATCTGCCGGTGCCAGACTCACCTTGGCACCAATTTCTGCTTTATGGGTGATATCTGGATCATCACCGGCATCCTTAATCACCACCGCAGATGCCGATGTTGTTGACATCGTCTCAAGGCGATGGACCGGAATCATGATTTTTTCTCCGGTTAAAAATCGAATTTCAACCTGTTCGGGCGGGCAGCCCGAAAGCAAAGACATCAGAGCGGCCTTAGCTGCGGCCGCAGCGGCAGCCCCTGTGGTAAACCCTGTCCTGAGTCTTTTTTTCTCTGCCACCTTATTGCCTTTTTCCCTGCCGAATCGTTTGATACCGGGCACAGCAGTCCACAAACTGCCGGGCGGCATTAGGATTGGAACCAAAATGAACGTGAAGATAAGAGCCCAGCCCCCTGAAATGGAGGAATAATGAAACTCATGCCCCCGGATCACCTCCCCTTTTTTACCGATCAGGGTATCGGATGCCAGGGTAATCTGCCTGTATCCCAAAGATCGAAGCCGTTTTGACATCTGGATATCAAGATCAAAAATGCTGCACATCTTGCCTGCCGCCGCGCCGTCGGCTGCTGCAATATTCCGGCACAGGTACATGAACCCGCCGCATTCTCCATAGATGGGCATGCCGTCCCGGCTTGCCTGCCGGATCTGTGTTAAAATCCCCTTTTTTTCTGATAATGGCCCGGCGTTGAGTTCTGGATATCCGCCACCCAGATAGATGCCGTCAACATTTTCCGGCAGGGCATCATCCTGCAACGGAGAAAACATTACAATTTCAGCCCCTGCAATTTCCAGGTTCTCCAGATTATCTGGATAGTAAAAACAAAATGCCTTATCCCGTGCCACGGCAATTCTGGCTTTGGGCGGTGTTGAAATGTCTGCCCTTTGCGCCCCGTTTTCAGGTACCGTCATCGGCACCAGCCCATTGATCAATTGATCCATATCCAGATGATCATTCACCATGGCCACCAGGGTGGATAAGGCCTCCTTGGAAATCGGCATTTCATCGGCAGTTACAAGTCCAAGATGACGTTCAGGCATCACGATTTTATCATTTTTCGGCAGGAATCCCAGGCAAGGCGTGCTGCAATTTTGCGCCACCGCGTCCCTTAGATAATGATAATGGCGTTCACTGCCGGCCTGGGCAAAAATAACCCCGGCAAACCGCAGGTCTGGATCAAAGGATTCAAACCCTTTGACAACGGCGGCAGCACTTCTGGCTTTGCCTTTAGCAGAAACGATGAGCAGCACAGGCAGCCCCAGCCATTTGGCCATCTGGGCTGTGGATCCAGTGTCGGACAGGGCATCATATCCATCAAACAGCCCCATCACCCCTTCCACCACAGCAACGTCCTTTCCCCTGGCGTTGGCATGGAAAAGGTGTTGGTTGTATTGCCTGGAGAGCATCCAGGAATCCAGATTATGGCTGACAGACCCACAAATCTTAGTATGCAAGCCTGGATCAATGAAATCCGGCCCCACCTTGAACGGGGCCACTTTAATGCCTTTTGCCTTGAGCCAGGCCATGATCCCCAGACTGACCGTTGTTTTTCCCGTCCCGCTGCCCGTCGCACCGATGACAACGCCCTTTATTGTATCCATGTTGTCATTCAACCCCTAAAGAACAATTAACGGGTAGCATATGCCATGATCGCCAGCGCGTTCACCACACTGGCCGCAATGTTTGATCCCCCTTTTCTCCCCTTATTCGTAATATAGGGAATATCCAGGGTCATGAGGACATCCTTGGATTCTGCCGCATTGACAAACCCCACAGGAAACCCAACCACCAGCGCTGGGATTGCTTTTCCCGCCTTGATATGGTCAATGAGACGCAACAGGGCGGTGGGGGCATTCCCCACCACATAAATCCCCTTGCCCAGGGTGTCACAGGCCGTATCGACACCAGCCAATGCCCGGGTCGTTCCATTTTTCTTTGCCATTTCAGCGACTGCCGGGTCCCCAATCAAGCAGCTGACAGAAGCGCCAAAATGTTCAAGCTCTTTTTTTCGGATCCCCACCCGGGCCATATTGGTATCGGTGACAATTCGGCAGCCTGCCTGGATCGCTTTGATACCGGCATCAATGGCACTGCCATTGAACCGTACCGTTTTAAGATATTCAAAATCCGCAGAGGTATGAATCATTCTGCAAACAATGGGCCATTCTTTAGCGTTGAACCCATGGTCTCCGGCCTCATCGGCAATTATTCTAAAACTTAAATCCTCTATTTCCTGGGGCTTCATATTCATCTGCTTACTCCTGTGCGTCAATACATTGTGGCATATCAGGGGTACCATTCTGACACAATTATCAAGGATGACCAATATTTTCTTTTGTATACCGTAAAAAATCTGTTATGGTTTTCTTTCCCTAATTTTACCCTATTTTCTAAGGAGCTAACAGGCGTGGAAGACAACAGCATCATTCGATTTGCAAACCGCATGGATCAGCTGCCGCCCTATTTATTCGGCATGATCAACAAAATGAAAATGGATAAACGACGGAACGGAGACGATGTCATTGACCTTGGCATGGGCAATCCCATGGATCCCACCCCGAACGCCGTGATTGAAAAACTTGTGGAAGTGGCACAGGATCCCAAAGCCCACCGGTATCCGGAAAGCTCAGGTCTGCCTCACCTGAAAAAGGAAATTGCCAAATACTACGACCGCCATTACAACATCAGTCTGGATGCGGTAAAAGAAACCTATTTTACCATTGGGTCCAAAGAAGGGATCTCCCACCTGTGCCTGGCCATCATGGGCCCAGGAGATTCGGTGCTGGTACCGGCGCCCGCTTTCCCCATTCATATCTATGCGGCCGTCATTGCCGGGGCCAATGTGATGAGAATCCCCATCGCACCGGAGACGGATTTTCTGGACCGTATTGCCAGGGTCTGTGAATCCTGCTACCCCCGGCCCAAGGTACTGATGCTCAACTATCCCCACAACCCCACCGGGGTGGTCACAGATAAAACCTTTTTCAAAGAGATCGTTACGCTGGCCAAACGCTTCAAATTCATGGTCATCAACGATTTTGCCTATGCCAAGATCACTTATGATGGATATGTGGCCCCCAGCTTCCTGGAAGTGGAAGGTGCCAAAGACGTGGGCGTGGAATTTGGCTCCTTTTCTAAATCCTATAACATGGCTGGCTGGCGCATTGGATACTGTGTGGGCAATGAAAAAATTGTCTCCGCCCTGGGCCAGATCAAAGGGTATTTTGATTACGGGATCTTTTCCGCCATCCAGGTGGCTGGGATCATTGCCCTAAGAGATTGCGACAATACCATTCCCGAACTGTGTAAAACCTATGAAACCCGCCGGGATGTCCTCTGCTCCGGGCTTGAGCGGATCGGATGGGACATTGAAAAACCCAAAGCCGGGATGTTTGTCTGGGCCAAAATCCCTGAACCTTATGCTCAGATGGGTGCCATGGAATTTGCCATCCAGCTGATGAACAAGGGTAACGTTGCCGTTGCGCCGGGTACAGGGTTCTCGGAAGAAGGGGAAGGCTACCTGAGACTGGCCCTGGTTGAAAACGAAGAGCGCCTGCGCCAGGCCGTTCGCCAGATGAAAAAAGCCATGGAGCAGATGAAGGTATAAGGATATCCACCCATGTTTACACTTAATGATCTATTCGACATTGCTGTTAAGATGGAAGAAAATGGCAAAAATGTGTATTCAAACGCCTTAAAACATACAGGCAACAGGGATCTTAAAAGTCTCCTGCAATGGATGATCGACGAGGAAGACCGTCACTCAAAGTGGTTTGCCAACCAACAGGCGTTCCTGCCCAAGGGCAGTGACGATCTTCAGGTCATGCTGCCGGACGTGCTCAAAGAAATGATGGGAGAAAACAGCCTTTCCCTGGATGAGGTTGACTTTTCAACTATCACGACCCCGGAACAGATGATAAAAACCTTTATCATGTTTGAAAACGATACCATTCTTTTCTATGAATTTCTGGAAAATTTTATTGAGTCTTCAGAGGTGAAACAGGGCCTTCAAAACATCATTAACGAAGAATCTGCCCATGTAAAAAAACTCAATGCAATGCTGCCCGACGCCAACGGTGCTTGAAGACTGAAGAAAAGATCTTATATTGTTAGGCAGGACTTATATTTTTAAACCCATAGGACTGCCATGACACCCAATTTCCAGACGTTTTCATCCAAACTCAACTTTGACAACCGGTTTACCCGCTGTCTTCCCGGTGATTCTGAAACTAAAAACTATCGGCGCCAGGTACCTGGCGCCTGCTATTCCAGGGTCATGCCAACCCAGGTCAGTGCGCCTCGCACCATTGCCATTTCAGCGGACGCACAGCGGCTATTAGATCTCACCGATGCGGACTGCCGTACTAAAGAATTTACCCAAGTCTTCTCTGGTAACCAAACGCTACAGACCATGGACCCGTTTGCCATGTGCTATGGGGGCCATCAGTTCGGCAATTGGGCAGGTCAATTGGGTGACGGCCGGGCCATCAATCTGGGGGAAGTAATCAACACCTCAGGACAGCGATGGATGCTTCAGCTCAAAGGCGCAGGCCCCACCCCATATTCCCGGTCCGCTGACGGTCTAGCTGTGCTTCGTTCCTCCATCAGGGAATTTCTTTGCTCTGAAGCCATGTTCCATCTGGGTATTCCCACGACAAGGGCTTTGAGCCTTATTGCTACTGGCGATCCTGTGGAACGGGACATGTTTTACGACGGCCATCCCAAAGAAGAGCCTGGTGCTGTGGTGTGCCGTCTGTCCCCCTCATTTACCCGGTTTGGCAATTTTGAAATATTTGCAGCCCGGGGGGAAACACAACAATTAACGCAATTGATGGACTATACCATTGAAACAGACTTTCCCGAAATCGCCGCCAAAGACTATACAGGCTGGTTCAGGGAGGTGTGTAGGCGCACCATGGATATGATTGTCCACTGGATGCGGGTGGGATTTGTTCACGGGGTGATGAACACAGACAACATGTCCATCCTGGGCCTGACCATTGATTATGGTCCCTACGGTTGGCTGGATGATTACAATCCCACATGGACGCCGAACACCACCGATCTGCCGGGAAGGCGGTACTGCTTTCAACATCAACCCCGCATTGCGTTATGGAATCTGGGCTGTCTGGCCAATGCGATCCTGCCGGTGACGGAGCAGTCAGAGCCCCTCCAGGAAATCCTGGGTGACACAGCGGCTTACTTCACCCAAACCCACCGGACCATGCTGGCATCAAAACTGGGATTTAGAGCCCATGATCCGGCCCATGACGAAGACATTATCTCAAATTTGTTTTCATTGCTGTCGTCCGTTGAGACCGACCACACCTTGTTTTTCAGAGGGTTATCTCAATTTACGCCAGATATTGAGCCCCCTTTAACAACAGTTCCCCAATGGCTAGCCCCCGCCCTTTACCGACCTGAACAAGCGGATGATGCCTATTTAAAGGCCCTGGAAACCTGGTTGAAACAATATGCGGACCGGCTGAAAAAAGACGGCAGGCCAGATGAAGAAAGAAGAAAAGAGATGAACCGGGTCAATCCAAAATATATTTTAAGGAATTACTTGTCCCAACAGGCCATTGATCAGGCAGAAAAAAATGAGTATGACAGAATCCATGAATTGCTTGAACTGATCCGCCACCCTTACGATGAACAGCCGGATAAAGAAAAATTTGCTGCACGGCGCCCGGACTGGGCCCGAAACAAGCCTGGGTGTTCCATGCTGTCCTGCTCCTCGTAAACCGTACCTGAGTCTCTCATCGTTTACTCGGATTTATTGCGCCCCATAAATTTCTGAAAGACATTGTTGAATGGCAGCGGGATGTCCGGTGTGTTTTCCAGGGTCGTCAGATAACTTAACTGTAGGCTGCCAGGTATCGTCTCTACCCGTCTTGCAGCGTCGAAGTTTGATGACAATATTCAGCGGCGTGACGCCGACATCATTGGTAAGGCTGGTGCCGATGCCATAGGCGTCACGAATTTTTCCGTGGCAAAAGTTATGGATGGCCAACGCATCATTCACATCAAGCCCGTCTGAGAACACAATGGTTTTTTCCATGGGATCTATGTTCAGTTTTTTATAATGGGCCATGATTTTTTCCGTAAAGCGCATCGGATCCCCTGAATCCTGACGGACCCCGATGAATTGCCGTGCCCGTTTTTCATCAAAGACGGCAAGAAAGGTATCTGTGGTATACGTGTCAGAGAGGGCAATACCCAATGCATCTGGATACACCTGGGTCCACGCATCCATGGCCAGGGCATTTGCCTGGATACTTTTATCCATTGCCGAATGAAACATGATCCATTCATGGGCCAGGGTCCCCACCGGCGGGATTCCAAATTCCCTGGCCAGGTGAACATTGGACGTACCGGCCAGAGTATGGTCAGGAACGTCGAGCATATCTGCAATGAGATGCCGATGATTGTCGGCGGAATACCGGCGCCGGGTGCCAAAGTCCACAAACGACACCCCGTTTTCTGCCAGGATCTTCGCCTTTTCCATGTTTCGGTCTCGGATCTGCCCCCGAGTCATCGGTGCCGGTGCCGTCATGGTAAAATAGAGCTCGCTGATGACAGCCATAAGGGGTACTTCCCATAAAATCGTGTCCGCCCATCGGCCTTTTACCTTAAGACGAAGTGCTGTTCCCTCTTGTTTGAGTTGGACCTGGTCCGGGTCAAATCGAAAGTCTGATAAAAATGTCAAATATTGAGAAGAAAAAAAGGGACACGTATCAGCTAACCACCGCTTTTGTTCCAGATCCAGTGTCAAGCCAGCCATGCGTTGGATTTCTGTTTGCACCTTTGGGGCAAACCCTTGGGGAAAGGGAGTACCGCCCCGATTGGTCAGCTCATATTCGGCCTGAGCGTTTGGGTAAAGAAGACACACGGCCTGCTGCATGGTAAACTTATATAAATCGTTATCAAGGAGACTCTGTATCATCAGGATTATTTCAGCGTCTATATACCATTTTTTTATATGAAAGCCTGTGTAGGTTACTCAGATCTTTCAATTTTCGTTGTGGGCTGTGCCTGGGTATCGATAAACCCAGGACGACCCATGGCCGTTATAAGAAAGAACTCGAATGCCGGCCGCCCCTATAGATATAGAGGCGGTCGGTTTGAAACCAAATTAACCAAAGGAGCGCTTGAAAAGATCTTCCAGGGCCGCTTTGGCATCGTTGGTGAGATTCCGGGTACCGGTGCCGGCAAAGGTTTTATGGTGAATGACCGGATCCACAGTCTGCCAATCGTTATCAATCCATGAAAACCAGGCTTTGCGGTCCTGCTCATACACAAAGATGGGACGATTGAACAATTTGCCCAGTTCAACCCCCCATCCCGTGCCGCCTTTAACGGTTTTGTCTGGAAGAATCCACCC
>PDWJ01004058.1_pt1 | contig 18400 bp, 20 predicted proteins | sample 1430881 | NCBI WGS metagenome assembly PDWJ01 (sample SAMN01162460, study PRJNA174530) | Oral metagenome, whole genome shotgun sequencing project. | biome: Marine environment; feature: Marine mammal; material: Swab sample of the gingival sulcus; isolation source: swab sample of gingival sulcus...
AATTTGGTTTTTTGGCGAAAATTAGATTATATCATTATTTAGATATATGAGTAACTTACCTCTTTAATTTTTTTAATTCCCTAAATGCACAACGGGTTTATGACAATACTTGATTAAAAGAAGGCTTTGGTAAGCCTGCCCAGCAGTTAGTTGTTACTAGGGCGCTGGGCGCAAAATTGACGACTGAATCATGCCGTGTTCGCGACACAAGTCTGATAATTTCGCGCCTGCCTCGTTTGCCTTTATACTGTAGTTGTTTGCATCGTCGATAACAAATACATGGTGTAGGCGATATAAGCCAGTAAAAAGATGCCGCCTGCTTTTTTACTAATCAGTGATTTTCCTCGAATACCAAAGGTAAACGCCCATAACAATAAAGCCAACACCAGACCCGTAGAGAAATCACGATATAGGAATATCTTATCTATTGATAGTGGCTTGATAATACCGGCAATACCCACAACGGCAAGGGCGTTAAACAGGCATGAACCGATAATATTACCCAAAACAATATCAGGCTCGCCTTTTTTCGCCGCCGCTATTGAGGAGGCCAACTCCGGCAAAGAGGTGCCGATAGCAACTATTGTCAGGCCAATAATCAGGTCGCTTACCCCGAAAAACTCAGCAATCCCCACCGCACCGTTGACTAAATATTTCGAGCTGACTAATAATAATAGTAATCCGGTAATTAACCATAATAATGATTTTCCCGGGGTGGTTTTGGCTTCTGCCTGGATATCACTATGAAATTCATCGGCAAGAATATCATTGTCGTTGCTGTAAAAAGTGTTAAAAATCATAATGACGACAATAGCAAGTAACATAATACCGGCTTCGACACGATTTAATGATAAGTCATATAAAAAACCTAAACAAATCAATAAGACCAAAGCCAATAAAGGAATCTCTCGGCGGACAATACGCGAGCCTACCGATAACGGATACAGCAGGGCGGTAATGCCTAACACTAGACCGATATTGGCAATATTTGAGCCATAAGCATTACCCAGAGCAATCCCCGGGTTGCCGTTTGCTGCTGCAAAAGCTGACACAATCATTTCAGGGGCAGAGGTGCCGAATCCAACAATCAACATTCCAACCATCAATGGTGACATGCCTAAATAACTTGCGGTTGCCGCTGCACCGTCAATAAATTTGTCAGCACTCCAAAGCAATACGACTAAGCCGACAACAACATAAATAATATCTAGTAACATAAGTAGAATACCCTAAATTAATTGATAAAGAGAAAGCCCGCAATTACCAAACCCAATAGTAAACGATAAATAACATAAGGTGTCATGCCCCAGCAATTGAGCCATTTGAGGAAATAATGAATGGCAAGCATGGCGGTAATAAAGGAGATAATACAACCGGTGATAAAACTGCCCCACGGCAGATTAGCCGGCGATAACGCATCATCGGTAATTTTTGCCGCTGTTGCTAGAAAAATAACGGGAATTGCCATTAAAAATGAAAAGCGTGAAGCGGTCTGGAAATCATAACCTAAAAATAATGCCGTGGTTATGGTTACCCCGCTGCGTGACGTACCGGGAATTAAAGCAAGTGCCTGGACAACACCGATAAGCATAGCATTTTTCAGGTTCATTGCTTGCATCGGTTTGCTTTTTTTGCCGTATTTGTCTGCTAACCACAATAACACCGCATAAAAAACAGTGGTAAATAAAATCACCTGCGGATTACGTAAATAGCTATTGACATAATCCATTAAAAACAGCCCCAACAAGCCGGCCGGAATAGTGGCAAAAGCAATCATCCATCCCAGTGAACTCATACCTACTTTTTTGCGTTGTACTAATGATGTCAAAGTATCGCGGATAATAACAGTGACATCTTTGCGAAAATAGATTACCACAGCCAACAAGGTACCTACATTAAGGGCAAGGTCAAAAGTCACCCCTTGATCTTGCCAGTCTAAAAATTGCGCAGTTAAAATCAAGTGGGCAGAGCTGGAAATAGGTAAAAATTCAGTAACCCCCTGAACAATTGCCAGTAGTAATGTTTGTATAAAATCCATAATAAAAAGTGCCGGGAAAAGTGCCGGAAGTAAGCGTAAAACGTGTTATTGTCGGTGATTATAAATAAAAGTCAAATTTCACGCAGCAATTATACAAACAAGCATTAATCCCTCACATCAACGTAGTTTGTCGGCTTACACAGGTGCGGTAAGTTTCTCATGCCTATCATCACACCTTATGTCTTGATGCCCGCTCAGGTCAGTAATATTTATGCTGGAAATAGTTCAGGATTTGATTAGCTTAACTTATAATGATAATCTGATTTTAGAGAGTTTTCTGAAGGTTTATATAGATATTTTTACAAGATTTTATTTTTAAATGTTTTTCAGTAGAAATTAAATGGATAAATTAGAAAAAATACAAGAAAAAATTGCTTTTCAGGAACATACCATTGAGCAACTTAATGATGCACTCGCCGGCCAGCAGCAACAGCTTACACGACTTAGCGAAGAATTGCGTTTAGCCATGCAATTGATACAGCAGTGGCGTTGTGAGAATCAACGTGATGGAAACGATAGTAAGCCAAGTGATGAAATTCCACCACATTATTAATACGGATGCTTTAATTTAGTTGATAGAATAATAAATAAACCGGAGGAAATATGCGTATAACAATAAATAATGCCTTATTACTTATCATTGATGTTCAGGAAAAACTAACACCACATATTAAGGATCATGCGCTGGTCGTTTCCAGGATTGCTCGTGTAACTTCGGGGGCAGCTGCTTTGGCAGTCCCTGTCATGGTTAATGAGCAATACAAAAAAGGTTTGGGCAATACTGTTGCTGAGTTAAAACCGTTAATAAGGGATTATCCACATTTTGAAAAAATCACCTTTAGCAGTGCTGATGACGAGGCAACAATGAACGCTATTCATCAACAGAACAAAAAATACGTGATTATCTGTGGTATTGAAACCCATGTTTGTATTATGCAAACCGCCTTAGATTTATTAGCGTGTGGTTATTCACCGGTAATTGTTTGTGATGCGGTGGGTTCACGCTTTGCTGATGACCATCATATCGCCTTGAAACGATTGAGCCAGGCAGGTGCTATACTTACCACATCCGAGTCTATGCTGTTCGAGCTGTGCCGCAACGCCAAGTCACCTGTGTTTAAAACGATTAGCAGTTTGGTGAAATAAGGAATTGACAACATAGATTTATAATACGAGCAGGGCATTTTTACACTACCCAACACTGAGATTCCTTGATACTTTGCAAAGTATCCTTATTAACTTAGATGAATAAGGGTTGCAAACCCCCTGGTCAGTCTGTTAAAGTTTCTTAAACCTAAAAATATTAAGTTATAGCGAGTCGCCAATGTCTAGTACAATTCACTCTCTGATGCTGGGAACGATGGATAATTTTATTCATCTGATTGCCGATAGCAGCGGTTTAGCCATGGTAATTGATCCCGCCTGGGATGCTGAGGCAATTGAAGCTTATTGTGCTGCCCACCACCTGACCCTGAATGGAATTTTATTAACCCACTCGCACGCCGATCATACCTCAGCCGTTAAACCCCTGTCGCTAAAGTACCGTTTACCCGTTTATATCAGTCGGGAAGAATATCAACTTGGCTTAATTCAGTTAGATAAACCCTGTTGGATTGCCGATGGTGATGTCATTGCTTTAGGAGAAAGCAGGATTACTGTTATCGCTACCCCGGGGCATACACTCGGTAGTGTCTGTTTTCATATCGACCAGCATTTAATCAGCGGTGATACCTTGTTCATAGATGGTTGCGGCCGCTGTGATTTTTATGAAAGTGATGTTGAAAAAATGTGGCAAAGTCTGCAGCGTTTAAAAATACTGCCGGATGAAACGGTTATTTACAGCGGCCATCATTACGGACAAAAGACAAACGATAGCCTGGGTAATCAAAAAACCACCAACCCGTATTTATTAATTGATAATAAACAATTTTTTATTGATTTTCGCCTTCACTTACAATCACAATACCGTTCTATTCCTTTTGTACCCAGTTCAGCAGCAGAAATGCAACGGATTTATGCCCGCCACCATCAGCGATAAGTACATAGCAACAGGCCTTATCAAACAGCTGGATTCTAAAACCGGATATTCTCTTTCTTTTGCTATATTTGTCGAAATGGCATGTTGCGGCGGTTTTTTAGCTATCTTGTAGAAGCAGACTGGCAGGCAGGACTGGCAGATTATATGGTTAACACGCTTAAAAAGTATCATAGTCGAGCAAGCCGGATTTAATGTGTGCAATTTTACGATGCCTTCTAGTCACAGCTACTGATTATCGGTTATAATAACCGGGCAAATATTATCAACTTAACTACATAATGAGGAAACCAATATGACCTATCGCATTGAACACGACACCATGGGGGAAGTCAAAGTCCCTGCCGATAAATACTGGGCGGCACAAACCGAACGTTCGCGTAATAACTTCAAAATCGGTCCGGCAGCTTCGATGCCTACAGAAATTATCGAAGCCTTTGGCTACTTAAAAAAAGCCGCCGCTTATGCTAACGCCGAGGCAGGTGTTCTGCCCGCGGAAAAACGTGATTTAATTGCTAAGGTCTGTGATGAAATTACCGCTGGTAAACTATATGAACAGTTTCCTTTGGTAATTTGGCAAACAGGTTCGGGTACACAGTCCAATATGAATGTCAATGAAGTGGTTTCTAACCGTGCTCAGGTATTAAACGGCGGGAAATTAGGTGAAAAAAGTATTATTCATCCTAATGATGACGTCAATAAATCGCAGTCATCCAATGATACTTATCCGACTGCCATGCACATTGCCTCGTATAAAAAAATTGTTGAAACCACCATACCCGGGGTTAAGCAGTTACGCGACACCTTTGCTGCCAAAGCCAAAGCCTTTGCCGATGTGGTAAAAATCGGACGTACCCATCTAATGGATGCTACACCGCTAACGGTCGGGCAGGAGTTATCAGCCTATGTGGCACAGTTGGATTTTGCTGTCAAAGCCCTGGAAAATACGCTGCCGCATTTATCGGAACTGGCTCTCGGGGGCAGTGCCGTGGGAACGGGGCTTAACACCCCTACCGGCTATGATGTCGCGGCTGCTAAGTATATTGCCGAATTTACCGGCTTACCATTTAAAACGGCCGGTAATAAATTTGAATCGTTAGCCTCTCACGATGCCATGGTTGAAGCTCACGGGGCATTAAAACAGCTGGCGGTATCACTGTATAAAATTGCTAATGACGTACGTTTACTGGCATCGGGCCCGCGTTCAGGTATTGGTGAGTTATTAATTCCTGAAAACGAACCGGGTTCGTCCATTATGCCGGGTAAAGTCAACCCGACCCACCTGTGTTTCATTTGATGAGCATTGTGCGGCGGGTATTGAGCCGAATTATCCGCGTATCAAAGCCCAGTTGGAAAATTCGCTGATGTTGGTAACGGCACTCAATACTCATATTGGTTATGAAAACGCCGCTAAGATTGCCAAAACCGCCCATAAAAACGGCACCACTTTACGTGAAGAAGCGATTAATCTGGGACTGCTTACCTCGGAGCAATTTGATGAGTGGGTTCGTCCTGAAGATATGGTCGGCAGCTTGAAATAATATCAAAAATATTATAGTAGCCCCGGTAAGATTTACATTTTACCGAAGTTTTTATCATTAAGTAAAAACCAGCGAAGTTGCAATACGTCGCTGGTTTTTACTTGTAGCATTGATTGTGAGAAGGTTTCTGTAAATATTCTTTACCTATATTGAGAAGAACAATGACAAATACCCTGATAAATGACTTAAAAAAATATTTAAATGCCCGTATTGTCGGGCAAGAACGTTTTATTGAGCGTTTATTGTTAGCATTATTTGCTGACGGGCACATTTTATTAGAAGGTGCGCCGGGATTGGCGAAAACCAAAGCCGTAACAACTTTATCGGAAATCTTGGAATGTGATGCCCAGCGTATTCAATTTACCCCCGACTTATTACCGGGGGATTTAACGGGAACCGATATTTATCGCCCTGAACGAGGTAGCTTTGAGTTTCAACAAGGCCCATTATTTCACAATCTTATCCTGGCTGATGAAATCAACCGCGCTCCTGCCAAAGTACAATCAGCATTATTAGAAGCCATGGCAGAACGCCAGGTCACGGTCGGCGGCAAGACCTATCCCCTGCCGGCTTTATTTATGGTGCTTGCCACACAAAACCCGATTGAACAAGAGGGCACTTACCCCTTGCCTGAGGCACAACTTGACCGCTTTCTATTACACGTCAATATTGATTATCCCGATGCCGATGCCGAACGCGAAATTTTACGCTTAATCCACGATGAAGCCCTGGGTATCAAAAATCCCCCCGAACGCCTTATCACTAACGAAGAAATTTTTGCCGCCCGCCAAGCTGCATTACAAGTACATGTTTCAGAAGCACTCAGCACTTATATTATTCAGCTGATTCAGGCAACCCGTCAACCGTCCAGTGATAACCCGGTCTTAGCTGATGCCATTGCTTACGGTGCCAGCCCGCGGGCAACTATTGCTATGGACCGCTGTGCACGGGTCCATGCCTGGATGAACGGAGCAGATTTTGCCACGCCGGCAAATGTACAAGCTATTGCCCACGATGTGTTACGCCATCGTATTTTATTGAGTTTTGAAGCTGAAGCGGCCGGTAAAACCACTGATGCCATAATTAGTGAATTATTGGCTCAAGTACCTGTTATTTAAACGTTAGTCATAAGCAATAAACAGATCGCTAAATAATGATGACAACACTATCCGGAATTACCCTTACTTTGGATGAACTGATTCGTGCCAGACCACCGAAAAGTCTTGGTGGCTTTTCGCCACCGGGACGGGTTTCCACGCACCAATGGGGCAATAATCCATCAATTTTTAAAGGGCGCGGTATGGAGTTTGCCGAATCACGCGTTTACCAGGTCGGTGATGATGTGCGTAATATTGACTGGCGGGTCACGGCACGTACCGGTGAAACACACACCAAGCTCTTTCAGGAAGAGCGCGAACGCCCCGTACAAATTCTGGTGGACTTGCGCCGCATGATGCAATTCGGCACCCGCCGCCGCTTTAAAAGCCACTTGGCCGGTGAAATAGCTGCTCAATTGGCTTGGGTGGCTTATGACGGTGGTGACCGTATGGGCGGACAAATACTGACACCACACGGTTCGGCCGAGTTTCGCCCAACCCGTACCCGCCGTGGTGTCTTACGTTTTTTAGCGCGTATCGCCGCTGAAACCGCGTTATCCGGTACCGATAACCCGCAGACAGAGTTGACATTGGCATCTGCTACGGCACGTTTGCGCCGGGTATGCCGTCCCGGAACACTGGTTTTTATCATTAGTGATTTTAATGATATGGATGCCTTACTGCAAAAAGAACTCAACCGTTTATCATACCATTCTCACACTACCTTGATTCAAATCAATGATGCTTTGGATGCCAATCTACCTGTACATGGAGGACGTTTAAGCGACGGACAACACAGCGTGTCACTGTATGCGTTAGGGCAAAGGGTTTTGACAGATTATGCAATGACGTTTCAGCAACGGCAAAAACATCTGCAACAATTATGTGCCAGGTACGGTATTACCTATCATCATTTAACAACCACCGATACGGCAAGCAGCCTATTACAGGGGCATTAATCTTTATAGAAGGCTTTGCAAAGCCACCATAAAATTGATTGTTATTGAGGAGCGGCTAAATAAGTTATAGATAATCAGTTATTACTATTTTGTTCGCTTATTTAAGTTTTTCGTTATTATGATGGCGGGCGTGGTCACGCCGGGCTTTTACTGCCAGTTTTTGGTAAAACGCAGCAGACAAGTCAACACCGGTTTGATTGGCCAAACATAACACGACAAATAAAACATCGGCCAGTTCCTCACCTAAATCTTTGTCTTTATCAGAAGGTTTTTCGCTTTGTTCACCATAGCGTCTGGCGATAATACGGGCGACTTCTCCGACTTCCTCAGTTAATTGTGCCATATTGGTTAATTCATCAAAATAACGCACCCCGTGGGCTTTTATCCAATCGTCAACGGCTTGCTGGGCATGATTAATATTCATTGCTATTTACCTCAGGTTACTGTTTTGTGCCAGAAAATGAACATAACGCCCCAGCTGCCAATAAGGATACTGTTGGCTGATACGCAGTTCGTGGCGAATAATATCATCCGCTAAACACTTATAATGCTTACGGTCGCGAATAATATCATAGAAAATACGGATACCGCTGCGTTGCTGGATTGTTAAGTGTAAAGCGTGCAGCTGCTGTTCTATACGGTCAGGAAATGCCGGCCAATGCGGGCTGAGTTTAACTCGTTGGCGGACTTGATAGTTTTTATCAATATAATCAAAATTACCATAAATCAATTGCGCCATTTCACGGGCCCAGGCATTATAAAACATCAGTGATAAGTAGCCCCCGGGTTTTAACAAACCGGCTAAATGGGTCAGTAAGCTGTCTTGTGCTGCGACCCATTCCAATAGCGCATGACAGAAAATAATATCGTAAGTTTGGCAAAGGGGTAAATCCTGAACGGCTGTATGCATGACTTGGGCGTTAGCATAATCGTCTAGATTTTTTTGGGCTTGCCTAACCATTGTGGCGGCAGTATCACAAGCAACAATACGATGGCCATAAGAAGCCGCCCAGGCACTCATCAGACCGGCACCACAGCCGGCATCTAAAATCGTTAAACTTTGCCGGTGATTCGTTATCAGCGGGGCAAGGTCGCGTTGTAAAATGGCCAGACGTAGCCTGCCTTTGTCACTGCCGTAAATATTTTTTTTCAGGTGCTCGGCACGGTCGTTAAAATCCTGGCCGGCGTTACTGCTTGTATTACTATGCCCATTATCACAATTATCACATGCGTGCTTATGCTGTTTGGTCACCGGATATTTTCCTTTAAACTAACATCTGAAACCGGGGTAAAAGTACCCCAATTTTTACAGCCGGGGCATTGCCAGTTTAATTGATTACCGCGAAAACCACATTCGCAACAACGGTATTTTAAGGTATAGCCAAGTACGCGCTGGATACTTTGGTTAATTAGATGAATGGATTTATTTTGCTTATCATCAATCAGTTTGACAAAAGCTTGTACAGCTAAAATAGTGGGTTTTTCCTGCAAATATTGCTGCAGGAACTCACGGGCGGCATTTATGCCTTCAGTCTCGGCAATTAAATGGCTAAAGCGCAGCATAAGCACTGGATTGTAATAACATTTAACATAATGACGTAATAAGTCTTTCCATTCATGCTGCTGATTTAATGCCGCATAACAATCAGCCAGGTCATCAAGAATTTCAGGTAAAAAAGCCACATGCTGTTTTTCCACTTGGGTGAAATGATTAATTGCCATGACATAGTGCTGCTGCTTTGCCGCCAAGCGTCCTAATTTGATTGTTGCACGAACACAGTGACTATCGCATTGCAAGGCGGTTTTTAAGGCTTGTTCAGCGCCGCTATTGTTATTATCTTCCAAAGCAATTGTAGCAGTTTCACAGTGATAATGAGCGACTTGTTGTTGTATAAGGGCATCGTGTCTAAACGGGTCAAGTTCTTCAGCAATCTCGATAGCTTGTAGCCACTGACTTTGCTCGGCGTATAAGATAATTAATTTACGGCGCGCCGCCTCCCGCATATCAGGTTGTGTTGCTTGACGTACCAGCTGATAGTGGGTTTCGGCATGATTCATAATCCCGGCTGCCAGATAATCATCGGCGAGAGCCAGGTTTAGTTTTTGCTGAATATCATCATTATTGCCTGCTTTATTCTGCAGGTGGGTATGAATATGCAGCGCCCGGTCAATCTCACCACGGTGACGGAATAAGTTACCTAAAGTAATTTGATTTTCAATCGTGGAGTCATCAAGATGGGCGATACGAAAAAAGATATCAATGGCTTTGTCCGTTTCATCTTCTAACAGGTAACTTAATCCTTTAAAATAATCATCTTCTTTATGTCCGTCAGTATTTTTATTGTCATTGCGTGCCAGCCACCAGCCGCTAAAGGCTGCCAGTGGCAGCAGTAAAATAAGCAATTCACTCATGACATCGACCGAAAGTTCATGCGTTAATCCGCTTTATTAAGAAGATTTCTCCGCTTGAAACTGCACGGCGATTTCATCACGTTTACGTTGTTTGGTCAGCTCATTCAATTTTTTTTGTAAACTGCGGGCCCGTATTTTCCAGCCCCATCCGGTCAGTGCGAAAAAAGGCAAAGCAATCAGTACACCAAAGAGAAATGAAAACAGCATCACCACAGATAGTGGCCAGTTGAGTTTGCCAAATAAATAATTTATCTCAACGACTTGAGAATTATTAAATGATAAAGGCAGAATGACGACAATGGCAAGTAGTGCCAAGACAATAAATACAATTTTTTTCATATGATTTTCCCCTCAAGTTAACAGTAAGGTAAACAGCTTCAAAACTAACGCTCAATGTATAAAATACTTTACCAACACAAAGCATCATCCGAGGTTTTCAGCCTAAGCATTTTTAAGTATTGCAATATTATACAGGAATCTCTGCAAAATGCTCATTTTGACAACTACCTGTATCTGTTATTATTGACATAAGCTTTTATAGCGGGTGATGGTTGGCTGCCAACCGTCAATCAGGGCTTCTACCGTAAGTGCATGCCCGATAGAAACTTCCTGAACAGGTACTTTTGCCAAGAAAAACGCCAGATTGTCCAGGTTTAAATCATGCCCGGCATTAACACCCATGCCGATCGCTGTGGCGGTCTGATAGGCCTTAACAAAGCCTTGGATATGCTGTTCGTGGGTTTGTTGTTCAAAGCTGCGGGCATAGCTTTCGGTGTGTAGTTCGATACGGTCGGCACCTACCGCTTTGGCAGCATGAATTTCATCAATAGATAAATCCATAAATAAACTGCTGCGAATACCGGCATCTCGTAGGCGCTGCAGAATAGGACGTAACAATGCCTCGTGTTTGCTGACTTGCCAGCCGTGATCGGAAGTTAATTGATCGGGAGCATCAGGGACCAGGGTAACCTGGTGAGGGCGATGGCGAATACATAAATCAATCAAGGCCTGTTCGGGATAACCCTCAATATTTAGTTCCACACCGCCTGGCCTAGATGATGGTTCGCATAATGATTTTAAAATAGCGATATCTTCATAACGCGCATGGCGTTGATCCGGACGCGGGTGAATTGTCAAACCATCAGCGCCGGCAGCCAGTGCCCAATTGGCAAACTCGGTAAGATTGGGAAAGTCACGTCCTCTGGCATTACGTAACAAGGCGATTTTATTTAAATTAACAGATAGTTTTGTCATATTTTCTATTCATTAAGCCCTAAGGCATCGGACATATTATATAATCCAAAATCCTGCCGGGCGATAAAATTAGCGGCAAACAGTGCCCCTCGGGCAAAAATACGGCGATCAGTGGCACGGTGACTGATTTCCACGCGCTCCCCCAGCATATAATAATAAGCCGTATGTTCGCCCACCACATCCCCACCGCGAATCGTAGAGAAACCAATACTGCCGTCTGGGCGTTCCCCGGTAATACCTTCACGGGCATAAATGGCATGTTCGGCTAAATTCATGCCGATTCCATCGGCAATGGCGCGTCCCAGCATTAATGCCGTGCCTGAAGGGGCATCCACTTTGTGTTTATGATGGGTTTCAACAATCTCAATGTCAGCCTGCCGGTGCAATGCTTTGGCGGCAATAACAACTAATTGCTGCATAATATTGACCCCTACACTCATATTGGCGGAGAGAAAAATCGCTTGTTTTTTTGCGGCTTGGTGAATACCTGCTAATTGCTCCTCGCTAAAGCCGGTCGTGCCGATAACGATAGCTTTATGGTGTTGTTGGCAATAATGCAGATGGGCCAGTGTTGCTTCGGGGCTGGTAAAATCAATTAAAACATCAAAATTTTCATTTAATGTATCAGTGATTATTACTTCGCTGTCCCCCCCTAAAACCGCACCTGCGGTTTTGCCCAGATTGGGGTCGGTGGGTAAGGTCGTGGCAAGCGTTAATTGTTTGCCGGCGGGATGTTCCCGCAAGCACTGATAAATACTTTGTCCCATACGGCCGCTGATACCGGCAATTGCAATGTTTAGCATGATGATTGTCTCTGTACCATAGTTTTGATTATTTCGCTATGATACTTAATTTAGTCATAGAATAATACTATTCCCTAATACTATTACCTTATTACCTGTCGGTTAATAGGTAATAGTTATCCTTAAGGAAAATAACTCCCCAGCTAACTGTCCAAAAACTGGGTCTAGCTCTTAACTTCGGGTCAATTCCAAGCGCATAGCATGTGAAAAGTCCATGCTATGCTCCGGGAAATAAAAATAGTAGCCAATGCGCACATTGTTATTAAAATTAGCGTGTTACGGCAGCCAAACACTGGGCAAAGCGCATCACTTGTTGATCATTTTTCAGACCGGCAATGTTGATACGTCCACCCCCCACAATATAAATTGAATGTTCATTGATGAGTGTGTCCGTTTGCTGCTTATTCAGACACAGTAATGAAAACATACCGCGGTGTCGGTTGATAAAGTCCCAATCATTCGTACCGGTGACTTGTTGCATGGTTTCTGCCAGTTGGCTGCGCAGCCCTAAAATACGGTTACGCATTTCGGCCAGTTCATTTTCCCATTGCTGACGCCGATTGGCATCCGTTAAAATAATACCGACCAAAGCTGCTCCGTGATCGGGTGGCATGGAGTAGGCAACACGGGCTGATATGGTTAGATGTCCTTTGGTAATATCGGCAGCGGTAGTATCTTTGGCAATAATCATCGCACAACCGACACGATCACGATATAAGCCAAAGTTTTTAGAACAAGAGCTGGTTACTACCAAGTCTGATACCGTAGAAGCCAGTTTGCGTGTACCGTAAAGGTCAGCATCCAGACCGTCCCCGAAACCCTGGTATGCCAAGTCAATAAAGGGTAGAAAGCCGCGCTCAACGGCAATATCTGCCAATCTATCCCAGGCAGCAGGTGAAATGTCAGAGCCAGTCGGATTATGACAACAGCCGTGTAATAATACGATATCGTCAGTACCCAGTTTTGCCAGGGCATCAAGCATTTTATCCTCGTCCACCATCTTGGTTTCGGGATTCAGATAGGGATAGGTTTTTACTGCAAAACCGGCGGCTTTAAAAATCGGCACATGGTTACCCCATGTCGGGTCACTTACCCAGACGGTTTTTTCCGGCATCACGTTATGCAGCATATCAGCTGATATTCTTAGGGCGCCGCTGCCACCGGGGGCTTGTACTGCTCGCACACGACTTTTATCCACGCTATTGGCAAAGACCAAATCAATCATGGCATCATCAAAAACCGGATCACCGGCGATACTGACATAGCTTTTGGTTGTTTGTTTGTCATGCAGGTATTGTTCTGCCTCATACACCGCCCGCATAATCGGCGTTTCGCCTTTAGCATTGCGGAAAACGCCAACACCGACATCAATTTTATCGGCACGTGTATCTTTGCGGTAGAGATCGGTCAGGCCTAGAATAGGGTCGCTAGGGAGCGCGGAAAGTTTTTCAAACATGATTTTCTCCTTTGGGTTATTTGGGTTTTTCAAAAAGGTACCGGTCTTTGTCTTTACCGGTATAGGGTTTACCATGATTATCTAATAAGCGAAGGTGTGCTCCTTCAACGGCAAATTGTTTGACGGGCAACGGGGTTTGGACGGCTTTGCTGCTACTGAGCGTCAGGCGGTTGCTTAGCAGTTGCCATTGGCCGTTTTCATAAGCGGGTTCAGTATTGCTGCCTAGTGTTTCAACAATTTTTTCATAACTATTGTCAGCGTTAAAAGCGATATTTACCCGAATACCCCGGCAATTTTTACAGGGTAAATTGGCAAAATAAGTACCGGTCAAAGTATTGGTGCCGGTGGTTTTTGCAGCTGCTGGTATAGGTTTGTCGGTTGTCTGTTCGGCTGTCTGGTCAGCTGTCTGCTCGGCTGCTTTTTCATGGGTCTGTTCAGCGGGCATTGTCTTTTCTTTGATACCGACGCTGTCAGAGGCACAGCCGGTTATCATGAATGATAAGCAAATTGCGGCTGTCAGTGCGGTTGATAGGTTAAGTTTCATTGGCTTCTTCCTAAATAGCGTTAATGATAGGCTTATTCTACCTAATTTTAATTGTTTGTTACAGTATAAAAACAAAACTAAAGCAATAATGCGTAAAATTATCCTATTGTGAAGTCATACCAAACCTGCAAAATAACCCGTCTGTCTCATACGCGTTTGCCTGACCACTCTTGAGTGGCAGGTGTTTAGCGTAAGCTACAAGTACTGTCTGTGCTTATTTTTTGGATAGCGTATTTTTGAATTGCTTCTTGGTATTACGAAAATTAAACGATTTTTCCTTGTCGTAAATGAATTAAGGCGACGTGGTGGTGAATATGCCGGTCAAAAAGTTCCGGCTCGGTAGTGGAAAAAAACATCTGCGTGTTTAATTGCAATAAATAGTTAAGGGCATGATTGCGTTTATTGGCATCGAACTCAGCGGCAATATCATCGAAAATCAATAAGGGTGTTGCAACACCATAGCGGCCAATCAATTCAATTTGTGCCAAATGCAAAGCTAAAATCAGGGTTTTTTGTTGACCGCGCGACAGCCGATTGCCGGCATTACCATCCAGTACGGCAAAACGCATATCGGCACGATGCGGACCCAGTCGCGTATGACTGACACGATAATCACTGGCAAAATGTTGCTGTAAATTATCTGCCAGACAATATTGACAATTCCAGCCGGGAGCATAACGAATAGTGATGGGAAAAGGAAAGTTAAGGGCTGCCAAATGACGGTTTAACAGCGGTTTAAAAGCCGTAAAATAATCTTGGCGAATAGTGTGGATATGCTCACCGGCATCGGCTAGTTGAGGGGTAAAACTGTCAATAACGCTGCGCGGCATTTTTTGCTTTAATGCGGCATTACGATTTTTTAAAGCTTTTTGGTAGGTCTGCCAATACTTAAAGAAGGTCTCATTAAAATGAAACGTCCCATAATCAATAAAAGCACGTCGTGGTGCCGGGCCTGCATCAATTAATTGAAAACTATGGGCGGTAATGGCGATGGTTGGCACAATTTTAACCAATGGGGCAGGGGACTTCTGGGTTTGGCGGTCAATACGCAATTGCATGCTTAACTGCTGACCGTCAATTTTGCGTTCCAGGCCAATTTGGTGATTGGGGTTAGTGGTTTTGGCAATCAGGCGAAAATAGTGGTGTTTTTGTTGTATTAGTTCCTTAGGTTTTGATGTACGAAAAGAACGCTGCCGCCCCAAAAAATAAATTGCCTCCAGCAATGACGTTTTCCCCGCGCCGTTATCACCGGTAATCAAGTTGATTTGCGCTGATAACGGCACAGCTTGATTGACCAGATTACGAAAATTCTCAACTTGGAAATGGCTGATATACATTAATTAAAGCCATTGTTTTAAATAACGCGGCCCAAATACGACCAGCAATAATGATAATCCGACAAAACACGATCCGCTCCATTGCCAGTAGTCAATGCTTTCTTTTAACCATAATAAACCGGCCAGTAAACCGATAACCGGGACGCCCAGACTAAACGGGGCGACTTTATTAGGCGGGTGGCGTTTAAGCAATAATGTCCACAAAGTATAGCCTGCTATCGTTGATGCCCAGCCCAGATAAATAACGGATAACCATGTTTGGTAGTCTATGGCTTGCCAGGTACTGAGTTGCAGCCAGCGGGAAGCATCGGGAGTGAACAAAGCAACGAAGAACAGGTAAACAACAGCAGTGATTGTACTGCTCCAGACAATATAGGCCAGCGGATTGTAGTTGGGGAATTTATGTTGCGCCTGATGTGTCGTTAGATTGGCTGCTCCCCACATTGTAGCGGCTGCCAAGGTATAAAAAATGCCCAGTGGGGTAACCTCCCGTGAAGTGTTGTTGTGCAGCGCACTGACGGCAAATAACATCAATCCGATAGTAGCAACCCCCATGCTTAACCATAGCAACGGGGTAGGGCGGTGACGATAGATAAGAAAACTCAGCAAGGCGGTAAAATAGATTTGGGTTTGCAATATAATGCTGGCAAGTGCCGCAGTCATGCCGACTTGCAAACCGATAAACAATAATGAAAATTGCCCGACCCCCTGAAATAAGGCCAATTGAAAGACCCAGCGTACACTGACACGTGGAAAACGCACAATAAAACATAACGGCAAAGCTGCCGTTAAATACCGGGCCGCTCCCAGCTCAAAAGGTGATAAGACTAGCAGGCCTAACTTCATCGGGACAAAATTAAGCCCCCATATCACAACTACTAACAATGCAGTAAAGGTATTTTTGGCTGTCCACGGTAGCTGCTGATTCATTGCAGAATAAGTAAAAATTAACAAATGAACATTCTATCGCATTTTGGGCTAAACAGGTTAATCGTATTGACACTATTACATTTTAGATACAGGTGTCGCTGTAACAGGGGCAATAGGTACTGACTGTTTTTCGATGGGCTGCAATTGTTTTCTTGTTTTCTGTGGTGTTTTAAGTTGTTCAGGCTGTCCGGGCTGTTGGGGTTGTTGGGGTTGTTGGGGTTGTTGGGGTTGTTGGGGTTGTTGGGGTTGTTGGGGTTGTTGGGGTTGTTGGGGTTGTTGGGGTTGTCCGGGTTGTCCGGGTTGTCCGGGTTGTCCGGGTTGCTCGGGCTGTTCTTCGGGCTGATTGCCTGAGGTATCACCTATGGCTTCAAAGCGCATTTTACCGCCCTCGGTGAAGCGTCGGTAATGTGCCAAAATATTTTGCCCGACTAAACCGGCTTCTTGTAGCTGTGGCAGGATAACCACCCGTACATTTTTTAATGTTTTGCCTGCCATTTGGACGTTTTCAATAACCACTTGGGTGGCGTTAACCGTGCCGCCGGCAGTATTTATGGTGGCGGATTTAGCGTTATTTGATAATCCCAATTGAGTTGCCGTGGCTTGGGAAACAGCAGTGATGCTGGCACCGGAATCGACCAGCATATTCACCGCTTTGCCATTGAGCATAACCGTTAAGTAATATTTACCGTTTTGCGCAGTGCTTTCGTTGGGCAAAGATTTTTTCGGCGAAGCTGCTACCGGCTGGCTGCTACCGGCAGTAAAAATACGTACTTTGCTTAATCCACCATGATTGTCGTGCAGGTACAAGGTATTATAATTGTGCAATAAACGTTTTAACAGCTGTTCGGCAGTCATTGCCGGAAAACTGATAGTAATTTTTTTATCCAAAGACTGCGAAGTAATAATGCTGATGCCGGTGCTGTCGGCAATTTCTCCCAGTGCCGCCTCGACAGTTATATCGTTAAAATCCGCAGTCAGCATGTCGCCGTTTTTATGAATTTCCGCAACGCTTGCTGTGCTGATTAATGTAAGCAATAGTATCGATTTATAGCGCATTGTGATAACCTTAATGTTTTACCAATAAAAGGATAGTATAACATGGCATTGGCAACAGTTTTTGCGCGTGCCCAAAATGGCATGCAATCACAGCTCATCACGGTTGAGGTTCATCTGGCAAACGGCATGCCGGGATTTACGGTGGTTGGTTTGCCGGAGGCGGCGGTACGAGAAAGTAAAGACCGTGTAAGGGCGGCACTGCAAAACGCCGGTTTCAATTTTCCGATAAAGCGCATTACCGTCAGTTTGGCACCGGCGGATGTGCCCAAGGAGGGCTCGCGTTTTGACCTTGCAATTGCTGTGGGCATTTTGGTGGCTTCCGAACAAATGTCTGCTGAGTTATTGGCCGGCCATGAGTTTATCGGTGAACTGGCATTATCCGGCGAAATTCGGCAAGTACGGGGCATATTGCCGACTGCCTTGGCATGCGCTCAAACGGGGCGCGCTTTGATTTTACCTGCGGACAATGCCAGCGAAGCGGCATTAATCGGTTCACTGACAGGTTATAAAGCCAAACATATTCTGGATATTTTCGCGCATAGCCAAGGCCGGCAGTTACTCCCCCGAATCACCTGTCAACCACCCGACCATTACGCAGACAACCCTGTGGATTTTGCCGATATCAAAGGGCAGGAACACGCCAAACGGGTATTGTTAATCGCTGCTGCCGGCGGGCATAATGTCTTAATGATAGGCTCTCCGGGCACCGGCAAATCAATGCTGGCATCGCGCCTGCCGACGATTTTACCGGCTATGACGGAAGCCGAGGCATTGGAAACCGCTTCGTTATATTCTATTTCTCATCAAGGATTTAGTATTGAACAATGGGGTAAACGTCCTTTTCGCCATCCGCATCATTCGGCCTCATCACCGGCGTTAGTGGGTGGAGGAAGCAACCCCAAACCGGGGGAAATTTCACTGGCACATAACGGCGTATT